>ENA-UOOI01000124-UOOI01000124.1-fermentation-metagenome-genome-assembly--contig:-NODE-124-length-94439-cov-8.657061_pt1 | contig 94439 bp, 91 predicted proteins | sample MGYA00245779_ERZ724027 | MGnify/ENA primary metagenome ERZ724027 (study PRJEB28704, sample SAMN03018318) | fermentation metagenome | biome: anthropogenic terrestrial biome; feature: soil; material...
TGGCACGTGTAAAGGGTGCGCTGATGACGCGCAAGAGGAGAAAAAAGACTTTAAAACTGGCGAAAGGCTATTTCGGTTCCAAGAGCAGACATTTTAAAATGGCCAAACAGGCCGTTATGAAATCCGGAAATTATGCTTTCATCGGCCGCAAGGCAAGAAAACGCGATTTCCGCCGCCTGTGGATCACCCGGATTTCCGCCGCATGCCGTGCGGACGGCGTCAGTTATTCGGTGTTCATGAACGGCTTGAAAAAAGCCGGTGTTACCCTGAACAGAAAAATGCTCGCTGAGATTGCCGTTGCGGATGAGGCTGCATTCAAGGGCCTTGTTGAAAAAGCAAAAACAGCGCTTTAAAAGCTGAACGTGCGCCCGGCTGTCGGTTCCGGACGCATATTTTATATTCCTGGGAGCTGTTTTGTCATGCCCGTCGAAATTACGAGCCGAAAGAACGATCTGGTCAAAGAGATGCTGCACCTTTCGGACTCGGCGGCATACCGCCGGGAAAAGCGGATGTTTGCCGCGGAAGGGGCCCGGCTTTGCTCCGACGCCGCCCGGAGCGGCCTGCGGATCGATTCCCTGCTTTACACCGGCCGCGCGGGCGAGAAATACGGCAGTTACCTGGACGCGATTCGGAAAGCTTCGCCCGCGGAATATCTTGTTTCGCAGCCGGTGGCGGCTTATCTTTCCGGAACCCGGAGCCCGCAGGGCGTTTTCTGCGTCTGCGCCATGCCGGAAACGGGACGGCCGCTTCCGGCTGCGGCAAAGACGCTCCTTGTCCTGGAAGACATGCAGGACCCCGCCAACATGGGAGCCGTGCTCCGCACGGCGGAAGCGCTTGGCATCGACGGGGTCCTGCTTTGCGGAAGCTGCTGCGACGCGTATTCGCCAAAGGCGCTCCGCGCAAGCATGGGGGCGGTGTTCCGCGTACCGCTTCTTCGGAGCGACGATGCCCCTGCGGCCGTCAGGCGCCTGAATGAAGCCGGTTTCACAACCCTTGCCGCCGTCCCGGATCCTTCCGCGGTCCCCGTCACCTCGCTCCGCCGCGGCCGGCCGACTGCGGCGGTCGTCGGAAACGAGGGCAGCGGGCTGACCCGGGAAACCCAGCGGGCCTGTTCCGTGCGGGTCACCATCCCGATGCGGGGCAGGGCGGAATCTCTGAACGCCGCGGCGTCGGCGGCGATCCTCATGTGGGAAATGACGCGCGCGGAAGCGGGAGGCGAAGGTTTGTAATGGAAGACGACCCCAGAATTTATTGGGTATGGCTTCAGCATGCCCTCGGCGCGGGAAGCTCCAAGCAGAACCGGATCCTTTCCGCGTATCCTTCTCTGCGCGATTTTTATCACGCGGGACGGGAAGCCTGGCTTTTGGAAGGCTGTTTTACGCAGAAGGAAATCCGCAACATGAGCCTGTGGTCGGCGTCCGACGCCGCGGCTTTGGTGGAATACAGCGAAAAAACAGGCCAGAGGATTCTGACGCCGGAGAGCGCGGAATACCCGGAACTGCTCCGGCAGATTCCCAACCCGCCGTGCGCCCTGTATGTAAAAGGGAAGATTCCGGATCTGGATTCCATGCCGTCCATCGCCATCGTCGGCACCCGAAGGGCCACTTTTTCCGGCAGAACCGCGGCGCGCAGCATTGCGTTTGAGCTTGCCAAAAAGGGCACGGTGGTGGTCAGCGGCGGAGCGCTTGGCGTGGACACCGCGGCACACCAGGGCGCGCTTCAGGCGGGCGGAAAAACGATCTGCGTGCTTGGGTGCGGAATCGATGCGAATTATTTGATGGCGAACGCTTCCATGCGGGACGCCATTGCGGCAACCGGCGCCCTCGTTTCAGAGTACCCGCCCGACACACAGGCGCTGAGTTCCAATTTCCCGATCCGGAACCGGATCATCTCCGGCCTTGCGCTCGGCACGGTGGTCGTGGAGGCCGCCGCGCGGAGCGGTTCGCTGATTACGGCCGATTTTGCCCTGAACCAGGGGCGCGACGTGTTCGCCGTACCGGCGGATATTTACAGCCCCGTTTCCCAGGGGGTCAACAATCTGATTAAGTGCGGCGCAAAGCCGGTCAGCCGGGCGGATGAGATTCTGGAAGAATACGCCGGCCGGTTTTTCAATAAAATTTTGCTTGACGGCGGCGAAACAAATGCTATCATAGAAGATAACGGTGTGCCGAAGCGGGCCGTGGAAGAAAAAACCGAAACGGCCCCGCGGGATGAGGACTGGTCCGACGACGCGAAGCGGCTCTTTCCGTGCCTTACGAAAGCGCCGCAGCACATTTCCGTGATCGGGGAAAAGGCGGGCCTTCCGCCGCCCCGGCTGATGTCCGCCATTACGGAACTGGAATTGGCGGGCGCCATAAAGTCCTTTTCCGGCGGCCGGTACAGCCTGCCGCGCGCCCGGTGAGGTTTTCCGCATCCCCTCGGAAGCCGGCAGGGAAATGATGCCGAGAATAGAAAATTGTGAGGTGGTTTCGTGTCAAAGCTGGTTATTGTAGAATCACCCGCCAAGGCGAAGACAATCAAAAAATATTTGGGCTCTGATTTCGATGTGATCGCATCCATGGGCCATGTGCGTGACCTTCCGGAAAACCGCCTGAGCGTGGATGTAAAAAATAATTTCAAGCCGAAATATGAAGTGATAAAAGGAAAAGAAAAGCTGGTCCGGGAGCTGAAGAACAAGGCGGAGAAAAGCGACGCCGTCCTTCTCGCCACGGACCCGGACCGGGAAGGGGAAGCGATTTCCTGGCATCTTGCCTACCTTCTGGGCCTGGATACCGGGGACAAAAACCGCGTGACCTTCAATGAAATTACCAAAACGGGAATTTCGGCTGGGATGAAAAGTCCCCGCAGCATCGATCTGAACCTGGTGAACGCCCAGCAGGCCCGCCGGATCCTCGACCGCCTGGTCGGGTATAAGCTCAGCCCGTTCCTTTCGCAGAAAATCCGCCGAGGGCTTTCCGCAGGGCGCGTCCAGTCCGTGGCCGTGCGGATCATCGTCGACCGGGAAGAAGAAATCCGCGCGTTTGTCCCGGAAGAATATTGGTCGATTGAAGCAAAGCTGTCTCCCGAAGGCTCGAAAAAAGTATTTTCCGCCTCGCTCTACGGAGACGAAAACGGAAAGATCAAAATCGCCAACCGGGAGGAATCCGACCGTATCCTGAAAGACTTGAAGGATGCGGAGTTTGTCATATCCGATGTCAAAAAGGGCACGCGGAAAAAATCCCCGGTCCCGCCGTTTTCCACCTCAACCATGCAGCAGGAAGCGTCCCGCCGCCTCGGCTTTCAGGCGCGCCGTACGATGAAGGCCGCGCAGGAGCTTTACGAGGGTGTCGAGATCAAAGGCATGGGTGCCGTCGGCCTGATTACGTACATGCGTACCGATTCGCTCCGCATTTCGGAAGAGGCGATCCACAGCGCGGCGGATTATATTCGGGAGCGCTGGGGGGAGAAGTATCTGCCCGATTCCCCGCGCCATTACAAATCGCGCGCGAACGCCCAGGACGGCCATGAGGCGATCCGTCCGACCACCCCGAGCCTTTCGCCGGACCAGGTGAAGGACAGCCTTTCCTCCGACCAGTACAAACTGTACCGGCTGATCTGGGAACGCTTCCTCGCCAGCCAGATGGCCAACTGCCTGCAGAGCACCGTCCAGGTGACGATCCGGGCGAAAAACTATCGATTTAAGGCGTCCGGCTATACCGTAAAGTTCGACGGTTTTACCGTTCTGTACGAAGAGGCCCGGGACGAAGAAAAAAAGCCGGACGTTTCCCTTCCGGACCTTGCGAAGGACATGCCCCTGCAGCTGAAAAATCTTTCCGGCAATCAGCACTTTACCCAGCCGCCACCGCGCTACACGGAAGCTTCCCTGATCAAGACTCTGGAAGAAAACGGGATCGGCAGGCCGTCCACTTACGCGGTGACGATTTCCACAATCCTTGCGCGGGAGTATGTGGTGCGCGACGGCAAGGCACTGAAACCCACCGAGCTCGGGGAGACTGTTACCAAGCTGATGAAGGAACGGTTCCCGAAGATCGTCAATGTAAAGTTTACCGCTCAGGTGGAAAGCGACCTCGACGAAGTCCAGAGCGGCAAAACCGACTGGGTGGAAGAACTGCATGAATTTTACGGCGATTTTGACAAGACCCTGAAAGCAGCGAAAGAAGCGATGCAGGGGGTCAAGATCCAGCTGAAAGAGGACGTAACCGACGTCATCTGCGAAAAATGCGGCCGGCATATGGTCATCAAGACCGGCCGGTATGGAAAATTTCTCGCCTGCCCGGGGTATCCGGAATGCAAGAACGTCAAGAAATATGTTGAAATGAACGGCGCGGACTGCCCCAAATGCGACGGAAAAGTCGTGATAAAACATACGAAAAAGGGCAGAGTGTTTTATGGATGTTCCAATTACCCAAAATGCGATTTTGTTTCCTGGGACGAACCGACGAAGGAGAAATGCCCCCGCTGCGGAAAGACCCTCCTGAAGAAGAAGGGAAAACATCCCAAATATTACTGCATTACGCCGGACTGCGGCTATGAGAGAACGGAAGAATGAAGATTCGGGTGATCGGGGCCGGGCTGGCCGGCTGTGAAGCCGCGTGGCAGGCGGCCGAATGCGGCGCGGACGTGGACCTTTATGAAATGAAGCCGCTTCGCTTTTCCCCGGCCCACAGCCGGGACGGATTTGCCGAACTGGTCTGCTCCAATTCCCTGAAAGCGGAGCGTACGGAAAGCGCCGCCGGCCTTCTGAAGGAAGAGATGCGTCGTTTGGGGTCGCTCCTGCTGCCGTGCGCCGATTCCTGCCGGGTTCCCGCCGGAGGCGCGCTCGCCGTGGATCGGGACGCTTTTTCTTCCGCCGTCACCGCTAAGATCGATTCGCACCCGCTGATTTGCGTCCATCGGGAAGAGGTTACGGAAATTCCCCGCGATGGGGTTACGGTGATTGCCACCGGACCGCTGACTTCCGATGCGCTTGCGGAGAAAATTTCCCGGCTGTGCGGCGGAAGTCTCAGCTTTTACGACGCGGCCGCGCCGATCGTGACGGCGGAAAGCCTGAACATGGAACGGATTTTCTCCGCATCCCGGTACGGCCGGGGGGATGACGGCGCATATCTGAACTGCCCGATGGACCGGGAAGAGTACGAGCGCTTTTACGAGGCGCTCACAGCCGCGGAGCGTGCTCCAATCCATGGCTTTGACACGGCGGGGCGCGTTTACGAGGGCTGTATGCCGGTCGAAATCATGGCGAAGCGGGGAAAAGATACCCTGCGTTTTGGGCCGATGAAGCCGGTGGGGCTCCGCGACCCGCGCACCGGTCACCGGCCGTGGGCCGTGCTGCAGCTGAGGCGCGAAGATGCCCGCGGCGCGATGTATAATCTGGTGGGGTTCCAGACAAACCTGAAATTCGGCGAGCAGAAACGGGTTTTCGGGATGATTCCGGGTCTGGAGCATGCGGAGTATGTCCGCTGCGGCGTGATGCACCGCAATACGTTCTTGAATTCGCCGCTCGTCCTTTCCCCCGATTTCAGCCTGAAGCAGAACCCGGACCTGTTCTTTGCCGGGCAGATCACCGGGGTGGAAGGATATATGGAATCCGCCGCTTCGGGGATCGTGGCGGGGATCAACGCCGTGCGCCGCTTGAAAGGAAAGGAAACGGCCGTTTTGCCGGAAACGACCATGACCGGTTCGCTGAGCCGGTACGTCGGGACCGGCGGGAAAGGGCCGTTTCAGCCGATGGGCGCCAATTTCGGGATCCTTCCGCCGCTGGAGCAGCCGGTCCGCGGAAAAAGAGAGCGTTACGCCGCTTTGGCGGCGCGCGCTCTGGACGATCTGGAGAATTTTATCCCGTCGGTCCGCCAAAATTAAACCGTTCGCCGTTTACAGGACAAGGACAGACCGAAAGCCGGAAACCGGGCTTTCCGCAGAAATGGAGATGCTTTTATGAAAATCATCGTAGATGCCTTCGGCGGGGATAATGCGCCGCTGGAAATCATCCGGGGATGCGCGGAAGCCGTCCAGGGCCTTGACCTGGACATCATGCTGACCGGACGGGAAGAAGAGGTTCGACGCGTTGCGAAAGAAGACGGGATTTCCTTGGAACGCATGGAGATCGTGGACGCGCCGTCGGTCCTTACCATGGAAGACAGCGCGGGGGATATCATGAAGGCAAAAGCAGACAGCTCCATGGCGGAAGGGCTCCGCAGGCTGGCGGCGGGTGAAGGCGACGCCTTCGTCTCCGGCGGCAACAGCGGGGCCCTCGTGGTGGGCTCCACGCTGATCGTGAAACGGATCAAGGGGATCAAACGGATTGCCTTCGCCCCCGTCCTGCCCAAAAACCGGGGATGCTTCATGCTGATCGACAGCGGCGCGAACGTCGACTGCAAAGCGGAAATGCTTCAGCAGTTCGGCGTGATGGGTTCCATCTATATGGAAAAAGTGATGGGCGTCCGCAATCCCCGCGTGGCGCTTGCCAATATCGGGACGGAAGACCACAAGGGCGGCGAGCTCCAGCATGCGGCGTTCGCCCTGCTGAAAGATTCCCCCGTTCATTTCACCGGGAACATCGAAGCGCGCGATATTCCGGAAGATGCGGCGGACGTGATTGTGGCCGACGGGTTCACCGGCAATGTGATTCTGAAAATGTACGAGGGCGTCGCCCTGATGCTGATGGGCAAACTGAAGCGGATCTTCACAAAAAATGCGATCCATAAGCTGGCGGCGGCCGTTGTCCTCAACGACATCAAGGCTCTGAAAAAAGATTTCGACTACAACGAATACGGCGGCGCCCCGCTGATGGGCTGTGCGAAACCGGTGTTCAAGACGCACGGAAGCGCAAAGGCGAAAACCGTCTACAACGCGCTGCGGCTGACGAAAGCCTACGTGGAAGGCCGCGTGGCGGAAGAGATTGCGGAGGCCGTCGCAGCGTACCGCAGGGCGGGCGAATCCCGGGCGGCTGAATCATTATGAAAACGGGAGCGTTGACCCATGAGAGAACTGGAAGAAAAACTGCAATACCATTTTAAAAACCCGGAATACCTGAAAACCGCCCTGACCCATTCGTCCTATGCGAACGAATACCATGTGCCCGGCGGCAGCAACGAGCGCCTGGAGTTTCTGGGGGATTCCATCCTCGGGGTTGTCGTGGCGGACTATCTCTTCAAGCATTTTCCGAATCTTCCGGAAGGCGACCTGACGAAAAAGCGCGCAGCCCTTGTCTGCGAAAAAGCGTGCTGCGGGTTTTCCCGCCAGATCGGTGTCGGCGGGTTTCTTCTGCTGAGCCACGGGGAACAGAACTCGGGCGGAAGGACCCGGCCTTCCATCCTCGCCGATGCGTTCGAGTCCGTCACCGCGGCGATTTACCTCGACGGCGGCATTCAGGAAGCCCGGAAATTCATTCTCCGCTTTGTCCTTCCGCTCCTGCGGGAAGCAAAACCGAAAACATTCAAGGATTATAAAACCGCTCTTCAGGAAATCGTTCAGAAAAATCCGGAAGACCGTTTGGAATACGTCCTGACGGGGGAAAGCGGCCCGGACCACGACAAGCACTTTACCGTGGAAGTCCGGCTGGACGGCAACATCGTCGGCAAAGGCGGCGGGCGCAGCAAAAAGGAAGCCGAGCAGCAGGCCGCCCGCGAGGCGCTGAAACTGATGGGTTATTGAAACACGCGAACGTGGCGCTTTTCGTGCCGAACAACGGCTGCCCGCATGCGTGCAGCTTCTGCAATCAGCACAGCATCACCGGGCAGCAGACCCAGCCGACGGCCGAAGACGTGCGGCGGGCGGCGGGGATCGCTCTGCGAAGCCTCGGGGCCGGCGCCGGACAAGCGGAAATTGCTTTTTTCGGCGGCAGCTTTACCGCGGTGGAACGGGGCTACATGATTTCCCTTCTGGAAGCGGCCGCCCCGTATGTCCGGGACGGAAAATTCGCCGGTATCCGCGTCTCGACCCGTCCGGACGCCGTCGATGCCGAGACCCTTTCCCTGCTGAAACGGTACGGCGTGACGACGATCGAGCTCGGCGTTCAGAGCATGGACGACCGCGTCCTTGCCCGCAACCGGAGAGGGCACACCGCGGAACAGGTGGCGGATGCGTCGGAACGGATCCGCTCCGGCGGATTTTCCCTCGGCCTGCAGATGATGACCGGCCTGTTGGGCGACACGGACGACGGCGCGGGGAAAACCGCCGAACGGCTGGCTGCCCTCCGCCCGGACTGCGTCCGGATTTATCCGGCGATCGTTCTTCGCGGAACGGAGCTTGGGAACGCCTATCTTCGCGGCGAATACCGCCCCCAGACTCTGGAAGAGGCGGTGCGCCTCTGCGCGGGCCTGCTCGACTTTTTTGAGCGGAACCGGATTCCCGTCATCCGCCTCGGACTGCACGCTTCGCCGGAGCTGGAGCGGGACATGCTGGCGGGGCCGTGGCACCCGGCTTTCCGGGAGCTCTGCGAAAGCCGTCGCTTTTTTACGAAGGTCGTGCGGGAGCTTCGGCTGCGGAAGATTTCGGAACAGCCGGTCCGGATCCGGGTCAATCCGAAAGATGTGTCGCAGGCGACGGGACAGAAAAAGCGGAATCTCCGGCAGCTTTCCCGGATGGGTTATCCGGCGGAGATCGTGCCCGACGATACGGTACGGCGGGGCGGCTTTTCCATTATCGAAACACGGGGGTGACGTTTTGCTTCTCAGATCACTGGAACTTCAGGGTTTTAAGACTTTTCCGGATAAGACGACGCTGACCTTCCACGATGGCATCACCGCCGTTGTCGGCCCGAACGGAAGCGGAAAGAGCAATATCAGCGACGCCGTCCGCTGGGTGCTGGGCGAGCAGTCGGTCCGGACGCTCCGCTGCACGAAGATGGAAGACGTGATCTTCGGCGGCACACCCGCGAGAAAACCGCTCGGCTTTGCGGAGGTAACGCTGAACATCGACAACCACGAAAGGGAGCTTCCCTACGATGCCGATGTGGTTTCGGTGACCCGCCGCTATTACCGTTCCGGCGACAGCGAGTACCGGATCAACAACGGAACCGTCCGTCTGAAAGACATCAACGAGCTCTTTATGGACACCGGCCTCGGCCGCGACGGCTACTCGATCATCGGGCAGGGAAAAATCGACGGCATCGTGGCCGCGCGGAGCGAAGACCGCCGCGAAATCTTTGAGGAAGCCGCCGGAATTTCCCGCTTTCGCTACCGGAAGGAAGAATCGGAGCACCGGCTGGCGCAGGCCGAGGAAAACCTGCTTCGCCTGCACGACGTCCTTTCCGAGCTGGAAAGCCGGGTCGGCCCGCTCAGGGAGCAATCCGAAAAGGCAAAGCGGTACCTCGCTCTGGCGGAAGAAAAAAAGAATCTGGAAATCGGCTTATGGCTTGCAACGCTCGACCAGTCCGGCCGTGTTCTCCGGGAGCAGGAAGATAAAATCCTGATTGCAAAAAATCAGTACGATTCCGTGGAGCAGGAAATTTCCGGCATGGAAGACGAGATGGAAAAACAGTTCCAGGCATCCAATGCCTGCGCCGCCAAAGCGGATGAGATCCGGAACCGGTCTGCGGAGATGGAAGAAAGGGCCGCAAAGAAGGACGGCGAAGCGTCCGTCCTGCGCAACGACATTCACCACAATGAGGAAAACATCGCCCGAATCCGCGGCGAAATTGAACAGAACAGCGTTTCGGGCGGGGACTTGGAGAAGAAAATTGCCCAGAAGAAGGGGCAGATTCAGGAAAAGCTGGATTACATAAAGGCCAGAGACGCCGATTTCGACGACTGTTCCGCCCGCCTGGAACAGCTCCGGAGCGGCGTGAGCGAAACAGCAGGCCGGATCGACGATTTTTCGCACCGGATTGCGGAACTGACCGCTCAGACCACGGAAGCGAAGGTGGCCGAAATGACCGCCGCCTCGGCTATTTCGGAAATCGAGCTGCGCCTTGCTTCGATCCGCCGGAATCTCGGTGAAAAGCAAAAGCAGAAGGAACTCCTGACAGGGAAAGTCGATGAGTACCGAAAGAAGCTGGAAGAGGCCGACCGGCGCATCGAAGCGCTTACCAATGCCGTCAGCGGACATAAAATGCGTTTGGACGCGCGAAACCGGAAGAAAGAAGCGGCCAGACAGCAGAGCGAAAAACTTCGGCTGGATCTGGAAGGACAGATCCGCCGCGCGAAGCTGCTGGAAGACCTGGAGCGCAACCTCGAAGGCTTTTCCAGGAGCGTGAAAGCAGTGATGAAGGAAGCCGGCCGCGGGGCGCTTGAGGGAATCCGCGGTCCTGTTTCCCGGCTGATCCGGGTGCCGGAGTCCTGCGCGGCCGCGATGGAGACCGCGCTCGGCGGCGCCATGCAGAACATTGTGGTGGGGACCGAACGGGATGCCAAACAGGCGATAGCGTTCCTGAAGCGCAGCAATTCCGGCCGCGCGACGTTTCTGCCGGTTTCCACGATCCGCGGCAGAACCCTGCGGGAAAGCGGTCTATCAGCCTGCCGCGGGTTTGTGGGCATTGCGTCGGAGCTCTGCTCCTTCGACGGCATCTACCGTGGGATTGTGGAGTCCCTTCTCGGCCGGGTCGTAGTTGCGGAAGACCTCGACTGTGCCGTTGCGATCGCGGGAAAATACGGCTACCGGTTCCGCATCGTCACGCTCGACGGGCAGGTCGTCAATACCGGCGGTTCCCTGACCGGCGGTTCGCTGACCAGAAATTCCGGTTTGCTGAGCCGTGCAACGGAGATTGCAAAAATCAAAAAGCAGGCGGAAGCGCTGCGCAAAAGATCGGGGGAGGCCGCCGCTGCGCTGAAAACCGCGTTGGAAGAGGAATCCGCAGCGGAAGCCGCGCTGAACGGAGCGAAAGGGGAACTGTTTTCCGCTCAGGAGGAACGCGTCCATCTGGATGCCGAGTTCCGCCGGATTTCTGCGGACGGGCAGAATCTCGAAAAGGATTCCGGCGCTTTGGCGAAGGAAGCGGAGGAAGCCGCCGCCCGCCTGGGTACGCAGCATCGGGCGCGGGAAGACGCCCGGAAGAAGTCGGAAGACCTTTCGCGGCGCATGGAAGAGCAAAAAGCCGCGCTGACCGAAATCAGCGGGAACCGGGAAGAACTCGACCGGAAATGCGGGGAACTGACGGAAGAGATCCGGCAGATCGAACTGGACCGGCTCGCTGCGCGCAAGGATGTCCAGTCCTTGGAAGCATCCGTCCGCGAAGCGGAGGAGCGCGGGCGCGGCCATAAGGAGAAAATTGAGGCTCTGCGTGCCGAAATCGAAGCGGCCCGGCAGTCTTCGGAAACGTTGAGGGCAAAAATCGAACAGCTGAACCGGGAAGCCGAAACTATGCGCCAGGCGGCGAAAGATGCCGAGGGCAAACTGGAAGAACTGAACGGCAGGCGGATGGAGTTTGAAAAACAGTCCGTCCGGCTGCGCGGGAAGGAACGGGAAAAATCGGAGGAAAAAGAAAAAATCGGCCACGACCTTGCTCTGCTGGAAGAACGGAAAGCCAACCTGCAAAAGGAATACGACGGTATCGTTTCGCAATTATGGGAAGAATATGAGTTGACGCGCCGGGAAGCCGAAAAACAGGTGAAAAGCAGGGCCGCAGACGCCGCCCAGGCGAAAAAACGGCTCGCCGCCATAAAAAGCGCCATCAGGGACCTGGGGGCGGTCAATGTGGCGGCGGTGGACGAATACAAGGAAGTAAACGAACGGTACGAATTTATGAAAGCGCAGATTGCGGACGTGGAACAGTCCCGCGACGAGCTTATCCGGCTGATTGGAAGCCTGACCCGTCGGATGAAGGAACTCTTCACCGCGCGTTTTGAACTCATTAACCGCAACTTCGGCGAAACCTTCCGGGACCTGTTCGGCGGGGGGGCTGGGCGGCTTGCGCTGGCGGATCCCGCCAACGCGCTGAGCTCCGGAATTGAAATCTTCGTGCAGCCGCCGGGGAAGATTGTGACGCATCTGGAAGCCCTTTCCGGCGGGGAAAAGGCACTCGTCGCCATCGCGCTTTATTTCGCGATCATGAAAGTCAATCCCCCGCCGTTCTGTGTGCTCGACGAAATCGAAGCCGCGCTTGACGATGTGAACGTTACGCGCTTCGCGTCCTATCTGCGCCGGATGAACCAGAACACGCAGTTCATCGTCATTACCCACCGGCGCGGCAGCATGGAAGAAGCCGACGTGCTTTACGGCGTCACCATGCAGGACGAAGGCGTTTCCAAGCTTCTGGAGATGCCGGTTTCGCAGGTGGAGGAAAAACTGGGAATCAAAGCGTAAGTCCGGAAAGGAGAGACCAGAATGGGACTGTTTTCCAAAATCAGGGATGGCCTGAAAAAAACCCGCGAAAGCATGAGCTCGTCCGTTGCGTCCATGCTGAATTCCTTTACCAAGATCGACGAGGAACTGTTCGAGGAACTGGAGGAACTTCTCGTGATGGGCGACGTGGGTGTTTCGACGGCGGAAAAAATCTGCGGCGCTCTGCGGCAGAAGGTAAAGGAACAGGGAGTAACCGATCCGGGGCGGATCCAGGAAATGCTGAAACAGATTGTCGCCGATCTGCTGCGCGGAGGCGAAGAGCTGAAAATCGGCACGAAGCCTTCGGTCATTCTCGTGGTCGGGGTCAACGGGACCGGGAAGACGACAACCGCCGGAAAACTGGCCGCCATGCTGAAAAGCCAGGGGAAGAAGGTCATTCTGGGCGCCGCCGATACCTTTCGCGCCGCGGCCGCGGAACAACTGGGAATCTGGGCCAGGCGTTCCGGGGCGGATCTGGTCAGCCAGCCGCAGGGAAGCGACCCGGCGGCCGTGGTGTTCGATTCCATCGCCGCCGCCCGGTCCCGCGGGGCCGACGTCGTCATCTGCGACACGGCTGGCCGCCTGCACAACAAAAAAAATCTGATGGAAGAGCTTGCCAAGATCGGCCGCGTGGTGCAGCGCGAGGCACCGGACGCGGACCGCGAGGTCCTGCTGGTGCTGGATGCGACGACGGGTCAGAACGCCGTGAATCAGGCGCGTGAGTTCAGGACGGCGGCGGGGATCACCGGCATTGTGCTCACGAAGCTGGACGGAACGTCCCGGGGCGGAGTCGTTCTCGCCGTCCGTTCGGAGCTCGGCCTTCCGGTCAAGTTTATCGGCGTGGGCGAGCAGGTGGACGACCTTCAGCCTTTTGATGCGGACGCTTTTGCGGAAGCGCTTTTTGCCGGACAGGAGTGAGAAGATGGATTTTGTGATCGGAACGCATAACCCCAATAAAATCGTGGAGTTTCAGCGTATTTTGGGACCGCTGTCCGTCAAAATCGTCCCGGCAGAACTCCGGAAAGTGGAGGAAACCGGGACGACTTTTGCAGAGAACGCTTTTTTAAAGGCGTCCGCGGCATGCCGCGAAACCGGAAAGCCGGCCGTTGCGGACGATTCCGGCCTTTCGGTCGACGTCCTCGGCGGCGCCCCGGGCGTGTATTCCGCACGCTACGCGGGCGAAGGCGCTTCCGGCGAGGCATGCGTCCGAAAGCTGCTGAACGCTTTAAAGGATGTTCCCGCCGAAAAGCGGGGGGCGAAATTCGTCTGCTCCATCTGCTGCGTCTTTCCGAACGGAGCCCGGATTACCGCACAGGGGGAATGCCCCGGGAAAATCGCTTACGCCCCGCGCGGATCCGGCGGATTTGGCTACGACCCCGTCTTTCTGGCCGGCCCGAAAACCTTTGCGGAAATGCCGCCCGAAGAAAAGGACGCGATCAGCCACCGAGGGCGGGCGCTGCGCCTTTTTGTTGAAAAATTGAAAAAGTATAAGGAGCAAAACCATGCTGACTGGTAAACAGCGCGCCTATCTGCGCTCGCTTGCAAATTCGATGGAGACGATTCTGCTCGTGGGGAAAGGCGGCATCGGAGCCGACGTGATCAAACAGGCCGACGGCGCTTTGGCCGCGCGCGAGCTCATCAAGGGAAAAGTTCTGGAGAATTCCCCCGTGACGCCGCGGGAAGCGGCGGACCGGATCGCGGCGGCGACGTCGTCCGAAGCCGTGCAGGTCATCGGTTCCAAGTTCGTGCTGTACCGCAAAAGGGAAAAGGAATCGAAAATTGTACTTCCCAAAACACGGAAAAAGTAATATGATAAGTAAATAGACAAAATCGGGTGACAGGATGCGCAAAATAGCAGTTTTCGGCGGAACGTTTAATCCGATCCACAACGGGCATATCCATCTTGCAAAAAGGTTTGCCGATCTTTTAGGCGCGGAAAAGATTCTTGTGATCCCCACCCGGGTTCCGCCGCATAAGCGGGCGCGGGGCCTGGCGTCCGCTTCGGACCGCTTGGCCATGTGCCGCCTGGCGGTGGAAGGGGACGTCCGTTTCGAAGTGAGCGACCTGGAGGTTCGGCGCGGCGGGCCGAGCTATACAGCCGACACGCTCCGCGAACTCAGGAAGAGAGACCCGGACGCCGAGCTTTATCTGATAACGGGGGAAGACATGTTCGTCACGCTGGAGCAGTGGCACGAGCCCGAAACGATCTTTTCCCTTGCGACGGTCTGCGCCGCGCCGCGAAACTCCGCGGGTAGCACGGCGCTTTTGCGGTGCGCCGGGAAGTTAAAGCGGAAAGGCGCCGTCACGCGGATCGAAAATATCGCTTATCTGCCGATTTCTTCCACCATGGTACGGAGCGCGGTGAAGGCGGGGAAAGACATTTCCTCGTATGTGCCCCACGCGGTGGAACGCTATATCCGGGAAAATCATTTGTATCTGGAGTGAAAGCAATGAATCTGGAAGAATACAAGGCCGTTATCAAACCTCTTTTAAGCGAAAAGCGCTACCACCATTCCATCTGTGTGGCAAAGGCGGCAAAGGAGCTTGCGAAAAAATACGGCGCGGATGTGCAAAAAGCGGAGACGGCCGGAATTCTCCACGATATTATGAAGGACATCCCGCCGGAAGAGCAGCTGGAAAAGATGGAGCAGTACGGGATCCGGCTGACGCCGGTGGAGCGCGCCGCGCCGAAGCTGTGGCACGCTATGCTCGGCGCGGCCTACCTGAAAGAAGAGCTGCACCTTGAAGACTCCGAGATCCTCGACGCCGTCCGGTACCATACCACAGGGCGGACGGACATGGCCCTGATGGACAAAATTTTGTTCATCGCCGATTTTATTTCGGATGACCGGGATTACGAGGGGGTCGAAGACCTGCGCAAGGCGGCAAAGATCAGCTTGGAAGAAGCCATGACGGAAGGCTTTTCCTATACCATCGGCGACCTTGCCAAGAGCCGGAAACCGATTCATCCGGATACGATTGCCGCCTATAACCAGACGGTGCTCGCCTACCACGGAAAATAAACTGAAACAAGGAAGGTTGTTGGGAATGACATCGCTGGAACTCGCGCAACATGCCGTTCGTGTGCTTGACGAAAAAAAGGCCACAAATCTGAAGCTGATTAAAATCGGTGACATTTCCGTTCTGGCGGACTATTTTGTCATTGCAACCGGTACCAGCAGCACCCATGTGAAATCGCTTGCCGACGAAGTGGAGTTTCAACTGAGGGAGCAGGGGGCGGAACCGGCGCATAAAGAAGGGTACCGGTCCAATTCCTGGCTGCTTCTGGATTACGGCGGCGCGGTCGTTCATGTATTCACCGCGGAATCCCGCAGCTATTACGATCTGGACCGCCTGTGGCGGGACGGGGAATCCGTCGATATTTCCGGCTTGCTGAAGTAAAAATCCGCTGCCCGCAGCTTTCCGGCGCCGGCATGCGATCGACATCAAAAATAGGGGCGAATCAATCATGAAGTACGATCCGAAACCAATCGAGAAAAAATGGCAGAACGAATGGGAAAGGGCGGGAGTGTTCCACGCGTCCAATCATTCTTCCAAACCAAAGTATTACGCGCTGATCGAGTTTCCGTATCCGTCGGGGAAAGGTCTGCACGTCGGGCACCCCCGTTCCTACACGGCGATGGACATTATCGCGCGCAAGCGCCGAATGCAGGGGTACAATGTTCTGTACCCGATCGGGTGGGACGCGTTCGGTCTTCCCAGTGAGAATTACGCCATCAAAAACCATATTCACCCCTCCGTCGTCACCGCGCGGAATATTGCGCGGTTCAAGCAGCAGCTTCAGTCTCTGGGACTTTCCTTCGACTGGACGCGTGAAATCAACACCACCGACCCGGAATATTACAAATGGACCCAGTGGATTTTTCTCCAGCTTTTTAAACACGGCCTTGCCTATAAAAAGGAAATGGCGGTGAACTGGTGTACTTCCTGCAAATGCGTCCTCGCCAATGAAGAAGTGGTCAACGGCGTGTGCGAGCGCTGCGGCAGCGAGGTCGTCCGCAAGGTGAAATCCCAGTGGATGCTGAAGATCACGGCGTATGCGCAGCGCCTGATCGACGACCTGGACTTGGTCGATTACCCGGAGCGCGTCAAAGTCCAGCAGAAGAACTGGATCGGCCGCTCCACCGGCGCGGAAGTCGATTTTTCCACAACTGAGGGAGACAAACTGACGGTTTACACGACCCGGCCGGATACCCTGTTCGGCGTGACTTATATGGTGCTTTCGCCGGAGCACCCTTATTTGGAAAAATGGGCCGGCCGGATCCAAAACATGGACGAGGTGAAGGCTTACCAGGCCGAAGCTGCGAAGAAATCCGACTTTGAGCGCACGGAGCTCGCAAAAGACAAAACCGGAGTCCGCCTGGAAGGGGTATGCGCGGTCAACCCGGTCAGCGGAAAGGAAATCCCGATTTTCGTTTCTGACTATGTCCTGATGTCCTATGGCACCGGCGCCATCATGGCGGTGCCGGCGCACGATACGCGCGACTGGGATTTCGCAAAAAAATTTCACCTTCCGATTGTCGAGGTCGTAAAGGGCGGAGACGTTCAAAACGAAGCGTTTACCGACTGCGGAACCGGCGTGATGGTCAACTCCGGTTTCCTCAATGGCCTCGCGGTCGAGGAAGCGAAAAAGAAGATCACGGAATACCTGAAGGAAAAGAATATCGGCCGCGCAAAGGTCAACTATAAACTGCGCGACTGGGTTTTCTCCCGCCAGCGTTACTGGGGCGAGCCGATCCCCATCGTGAAATGCCCGCACTGCGGCTATGTCGCGGTTCCCGAGAGCGAGCTTCCGCTTCGCCTGCCGAACGTGAAGTCTTACGAGCCGACCGACACCGGCGAATCTCCGCTCGCGCATATGACCGAGTGGGTCAACACCACCTGCCCGCACTGCGGCGGCCCTGCCAAGCGCGAAACGGACACCATGCCCCAGTGGGCGGGCTCTTCCTGGTATTTTCTGCGTTACATGGATCCGCACAACCAGGAACGCTTCGCCGGCAAAGAAGCGCTGAACTACTGGTCGCCGGTCGACTGGTACAACGGCGGCATGGAGCACACCACGCTCCATCTGCTTTACAGCCGGTTCTGGCATAAATTTCTGTACGACATCGGCGAAGTCCCCACCCCGGAGCCGTACCGGAAGCGGACGAGCCACGGGATGATCCTCGGGGAAAACGGCGAGAAGATGAGCAAGTCCCGCGGCAACGTCATTAACCCGGACGACATTGTGAGCGAGTACGGAGCGGACACGATGCGGCTGTACGAGATGTTTATCGGCGACTTTGAAAAGGCCGCTCCGTGGAGCACGCACGGCATCAAGGGCTGCCGCCGTTTTGTCGAGCGCTTCTGGAATCTTCAGGATATCCTTTGCGAAGGGGAAAAGATCCGCCCGCGGCTGGAAGCTCCGTTCCACAAGACCATTAAGAAGGTCGGCGACGACGTGGAGAATCTGAAGTTCAACACGGCCATCGCCGCGCTGATGTCGCTGATCAACGACATTTCGGCCGTCGGGTCGGTCACCCGCGGGGAACTGCGGATTTTCACCATTCTGCTGAATCTCTTTGCGCCGCATGTGTGCGAGGAGGTCTGGTCGGTCCGGAAGCTCGGTACCGGCATGGTCTGCCAGCAGGCGTGGCCGAAATACGACGAGTCGAAATGCATGGATTCTTCCGTCGAGATCGCCGTTCAGGTGAACGGCAAAGTCCGCGCCCGCCTGACGGTTCCGGCGGACATTGCGAAAGGCCCGGCGCTGGAAATGGCGAAAGCCAACGGCAGGATTGCGGCGGAGATTTCGGGAAAGAAAATCGTGAAGGAAATCTATGTGCCGGGAAAACTGGTCAATTTGGTCGCAAAATAAAAAAGGGGCGTCCCGACGGCGCCGTTTTCGGAACTGTGGCGGAAAACGTTTCCGGTCCTGTAAAAATTTTTTCGTCAGGTCTTTACAAAACCACGGAAATGTGGTAACTTAATAAAAGGAATCATTCTTAATTTGGAGGGAATCAAATGAAAAAATATGTTTGCACGGTCTGCGGTTATGTTTATGACCCGGAAAAGGGCGACCCGGACAACGGAATTGCGCCGGGAACGAAGTTTGAAGACCTTCCGGACGATTGGGTCTGCCCGCTCTGCGGCGCGGGGAAGGACGAATTCAAGGCGGAATCCTGACCGGACTTCCGAGCGGGCCGGACAGGCCTCCGGACGAAAAAACAGCATCGATCAAAAAAAGGGCGGCAGCTGCTTTCAAGCGGCTGCTTGCCCCTTTTATACGCATCTTTACGGTGCCTGGGAAGGGGAATATAAAGAACGGAGAAAGATGAATTTTTTCTCTTGACTCCGGGGCGGCGTCCCGGTATAATGTTGTATATCAAACTGTTTGATATACACCTTATCCAAACGGAGGCGAAACATGAAGGAAAAATCGGTCGGCGTCGAGCTGCGCTGCTTGAACCACCAGATCCGGCATTACTTTGAAAATCTGGAAATCAAAAAGCAGATCGACGAAATCACCGGAACGAACGGCTGGATCATCGGCTACCTTGCGGACCATCCCGACCGCGAAATCTATCAGAAGGACCTGGAAGAGCGGTTCGGCATGACCCGTTCCACCGCGTCGAAGGTTCTCACCCTGATGGAGCGGAAGGGGTTTATTCAGAGGCAGAATGTTGCCCGCGACGCAAGGCTGAAAAAAATCGTGCTGACTCAGAAGGCCTTGAAAATCAGCGAGCGGATGGCGCGGGAAACGGACCGCTTCGAGGAAAAGCTCACGGCGGGTTTTACGGAAGAAGAGCTGGACCGTTTGTTTCGCTATCTCCGGAGGATGAAGGACAATATCCGGGACTTATAATATTTTGAATACAGCATTTTGAATCAAGCGAAGGTGTCTTTCTCATGATAAAAAAACTTGCCGGAAGCATCCGGCAATACAAAAAAGATTCCATCCTTACCCCGGTTTATGTCGTTCTGGAAGCCATCATGGATGTGGTGATCCCGATTTTGATGGCGAACCTGATTGATTACGGCATTGATGAAAAGAACATGCCTTACGTTATGCGGATGGGGGCGGGTCTGCTTCTCTGCGCCGTGCTGGCTCTTCTGTTCGGCGCTTTGGCGGGGCGGAGCGCCGCGATTGCGTCGTCCGGCCTGGCAAAAAACCTGCGGCACGACATGTATTATAAGGTGCAGGAATTTTCCTTTTCCAACATTGACAAATTTTCAGCGGCAAGCATCGTCACGCGCCTGACCACCGATGTGACAAACATCCAGAACGCCTACCAGATGCTACTGCGCGTCGCGATCCGCAGCCCCGCCATGCTTATTTTCTGCCTGGTGGTTTCGTTCCGGATCGACGCCGGGCTTTCCATGGTGTTCCTTCTTGCCATCCCGGTTCTCGGGGCCGGGCTATTGCTGGTCATCTCGCATGTCCATCCTATTTTTCAGCGGGTGTTTCGGACGTACGACAGGCTGAACAACGTCGTTCAGGAGAATCTCCGTGCCATCCGTGTGGTAAAAGCCTTTACCCGCGAGAGGTACGAGGAGAAAAAATTTACGGATATTTCGCAAAGCATCTATGAGGACTTCTCAAAAGCCGAGAAAAGGCTCGCGTTCAATATGCCGCTGATGCAGCTCTGCGTTTACGGAAGCATGCTGCTGATTTCCTGGCTGGGCGCGCGGGCGATTGTGGCTTCCGGCAACAATCCCGCCATGGGGCTTTCGACCGGCGGCTTTATGGGCCTGATTACCTATTCCATGCAGATTCTGATGAGTCTGATGATGCTTTCCATGGTGTTCGTCATGATCATCATTTCACGGGCGTCCGCGGAACGCATCACCGAGCTGCTGGACGAGGAAAGCAGCCTGAAAAACTGCGCGGACCCTGTTCCTGAGGTGAAAGATGGCTCCGTGTCCTTTGAGGATGTCGTGTTTTCCTATGGGTGGAAGACCGAAAAGCCTGTGCTGGACCATGTCAATGTCCGCATCGCTTCCGGGCAGACAGTGGGAATCATCGGCGGGACCGGTTCTTCCAAGTCCAGCTTTGTGCAGCTGATCCCGCGTCTGTACGACGTGACGGGGGGCAGAGTGACCGTCGGCGGCGTGGATGTGAGGAACTACGACCTTTCCTCGCTGCGCAATCAGGTCGCCATGGTTCTGCAGAAAAACGTACTGTTTTCCGGAACCGTCCGGGAAAATCTTCTTTGGGGAGACGAGAACGCGACGGACGAGGAGATGGTCCGGGCCTGCAAACTGGCGCAGGCCGACGGGTTTATCCGGGAGTTCCCGGACCGGTACGACACTTACATCGACCAAGGGGGAACCAATGTGTCCGGCGGCCAGAAGCAGAGAATCTGCATCGCGCGGGCGCTTTTGAAAAAGCCGAAAATCCTGATTCTCGACGATTCCACCAGCGCGGTGGACACGAAAACGGACGCGCTGATCCGCAGGGCGCTGCGGGAGGAGATCCCGGATACCACAAAAATCATCATCGCGCAGCGCATTTCTTCCGTGCAGGACGCCGACCTCATCCTCGTGCTGGACGACGGAAAAATCGCCGCATCCGGAACGCATGAGGAGCTCCTGAAAACGAGCCGAATTTACCGGGAAGTTTATGAGTCTCAGAACGAAGGGGGTGCCGTCCGTGAGTAAGACGCCGCCGAAAACGGCAGAGGGAAAAACGCCGGTCCGGCGGTTCCGGCCCGGTACAGTCAAGAGACTGTTTTCCTATATGTCGGACTACAAAATACAAATCGTCCTGGTCGTTGCCTGCATCCTCCTGAGCGCCGCAGCCAATGCGGCGTCATCCCTGTTTATCCAGAGGCTGATCGACGACTACATTGCGCCCATCCTTCTGGAGAAAAGTCCCGTGTTTACCGGGCTTCTCAGGGCCATTTTCCTGATGGCCTGCATTTATCTGGCAGGTATCCTGGCAACCTTGTTTTATAACCGGGTCATGGTGGTCGTCGCGCAGGGGACGCTGAAGAAAATCCGCGACAAAATGTTTCATCACATGCAGACTTTGCCGGTTCGTTACTTCGATACGCATTCCTTCGGCGACACCATGAGCCGTTATACCAACGACATTGACACGCTCCGGCAGATGATCTCTCAGAGCATGCCGCAGCTGTTTGCCGCTCTCGTCAATGTTACCGCGGTCTTTCTTGCCATGCTGTACCTGAGTTTTGAACTTACGGCCTTTGTGGTGGTGTTCACGTTTTTGATCCTGCTGGTGGTTCGGAAGATCGCAGGGAAAAGCAGCGTGTTCTTTATGAGGCAGCAGGATTCCCTCGGCGATGTGAACGGCTACATCGAGGAAATGATCAACGGTCAGAAAGTCGTCAAGGTGTTTTGCCATGAAGAAAAGGCCGAAGAAGCCTTTGACCGGAAAAACGGCGAGCTCTGCTACTGCTCCACGCAGGCGAACCAGTACGGGAACGTGCTGATGCCGGTCCTGTTCAGCATGGGCTATATGCTGTACGTGCTTCTGGCCGTTGTGGGCGGCGCCCTTGCCCTTGCGGGAGTTCAGAACTTCGGCATGGCCGGCATCGGCGTTCTGACCATCGGGACGATCGCGTCGTTCCTGACGCTTTCGCGCGCTTTTGTAAACCCGATCGGCCAGGTTTCCCAGCAGATTAACCTGGTGATTATGGCGCTGGCAGGCGCGTCGCGGATCTTTGACCTGATGGACGAAGAAAGCGAAGCCGACAACGGCTACGTCACCCTGGTGAACGCGAAGATCGAAAACGGCGAGATCCGGGAGACCGGGGAACGCACGGACCTGTGGGCGTGGAAGCACCCGCACCGCGACGGTACGACGACCTATACCCGCCTGACCGGCGATATTCGTTTCTTTGACGTCGATTTCGGGTATGAGGACAATAAAACCGTGCTTCACAATGTCACCCTGTACGCGGAGCCCGGTCAGAAGGTCGCCTTTGTCGGCTCCACCGGCGCGGGCAAGACGACGATCACGAATCTGATCAACCGTTTCTACGACATCGCCGACGGAAAAATCCGGTACGATAATATCAATATCAATAAAATCAAAAAGGCGGATCTCCGCCGTTCTCTCGGCGTGGTTTTGCAGGACGTCCATTTGTTCACCGGGACGGTGCTGGAGAACCTCCGCTACGGGAAGCTGGACGCCACCGATGAAGAGTGCATCGCCGCCGCCAGACTGGCAAATGCCGACGGGTTTATCCGGATGCTTCCGGACGGCTACAACACCGTTCTGGAAGGCGACGGGGGCGGGCTCTCGCAGGGGCAGAAGCAGCTGATTTCCATTGCCCGCGCCGCGGTTGCGGACCCGCCGGTCATGATTCTGGACGAAGCGACGTCGTCCATCGACACCAGAACGGAGGCCATCGTTCAAAAGGGCATGGACGCGCTGATGAAAGGGAGAACCGTGTTTGTCATCGCGCACCGCCTGTCCACGGTGCGGAACGCCGACGTTATTATGGTTCTGGAGCACGGACGCATCGTCGAGCGCGGCAGCCATGAAAAGCTGATGCAGGACAAGGGAAGGTATTATCAGCTTTACACCGGCGCGTTCGAGCTGGAATAAACCGTTTGCAGCGGAAGGGGGAGGCCGTACGGCCTCCCCCTTCCGCTGCAAAACAATACGGTTCAGTCTGCCGGATGGCTTTCCAGCCATTCGGACGCTTTGGCGCCCAGACGCTTCATGCAGCCGCCGTCCATCGGATACCCGAGGCCCGCGGCCCTAACCAGTTCCGCATAGGTTTTGGTTCCCCCGGCGCGGACAAAATCCAGGTACCGCGAAAACGCGTCGTTCCAGTCCTTTTCGGATTCGAGCCAGAACTCCAGGGCGGTCGTCTGTGCGAGACAGTAATCGATATAATACAGCGGGAACGAATAGATGTGGTGCTGGCGCTGGTAGCCGCCCCCGGCGGAGAAGAAGGGAATTCCGTCAAAATCGATCCACGGGCGGTATTTTTTCTCCAGTCCGAGCCAGGTCTGCTTGCGTTCGTCCGGGGACAGAGCCGGGTTTTCATACATCCTGGTCTGGAACTCGTCCACAAGGCAGCCGTACGGGATGAAATCGAGCGCGGCTTCCAGCTGATACAGCCGGAACTTTTCCGTTTCCCCGCCGAAAAACAGGCGGTCCCAGCGGCGCGAAAAAAGCTCCATCGACATGGAGTGCGTTTCCGCCGCGTCCATCGTCGGGCTGCGGAGTTCCAGAAGCGGGATGTCCCGGGCCAGATAGCTGGCAAACGCATGGCCCGCTTCATGGGTCAGCACGGCCACGTCGTCCGCGGTGCCGTTGAAGTTTGAAAAGATGAACGGAAATTTATAATCGGGGATGTCCGTGCAGTATCCTCCTACGGCCTTGCCTTTTTTGCTGTCGAGGTCAAAAAGTCCGTGTTCCAGCATGTAGTCGAAAAACTCCCCGGCCAGCGGATGCATTTCGCGGTACATGGTCCGGGCCTGACCGACCAGGACCTGCCGGCCGCCTTTCGGCGCCGGGTTGCCGTCCGGAAAGAAGCAGTCGTCGTCATACAGCTTCAGACCGGGAAGGCCGAGCCGCTTCGCCTGGACCTTCTTGATTTCCGCGATGAACGGGACAAAATCTTCCGCGACCTGATCCCGGAATTTGTGGATTTCGCCGAGCCCGTAGCAGTTGCGGCCGAGGCGGTCGTAGCCGAGAAAGACATAGTTCTTGTAGCCGAGTTTTTTCGCCTGCTCGTCGCGGTTGTGGACCAATTCGTCGTAAATTTCGTCCAGCCGGCGGGCGTTGGCCTCGTAAAAACCGGCGGCCTTTTCCCAGGCGTCCCTGCGGACGTTCCGGTCGGGGAACATCTGGTATTTGCGGATTTCGGAGAGATTCAGCTTCTTCCCGTCAAAGTCGATCTTTGCGGAAGCGAGAAGCTTCTCGTATTCCGTGACAAGCGCGTTTTCCTTCTGCTTCGATTCGATGACGGCGGGGGAAAACGACCGGAAGGAAAGCTCGAGATTTTTTAAAAACAGCTTTCCCGTTTTCGCTTCGAGCCGTTCCCGGAACCGGGAAGACAGGACCGCCCGGTAAAAATTCTGCACGTCGTTGTCAACGATCGGGTTGCTTGCATCAAAAAAGGCCGTTTCCGCCTCGTAAAACGGATCCGCCGTATTCACACTGTTGCGGATGTAGGCCACGGTTGCCATGGATTGAAAACGGCTGTACAGCGTTTCGTGCTGCAAGATCAGTTCATACTGTTCCCGCGCGCCGGAACACTCCGCAAACTTTTGGGTGATCCGTTCATACGCCTGTTTGATTTCATTCAGGTCGGGACGCTTGTATTCGATTTCAGAAAATTTCATGCCGCTCGCTCCTTTTCCGGTTTTATTTTTTCTCATCCGTCTTATCCCGGACGGCCGGCCCGTGCGCCGGTGCGCCCGGGGTTTATTTTTTCATCCAGTAAAAAGTTTTCCCGCGGGAGTCCAGAATACCCTCGCTTTTCATGCGGGCAAGCTCGCGGCTCATGGCGCTCCGGTCGATGCAGAGATATTCCGCGAGCTCCGTCCGGTTAAACGGAATGGAGAAAGAGAGAGAACCGCGGCTCTGCGCCTGGCTGCTGAAATAGGCTTCCAGTCGGCTTCGGATCGTTTTATGGGACAGGTAGGACATTTTCCGGTTCAGGCGCATGTTCTTTTCTGCGAGAATCTTCAGCAGGTTGGCAATCAGCTGCTGGTGAAATTTGCAGGCGGACCGGCAGGTATGCACGATTTTTGCGACATCCAGAAGCAGGGCGTCGCTTTTTTCCAGCGCCACGACGGAAACGGGCATCACGTCCGCTCCCATGCAGGCGTAGGTTTCCCCGAACAGGTCGCCGGTCCGGAGCGTGCCGATGATCATCGCATCGCCCGCAATGTTCTCTTTTTCAATCTGCGCTTTTCCGGACATCAGAATACCGACCGCCGGGCGCGACTTCCCCGCCAGAAAGATAAAGTCCCCCCTTTCCGCGCTTTGCCGCCGGCAGCCGAGGCAGTGCAACATGACCGGAAGGTCCTGTTCCTGGATATTGTCGAAAAGTTCATTGCTCTGCAAAATCCGGATCGTCAAAAATTTTCTCCTTTCTGTTGCGGGTGCAACAGATTTTATAACGCAAGTATAGTACACTGAAACCGGAAAGTAAAGGAAACAATTTGGGAAACGAGGTGTCAATTCGATGATCCGAAAAGTGATAAAAATCGATGAGGACCGGTGCAGCGGCTGCGGGCTCTGCGTGGACGCCTGCCAGGAAGGCGCGATTGCCCTTGTGAACGGCAAGGCCAGGCTGGTGCGCGACGACTACTGCGACGGGCTGGGCAACTGCCTTCCGGTCTGCCCGGCGGGGGCCATCACCCTGGAAGAACAGGAAACGGCCGGATCCGGTGCCGAAAACGTAGTCCCTTCTCCTGCGATAAACGAGCCGAAAAGGCCGTTTTTCCCCATGGGCGGATGCCCCGGGTCCCGGGCGAAGAGAATCGTGAGAGATTCCGCCCCCGAAGAACCGGAAACGGAACATGTGGAGAGCCGGCTGATGCAGTGGCCGGTCCAAATGAAGCTGGTGCCGGTTCAGGCCCCGTACTTCGAGAACGCCAACCTGTTGGTTGCGGCGGACTGCACGGCGTATGCATACGGCGCTTTTCACAATCAATTCATGAAGAACCGCATCACGCTGATCGGCTGTCCCAAGCTGGACGAAGGCGGCTATGCCGAAAAGCTGACGGAAATCCTGAAACGCAACCGCATCAAAAGCGTTACGATCGTCCGCATGGAGGTTCCCTGCTGCGGCGGGCTGGAAAATGCGGTGAAACAGGCGCTTGCCGACTGCGGGAAGCTGATTCCGTGGAGCGTCCATATCATTTCGACGGACGGAAGAATTCTGGATGAATAATGCCCGAAAACGGATGAAAACGGATGAAAGACATTAATTTTGCCAAAACGTTCCGCTTACCGGGCCGGTCAACTGCCTTCCCGGACAGATCATAAAATAAATTCTTAAAAATGGAGGTTTTCATGATGCCAAACATGTTCTGCTTTCAATGTGAACAGACCGCAGGTTGCCGCGGATGCACCGGAAGGGCCGGGGTCTGCGGAAAATCCGCCGATACCGCGCTCTTACAGGATCAGCTGACGGGTGCGCTTATCGGGCTGGCGCGCGCCGCCGAAGGGAGCAAGCCAGCGGCTTTCACGGACCGTGTGATGCTGGAAGGGTTGTTTGCCACCGTCACGAACGTCAGCTTCGACAGCAAGGCGATCCGCGGCCTGATCGACGCGGTCCATCGGGAAAAGGAAAAGCTCGCTGCTCCCGGCGCGCATTCCGGGAACCCGGATGATTACGACATGAATCGCCTCTGGGGTGCGAACGAGGACATCCGTTCCCTCAAATCGCTGATTCTGTTCGGTATGCGCGGCATGGCGGCCTACGCTTACCACGCGCTGACGCTCGGTTATTCCGAGGAAGAAGTCAACCGCTTTTTCTACAAAGGTCTGTCCGCCCTCGGCGAGGACTGGGGAATGGAAAAACTCCTTCCGCTTGTGATGGAAACCGGAAAGACCAACTTGAAATGCATGGAACTGCTGGACAAGGCCAATACCGAGACTTACGGAACGCCGGCTCCGCGGAAAGTCCCGCTCACCATTGAGAAAGGGCCGTTTATCGTTGTCAGCGGCCACGATCTGCACGACCTGTATCTTCTGCTGGAACAGACAAAGGGAAAGGGCGTCAACGTCTATACCCACGGGGAGATGCTTCCGGCGCACGCCTACCCGAAGCTGAACGCGTATCCGCAGTTGAAAGGCAATTTCGGCACGGCATGGCAGAACCAGCAGAAGGAATTCGACGGGATCCCCGCGCCGGTGCTGTTCACGACCAACTGCCTGATGCCGGTCCGGGACAGCTACCGCGACCGCGTGTTTACCACGGAAGTTGTCAGCTACCCGGGCCTGGTGCACATCGGCGAGGACAGGGATTTCACGCCGGTCATTGAAAAGGCCCTTGAGCTGGGCGGTTATGCGGAAGACCGTGCCCTGACGGGAATCAACGGCGGCACGCAGGTGACGACCGGGTTCGGCCACGGCACCGTTCTGTCGGTTGCCGACCGGGTCGTGAAGGCCGTCCGTTCCGGGGCGATCCGGCATTTTTTCCTGGTGGGCGGCTGCGACGGGGCGAAGCCCGGCCGCAACTACTACACGGAATTTGTGGAAAAAGCGCCGAAGGACAGCGTAATCCTCACGCTTGCGTGCGGAAAATACCGCTTTAACGACCTCGACCTTGGCACGGTCGGCGGCCTTCCGCGCCTGATGGACATGGGGCAGTGCAACGACGCGTACAGTGCGATCCGGGTCGCCGTAGCGCTGGCGGAAGCCTTCCACTGCGGCGTCAACGACCTGCCGCTGACCATGGTGCTTTCCTGGTACGAGCAGAAAGCCGTAAGCATTCTGCTGACGCTGCTGTCGCTCGGCATCCGGAACATCTACCTCGGGCCGACGCTCCCCGCGTTCCTGTCCCCGAACGTCTTGAAATATCTGGTTGACAATTTCGGGATTTCTCCCGTCTCGACGCCGGACGAAGACCTCAGGAAGATTCTGCAGAACTGAAAATTTTGGAGCCGCCCCGGCCGGGGCGGCTCTTTTTCTGCTTATTGAAAATTATAGAATTCTTTTAGGAACCACACGTCTTTCGCTTCAAATTCCATGCCGTTCAGGTACTCCAAAATTCCGGAGTCCGTTGTAAAGTTCAGCTTCAGTTTGTAGGCGTAGAGCGCCTGATAGGGAAAGCCGGTGCTTTTGTTGACGGCGTTTCTGCCGTACTTTCCGTCGCCAGCGAGCGGATGCCCCACGGACGCAAGGTGCGCGCGGATCTGATGGGTGCGGCCGGTCAGGAGCTCTACTTCCAGCAGGCTGAAGCCGCCCCGTTCCGCGAGGACGCGGTAGCGTGTGACGATGGTTTTCGCGTCTTTGGACGGCTTATGGGAAATGTACACGCGGTTCTGCCGCTCGTTCTTCATCAGGTACGCTTTCAGGGTTTCGCAGTTCCGGTCCATTTTTCCGCAGGCGATGCAGAGGTAGAGCTTCACCATCTCGCGCGCCTTGACCTTGCGGTTCATGATGCGGAGCGTTTCGGCGTTCTTCGCCGCCATGACGATGCCGCCCGTGTTGCGGTCGATGCGGTTGATGAGCGCGGGAGCGAAGGAATTTTCCGCTTTTGGGTCGTATTCGCCTTTGCGGTAAAGATAGTGTTGCACGCGGGCAATCAGCGAGTCAAAATGATAGTTTTCGTCCGGGTGGACGATCAGCCCGGGCTTTTTGTCGAGGATCATGATATTTTCGTCCTCATAAAGGATGTTCAGCTTCTCGGGCGCTTTCAGGAAATCATACTCTTCCGGACGGGTCTGGAAAAATTCGTCTTTCAGGTACAGGGAAAGCACGTCGCCCTCCTCGAGGTGCGCAGAGATTTCGCACCGCTTTCCGTTGCGCTTGATGTTCTTTTTGCGGATGCTTTTGTAAAGCATCGACTGCGGAAGGTTCGGGTATGTTTTGGTCAGAAATTTATCCACACGCTGGCCGGCGTCGTTCGGGCCGATGGTTACGGTTTTCATTGCTTTTCAACACGCTCCCGGGGTTTCAGTTTTATGTTTTCCATTGTTCCGATTATAGCATTTCCGGCCCGCGCCGAAAAGAGGAAAAGCCTTTTCAAAAAAGTGTTTTTAGTATATAATAAATTGAAATGCGTGTAAGAGGAAAAGGGGTATTCAAGATTATGACTCAGGAACGGGCGCTGCAGATTTTCGAGAAAGCCGGCGTGTTGCTGAAAGGCCATTTTCTCCTGACTTCAGGCCGGCACAGCAACCGCTACCTTCAGTGTGCCAAAATATTCCGGCACCCGGAATACAGCGAGGAGCTCTGCGCCGCCCTTGCGGACAAGTTCCGCGGACAGGGCGTCGAGATTGTGATCGGCCCCGCGATGGGCGCCGTTCAGATGGCCTATGAGGTCAGCCGGGCGCTCGGGTGCGAAAATTTCTTCACGGAGCGCGGGGATGACGGCAGGATGGCGCTCCGCCGCGGGTTTGTCGTAAACCCCGGCCAGAAGGTGCTCGTCGTGGAAGACGTCGTCACGACGGGCGGTTCCGTCCGTGAGGTGATCGGCCTGGTTCGCGCCGCGGGCGGCGAAGTCGCCGGCGTGGGTTCCATCGTCGACCGTACCGGCGGCAAGATCGACTTCGGGGTTCCGTTTCAGGCGGTCGTTTCCCTGAATGTGGAGTCCTGGGAACCGCAGGACTGCCCGCTCTGCAAAGCGGGGGCGCCCGCGCCGGTGAAGCCGGGAAGCCGGAAGAGATAAATGTGGAACGGAAGGAGCGTCCGCTTTGAAGAAAAACGGGGATCCGGCCGGGAGAAAAGCGCCCGGAGCGGAATCGCTGCACAGCGGGCACCGGGAGCGGGTTAAGGATCTGTTCTTACAAGCGGGACTGGATTCCTTTTCGCCGCACATGGTTCTGGAGCTGCTCCTTTACTACGCCATCCCGCGGAAAGACACCAACCTCATTGCGCATGAGCTTCTGCGCAGGTTCGGGTCGCTGTCGGGCGTATTCGACGCGCCGATCGAGGAGCTGGAGAAAGTAAAGGGAGTCGGGAAGTCCGCCGCCGTCCTGATGAAAATGATTCCCCAGCTTTGCCGGCGGTATCAGGACAACCTGGACCAGGACAAGGTCGTGATCTATGATTATGAGGAAGCCGGAAAGCTGCTGGTTCAGAAATTTGTCGGCAGACAGGACGAAGTGGTCATCCTGATGCTGCTGGACAGCAGGGAGCGGGTCCTGTACTGCGGCATTGTCAGCGAAGGATGCGCCACGACGGCCAATATCTATATTAAGAAAATCGTGCGCCTTGCCGTCCGGTACAACGCCGTATATGCCATCCTGGCGCACAACCACCCGAGCGGGGAATGCCTGCCGTCCAAACAGGATCTCAGCACGACGCGCTGGGTGTACGAGGCGCTGGAAACCGTTGAAGTCCGCATGATCGACCACATTATCGTCGGGGGAAACAACTACCTTTCCCTCGCGCAGAGCCGGATGATGCCGGAATTGTTTAACCCGGAACAGGATATGGAGCAGGAATGAATTTCAAGTTGGTTTCAAAATACAAGCCGGCGGGCGACCAGCCGAAGGCGGTGCGCCAGTTGGTGGAAGGGATCCGGAACGGCGACCGGGAACAGACCCTTTTGGGCGTTACCGGCTCCGGCAAGACCTTTACCATGGCGAACATCATCGCGGAGATGAACCGCCCCGCGCTTGTGCTTGCCCACAATAAAACGCTCGCGGCCCAGCTTTGTTCCGAGTTCCGCGAGTTTTTCCCGGAAAACGCGGTGGAGTATTTCGTAAGCTACTACGATTATTACCAACCGGAAGCCTATATTCCGTCCACGGACACCTACATTGAGAAGGATTCCGCCATCAACGACGAAATTGATAAACTGCGCCACTCCGCAACTTCGTCCCTTTCCGAGCGCCGCGACGTGATTATTGTGGCCAGCGTGTCCTGCATTTACAGCCTGGGCGACCCGATCGACTACCGCACCATGGTCATTTCCCTGCGCCCGGGGATGAAAAAGAACCGCGACGAGCTTCTGAAAAAGCTGGTGGAGATTCAGTACGAGCGCAACGACGTCAACTTTATCCGCAACAAGTTCCGCGTCCGCGGCGACGTGGTGGAGATTTTTCCCGTCCAGTCCAGCGAACACGCCGTGCGGGTGGAGTTTTTCGGCGACGAGATCGACCGCATCCGCGAGATCGATCCGCTCACCGGCAAAGTGGTGGCGGACCTGAAACATGTCGCGATCTACCCCGCGTCGCATTATATTGTCCCGCGCGAAAAGATGCAGCGCGCCGTCAATGAGATCGAGCGGGAGATGGAGGAGCGCGTCCGGTGGTTCAAAAGCCGGGGCAAGCTGATCGAGGCCCAGCGCATTGAGGAACGCACCCGCTACGACATGGAAATGCTTCTGGAAGTCGGGTTCTGCAAAGGAATTGAAAATTACTCGCGCGTGCTTTCCGGCCGGGTGCCGGGCAGCTCGCCGTTTACCCTGCTGGACTATTTTCCGAAGGATTTTCTGTTGTTTGTGGACGAGTCGCACGTTACGCTGCCGCAGGTGCGCTCCATGTATGCCGGGGACCGCGCCCGCAAGGACGCCCTGGTGAACTTCGGGTTCCGCCTTCCGTCCGCCTACGACAACCGTCCGCTGAATTTCGACGAGTTCTACCGGCATATCAACCAGGCGGTTTTCGTGAGCGCCACGCCGGGTGATTTCGAGCTGGAAAAATCGGCGCAGGTGGTGGAGCAGGTCATCCGCCCGACCGGGCTCGTGGATCCGGAGATCATCGTGAAGCCGACCGACGGACAGATCGACGACCTGATTTCGGAAATCAACATCCGCGCCGCCAAACACGAGCGCGTTCTGATTACGACGCTGACGAAAAAAATGGCGGAAGACCTCACGTCGTATCTGGAAGGCATGGACATCCGGGTGCGCTACATGCACTACGACATCGACACGGTGGAGCGCATGGAGATCATCCGCGACCTGCGGCTCGGAAAATTCGACGTCCTGGTCGGCATCAACCTGCTGCGCGAAGGGCTCGACATCCCGGAAGTTTCGCTTGTCGCCATTCTCGATGCCGACAAGGAAGGGTTCCTGCGCAGCGAGCGTTCCCTGATTCAGACGGTGGGCCGCGCCGCGCGCAACGCCGAGGGCAAAGTCATCATGTACGCCGACTCGGTCACACCGTCCATGGAAGCGGCGATCCGCGAAACGGAGCGCCGGCGCACCTTGCAGATGGCGTTCAACAAAGAGCACGGCATTGTGCCGAAAACCATCGTCAAGCCCGTCGCGGAGATTCTGGAAATCTCCACGCACAAGGAAGACGGATCGTCGAAAAAGCGCAGGAGACTGCGCCCGAACGAGAAAAAGCGCATGATCGAGCAGCTTACCCGGGAAATGAAGGACGCGGCCAAACTGCTGGAGTTCGAGCACGCCGCGTATCTGCGCGACAAAATCAAACAGCTGGAAGCCGAGTAGACGGAAGGCACGGAGGAACACATGTCAGCAAAGACCATTTTTGTAAAAGGTGCCAGAGAGCACAATCTGAAGAACATCGACATCGAGCTGCCGCGTGACAAACTCATTGTCTTTACGGGGCTTTCCGGCTCCGGAAAGTCTTCGCTCGCGTTCGATACCATCTATGCCGAGGGCCGGCGCCGCTATGTGGAGTCGCTTTCTTCCTACGCGCGCCAGTTTCTGGGGCAGGTGCAGAAGCCGGATGTGGACTATATTGACGGGCTGTCCCCGGCAATCTCCATCGACCAGAAGACAACGTCGAAAAACCCGCGTTCCACGGTCGGAACGGTGACGGAAATTTATGATTACCTCCGCCTTCTGTATGCGCGCATCGGCGTTCCGCACTGCCCGATCTGCGGAAGGGAGATCCGCCAGCAGACCGTCGACCAGATTGTCGACCAGGTGCTTTCCATGCCGGAAGGGACAAAAATTCTCGTCCTCGCGCCGGTCGTCCGCGCCCGCAAGGGGGGGCACGTCAAGGAACTGGACGCCGCGCGGAAGGGCGGATTTGCCCGCGTGCGCGTCGACGGCGCCATTTACGATCTTTCCGAAACCATCGAGTTGGAGAAGAACAAGAAGCATACCGTCGAGGTGGTGGTGGACAGGCTCGTCATCCATCCGGATATCCGCTCGCGCCTTGCGGATTCGGTGGAAACGGCTTCGTCGCTCTCCGGCGGCCTGACGGTCGTAAACGTGGTGGCGGGGAAAGATTACCTGTTTTCGCAGAATTACGCCTGCCCGGAGCACGGCGTCAGCGTGGAAGAGCTTACGCCGCGCATGTTTTCGTTTAACAGCCCGTTCGGGGCCTGCCCAAAATGCGCGGGCCTCGGCGTTTTCATGAAAATCGACCCGGACCGGATCTTACCGGACAAATCCCTTTCGATCCGCCGCGGGGGGATCAAGGCGGGCGGATGGGCCATGGAAGGGAACACCATCGCCGCCATGTACTATCGGGCGCTGGCGAAGCACTATCATTTTTCGCTGGATACCCCGGTGGGAAAGCTGTCCCCGGAGATCATCGACATTCTCCTTTACGGCACGAAGGGCGAGAAAATCCGTGTGGAGCGCGACGGCGGATTCGGCCGCAGCGTGTATGAAACGGAGTTTGAAGGGGTCGTCAACAATCTGGAACGCCGGTTTCACGACACCCAGAGCAACTGGATCCGCGACGAGATCCAGTCCTACATGAGCGCCATCCCGTGCGACGCATGCCACGGGAAACGTCTTTCGCCGGTCAGCCTGGCTGTGACGGTCGGCGGCATCAATATCGCGGATTTCTGCGACAAATCGGTGTCCGAAGCGCTGAATTTCATGGAAAACCTGAAGCTGACGGAGCGCGAAAACGCGATTGCCAGGCTGGTCCTGCGGGAGATCAAAAGCCGCCTCGGCTTTTTAAAGAACGTCGGGCTGGAATATCTGACGCTTTCCCGTTCCGCCGGCACGCTTTCCGGCGGGGAGAGCCAGCGCATCCGGCTTGCGACGCAGATCGGCTCGTCGCTGACCGGCGTGCTGTATATTCTCGACGAGCCGAGCATCGGCCTGCATCAGCGCGACAACGACAAATTGCTGGCAACGCTCAAGCACCTGCGCGACCTCGGCAACACCGTGATCGTGGTGGAGCACGACGAGGACACCATGCGCGCGTCCGACTATCTGGTGGACATCGGCCCCGGCGCGGGGGTGCACGGCGGCAAGGTCGTCTTCAGCGGCAAGGTGCAGGACATCGTGAACTGCAAGGAATCCATCACCGGCCAGTACCTGAGCGGCCGCAAAAAGGTGGAAGTCCCGCAAAAACGCAGAAAAGGCAACGGCAAAAAGCTGAAAATTTTCGGCGCGTCGCAGAACAACCTGAAAAATATCGATGTCGGTATCCCGCTGGGAGAATTCGTCTGCGTCACCGGCGTTTCCGGTTCCGGAAAATCCTCGCTGATCAACGAGATTCTTTACAACTACCTTGCTTCGGAGCTGAACGGCGCCCGGGAACGGCCGGGCGCGTTCCGGAAGATCACCGGGCTTTCCGCGCTGGATAAAGTCATCGCGATCGACCAGTCCCCCATCGGGCGCACGCCGCGCTCCAACCCGGCCACTTATACCGGCGTATTCGCCGACATCCGCGCGCTGTTTGCTTCAACGCAGGATGCAAAGCTGAGAGGCTTTACGGCAGGACGCTTTTCCTTCAACGTAAAAGGCGGCCGGTGCGAGGCCTGCGAAGGCGACGGGATCATCAAGATCGAGATGAATTTTCTGCCCGACGTCTATGTCCCGTGCGAGGTCTGCAAGGGAAAACGCTACAACCGCGAAACGCTGGAGATCAAATATAAGGGTAAGAATATCTACGATGTGCTGGAAATGACGGTGGAAGAGGGGCTCGGCTTTTTCAGCAGCATCCCGAAAATCGCGCGCAAGCTGCAGACGCTGCAGGACGTCGGCCTCGGCTATATTAAAATCGGCCAGCCGGCGACCACGCTTTCCGGCGGCGAGGCGCAGCGCGTCAAGCTGGCGGCGGAGCTGGGCAAGCGGCCGACCGGGCGCACCATCTATATTCTGGACGAACCGACCACGGGCCTGCATATCGCGGACGTCCACAAGCTGATCGACGTTCTGCAGAAGCTGGTGGACGGCGGGAACACGGTCGTTGTCATTGAGCATAACCTTGACCTGATCAAGACGGCGGATTTCATCATCGACCTCGGCCCCGAGGGCGGCGACGCCGGCGGAAGGGTCGTTGCCTGCGGAACGCCGGAACAGGTGGCGAAAGTGCCGGAATCGTACACCGGCCAGTACCTCAAAAGGATGCTGAAATCAAAATAGCGCTTTTGGCAAAGTGCCGGGCATCCGGTGCTTTGCCTTTTTCATCCGGGGTTTCTTTTCCAGTTGACATTTTAACAAAAGGAGCGGTAACATCATGATTCGGAACATTGTCTTCGATATGGGAAACGTTTTGCTTTCTTACGAACCCGAAAAATATGTTGATAAAATCATCAAAGACCCGGCCGGGGCGGATGCGGTTCTGCGCGAGCTGTTCGGAGGGCCGGAGTGGCCGATGCTCGACGCCGGCACCATCACGGAAGAAGAAACGGTCCGGCGCGTCCAGTCGAGGATTCCACGGTATGCGGCGCTGGTCCCGCGGGCTATGGAACGCTGGGACGACATGCTGACGCCGCTCCCCGGCATGCCGGAAATCGTCGCGGAGCTGAAAGCGAAAGGTTATCCGCTTTATGTCCTGTCCAACATGAGCCTGCGTTTCAGCCGTATTTTCCAGCAGAGAGAAATTTTCCGGTATTTCGACGGCTATGTTTTTTCGGCTATTGAAAAGATAGTAAAACCCGACCCGGCAATTTACCGTCTCCTGCTGAACCGGTTTCATCTGAATGCGGACGAATGCCTCTTTTTCGACGACCTTCCGCAGAATGTGGAAGGCGCGGAAAGGGTCGGCCTGCACGCCCACCGGTTCGCCGGGACGCGGGAGCTTGCGCTGTTTCTGAAAGAGACATTGTAGCCGAAGCACACGGGCCGCGGCAAATCTGCCGCGGCCCGAACCCTCCTTTTCCAGATCAGACGGCCTGAAAGGGCCGCCTTATTTTTTTGGTTCTAACGCCCCGGCTTTGTCCATATGTATGTTGTGAAGGGAGAGGACAAGGCAATGGATGAAAAAAACGAGGATCGATTCGACTCCGCCGCCGAAGGGGTGTGCGAAAGAATCCGAAAATCCCTGAGAGGGCTGCCGCCCGACGTGAAAAAGCAGGCGCAGGAAATCCGCCTGCGCGTGAACCGGCCGGTTACCGTCTGCTGCCCCCAAAGCGTTTATTTTTTAAAAGAGGGCGGGGGGCTCGGGTGCATCGTCGGCCCGGGATGCGTCCGTGCGGACAAAAACGACTTGGAAGAGAGCTTTCGCACACTCTGCGGCAACTCCGTTTACAGCCATGAAACCGAGATTAAAAACGGATATGTCACGCTCCGCGGCGGGCACCGCGCCGGCATCTGCGGCACCGCCGTTTACCAGAACGGCACGGTTTCCGGCATGCGGGATATTTCTTCCATCAACATCCGTGTGGCGCGGGAAATTCCCGGTTCCGCCGACCTGCTGCTGAACCGGCTGAAGGATACGCTGAGCGGAGGCCTTTTGCTTGCCGGTCCGCCGTCCAGCGGAAAAACGACGATTCTGCGCGACATCGCCCGCCAGCTTGCCAGCGGGGTGCGGGGAAACATCCGCAAGGTTGCGGTTGTCGACGAGCGGGGAGAAATCGCCGGTTCCTACCAGGGCATTCCGCAGAACGACGTGGGCATTTGCTGCGACGTTCTGGACGGCTACCCGAAGGCGGAGGGAATCCTGCTTGCGGTTCGTTCGCTTTCGCCGCAGTACATTGTCTGCGACGAGCTTGGTTCCGAAGAGGAGACCCGCGCGGTGGAGCAGAGCCTGAACGCGGGGGTGAGCGTCATTGCGAGCATTCACGCGGGGAACGCGGAAGAACTGCTGCGGCGCAGGCAGGCGGCCGCCCTGCTGGAAACCGGGGCCTTTGCTTCCGCCGCGCTTCTGGACGGTTCCGCGAAGCCGGGAAAAATCGTGGGGATTTACAGGGCGGGTGATTTGCTTGCTGAAAATCGCGGGAGCGCTTCTGCTCATCGGCGCGGGCTTTCTCGCGGGATATGTGGAATCGCATAAGCTGGTCGTGCGGGTGGAAAAGCTGGAGGCGTTCCTCCGCTTTCTCTCGGCGGCAAAAACGGAAATCCGCTTCTCGTCCATGCCCGTCGAATCCATCGTCCGCAGGCACGGTGGAGGAATCTCGTTTTTTTCTGATATCCCGGATGCGGCATCCGGAGAAAACTGGGCCGGAGCCTGGAATAACGCGGTGGAAAAGCGCGCGCTGGACGAGGGTTTTTTCCGCAGGGACGTGGAACTGCTGAAAGGTTTCGGCGCCGGTTTCGGTGCGAGCGACACCGACGGCCAGCTTTCGCATTGCAGCCTTTATGCGGACCTGACTGCGGCGGCGCTGAACGATGCCAAGGAGGAACGGAACCGGAAGGCGAAATTATACCAGATGCTCGGCTTATTCGCGGGAATGGCCGCCGCGATTCTGCTGTGCTGAAAATCGGAGGAACGACATGAATGTGGATTTAATTTTCAAAATCGCCGCGATCGGCATCATCGTTGCGGTGCTGAATCAGCTCCTGATCCGGTCGGGCCGGGAAGAGCAGGCGATGATGACAACTCTGGCGGGGCTGATTGTCGTTCTGATGATGATTATTCAGCAGATCAGCGCGCTGTTCAAGTCGATTAAATCCATCTTCGGACTCTGAGCCATGAATATCGTCGGGATCGCCGGGATTGCCGTCATCGCCGCCATCCTCGCCGCCATGATGCGCCGGTATCACCAGGAGTATGCCGTCGTCATCAGTATTATGGCGGGCATCGTGATTCTCTTTGAGATTTTTTTGAATATTTCGCCCGCCATCCGGCAGATCAGTACCCTGCTCTCGTCCGCGGGCCTCACAGCGGATTACGCGCTGATCCTGTTCAAAACACTCGGCATCTGCTTTTTGGCGCAGTTCGCCGCGGATTCCTGCCGCGACGCGGGGGAAAACGCCCTCGCTTCCCAGGTCGAGCTGGCGGGCAAAATCGCGATCGTGATCCTGGCGCTTCCGCTGTTTGAAAAGATTGCGCAGACGGCGGCGGGGCTGATCGGCGGATAGGACGGAAAATTCTGCGAGACGTTGAGAAAGGGTATTATGAAAAGGACGGTTTGTATTCTGATCCTGCTTGCCGCCGTGTTTTGCTTCCACACTGCGGCCCACGCGGATTCGACCGCGTCGTCCGGGAACGACCTGGACAGCTACTACAGCGAGCAGTTCCGCCAGAGCGGGGCGGACCAGCTGCAGGACAAACTCCCGGAGGACACGAAGAAGATTCTTCAGGAGCTCGGCATTGGAGACTCGGACTGGAATTCCATTCCGTCCATCACGCCGCAGAATTATTTTCAGAAAATTCTTTCCATTTTCACGGGAAAAGCGAAAAATCCGATTCGCGTCCTGGTTTCGGTCATCGCCGTCATCCTGCTGTGCGCTTTGATCGAAGGCATGAAGCTGTCGTTCGGTGAAAAGCCGCTGGGCGGCGTCATCGGCATGGTGGGGACGCTGTGCATCTGCACCATTGTGGTTCAGCCCATCGTCGCCTGCATTTCCGACGCCGCGGACGTGCTGAAGGCTTCCTCGTCCTTCCTTCTGGCATGCGTTCCGGTTCTGGTTGCGGTCATGGCCGCGGCGGGACAGTCGGTTTCGGCGGGCTCCTACCATCTTCTGATGGCGGCAGCGGGCAACATCATCTCCGTCTTTGCGACCACCGTCCTCGTGCCGATGATGAACATCTTCCTCGCGCTTTCCGTCGTTTCGTCCGTCTCGCCGAATATCAGCCTGAACGGCCTGTGCAACGTCCTGAACAAAGCGGTAAAGTGGGTTATGGGGCTCGGCATGACGCTGTTCACCGGGCTCATCACCATGCATTCCCTGGTGGCCTCGTCGCTGGACAGCACGGGCGCCAAGGCGGCGAAGTTCGTGGTCAGCAGCTTTGTTCCGGTTGTGGGAAACGCGCTCGGCGAGGCGTTCAGCACCGTGACCGGCTGCGTGAAGATGCTCAAGTCCGGCGTCGGCGCGTTCGGGCTTCTGGCGGGCCTGTTCGTGTTTCTCCCCGTGATTGCCGAGTGTGTGCTGTGGATCCTCACCCTGATGCTCTGCTCGGGAATCAGCCAGATTTTCGACCTGACGGAGATTACCGGGCTTCTCAAAGCCTCGTCGGATGTCGTTTCCACCATGCTGGCGATCCTTCTCTGCTGCATGACGGTCCTGATTATCTCCACCGTCGTGATGCTCGTGATCGGGGGCGTGTCATGAGCGGGATTCAGCAGTGGACGGCGGTCATCTGTCTGGCCGCGCTGGTTGCGGCGCTGGCGCAGGGTCTGATCCCCGCCGGCTCCATGGAGCGCATGGGAAAGTTCGTGGTGGGCGCTTTTGTCCTTTGCGTCATGATCGTTCCGGTTTTCAAGGCCGTGCCCAAGATCGGCGCGGGCCTGGAAAGCGCGAACTCGGGCGGGCAGGGACAGGATACGAGGCTGGAGTCCACCGTGAACAGCCAGGTGATGGAAGAATCGCAGAAAAGCGTGGCGAATCTTGTGACGGCGGAGTTGAGCCGCATCCGGATAAAATGCAAAAATGTTCGGGTAGTTATGGATACAAACCGGGATGGCCGCATATCAATTAATAAAGTAATTGTGACACTGGACAAAAAAGATGCCGCTGATGCCGAATCGGCCGCGGAATATCTGGAAAAAGAGCTGGGATTGAAAACGGAGGTTGTTTCCGATGGCGGTTGAGCAAAACGGAGGCGGACAAAAGGGCCTGTTTCAGAAGCTTGCGGAAAACGACACCTACCGCAAGATCATTCTGGGGGCCGGGCTGCTCGGCATCGCGCTTATCCTGCTTTCCGGAAACCTGAAAAGCTGCGATTCCCAAACGGCGCCGACGGCGTCGTCCCCGTCATCCCGCACGGTCCTGACCGCGGAAGAGTACGAAAAGCAGATGGAAAACAGCCTTTCCGGCATTATCTCACAGATCGACGGCGTTGGGAACGCCCGTGTCATGGTGACGCTGGAGCAGACCTCAAAAAGCGTCTACGCTACGCAGGAAAAAAAGAGCGGCCAGCAGACGGATGAAAAGGCGGAAAGCGGAGTGGGAAAAAATGAGACAAACAACAGCGACGAGACCACATACCTTTTGGTGAAGGACGCGGACGGCTCGGAAAAGGCGCTTCAGGTGACCGAAGTTCAGCCGGTGGTAAAAGGCGTAGTCGTTGTGTGCGACGGCGGCGGCGACCCGAAAGTACAGCAGAACATAACCGATGCCGTTACAACGGCACTGCACATCACTTCCGTGCGGGTGTGCGTCATAAAAGCAAAATAATTAAAATATCGGGGGGATCGATCTATGACAATGGGTAAGCGGCAGCTTGTACTTGCGGCGCTTGTCGTTGCACTGGGCGCGGCCGTATACTTGAATTGGGTTTTTACCGGCGATAACGGGCAGCTTCCGGCCACGCAGGCTCTCGCTTCCGGAACGGACCGGCAGTACGGGCAGACCCTTATGGTCAACGGCAGTGCGGTTTCGGGCAAAACGTCTCCGTCATCCGCGTCGTCCGGCAAAAGCTCGTCGGTGAAAACCGGCGCGAGCGCGGTTTCCTCCGACGATTATTTCAGCCAGGCAATGCTCGACCGCCAGAAGGCCAGGGACGCGGCTACGGAAACCATCACCAAGGTTCTGGAAGACAAGAGTTCCGATGACGCGGTGAAAAAGGAAGCGGCCAACAAAGCGGCCGCCATCACGCAGAACATTATCAAGGAGAACAACATCGAAACACTGATCAAAGCGAAAGGGTTCTCGAACTGCATCGTAACGCTGGACAACAACCAGTGCAGCGTCGTGGTCAAGACCCGGACGTCCGCGCAGGACGACGCCGTCGTGATCCAGGATATTGTTACGGGGCAGACGGGGCTTTCCTTTGATAAAATTAAGATAATCGAGCGTTCTTAGTTGTGTTTGAGCGAAAATGTGGTATAATATTTCCGTGGAAGTTTGACAATTTACGGTGCTTTTAGCCCTCCACATGGTGGAGGGCTTTTTTATCCTTACATGGAATTGACGTGGAAATCGGAGGAAGTTTATGAACAGAAGGAAATCGCGGGAGCAGGCGTTCATTCTTGTCTTTGAACGGAGCATCAACCACGATCCGGTGCGGGTGATCGTAGACACCGCCGAAACCTCGGAAGACGTCCGCATCGACGGCTTTGCGGAAAAAACCGCCCTCGGGGTGGAAGAACAGGAAGCCGTGCTGGACGGCCTGATTCAAAAACACATCCGCGGCTGGACGATGAACCGCCTTTCCAAGGTTGCGCTGGCCCTTCTCCGGCTCGCGCTTTATGAAATGAAGTTTGAACCGGACATTCCGGTAAGCGTGTCCATCAGCGAGGCGGTCAATCTCGCGAAAAAATACGGAGGCGCGGAGGACGCCCCGTTCGTGAACGGTGTCCTCGGCTCCGCCGCCCGGGAGACCGGTGACGGCAATGCCTGACGTCCTCGGCATCGACACCAGCAATTACACCACGTCGGCCGCGCTCCTGCGAAACGGCCGGATCATTCAAGGGAAAAAGCTTCTGCCGGTCAGACCCGGCGAAACGGGCCTGCGGCAGAGCGACGCCGTTTTTCACCATGTGCGCCAGCTCCCCGAGGTGATGGACTCGCTGCCGTGTTCCGACGCGGAAATCGCGGCGGTGGGCGCTTCGGATCGTCCGCGCAGCGCAAAAGGCTCGTATATGCCGTGCTTTCTGGCGGGTGTCTGCGCGGCAAAGGCCGCTTCCCTCGCGCGGGGCGTGCCGCTTTTCCTGTTTTCCCATCAGCAGGGGCATATTGCCGCCGCGCTGTATTCCGCCGGAAAGCTGGAACTGCTCCGCCGGCCTTTCCTGGCATTCCATGTTTCCGGGGGGACCACCGAAGCCGTTTTGGCACAGCCGGATGAAGACGCAATCTTTGCGACCCGGATCGTGGCCAGATCCCTGGACCTGAAAGCGGGACAGGCCGTCGACCGCGTCGGCGTGATGCTCGGCCTGCGTTTCCCGGCCGGGCCGGAGCTGGAAAAGCTCGCCGCCCGGTCCCAAACGTCCTTTCGCATCCGGCCGTGCCTGAAAGGCTGCGACTGCTCGCTCTCCGGGATTGAAAACCGGTGTTCCGCCATGCTGGACAAAGGGGCGCCGAAAGAGGAGATCGCCGCCTTCTGCCTGCAGTCGGTTCTGGCGGCTCTGGACGGGATGACGTCCGGGCTGCGCCGGGAATACGGGAACCTTCCGCTGGTGTTTGCGGGCGGCGTCATGAGCGACGGCATTCTTCGCAGGGCACTGACCGAAAAATACGGAGCCTGCTTTGCCGAGCCGGCTTTTTCCGCCGACAATGCCGCCGGGGCCGCAGTTCTTGCCGCAATCCGGGAAGGAGTGATAATATGATGCGGGAACCGGTCGTCCTCACGGTCACACAACTGAATACCTACCTTAAGTCGCAGTTTGAAAGCGACGAAAACCTGTCCCACGTTTTTATCACCGGGGAAATTTCCAATTTCACGGATCATTACCGTTCCGGCCATCTGTACTTTTCTTTAAAGGATGAGCGTTGCGTCGTCCGCGCCGTCATGTTCGCCCGGAACGCCGCGCGGCTCCGCTTTCGCCCCGCGGACGGCATGAAGGTGCTCGCCCGCGGCCGAGTGGGCGTTTATGAGGTTTCCGGCCAGTATCAGCTTTATGTGGAAGATTTGCAGCCGGAAGGGCTTGGCGCGCTGAACCTCGCGTTCGAGCAGTTGAAGGCCAAGCTGCAAAAAGAAGGGCTTTTCGACGCCGGCCGCAAGAAGCCCCTGCCGAAATTTCCCGGGAGCATCGGGGTCGTCACGTCCCCGACCGGGGCCGCCGTGCATGACATCCTGACGATCCTGGAACGAAGGTATCCGCTCGCGCAGGTCGTTTTCTGCCCCGTGCAGGTGCAGGGCGAGCTGGCCGCGCCGCAGATCGCAAACGCCCTGCACCGCATCAACCGCCTGAAATGCGCCGACGTCATCATCCTGGGGCGCGGGGGAGGCTCGCTGGAAGACCTTTGGCCGTTCAACGAAGAGGGAGTCGCCCGGGCAGTGGCGGATTCATCCATTCCGGTGGTTTCCGCCGTGGGGCACGAAACGGATTTCACCATCTGCGATTTCGTCGCCGATCTCCGCGCGCCGACGCCATCCGCCGCCGCGGAGCTCACCGTTCCGGATCAGACCGAACTTCTCGGCGGGATCCGGGCGCAGCGGTACCGCCTGCAAAACGCGATGTCGGCGAAACTGGCCGAAGCCCGCGGTCTGCTGGCACCGCTGGCGGAAAGCCGCGCCCTGAGGAATCCCCTGGAACCGGTGGAGCTTCGCCGGGTTCAGGTCGACCGGATTTTGGAAAACCTGACCGCCTCCGTGCGCGGGAAAACGGACCGTGCCCGGGAACAGCTTGCGAATGCAAGCGGCAGGCTGAACGCTTTAAGCCCTCTGGCCGTTCTTTCGCGCGGCTATGCGGCCGTTTTCCGCGAAACGGGAGAAACGGTTTCCAAAGCCCAAGAGGTTCGTATCCATGATAAAATCTGTGTGCGCATGGCGGACGGATCGCTGGCCTGCACAGTAAACGACAAAAAATCGGAAGCGGGTGCTGGTGCTTATGAATCAAAAAATGACGTTTGAAGCCGCCTTGGCGCGCCTGAACGAAATCGTGGAAAAGCTGGAGCGCGGCGACGAGACTCTGGACCATTCGCTCAAGCTGTTTGAAGAGGGCTCCGCGCTCGCTTCCTTCTGCTACCGGAAGCTTTCGGCGGCGGAGCAGAAAATCAAGAAGCTTTCCGAGCCGGAAGAGGAGGAAACCGATGGGAAGAATTGACCGGAGCGGCTATCTCCAGTCAGTGGAAGACGCGCTTCGCAAATATGTGCCCGAAGTATCCCTGATGCAGTCCGGGCTGTTTCGGGCCATGCGCTACAGTCTTCTGGCGGGAGGAAAACGCATCCGCCCGGTGCTGGTCCTGGAATTCTGCGGCCTGTGCGGCGGCGACCAGGAAGCCGCGCTGCCGTTTGCCTGCGCCGTTGAGATGATCCACACCTATTCCCTGATCCACGACGACCTGCCCTGCATGGACGACGACGGGCTCCGGCGCGGCAAGCCGTCCAACCATGTGGTTTTCGGCGAGGCGCAGGCGCTTCTTGCGGGGGACGCGCTCCTGACCATGGCGTTTGAAACCATGCTGTCGCCCGAAAGCGTGAAAGGCGTGGGAGCGGAACGCGCGGCCGATGCGGCGGGAATCCTCGCAAAAGCCGCCGGGGCTTACGGTATGGCCGGGGGACAGGCGATCGACCTGATGAGCGAGGGAAAAAAGGTTTCCGAGGAAACGCTTCAGAAAATGGACGAATGCAAAACGGGAGCGCTGATCCGCGCCGCGGCGAAAATGGGGTGTGCCCTCGCCGGTGCGGACTCGGGGCAGATCCGCGCCGCGGACGAATACGCGGCGGCGATCGGCTTTGCATTCCAGATCGTAGACGATATTCTCGACGTGGAAGGGGACGCCGGGGCGCTCGGGAAACCGGTGGGAAGCGACAAGGACAACGCCAAGAGCACCTATGTCTCGCTTCTCGGCTTGGAAAACGCAAAGCGCGCGGTGGAGAAACTGACCGAAACGGCGGCTGCGGCTCTCGAACCGTTCGGGGACGATGCCGCATACCTGAAAGGCTTTGCGCGGAAACTCGCGTCCCGAAATTATTAGAAATGCGAATCATCATCCCATTGACAAAATTGACGGAATATGATAGGATAATCAAGCCGCTTATTGCGGGCAGCAAGTGGTCAAACCCGCCCGGCAATAGCGAGATTTCAGAAAAGGCAGGGCCTTCATTTCATGTTTGCAGTAATTGAGACCGGCGGCAAGCAGTACAAGGTGCAGAAAGACGACGTCATCTTTGTCGAAAAGCTTCCGGCGGACAAGGACACCACCGTTGAGTTCAAAGTTCTCGCCCTGAACGCGGACGACGGGCTGAAAGTCGGGGCGCCTTATGTGACCGGTGCCACCGTAACGGGCAAAGTCCTGAAAAACGGAAAATCCCCGAAAATCACGGTTTTGACCTATAAGGCCAAAAAGAACGAAAAGCGCAAGATGGGGCACAGGCAGCCGTATACCAAGGTTCAGATCGAATCGATCAACGCCTGATTATGATTCGTGCGGAATTTTTCAGGAAGGCCGGCCGTCCGTCCGGTTTCCGCATCAGCGGGCATTCCGGTGCTTCCGAAGCGGGAACGGACATTGTCTGCGCGGCGGTTTCTTCCGCGGCGTATCTGACGGCTAACACCATTACGGACGTTCTCGGTGTCCCGGCGGATGTTCGGACGGAAGACGGCGGGATGCTTCTGAAAATCAGAGCGGAGGACGCCGCTTCGTGCGACGTTTTGCTCCGGGGGTTCCGCCTTCATATGACAGCGCTGAAAGAACAGTATCCCCAAAATATTACAGTAACCGATACGGAGGTGTAAAGTCATGCTGAAGATTGATATTCAGCTTTTTGCTCATAAAAAGGGAATGGGTTCCACCAAGAACGGGCGGGATTCCGAGTCCAAGCGCCTCGGCGTGAAGCGCGCGGACGGCCAGTTTGTCCTTGCGGGCAACATTCTTGTCAAGCAGCGGGGAACGCACATCCATCCGGGCGAGAATGTCGGCAGAGGTTCCGACGATTCCCTGTTTGCCACGATCGACGGCAAGGTAAAGTTTGAGCGTCTCGGCAAAGACCGCAAAAAGGTCAGCGTATACGCCGAACCGTAATTTCACCGGAGACCGACGAAATGATCTATCCCGGGTTTTCGCCCGGGATTTTTTTCGCTTTTCCGCAAAGAATAAAGGTGCGGAAGCGCAATGCCAATGGGACCCGTGAGGTCTGCCAGCCTCGGAAGGAGCACGGAAATGTTTATTGACAGCGCCAAAATCAGAATCATCGCGGGAAAAGGCGGCGACGGCGCGGTCGCGTTCCACCGCGAAAAATATGTCGCGTCCGGCGGTCCGGACGGCGGGGACGGCGGCCGCGGCGGAAACGTCATCTTCCAGGTTGACGACAACCTCTCCACGCTTTCCGATTTCCGTTACCGGCGCAAATTTGCGGCCCGCCCGGGCGAAAACGGCAGGGGAAAGAAGTGCAACGGAAAAAGCGGCGAGGATCTCGTCATCCGCGTTCCGCGCGGCACTCTGCTGAAGGACACGGCAACGGGAAGGCTGGTTGCCGACCTTTCGTCGGACGAGCCCCAGGTCGTTGCGAAAGGCGGCCGCGGCGGCTGGGGAAACGCGCATTTTGCCACATCCACAAGGCAGACCCCCCGCTTTGCGAAGCCGGGCGCGGAAGGGGAGAGCTTGGAGCTTCGGTTGGAATTGAAACTTCTTGCCGATGTCGGAGTGGTCGGTTACCCGAATGTCGGAAAATCCACGCTCGTTTCCGTTGTGAGCGAGGCAAAGCCGGAGATTGCGGATTATCACTTTACGACCCTGACGCCGATTCTGGGCGTCGTCCGCTTTGCGCCGGACCGTTCCTTCGTCATGGCGGATATTCCGGGCTTGATCGAAGGCGCGAACGAGGGGGCGGGGCTCGGCCACCAGTTTCTGCGCCATGTGGAGCGGTGCCGCCTTCTGGTACATCTTGTGGATGTTTCCGGCAGCGAAGGCCGCGACCCGAAGAGCGATTTCCGCATCATCAATTCCGAGCTGAAAAAATTCAATCCGGAACTTTCCGAACGCCCCATGCTTGTTGCCGGGAACAAATGCGACCTCGCTTCCGACAAGCAGATCGCTGATTTCCGAAAATATGTGGAAGGGCAGGGCTTTGAGTTCTTTCCGATTATGGCCGCGATTCGCTACCAGGTCGATCCCCTGCTCAACCGCATCGGCGAACTTCTCAGCAAGCTCCCTCCGATCAAACGCTACCGGCCGGAACCGGCACCGGAAAAGTCCGCGGAAGAACCGGAAAAGAACGAGGTCACTATCCGGAATGAAAACGGCGTTTACACCGTCGAAGGCGAATGGCTCGAGCGCACCATGCGCTCCATTAATTTCGGCGACGAGGATTCCCGGCGCTATTTCGAGAACGTCCTGGAAAAAACAGGCGTGATCGGCGCGCTGCGCGACGCGGGCATCCGGGAAGGCAGTACCGTCCGGATCTACGGGCTGGAATTCGATTTTATGGAATAAGGGGGTGAAAAGATGGAACGCCTCTATAATGCGGACTGCGACCCCCGCCAGCTCAGCCCTCTGACGCTCGCTTTTATCGGCGACGCGGTGTTTGAAGTGTTTGCGCGCGAACGGCTGGTCCGCCAGGGCAGCCGCCCGGTCTCGGAGCTTCACCGGCTGGCGGTTCAGAATGTGTGCTGCGGCGCGCAGGCAAAAGCTTCCGGGTTTCTGCTGCCGGTTCTGACGGACGAGGAAGCCGCCGTTTTCCGGCGCGGTAAAAACGCGCACCCGGGGCATGTGCCCAAAAACGCCGATCCGTCCGATTACCATCTGGCTACGGCGGTGGAAGCCTTGTTCGGATACCTGTACTTATGCGGACGCACGGAACGCATGCGGGAATTGTTCCGCATGATGATCGGCCCTGACACATAGAAAGGAAAGGCGGGGAAAACATGTCGCCCGTACAAACGGCAAAAGAAAAAACATCCGATCTTATCAAAGATATTGCGGCATATACGGCGGGCAGCGTCCTGCTCGCCCTGTCCATCACCATGTTTACCGCGCCGAACCATATCGCCCCGGGGGGCATTTCCGGTGTCAGCACCATGATCAACTATCTGACGGGGTGGCCCATCGGTACCCTGAGCCTGCTGCTGAATGTCCCGATTTTCCTGTGGGCGTTTGTGGAGATCGGTTATAAAGAGGTGGCGAAAAGCCTGGTCGCCACCGTGCTCTCTTCCGTCACCATCGACCTTCTTGCCCTCGTGGTTCAGCCGTACCAGGGGAACCCGATCCTCGCTTCCATCTTCGGGGGAGTTCTTCAGGGAATTGCGCTGGGGATGGTCTTCATGCGCAACGCGACCACGGGCGGCACGGATATGGTCGCCCGCCTGCTTGGGCGTCACGTGCGTTTTGTTTCCATCGGAAAGCTGATGCTCTGCGTCGACGGGATCGTCGTGATCGTGTCGGCGTTTGTCTACCGGAGCATGGAAAACGCGCTGTACGCGATCATCACCATTTTTGTCTGTTCCCGGCTGATCGACACCATCCTTTACGGCACGGATGCCGGTACCGGAAAGGTCCTGTTTATCGTATCGTCCCAAAGTCGGGAAATTGCCCATAAGATTCTCAGCAGCGTGGACCGCGGCGTTACGGTGCTCCAGTCGCGCGGCGCCTATTCCGGCCGGGAAGGGGAAGTGCTTCTCTGCGCGGTCCGCCGGTACGAGGTCGTCAAGGTCAAGGACATCATCCACTCCGTCGACCCCGGCGCCTTCCTGATCGTCGGGGAAGCCGTGGAAATCACGGGCGAAGGATTCCGGCCGGTGGAAGAGGAAAAACCGCCGGCCCGCTGAATGTTCTTTCAAATACGGAAAAACGCCGTGCCGGGTATCTCCCCGATACGGCGTCTTTTATCTCCCGCCCCTAATGAAAAAAGCGAGAGCCAGAATTTGCAGAAAAATGATCAGCGGAAGGCCGGCCATAAATTTCAAATGCCGTGTTTTGTGGCGGATCAGCAGCATGGTGAAAAGCATGGCGGGCGCCCCGCCCAGAAATGCCAGGGCCAGCAGCGTATGTTCCGGGACGCGCCACAGGTGGCGGCGCGCCCTGCGCTTGTCGCTTACGGTGACAAGCGCAGAGGCAAGATTAATAATAAAGAGGAAACAAGCTCCATATATATAAGTAGGCATGACTGTTACAGCTTTCTGCCGCAAGAGGGGCAGTATCGGCTGCCGGGGTCGACACGCGTCCCGCAGTTGGGGCAGAACCTTACCGGCGGGCCGGAGATACGAAATATCTTTTCAGGGTCGATTTCCGCGGAAGGGTCCCTCTCAATCCGGCGGCCCTCGTCCTTCCGGATTTCATAGACTGCCCTGCAGTTCGGGCAGGAAACGAAGTACCGCTTCCCGAAGCGGAAAAGCGGGATGAAAAACAGAAGAAACCGGCGGCTGACGCATGTCACAAGCACCGGGACATTCCCGGTTCCGCAGCAGGGAAACCGCCCGCATCGGCGCAGCCCGAGCTTTTCCGTGGCGCTGGTGATGGCGAAGAAAAAGAACAAGGTCATAACCCCCTTCTTGGAATGTTTGGAAAAAAGCCTTTTTCGGAAGTCCGCGGCGAAAGGATGAAAAACGATGGTGATCCGATTATTCAGCCGGCATATCATCCTGGCGTGTTTCGGCATTCTGGCCGTTGTGATTCTCATAACGATGGCGGTCAATTTCAACCGTGAGCCGTCCGTCTCCACCGGGATGGCGAGTACGCTTTCCTCTTCGGCGTCCGGGGCGGCGGGGAAGGAAAGCCAAGTTGCTTCGTCGGGTGCCGCGGCTGTTTCCACCCGTTCTTCGGAGGAAATGCGCGCCGTGTGGGTTCCCTACATGAGCCTGAACATGAGCCGGGAAACGGACCGAAGCGAGAAGGCGTTTCTCGCCAAATTCAATATGATCCTCAGCACCGCAAAGTCGTGCGGGATGAATACCCTGATCGTCCAGGTGCGCCCGTTCGGGGACGCGCTTTATCAGTCGTCCTATTTCCCATGGAGCCACGTGGTGGGGGGAACGCAGGGGAGCAATCCGGGGTACGACCCGCTGAAAGACATGGTGGAAGCAAGCCACCGGGCCGGGCTGAAAATACACGCGTGGGTCAATCCCCTGCGGATCCAGGTATCCGGAACCCCATCCGCTCTGGCCGAGAACAACCCGTATAATCAGTTCAAGAACAATCCCGCCAAAGCAAATTATGTCGTTGCGTTCAACGGCGGAATCTATTACAATCCGGCCTATGACGAAGTGCGTAAGCTGGTGGCGGACGGCGTCCGGGAGATTGCGCAGAAGTACGATGTGGACGGCATTCAGTTTGACGATTATTTTTATCCTTCGCAGGACGCTTCCTTCGACAAGTCCGCTTATGACGCCTACTGCACCGGAGCGAAGAAAACGGGGGCTCCCATGGCGCTGGCGGACTGGCGCAGAGCCAATGTCAACGCCCTCATTTCCCAGGTGTACCGCGGGATCAAATCCGTAAAGGCGGACCTGCCCTTTGGCATCGCGCCGCAGGGCAACGCGCAGAACGACATGGAGATGGGCGCGGACGTTTATTCCTGGTGTTCGGCGCAGGGTTATGTGGATTATATCTGCCCGCAGCTCTATTATAATTTTCAGAACCCGGTTTTACCGTTCGACACGGCGGCCGATACCTGGAAAAATATTGTGAAGAACAAAAATATCAAATTGTATTTGGGACTGGCGGCCTATAAAGCCGGCTCCGATGCGGACAGCGGAACATGGAAAAGCTCCTCGTCCATTCTTGCAAGCCAGATTCAGTACGGCCGCAAAAAATCCTGCGGCGGATTCATGTTTTATTCGTGCGACTATTTAAGCGGCGACCAGACGAAACAGGAGATTCAGAACGTCATCAAGCTGCTGAATTAAACCTGCGGCTCCCCGATGCAGTAATCCGGCAGCGCCTCGGAAATCTTTACGGGAATAATTTTTCCGCTGAGATTTTCCCCGCTTGCCATATGCACCGGCGTGTAGTTTTCCGTATATCCCTCATAGACGCCGGGCCCGCATTCGCGCTCGAAAAGGACCGGTTCCGTCCGCCCGGTCTGGCGCCGGAAAAAGTCCAGGCGCGTCCGCCGCGCCGCGGCAATCATCCGCCGGCTCCGTTCCTCGCCCACCTGCGGCGGAACCTGGCCGGTGGCCTGCGCCGCCCGTGTGCCCGGCCGGCGGGAATAGAGAAACACGTGGACCTTTGCAAACCCGATCTCTTTTTCAAAGGCCAGCGACCGGGCGAACTCCTCTTCGGTTTCGCCGGGGAACCCGACCATGATGTCGGTAGTGATCGCCGCGTTCGGAAAAACGGAGCGGAGGTTTTTTACGATTGTCCGGTATTCGTCGGTCGTGTAATGGCGGTTCATCCGTTTCAGGGTGGCGTCGCACCCGCTCTGCAGGGAAAGGTGAAACTGCGGGCACAGCTTTTTTTGCAGGCAAAGCCGCCCGATGGCTTCGGCGTCGAGCTGCTCCGGCTCCAGGGACCCGAGGCGGACGCGCAGAATGCCTTCCTGCGCGCAGGCGGTTTCCACCGCGTCGCAGAGCGTCAGGCCGATCTCCTGCCCGTAGGCGGAAAGGTTGATGCCGGTCAGCACGACCTCCCGGTACCCGTGCGCCGCGATTTCCGCCAGTTCTCCTTTCAGGTCGTCCAGCGGTTTCGAGCGCACCCGTCCTCTGGCATAAGGGATGATGCAGTAGGAACAGAAACGGTTGCATCCGTCCTCAATCTTGAGGAAAGCGCGGGTCCGTTCATAAAAGCGGTCCACGTGCATCGGTTCAAAAACGGCGGTGTGCGGGGCAATATCGATCACGCGCCTGCGCGTCACCAGGAATTCCCGTATGTCGCGCAGCAGGGAAGACCGGTTGGAATTGCCGAGAACGACGTCCGCCTCCCGCAGCGCTTCAGCTTCGTCCGGAAAAGCCTGCGGCATACAGCCCGTCAGCACGACGACCGCCCGCGGGTTTTCCCGCCTTGCGCGGCGGACCGCCTGCCGCACTTTCCGGTCGCTCATGGCGGTGACCGTGCAGGAGTTCACCACGACTACGTCGCATCCGGCGGTTTCGTCGCTGGCGGTGTACCCCGCCGCGGCCATCTCGTTCAGCATCGCCTGCGATTCGTACTGATTCACTTTGCATCCGAGGGTAATGACGGAAACCTTCATTTGTACACCTTTCATAGAAATAGATATTTTGTTTTGTAAATGACGAAAATCTATAGGCATTTTGAACATTGACCAAACCCATAAAATGCATTATATTTGTAAAGATAGCAGACCAATCAAAGACGGAGGGAACTGTATGTATACGTCATCGATTCTTTTATCCAGTATTGAAGCCGTTAAAAAGTTCGTTACGTTGACAAACCACTATCATTTTCCCATCAATCTCGCCACGGATAAATATAAGATTGATGCGAAATCCATCATGGGAATTTTCAGCCTCGATTTGTCCAAGCCCCTGCAGATTGAAGTCGATGCCGAAAACGGCGAGGCGGATGAATTCATCCGGGAGCTGCAGCCGTTTCGGTGCGAAAAAGTTTCCAACAAAGCATGAGTTCCGTCCGGCTTTGGCCGGACTTTTTTTATTGGCTTTCATATTTCTGGGCCAGGACGCTCCACCGCTCCAAAACGGCCTCGCTGTTCTTTTTCCGTTCCGCCAGCTGGCTGGAAAGGTCGAGGGCGGCTTCGTAGTTGCAGGCTGTTTCCGGGTCGGCCAGACGCGCTTCCAGTTCCCGGATTTCCTGCTCCGATTTTTCGATCTGTGTTTCCAGGCGCCTTAATTCCGCCTTTTCTTTCCGGACGGCGGCCTCCTGCTCTTTCCGTTTCCGGTACCCGCTTTTTCCGGAAGGCCTCGCTTCCGTTTTCATAGTTTGCCGGCTTTTTACTTTCTCAGCGTAATCGTCGTAATTTCCGCCGTAGGCTTTCACGCCGTCGGCGCTCAGGGCATAGATCCGGTCTGCCAGGCGGTTGATGAAATAGCGGTCGTGCGATACGACCAGCAGGGTGCCTTCGTAGTCCCGCAGGGCGTTTTCCAGCGCTTCACAGGATGAAATGTCCAGGTGGTTGGTGGGTTCGTCCAGCAGAAGGAAGTTGTCGCGCGAGAGCATCAGGCGCAGCAGGAGAATCCTCGCGCATTCTCCGCCGCTCAGCGCCGAAACCGGCTTGAAGACGTCGTCCCCCTGGAACAGGAAAACCGCCAGAGCGGAGCGCACTTCCGTCTGCGTCATTTTGGGGTAGTAATCCCAGATCTCGTCCATTACCGTTTTGTCCGGACGGAGCCCGGCCTGAAGCTGGTCGTAGTAGCCCACGTCGATTCCCGCTCCAAAACGGAAAGTGCCTTCGGCCGGCCGGTTGATTCCCAGAAGCGTTTTCAGGAAAGACGTTTTGCCGCATCCGTTGGGCCCCAGAAGAAAAACACGTTCGCCGCGGTGGATTTCCATATCCACATGCCGGAACACCGTTCTGTCCCCGAATGCCAGAGCGAGATTTTCAACGCGGAGAACGTCGTTGCCGCCGCGCTGCCGGGTCCCGAACCGAAAGCGGAGCGTGGCGGCGTCTTTTCCCGGTTTCTCCAGCGTGCCTTCCAGCTTGGCGATCGCCTTTTCCTTGCTCTTGATGGTTTTGTAATTCCGTTCCTGGTTCCAGCGTCGCTGCTGTTCCACAATGCCGTCGAGCCGCCGGATTTCTCGGCGCGCATTCTCATAGCTGCGCCTCGCGGCAAGATTCCGCTCGTCTCTCTGGCCGAGATACGAGGAGTAATTGCCGCGAAAAATGCTGAGCCGGTGATTTTTCAGCTCAAACGTCCGGTCTGTGATGCGGTCGAGAAAATAGCGGTCGTGTGAGATGACAAGGTAGGCGCCCGGAAAAGAACACAGAAACTCTTCCAGCCATTCCACGGACGAGAGATCAAGATGGTTGGTGGGCTCGTCGAGAAGCAGAAGGCGGGCGCCGCCGAGAAGCAGCTTTGCAAGCTGGAGCTTTGCCCGCTGGCCTCCGCTCAGGCGGCCGACGGGCGTATTCTGTTCTTCTTCCGAAAGACCGAGGCCGAGCATGGCCGCTTTGGCGCGGCTGCGGAACGTCAGGCCCCCGTTCCGGTTGTAACGGTCGGTCAAAGCGGCCTGACGTTCGATCCGGGTATCCGGGTGCTCCGGCTGCGTCTGAAGGCTGCGTGTCACTTCGTCCAGTTCGCGCTCCAGGTCCAGCAGGGGACGGAAAACGGTCAGCACTTCGTCGTACGCGCGCCGGTCCAGATTGCGGCATACGTGCTGTTCCATGTAGCCGAGGGCGGTGCGGTTCGCCCGGCTGATCGTGCCGCCGTCTGCCGGCATTTCGCCGGTCAGTATTTTTAAAAGCGTCGTCTTGCCGGAACCGTTGCTTCCGACCAGCCCGATACGGTCGTTCTCCCGGATTTCAAACGAAACGTTTTCCAGAATAATTTCGGTTCCGAACGATTTTCCGATTCCGCCCGCGCTCAGCAAAGACATGCCGTATTTACCCCTTGGTTGATGCAGGACGGGATGTACGAAAGAAGCCCCGCCCGCTTAGAATATCTTTTGCTATTATAGCGGACCAGGGCCATGAAATCAAGCGAGAACCTTTTATAGAAACTTTTTCAGCGTGTCGATGTTCCGTTCTTCCAGCCGGAGATAATCTTCCGCGAGCCTTTTCGTTTCCTCATCACAGTCCGGCGTATGATTCAGCGCTTTTGTCAGACTCACGATGCCTTTTACCGAGCCGTTTACCATCAGCTCGGCAATGTGCTGCGGGCTGTTGCGGTGCATGGATGTTTTCATCGCGATCGAACCGCGCAGCAGCCGCTGCACATGCCGGCTGACGCCGGACGGGCGTTCCCCATCCAGCCGAAGCATATCTCCGGCCTTTCCCAGCAGGCCGATATAATTTTCATCCTGCTTTTTGATTTGGTTCCTCAGATTTTTGTCCTGGATTCGGGGAAGGATGATTTCAGAAGCTTCCATGCCCATCTTTGAGACTTTGAACAATTCGTTCAAAAGCTTGGAACGGTTTTCTTCTTCCCGCATTTTGCATTCCTCCCAAATAAAGAAGTCCCATTTCATCGTTCCCTTTTCCCGGCTTTTTACTCCGGAATCGATTCTGTCGGAAGGAATCTCCTGCTTCGCTGGACAACGGAAACCCTTGAGAATATAATATTCCGGAGGTGGTTGTATGCAATCGGGGATATCAACGGCATGCCTTTACCCCATGCTGCTGGAAAAATCGTTTTCCACATTGATCGCAATGGGCTTCCGTACTTACGAAGTTTTTCTCAATACCTGCAGCGAGATGCAGGAAGACTATATCGGCCGTCTGAGAAAGATGGCGGACGACAGCGGAAGCACTGTAAAATCGGTTCATCCGTTTACGTCCGGGTATGAAAATTTTCTGCTGTTTTCCGATTATAAACGGCGTTTTGAAGACGGCCTGAAATTTTACCGGCGCTATTTCCGCGCCTGCAATCTTCTGGGCGCCGATATTCTTGTTTTGCACGGACGGAGAAGCGATAAGAAAAGCATTTCCGACGAAGAATTTTTTGAGCGGTACCTGCGGCTGTTTGAGCTCGGCGGGGAATACGGCGTGACGGTCGCTCAGGAGAACGTCAACCTCTACTGCAGCAACAGCTCCGGCTTCATTCGGAAGATGCGCCGCACGTGCGGCGAAAGATGCGCGTTCGTTTTCGACGTAAAACAGGCGGTCCGCGGCGGCACGGACCCATTTGAACTCTGCGCGGCGATGGGGGAGCGGCTTTGCCACGTCCATATCAACGACAACAGCAAAACTTCCGATTGTCTGCTGCCGGGTTCCGGCACCATGGATTACGCGGGACTGCTCGGTTTGCTGAAGCGATTCGGCTTCGACGGCTGCCTGATGATCGAAGTCTACCGGAAAAGTTTTGATTCTCTGGACGAATTGATTTCGGCCAAACGGGTCGTCGACAATCTTCTTTAAAAGTTTACAATCGGCGCTTGCTGTCCGTATCGAATTATGGTATAATTACCTAAAACCGGTAGAAGGGATGAAACACATGAAATGCCCCTATTGCGGATATATGGAAAGCAAAGTGATCGATTCTCGTCCGACCGATGAAGGGGAGCGCATTCGCAGGCGAAGGGAATGCCTGAAATGTTCCAAACGCTTCACAACCTATGAAGTGATCGAGAGCGTGCCCATCGTGGTCATCAAAAAGGATAAATCCCGTGAAACGTTCGACCGCAACAAGCTGCTGAACGGTTTGCTCCGCGCTTGTGAAAAGCGGCCGGTCTCCATTGAAACGCTGGAGAAAATCGTGGATGAGATCGAGAATATGCTTCAGAATTCCCTGGACCGCGAAGTCCCTTCGAGCTTGATCGGGAAATATGCGATGGAAAAGCTGAAGGGCGTCGATGAAGTCGCATACGTCCGTTTTGCGTCGGTTTACAGGCAGTTTAAGGATATCAATACCTTTATGGAAGAGTTAAGCCGCATGATGAAAAGTAAAAAATGATGGAACGCCGCCGTTGGCCGCGGCGCTGCCGGCAGCCGCCAGTTCCCTTTTATGGCGGCTGTTTTGCTGTGAATTTCGGGTTTTATTTCCTGGAAAACCGTTTGCGGGTTTGTCTAAGATGCTGAAACCGCAAATTGTGAATTATGGATGACGGCTTCCCGAAATGCTTTACTTTACCGGGTTCTTATTGTAAAATGGAATCAATTGAATGGAGTGTTGAAGTTGCAGCCGAAATATAAACGGATCTTATTGAAACTGAGCGGTGAAAGTCTCGCCGGCCAGGCAACACACGGGATCGATTTTGAAACGGTTTTGAAAATCTGCAGGCCCATCAAAGAATGTGCCGACATGGGGGTGCAGATCGGCATTGTCGTCGGGGGAGGCAATTTCTGGCGCGGGCGTTCCAGCGGCAAAATGGACCGCACACGGGCCGACCATATGGGGATGCTGGCCACGACGATCAACGCGCTCGGCGTGGCCGACGCGCTCGAGCAGCTCGGCGTGACGGTGCGCGTGCAGACGGCCATCGCGATGCAGCAGATTGCGGAGCCGTACATTCGGAACAGGGCCGTCCGTCATCTGGAAAAGGGCAGGATCGTCGTTTTCGGCTGCGGGACGGGCAATCCATTCTTTTCCACCGATACCGCGGCCGCTCTGCGCGCAGCGGAAATCGACGCCGATATTATTTTAAAGGCGACGATGGTGGACGGCGTCTACGACTGCGACCCGAAAAAGAATCCGGATGCGGTGAAATACGATTCTCTGACGTATCTCGACGTTCTGAATCAGAACCTGCAGGTTATGGACAGCACGGCTGCTTCCCTCTGCAAAGACAACCATATCCCCATTTGTGTTTTCAGCATATCCGATCCGGAAAATATCACGAGGGTGGTTTGCGGAGAGTCCATCGGGACCATTGTGAAGGAGGAATTGGAATGAACGATATTCTTGCCGATGCGGAAAGCCGCATGAAAAAAAGCGTTGCGGTGCTTACGTCCGATTACGCGGCGGTGCGCGCCGGACGGGCGAACCCTGCGGTATTAGACAAGATCCGCGTGGATTATTACGGCACGCCGACCCCCATCAACCAGCTTGCGGCCGTTGCCGTCAGCGAAGCGCGCGTGCTGACCATCCAGCCGTGGGACATCTCGGTCTGCAAAGCGGTGCAAAAGGCGATCGAGACTTCCGGCCTGGGCATCAATCCGCAGAGCGACGGGAAAGTCATCCGACTCTCGTTTCCGCCCCTTTCCGAGGAAAGGCGGCGCGACCTCGTCAAAGAAACCAGCAAGATGGCGGAAGAATGTAAAGTCGCGGTCCGGTCCATACGGCGCGACGCGATGGAAAAGCTGAAGGCCCGGAAGAAAAATTCCGAAATGACGGAAGACAACTTGAAACAGGCCGAAAAACAGACTCAGGAGCTGACCGACCGGTACTGCAAAAAGGCGGACCAGGCCTTTGAAGAAAAGAAAAAGGAAATCATGGAGATATAAAATTGTATGGCAAACAGGGTTTTACCCAGACATTTGGGCATTATTATGGACGGGAACGGCCGCTGGGCAAAAAAACGCGGCCTTCCCCGTTCAGCGGGGCATGTCGCGGGGGCGAGGGTTTTTAAGGCCGTCGTTCGCTATTGCAGCAAAATCGGAATCGAATACCTCACGGTCTATGCTTTTTCAACGGAAAATTGGAAGCGCCCGCACGATGAAGTGCTTACCCTGATGAATCTGTTCAAGGAATATCTGAGGGATGCCCTGACCAACTTTCTGGATGAAAACGTAAAGGTCCGGTTTTTGGGGGACACTTCCGTTTTCGACCCTCAGTTGAAGGAACTGATTGCGGAAATCGAGCGCGTCTCCGAAAACCGGACGGGAATGATCTTGAATATCGCCCTGAATTACGGCGGCCGTGCGGAAATCGTACGCGCCGTCCGACTTTTGGCGCAGGATGTTGCGGACGGCTCCATCCGGCCCGGGGACATTGATGAAAGCACACTTTCGGCCAGAATGTACACGGCCGGCCAGCCGGATCCGGATCTGATTATACGCCCCAGCGGGGAAAACCGTATCTCGAATTTCATGCTCTGGCAGTCTGCTTATACGGAATACGTTGTCATGGACATCCTGTGGCCGGATTTCAGGCCGCAGAATCTGGAACGTGCATTGGAAATTTACGCGGCCCGCAGCAGGCGGTTTGGGGGGATTTAATTGAAAACAAGGGTCACTTCGGCAATTGCTCTCGTCTTTTTCATCGCGGCAGTCGTGGTATTCAACCATTCGTTCCGTCCGGCCTTAAACATTGCCATTGCCCTTGTTTCCGTTTTGGGCGTTTACGAGATCGTCGTTGCGCTGGGCATTTCCAGAAACTACATGCTGATGATTCCAAGCCTTGCCTTCGCCTGCCTCTTTCCTTTCGCCGACCTGTGGTCCTCGGGGCGCGAGATCGCTTATTTCCTTTACACCGTCGTGATTTTTGCCGGCCTGATTTTCTATCACTCCGACGTCACATTCCGCGAAGTGGGTGTGATTTACAGCATGGCGCTGATGATTCCCACGGCGCTGGGCACCCTCGTCGATCTGCGCGACCTGGGCGGCTCCCACGGCATGTTTTATGTGATTCTTGCAATTTTTTCCGCCTGGATTTCCGATATGGGAGGCTTTTTTGCGGGAAGCATGTTCGGCAGGCATAAGCTCTGCCCGAACATCAGCCCCAAAAAGACGGTCGAGGGGGTGGCGGGGTCTCTTGTCCTGAATGTCCTTGCGATGCTGCTGTTCGGTTATGTTTTCCAGGCCGTTTACTATGTGAACCGCGTCCAGGTTTCCTTTTTGCCCCTGCTGCTGATCGGCGTGTTCGGAGCGGCGCTTTCCACGCTTGGCGACCTGAGCTTTTCGTTGATCAAACGCAGCTGCCATATTAAGGATTTCAGCGAGATCATCCCGGGGCACGGAGGGATTCTCGACCGCTTTGACAGCGTGATCTTTGAGGCGCCGTTCGTGTACCTTCTGGTCCAATTTCTTCCGATTGTTCAATAACGGCTCCCTGCAATAAAACAAATAAACGGTGAATACTAATGAGAAGAAATCTATCCATTTTAGGTTCGACAGGGTCCATCGGGACACAGACCATCGACGTGGTGCGCGGTCTGAAGATCAACATATGCGCGCTGGCCGCAAAGAACAACATCCGCCTTCTGGAACGGCAGATCCGCGAATTCCGGCCCGAAATCGCCGCGGTTTACGACGAACCTGCGGCAAAAGAACTGAAACGGTCCGTCGCGGACCTGCCGGTTAAAGTCGTCGCGGGGATGGATGGGCTTTGCGAAGCGGCTTCCTGCGCGAAAGCCGACCTGGTCTGCAATTCCGTTGTCGGTATGGTGGGCCTGAGGCCGACGCTTGCGGCAATTGCGGCAAAAAAGGATATCGCCCTCGCCAATAAAGAAACCCTGGTGGCCGGCGGCGCCGTCGTCATGCGGGCGGCAAAAGCCAACGGCGTTAAAATCCTTCCGGTCGACAGCGAGCATTCCGCCGTTTTCCAGTGCCTTCAAGGCTGTCCGGAGAAAAAGGCCTTAAAACGAATTCTGCTCACGGCTTCCGGCGGCCCTTTTTTCGGCATGACCGGCGACGAGCTGAAAAAAGTAACGCCCAAGCAGGCTCTGCACCACCCGAACTGGCACATGGGCCCGAAAGTCACGATCGATTCCGCAACCATGATGAACAAGGGCCTTGAGGTCATGGAAGCGTCCTGGCTTTTTGATATGCCCGTCTCAAAAATCGATATTGTGGTCCAGAGGGAAAGCGTCATTCATTCCATGATTGAATATGAAGACAATTCCGTGATTGCTCAGCTGGGCGTACCGGATATGCGGATACCGATCCAGTATGCAATCACGTGGCCGGACCGTCTTCCGTCCCCGGTGCGCCCGCTCGATTTGGCGGCATACGGCCGCCTGACCTTTGCACGGCCGGATGAAAAAGCTTTTTCCTGTCTGGCCGCCTGCCGTTGTGCCATGGCGCGCGGGGGCCTTGCCCCGGCGGCGGCCAACGGGGCGAACGAGGTTGCCGTCCGGCTGTTTCTGGACCGCCGGGTCTCTTTTCCGGAAATCGGAATCCTCGTTCAAAAAGCAATCGACCATCAGCCGGATCTTACCGGCGAAGTTTCCGTCAGCGATATTCTGGAAGCGGATTCGGCTGCACGCGCATTTGTACGGGAGTGTGCCAGCCAAAGGTGAGGTGATCTGTCATTATTAAAGTCCTGTTGATTCTTATCGCGGTATTGCTGTTCGGATTCATGATTTTCATCCATGAATTCGGCCATTTTTTCACGGCAAAACTATCGGGCATCAAGGTCAACGAATTCGCGCTCGGCATGGGGCCTGCTTTGTTCCATTTTCAGAAGGGCGAGACAAAGTATGCCCTGCGCCTGCTGCCCATCGGCGGGTTCTGCGCGATGGAAGGAGAAGACGAGAACAGCGCCGATTCGCGCGCGTTCAACAACAAACCGGTCTGGAAGCGAATTCTGGTGGTTATGATGGGCGCGGTGATGAATATTATCTTCGGCCTGGCTCTCATGATGATTATTCTCGGCCAGCAGCCCGCTTTTCCTTCAACGACCATCGGGGAATTTTCCCCGCATTCCGCTTTTCGTGCGGCCGGCCTGCAAGAAGGGGACACATTTGTCTCGGTGGACCATTACCGGGTTTACGGCGACAAAGACCTTTCCTTTGCGCTGGAGACGGCGAATCCCTCGTCCGTGGATATTGCAGTCAACCGTGGAGGAAAGCCGATTGCGATCAACGATGTCAAGCTGAACACCCAGACCATTAAAGGCAGAAAATATGCCCTGCTCGATTTCAAAGTGGAGCCGATGCGCAAAAATGCCGGAACGCTGATTGCAAAATCCGCGCAGGATACGGTTTCCACGGTTCGCATGGTGTGGTACAGCCTGATCAGCCTGCTGACCGGAAAGTACGGTCTGAACGAAATGGCCGGTCCCGTCGGCGCTGCCGATGCGGTCGGTCAGGCCATGACGGTGGGGCTGAAGCAGAGCTTCATGGCGGGCCTCAACAATGTCCTCTACATCATGATGCTTTTTACCGTCAACCTGGGCGTTTTCAATCTGATCCCGTTCCCTGCGCTGGACGGGGGCAAACTGCTCTTTCTTGCGGTCGAGGGAATCCGGCGCAAGCCGATCAATGAAAAATACCAGGGCGCGGTGGAAATCGTGGGCTTTGCGCTGCTGATGTGCTTCATGCTGATTATCACTTACAGCGATATTCTCCGTCTGGCCACCGGAAAGGGGCTGGGCGGATAGTGAGAATCTCGCGGAAAGTGATGGTCGGCGGCGTCCCGGTCGGCGGCGGTTCCCCGGTCACGGTCCAGTCCATGCTGAATGTGCCGGCCGACAAGATTCCGGACGGGGTGCGTCAGGCGCAGGAGCTTGCCTCGGCCGGCTGCGAGATCCTGCGCGCCGCGATTCCCGACGAAGCTGCGGTTGCCCTGATTCCCGCGGTGAAAAGGGCCGCGCCGGTCCCGCTCGTCGCGGATATCCATTTCGATTACCGGCTGGCGCTTGCCGCGGCGGAAGCCGGCGCGGACGCCATTCGCATCAACCCGGGAAATATCGGTTCCGACGAACGGATTCAGGCGGTTGCCGAAGCCTGTAAGCGCCGGAACATTCCGATCCGTATCGGTGTGAATTCCGGTTCCGTCCCGAAGGAAATTCTGACGAAATACGGCGGCCCCACGCCGCGCGCGCTTGCGGAGAGCGCCCTGTACCATGCGTCGCTGCTGGAGAAATTCGGGTTTTTCGATCTTGTGCTGTCCGTGAAGTCATCCGACGTCGAAACGACGATCGAGGCAAACCGGATCGTCTCGGAAAAATGCGATTATCCGCTCCATCTGGGCGTGACGGAAGCCGGAACCGAGAGGATGGGGATCATCAAGTCTTCCATCGGCATCGGTTCGCTGCTGCGCGGCGGCATCGGAGATACCATCCGCGTTTCCCTGACGGCGGACCCGGTGAAAGAGGTAGAGGCGGGGATTGACATTCTGAAGGCGCTCGGCCTTCGCGGCGGCGTCCGCATTGTCTCCTGCCCGACCTGCGGGCGGACCGGAATCGACCTGATTCCTCTCACAAAGGAAGTGGAAAAGCGCCTTGCCGGCTGCAAAAAAGACATTGCCGTCGCGGTTATGGGGTGCGCGGTGAACGGACCCGGCGAAGCCCGGGAAGCCGACGTCGGCATTGCCGGAGGGGACGGCTGCGGCCTCATCTTCCGGAAGGGACGGATCATCCGCCGGGTTCCGGAAAATAAATTGGTGGATGAATTGATGCGCGAAATCGAGAATTTGTAAAGGAAGAAGCGTCGTTGAAAAATTTCGGTGATTTTTTCGAGCCTTACATAGAACTGGCGGGATTCCCGCCGCAGATATGCAAAGGGGAGATCACGTCCCTTCAAATCGATTCCGAAAGCCGGAGCCTGACGTCCTGGGTAAAGTTTTCCGTACCGGTGGAAGGCCGGGTCCTTTCCAGCCTGGAAGAACGGATCTGCGCCTGTGAGAAGCTTCAGCTCAAACGGGCGTCCATCCGGCCGGAATATTCCGGGGAATGTTTTTCAACAGAATATTATCCGAGCCTCGTGCGGGAACTGAAACGGCGCGAGGCCAGCGTCAACGGATTCCTGAAAGATTCGTCGGCCCGCATGGATGACGGCACGCTCGTTGTGACGCTTCGTCACGGGGGCGGCGAGCTTTTGCTTTCCCGGCATGTCGACCGGCTGATGTCCGAGCTGATCCAAAAAGAATTCGGCATTACCGTACCGGTGCGCTTCGAGGGACTGCTGACGGTGGAAGAGTCCAGCCCGGTTTATATCGAACGGAAAAAGAAGGCCGAAGAAACGAAGCGGAGACAGGCCACGGCGGAAAAAGTCGCGGATTACGAGGCGGGGATGCAGAGGAAGGGCCGCCCGTCCAAGGTAATCAGCGTGCGGAGCGGGGAAACGCTTCTGCCCTGTATCCTTCCGGAAAGCGCCAAAGAGCTCTACGGCCGTCTCGGGAAGGCCAAACCGGCCCCGATTTCAAAAATCACGCCGGACATCGGGAGCGTGACGGTATGGGGCGAAATTTTTTCCGTGGAGCAGCGGGAGACGCGGGACCGGCAGCGCAAGATTTATTCCATAAATATCACAGACTACACTGGCTCCATCACGCTGAAAATTATCGAGTCGGTGTCGCAGTGCCGGGTGCTGGACACGCTTGCGAAGGGCATGTCCGTCCTGGTCCGCGGTGAAGTGGAGTATGATAAGTACGACCACGAAATCGTCATCCGTCCGCGGGGGATCGCTTCCGTGGAGCAGGTAAAGGTGTCGGACACGGCGGAAACGAAGCGGGTGGAGCTGCACATGCACACCAACATGTCGGCCATGGACGGCGTGAATTCCGCCGGGGACCTGGTTCGGCGCGCCGCGGAATGGGGCCATCCGGCGGTCGCCATAACCGACCACGGCGTGGCCCAGGCTTTTCCGGACGCCATGAACGCCGCCGACGACATGAAGAAAAAGGGCAAGCCGATTAAAATCCTCTACGGCATGGAAGCGTACTTTGTCAACGACCTCGTTCCGGCTGTGAAAGGAAAAACGGAAAAGACCTTTCAGGACGAGTTTATCTCATTCGATATTGAAACGACCGGCCTGAGCCCCACCAACGACCGTATCACCGAGATCGGCGCGGTGCGCATTAAAAACGGCGAGGTAGCCGATTCTTTCGACACGTTCGTCAATCCGGAACGGCCCATCCCGGCAAAAATCACGGAACTGACCAGCATTACGGACGAGATGGTAAAAGATGCGCCGGAGGAAAAAGAAGCATTGGAATCTTTTTTCCGCTTCTGCGGCGAGAACGCCGTGCTGATCGCCCATAACGCCGATTTCGATACGTCGTTTGTCCGCATGGCCGCCAGGCGTAGCGGAATGGAATTTCACAACACTTACATCGATACCGTTCCCATGTGCCGTTCTTTGCTGAGGGATATCAAGAACTGCAAGCTGGACACGGTCGCCAAATACCTGAAGCTCGACGCTTTCCATCATCACCGGGCCTGCGACGACGCCGCCGTTCTGGCAAAAATCTTCCTGCGCCTGCTGCAGCGCCTCTCCGAAGACACGGGCGCGGCGAAGCTCATGGACATCAATACTTCGCTGGCCGGCGGGGACGTCAAAAAAATGAAGTCCCACCACATGATTCTCCTTGCCAAGAATAAAGTCGGGCTGAAAAATCTGTACAAGCTGATTTCCCAATCGCATCTGAACCATTTTTACCGGAATCCGCGCATCCCGAAAACGGAGCTGATCCGCCACCGGGAGGGGCTTTTGATCGGCAGCGCGTGCCAGGCGGGCGAGCTTTACGAGGCCATTTTCGGCGCCCAGCCGTGGCCCGTTTTGTGCGGCATCGCGTCGTTTTACGATTATCTGGAGATTCAGCCCCTCGGCAACAATGCGTTTATGGTGCGGGAAGGGATGGTTCCCGACGAGGAAAAGCTGCGCGACTTTAACCGCACGATTGTCCGCCTGGGGGAAGAACTGCACAAGCCGGTCGTGGCGACCTGCGACGTTCATTTTATGGATCCGAAGGACGGGGATTACCGCAAAATTCTGATGGCCGGTCTGGGCTATAAAGACACGGACAACCAGGCTCCGCTGTATTTCCGCACGACGGATGAGATGCTGGAGGAGTTCTCCTACCTGGGAAAAGAAAAAGCGTATGAGGTCGTCGTAACCAATACGAACCGGATCGCGGATATGGTCGAGAACATCCGGCCGATCCCGGAAGGGACATTTCCGCCTTTTATCGCGGGCGCCGAGGAACAGCTGACCAACATCACATGGACGCGCGCGAAAGAAATCTACGGCGACCCGCTGCCGGAGATCGTCCGGAAGCGCCTGGAACGCGAACTGGGCTCCATTACCAAGCACGGCTTTTCCATTCTGTACATGACCGCGCAGAAACTCGTCGCCGATTCCGTCGCGCACGGGTATCTGGTCGGTTCGCGTGGATCGGTCGGTTCTTCGTTCGTCGCCAATATGGCCGGAATTTCCGAGGTGAATCCGCTGCAGCCGCATTATATCTGCCCAAAATGCAAACACAGCGAGTTCATTACGGACGGAAGCGTCGGCAGCGGCTTCGACCTGCCGCCGAAAAAATGCCCCGTCTGCGGTACGGAATACAACCGCGACGGGCACACCATCCCGTTCGAGACATTCCTGGGCTTCGACGGCGACAAGACGCCGGATATCGACCTGAATTTTTCCGGCGAATACCAGTCCAGCGCCCACCGTTATACGGAAACGCTGTTTGGGAAAGACAACGTGTTCAAAGCCGGGACCATCGCGACGGTTGCGGACAAAACGGCCATCGGCTTCGTCAAAAAATACGCCGAGGAGCGCGGAATCGTGATGCACCGCGCGGAAGAGCTTCGCCTCGCCATGGGCTGCACCGGCGTCAAGCGCACGACGGGCCAGCACCCGGGCGGGATGGTCGTCGTGCCGAAAGGCATGGATATTTACGATTTCTGCCCGGTCCAGCACCCGGCGAACGACGCGTCGTCCGACAGCATCACAACGCATTTCGACTTCCATTCCATCCATGACACCATCTGCAAGCTGGACGAGCTCGGGCACGATGTCCCCACGATTTACCGCTATCTGGAAGACTATACCGGAATCCCCGTCATGGACGTTTCCATGAGCGACCCGGATGTGATGTCCCTTTTTACGTCCACCAAGGCCCTCGGGGTGGCTCCCGACGACATCGATTCGCCGACGGGCACGTTTTCCCTCCCCGAGGTGGGCACGAATTTCGTGCGGCAGATGCTGATGGATTCCAAGCCAAAGACGTTTTCCGACCTGCTTCAGGTCTCCGGTCTGTCCCACGGCACGGACGTCTGGCTGGGCAATGCCCAGGAACTTATCAAGAAAGGGACCTGCACCATTTCGGAAGTCATCGGGACGCGCGACAGCATCATGACCTATCTGCTTCGGAAGGATCTTGAGCCGAAGATGGCGTTTAAGATCATGGAAATCGTCCGGAAAGGCAAGGCGCCCGTAAAGCTGACAAGCGACTACATCCGGGCGATGAAGGACCACAACGTCCCGCAGTGGTACATCGACTCCTGCATGAAGATCAAATACATGTTCCCGAAAGCCCACGCCGCCGCGTACATGATTTCCACCCTGCGGCTCGGCTGGTACAAGGTCCACCGTCCCGTGGAATATTACGCCGCATACTTCACGGTGCGCGGCGAGGATTTTGACGGCATGGTCGTGGTCAAGGGACGCGAGGCCGTCCGCCGTAAAATGAATGAAATCAGCATGAAAGGGAAAGAGGCCAGCGCAAAGGAGAATGCGGCGTACGCGACTTTGCAGATCGTCAATGAAATGCTTGCCCGGGGAATCAAAGTCCTGCCGATCGATCTTTACAAGTCCGCGGCCAAAAAATTTCTGGTCGAAGACGGCAAGATTCGCCTGCCGTTCCTCTCGCTCGGCGGAATCGGAGAAGCCGCTGCGAACAGCCTTGCCGAAGCGAAAAACGGCGGCAGATATCTTTCCGTGGAAGACCTGCAGGAGCGCTCCAAAGTCTCCAAATCGGTCATTGAGACCTTGGCGCAGGCGGGCGTTCTGGACGGACTGCCGGAAAGCAGCCAGATGACGCTGTTTTAGGTTGACATTGCTGATTCACTATGGTATTATGGTAGCACACTAAAGCATTCGGCGACCATGGGAGCGAACCTATGAAAAAAAACAACCGCATTACTCCGGAAGGGACCAAAGATTATCTTTTTGAAGAATGTATTGTCCGCAGACGGATTGAAAAGCAGCTTTCCGGCGTGTTCCGCTCACATTGCTTCCATGAGGTGGTGACGCCGGGGCTCGAATTCTACGATGTTTTCGACCCGGAATTTTCCGGGATCCCGCAGGAAATCATGTTTAAAATGACGGACCGCCGGGGCCGGCTGATGGTGATGCGGCCGGACAATACCCTGCCGATCGCCCGTCTGACCGCGACCAGGCTCCAGAATCTGCCGAAGCCGATCCGGCTGTACTACACGCAGCCGATTTACCGCAACAATCCCGGTCTGGCCGGGCGCAGCGACGAAAGCGTCCAGATGGGGATTGAGCTGCTCGGGGCGGACGGGCTCCGCTCCGATTTGGAAACCCTGACGATTGCCGTTGAAGCGCTTTCCCAATGCATCCCGGGCTTTCGCCTGGAGCTGGGCCACGCCGGCTTTTTCCGCACGCTGGCGGAACGCCTTCCGGTTTCCGACGAGGCGCGCGAGGACATCCGCAGCGCCATTGAGTCGAAGAATTATGCCGCCCTGCAGGCTTTGCTCGGCAGGCTTCCCGAAGGCCCGGAGGTCCGGGCCCTGCGGGAGCTCCCGCGCCTGTTCGGCGGCGAGGAGGTTTTTGAGAAGGCCTCTCCTTTCTGCACCGGCGGGCTGAAAAAAACGCTGGACTATCTGCACGGCATCTACCGCGCTCTGGCTGAATTCGGGATGGGCGCGCGGATGATCGTCGACCTGGGCCTGGTGCAGCGGAACGATTACTATACCGGAATCGTGTTCAGCGCCTATGTGGAGGAGTGCGGCGACGCCGTTCTGCTCGGCGGGCGGTACAACCACCTGCTGGAGCATTTCGGCTTTCCCATGCCTGCGGTCGGGTTCGGCGTGGACGTGGACGCCGTCTCCCGCGCGCTTCTGCACAGGTCCGGCAGCCGCTCCGAAGAGCGGACGGACGTTCTGGTCCATGGGGAAGACGGCTATGAAGTCAAGGCTCTGGAGTATGCTTCGCGGCTGATTGCAGACGGAATCCGCTGTGAAACCAGCGTTTTTCCCACAAGCGGGGAAGCGGTCGCATACGCCCGCGCATCCGGAATCAGCCGGGTGGATCTGGTCGGCGAAACCGTCCGGACCATCCGCACCGTATAGGAGAGAAGAATGAAACCACTTCGCATCGCCCTGACAAAGGGCAGGCTGGAAAGCGACGCCGTCCGTTTATTTGAAAAAATCGGCTGCGACTGCTCGGCGCTGAACCATAAAGGGCGCAAGCTGATCCTTCCGGTCGCGGGCGGAAAGCTGGAAGCCGTTCTCGCCAAGGCAGCCGACGTCATCACCTACGTGGAGCACGGTGTCTGCGATCTCGGCATCGTCGGGAAAGACACCATTATGGAGCACGGAGGAAATTTTTACGAAGTGCTGGACCTCGGCTTCGGAAGGTGTCGCTTTGCCCTGGCCGGGCCGAAGGGCCGCGATTTTTTCGGGGGCTATTCCGCCCGCACCGTCGCGTCCAAATATCCGAATGTCGCCGCGGATTATTTCAGCGGAAAGGCGATGGATGTCCGGATCATCCGGATCGAGGGGTCGGTGGAACTTGCTCCGCTCCTCGGGCTGGCGGACGCGATTGTCGACATTGTGGAGACCGGGACGACCCTTCGTGAAAACGGGCTGGAAGTCATCGAAGACATCTGCGGCGTTTCCGCTCGCCTGATTGTGAATGCGGCCAGCATGAAGCTTCGCAAGGACGAGATCGAGAATCTTGCCGGCAGGATGGAGCGGGCGGTCCGTCCGGCGGAAGGAGAGAGAAAATGATACGGGTTTGGAAAGAGAAAGACGGCTTCGGGCGGGAGCTGATTGCACAGCTGAAAAAAAGAGGCGGGAAATCCAGTCCGCAGGTGGAATCATCCGTTGCCGACATTCTTTCAAGCGTCGCCGCCGAGGGCGACAAGGCCGTCCGGGAATACACCGTCCGGTTCGACGGCGCGGCGCCGGAAAAAACGGAGCTTTCCAAAGTAGAGATGCGGCGGAGCGCCGAAGCGTGCGGGACGGAATTTTTATCCGCCCTCAGGCGAGCGGCGGAGAACATCCGCAGGTTCCATGAAAGGCAGAAGCAGCAGAGCTGGTTTGAGACGAGGGCCGACGGCGTTGCGATGGGCCAGCGTATCCGGGGGCTTACCCGGGTGGGCATTTACGTTCCGGGCGGGACGGCGGCCTACCCCTCGTCCGTTCTGATGAATGCGATTCCCGCAAAGATTGCCGGCGTCGGCGAAATCGTCATGGCGACGCCGCCTTCCAAAGGCGGAAAACCGAACCCCGCGATTATGGCCGCGGCTCTGGAAGCGGGTGTCGACCGCGTCTTTCAGGTGGGCGGAGCTCAGGCGATTGCCGCCCTGGCCTATGGCACGGAAACCGTCCCCGCGGTCGATAAAATCGTAGGGCCGGGGAATATTTATGTTGCGACCGCCAAAAGACAGCTTTACGGCACGGTGGGGATCGATATGATCGCGGGGCCCAGTGAAATTCTGATCCTTGCCGACGAAACGGCAAATCCGGAGTTCCTGGCCGCCGACCTGATGTCTCAGGCGGAACACGATGCGATGGCTTCGGCGGTCCTTCTGACGACGTCGGAAAAAATTGCGGAGGAAACGGTTCGGGAACTGGAAAAACAGAAAAAGGCGCTTTCCCGCAGGGCAATCATCGACAAATCTCTCGATGATTACGGCGCCGTCGTCGTCTGCGGCAGCATGGAGAAAGCGGTTGAGTTTGCGAACGAGCTCGCGCCGGAACATCTGGAAGTCTGCGCGGCGGACCCGATGAAATATTTGGGCCGCATCGATAACGCCGGGTCGGTGTTTCTCGGCAATTTCGCCCCCGAGCCGCTCGGGGATTATTACGCGGGACCGAACCACGTGCTTCCGACCGGCGGGACGGCGCGCTTTTTCTCGCCGCTTTCCGTCGACAGCTTTGTAAAAAAGTCGAGTTTCCTGTACTATACCAAAGAGGCGTTGGCAAAGGCCGGCGGAGACATCGTCGCGCTCGCCAATGCGGAAGGGCTGACCGCCCACGCGAATTCCATCCGGGTAAGAACCGGAAAATGAAAATTCCCGCGGTGCTTCAATTTTGCGGAAGAGGTAAAACCAGTCCGGAGTGTTGGAAACGGCACGCCGATCAAAAAGAAGGGGGAAGTAAATCGTGCGGACCTCCGTTCAAAAGAGAAAAACGAAGGAAACGGACATTTCGTTGGAGCTTTGCCTGGACGGCGGGGGCGTCAGCATTTCCACCGGCATCGGCTTTTTTGACCATATGCTGAACTCTTTTGCCGTCCACGGCAGTTTTGGGCTCAGGCTGAAAACGGTCGGCGACCTCGAGGTGGACTGCCACCACACGGTTGAGGACACGGGCATCGTTCTGGGCGACGCTTTTGCGGACGCCCTCGGCGACCGTTCGGGAATTGCGCGCTTCGGCAGTTTCTATGCCCCGATGGACGAGGCACTGGCTTTTGCGGCCGTGGACGTGAGCGGCCGCCCGTTTCTTGTGTTCCATGCGGATTTTCCTCAGGAGCGCATCGGCGGTTACGATTCCTGCATGACGGAGGAATTTTTTCGCGCGTTTGCGTTTCATGCCGGAATCACCCTGCACGCACGGGTGGAGTATGGAGAAAACGCGCACCATCAGACGGAAGCGCTTTTTAAGGCGGCGGCGCACGCCGTCCGGCTCGCCGTTGGGGAAACCGGAAACGGCGTGCTTTCCACAAAAGGTTCCCTGTAAACGAAGGGGGTGTCTGCATTGATTCTTCTGCCGGCCATTGACATCAAAGACGGGAAATGCGTTCGTTTGCTGCGGGGCGACTATTCCACGGCGCAGCAGGTGGCGGAAAGCGCGGAACAGACGGCCCTTTCTTTCCGGAAAGCGGGTGCGGAATGGATCCATGTCGTTGACCTTGACGGTGCCAAGGACGCAGAGCCGAAAAATTCCGGTCTCATCTTCCGGATTCTGCGGGCTTCCGGGTTGAAGCTGGAAGTCGGCGGCGGAATCCGGAAGCTGGAAACCATCGATTTTTATCTGCAAAACGGCGTTTCACGGGTGATTCTCGGCACCGCCGCGATTCAGAGCCCAGAGCTGGTTCGGGAAGCTGTGAAAAAATATCCGGACCGGATTGCGGTAGGGATCGACGCGAAGAACGGCATGGCCGCGAAAAACGGCTGGATCGTGACTTCATCTGTCGGCTACTTGGAAATGGCCAGGACCATGGAGCAGATCGGCGTCCCATATCTCATCTTTACGGATATCAGCCGCGACGGAACGCTTTCCGGGCCCAATCTGGAGATGCTCGACGCGATCAACCACGCCGTTTCCTGCCGGATCATCGCGAGCGGGGGAGTCGGAAACCTGAAAGATATTGCCAATCTGCTGGACCTGAATCTCTACGGCGCCATTTGCGGCAAGGCGATTTATTCCGGAACTCTCAATTTGGAATCGGCCGTCGGCCTGTGCAGGAGAGGAAATGCCCATGAGTCGTTCTGACCAGTCCCGGCAGCCCGTCGAAAAATTTTTCCGGAAGTCCGACCTTCTGCCGGCGGTCGTGCAGGAGTACGGAACCGGGGAAGTCCTGATGCTGGCTTACATGAACCGGGAATCCCTGCGGAAAACGCTGGAAACCGGCTACACATGGTTCTGGAGCCGCTCCAGGCGGGAACTTTGGAACAAAGGCGCCACGTCCGGCCATTTCCAGCGGGTGGTCCGGATCGTGGGCGACTGCGATGACGACACGATTCTGGTTGTCGTGAGGCAGACGGGCGCCGCCTGCCATACCGGACACCACAGCTGCTTTTTTAACGAAATTTGGAGGAATTCAAATGGATGACATCTTGAAGGAACTGTATGGAACGGTCCTGAGCCGCAAGGCAGAAAGGCAGGAAGGCTCTTATACCTGTTATTTGTTTGAGCAGGGCCTGGATAAAATTCTCAAAAAATGCGGGGAGGAATGCAGCGAGGTCATCATTGCGGCCAAAAACGGGAAAAATTCCGATACGGTCTTGGAGATTTCCGATTTGCTGTATCATCTGACGGTCTTAATGGCAAATGAAGGAATCCGGCCGGAAGATGTGGAAGCCGAGCTGGCAAGGCGAAGCAGAAAGACGGGGAACCTGAAACATTTTCATCAGGTGGATAAAAACACATAAACCTGATTTTAAATGAACGGATGAAAAGGTCCGAATCCTGTGCGAAACAGGGTCCGGGCCTTTTTTATAATTCACAGTCGGATAAATGCCGGGTCTATGGAAAGAATAGAGAAATGGCTGATTTCATGAAAAACAAAGAATTGGAAAACAAGGTGCCGGAATGCTGACATTATTGAAAAATCTGGAATGTTATACTCCCCGATTTATTGGGAAAAATGACATTTTGGTATGCGGAACGAAGATCGAGAGAATCGGGCCGAGCCTGAATTTTTCCGATGCCGGCTTGGTACAGACCGAAGACTGCGACGGACTCTGTGCCTTTCCGGCGTTCATCGACCAGCATGTGCATATCATCGGTGGCGGCGGGGAACAGGGATTTGCGAGCCGGCTTCCCGAGATCCGTCTGGACGAAATCGTTTCGGCGGGCGTTGCGACCGTCGTCGGCCTTCTTGGCGCCGACAGCTGTACCAGAAGTCTGGAAGGGCTTTTCGCAAAGGCGAAGTCGCTGGAAGCGCAGGGACTGACGACCTATCTCTATACCGGGAGCTACGCCGTGCCTCCCGTCACCTTTACGGGAAGCGTGGACCGTGACCTGGTGCTGATCGACAAAGTGATCGGCGTCGGCGAAATCGCGATTTCCGACCACCGGTCGTCGCACTGCGGCCCGGAACTCCTGCTGAGGACCGCCTCGCAGGCCCATCTGGGCGGACTCCTGGGCGGAAAGGCCGGTGTCGTGCACCTTCATATGGGTGACGGCCGGCAAGGTCTGAAGCCCCTTCTGCGGCTGCTGGAAGACAGTGAACTGCCGAAAGATGAATTTGTCCCGACCCATGTGAACCGCAACGAAAGGCTGTTCCGGCAGGCTCTGGAATACTGCCGGGGAGGCGGGAGAATCGACCTGACATCGGGGGAAACGGCGGGAATTTCCGTCCCCGACGCCCTGCGGCGGATCCTTTCCGAAGGCGTCGACCCCGCCAATGTGACGGTAAGCTCGGACGCAAACGGCAGCAATCCCGGGGGCGGAATCAATCGGGCTGCCACGCTGCTGGAAGACATTGTCCGCAGCGTTGTCGACCGGAAGCTCAGTCCGGAAATCGTTTTCAGCCTTGTAACCGAAAATGTCGCCAAACTTCTGAAATTATATCCGAAAAAAGGGTCTCTTCAGCTGGGAAGCGACGCGGATATTCTCCTGATGGACCGAAAATACCGGATCAGAAAGCTGTTCGGCTCCGGAAAGCTCCTAAAGAAATTTTAACCGTTGGGTGGTTGTTTATGGAGAAGAAAAAGGGCTATTTGGTTATTATCGGCGGTGCGGAAGACAAAAACGGCGACAGCGTTATCCTGAAACAGGCGCCCGAGCTGCTGAAGCAGGATGAAATTCTGACCGTGCTGACAACCGCCACTGAGAAGCCGGAAGAAGCCGGCCGTGTTTATTGGGAGGTCTTTAAACGGATCGGAATCGGAAAAATTCAGATTCTGAACGTCAACACTCGGGACGACGCCGAAAACGATAAAAACTGTGAGCTGATCCGAAAGTCGAAAGGTATTTTTATGACGGGGGGAGACCAGCTGAGGATTACGAGCATCCTGGGAGGAACGAAAGCTTCCGGAGAACTGAAAAATCTTTATGAAACCGGCGGCGTGATTATGGGGACAAGCGCCGGCGCCTCCGTTATGAGCTCCACCATGGTCGTCCAGGGGCAGGACAATGAGCCTGCCCGGAAATGCACGCTGAAAATGGCCCCGGGGCTCGGTCTGCTGGACGGCGTGATCATCGATCAGCATTTTGACCAGCGGGGGAGATTCGGCCGCCTTCTGTGCGGAATTGCCGAAAACCCGGATGTTCTGGGAATCGGAATCGATGAAGATACGTCCATCAAAGTTTTTCCCGACCTGCATTTTGAAGTCGTCGGCTCCAATGCGGTTACGATTCTTGACGGCAAAACGATCCAGTGTTCCAATGTTTCGGAACTGAACCCGAACGAAATCCTCGCGATTATGGGAGTAACCGTGCATGTTTTACCGCAGGGGTACGGTTTCAATCTGAAGGACAGGAAGGTTCTGCGTTTAAAAGATGGAAACAGATAAATTGAAGATCCGCGATTTCATGATTTATCCCGGCCCGAATTTATACAGCCTGCGGCCGATGATGAAGCTGATTGTGGACATCGGCGAATACTGCGGAATTCCCACCAAAGAAATTCCGGGCTTTCATGAAAAGCTTCTCCGGGCGTTTCCGGGCCTTGCCAAAAACAAATGCAGCCTTGGCTATGAAGGAGGATTTTTGCAGCGTCTGAAAGAGGGAACCTACCTTGCGCATGTTTTGGAGCATGTGATTCTGGAGATGCAGTCGATGCTCGGGTATGATGTGAGATACGGAAAAACCCGGCAGTACCGGAGTCCTTCCGAATATTATCTCGTTTACGAATACCAGAATAAGGTCTGCGGTCTGGAGTGCGGAAAAGCCGCGGTTTTTCTCCTGAACTGTTTCCTGAACGGGGAAGACCCCGACGTCCCGGGATTTTTGGATTACCTGCAAAAAGTCGCAACAGACGCCGAGCTGGGCCCGAGCACGAGCGCAATCGTCGCGGAAGCCAGAAAAAGGGGCATCCCCGTCACAAGGATCGGGGACGAAAGCCTGGTGCGTCTGGGCTACGGAAAACACAGCAGGGTGATCGAATCTACTCTGACCGACACCACGTCCTGTGTCTCCGTCGATGTTTCCTGCAACAAGCAGCTGACGAAGACCATTCTATCCGGACACCGCATTCCCGTTCCCTATGGGAAAGTCGTTTACTCGGAAATTTCCGCCGTGATTGCGGCCCGGCAGATCGGCTTTCCAGTGGTCGTCAAGCCGTTCAACGCAAACCAGGGGAAAGGCGTATTTCTGAATCCGACCGACGAGAAGGAGATCAAGACCGCTTTTCGGGAAGCCAGCAAATTCAGCAACGGGATTATTGTTGAAAAATTTATTGTGGGAAAAGATTACCGGATCCTGGTCGTCGGGGACCGGGTCTGCGCCGTTTCGGAGCGCCGGCCGGCCATGGTGACCGGAGACGGCGTCCACACGGTAAAAGAACTCGTGGACCTCGTGAACCGGGACGAACGGCGCGGCATAAGCCATGAAAAGCCGCTGACCAGAATCCGGCTGGACGCCGTGGCGATCAACAAGCTGAAAAGCAGCCATATGACGGTCGATACCGTTCCGAAAAAAGGCCGGAACGTTCTTCTGCGCTCCAACGGAAATCTGAGCACGGGCGGCACCGCGACGGACTGCACCGATTTGATTCATCCGGACAATGCAAGGCTGGCGGTACTGGCCGCGAAGGTGATCGGCATCGATATTGCGGGAATCGACGTGGTGACGAACGACATTTCCAAGCCGATTTCAGAGACCGGCGGCGCCGTTGTGGAAGTCAACACGGCGCCCGGTATCCGGATGCACCTTTATCCCGTCGAGGGGAAGCCCCGCAACGTGGCAAAGGATATTGTGGACTATTTATTCCCGAAACAGGGATATGAACGGTTTCCGATCGTATCGGTTACCGGGACTAACGGAAAAACCACCACGGTGCGTCTGATTGCGCATACTCTGCACTTGACGGGCAGAACGGTCGGCATGACCAGCACCAGCGGAACGTTTCTTGACTGCCGGTGCATCGACAGGGGAGACCATTCCGGACCCAGAAGCGCAAAGATGCTGCTTTCCAATCCGGAGATCGACTGCGCCGTTCTGGAAACGGCCCGCGGGGGAATCATCCGGGAAGGGCTGGGATACGACCGCGCGGACGTCGGCGTTATCACGAATATTTCGGAAGACCACCTGGGCATGGACGGCATTGAAACCGTGGAAGATCTTGCTTTTGTTAAGTCGCTGGTCACGGAGGCGGTCCGGGAAAACGGGTTCGCCGTCCTGAACGCCGACGACGGGATGACGCCTTATCTGCTGGAGCGCACCAGGGCGAATGTGATTCTGTTCTCAGGATCGGGCCGCTATCCGGATGCTTACCGGTCGGAAAAGTACGTCCGGATTTTTCCGGAAAACGGATGGGTCCGGCTCACCGACCACGGCCGAAAGCAAACAGTCATCCGGGTGTCCGACATCCCCATCACCTGCTCCGGCAGGATCGAATGCAATGTCGAAAACGCGCTCGCCGCAGTCTCGGCCCTTTATGCGCTGCACGTTCCTCTGGAAGTGATTGCGGAAGGGTTAAAGACCTTTCGGCAGAATGAGGGCCGTTTTCATCTTTACCGGCTGAACGGACTGCGTGTCATGCTGGACTACGGTCATAATTTTTCCGGCTACCGGCAGGTGATTCAAGCGTGCGGAAATTTCAGGTTTTCCCGGCTGGTCGGCGTGATCGGAATGCCGGGGGACAGGGAGGACAGCGCCATCCGCAAAGTCGGCGGGCTGTGCTCGGAGTCGTTTGATGAAATCTACATTAAAGAGGATGCGGACAAGCGTGGAAGGAAGCCCCTGGAAGTGGCCGGGATTTTCCAGGATACGGTTCTTTCCAGCGGCTTTCCACCCTCGAAAGTGCATATGATCGAAAATGAACGGGAGGCGCTTCAAAAAGCCGTGGAAACAGGACGGGATGGGGACCTGATCGTCGTTTTCTATGAATCTTTGGAACCCCTTCAGCAGTATTTGCTCTCCATCCATGCAAGGCCGGAACCGGAATAAAAATCGGCATAAAAAACGCCCCTACCCGCGGTAGGAGCATTTTTTATGCCGTGCGCTCCGCTTTCTGTTTCTTGATTACTTTCAGGCGGGAAAACTCTTCCCGGTCCTTTTCATCCAAAGCGTCGGAAATGTTTTTCACGATTGCTGCGAAGCGCGGTATCATAATATTTTTCAATGCGTTGGCCCGCTTCTGCGTTTTCTTTACGGCGTCCGCAAGGCGGTAAACACTGTTTTCCACTTCTGCCAGCTCCGCTGTCAGGCGCTTGACCTCCAGAAATTTTTGATACGTTTCGTCCAGCAGGATGTTCGACGAATGCAGGCCGAAAGGGGCGGGGATCGCCTTTTGTTCTTCCAGGGACACCATGGGGATCTCAACGCCCATGACGCTGCGGTAGGCGACGTTCAGGCCGTCTTCCACGGGAACCGTCTCTGCAAGTTCTCCGCAGATGCCGAGCGTGATATTCGCACGCTGGAGCAGCCCATACGCTTCCGCATAAGCCGAATCGATTTTTCCCTGAATTTTGGATGCGCGGTCGATCAGAGACATCATTTCACGGATCAGAATATTGCGCTTCCGGTCCAGCAGTTCGAAACCGGTTCGGGACAATTCCAGCGATTTTTTTGTCGCCAGCAGATTTCCTTTGGTTGGAACCACCTGATTACTCAACCGGATTCGCCCCGCTTTCTCCGGAACTCAGCCCTTTCTTGGCATCGGCATTGGCTTTCTGGACGCGCTTTTTTGCCGGCTCATAGTATTTGTCGAGCGTTTCGTCGTCGACACGGTCGAGCGACTCCCGGGGCAGGGTGGTGAGAAGCTCCCAGCCGAGGTCGAGACTCTGCTCAATGGAGCGGTTTTCCGTGGGACCCTGGTTGACGAATTTGGACTCAAACAGTTTGCCGAATTCGATATATTTCTTATCTTCCGGTGAAAGTTCCTCTTCGCCGATGACGGACGCGAGAGAACGGGCGTCCATCACCTTCGCATAAGCCGCAAAAAGCTGGTTGGAAAGTGCAAAGTGGTCTTCCCGCGTGTACCCTTTGCCGATGCCGTCCTTCATCAGACGGGAAAGAGACGGAAGGACCGAAACCGGAGGATACGTTCCGGATGCGTCCAGCGAACGGTCCAGAACGATCTGGCCTTCGGTAATATATCCGGTCAGGTCGGGGACAGGGTGAGTGACGTCGTCGTTCGGCATCGTCAAAATCGGGATCTGCGTCACGGAGCCTTCCTTGCCGCGGATCATGCCGGCGCGCTCATAAAGGGACGCCAGGTCCGAATACAGGTAGCCGGGGAACCCCTTCCTGCCCGGAATTTCGCCTTTCGAGGAACTGAATTCACGCAGCGCTTCCGCGTAGGACGTCATGTCCGTCATAATCACCAGAATATGCATTCCCAGCTCAAAGGCGAGATATTCCGCGACGGTCAGGGCGCAGCGTGGGGTCAGAATCCGTTCGATGATCGGGTCGTTTGCAAGATTCAGAAACATGACGACCCGCTGGAGAATCCCCGATTCCTCAAAGGAACGGCGGAAATAATCGGCAACGTCGTTTTTTACACCCATGGCGGCAAAAACGATGGCGAAGTTCCCGCCTTCGGTATCGCTGATTTTCGCCTGCCTGGCAATCTGGGCCGCAAGCTCGTTGTGCTTCATGCCGGACCCGGAGAAAATCGGCAGCTTCTGGCCGCGGATCAGGGTCATCAGGGTATCGATGGTCGAAATCCCGGTGTTGATGTAGTTCTTCGGGTATAAACGGGACACCGGGTTGATCGGCGTGCCGTTTACATTTTCTTTCTTCACGGGGAAGATGTCGCCGAGGCCGTCGATCGGGCGGCCGGAACCGTCGAAAACGCGCCCGAGAATCTCGGGGGAAAGCGGCATTTCCATCGGGTGCCCCATCAGCCTCGTGCGGGTATTCGTCAGAGAAATTCCGCGGGTTCCCTCAAAAACCTGAATCACGACGCGCTTTCCGTCCATTTGGACGATTCTGCCCTGGCGCATGGTCCCGTCGTCCAGGCGGATGTCGACGATCTCCTCAAAGGAAGCATTCTCAATGTTGTCGAGGACAATCAAAGGACCGTTGATGTCTTTCACGCCAATATAATCAAGTATCATGTGCGACCGCCTTCCAAATGATGAATTTTCAGAAATAAAATATGCTTATGCGGAGACGACGCCCGCCAGGTCCTTGTCAATTTCTTTGAGATAATCGTCCAGCCGTTCCAGCTTATCGTTGGGCACATCGTTTTTGATGCGGATCAGCTTATCGAAAAGGCCGGTGCGGATAATGCTGGAGATCGGTACGCTGGCGGAAATCAGCCGCTTTGACTTGTGATACAGGTGAAGGATGACCTTCATCATGAGCTTTTGCTTTTCCAGCGGCACATAGGTATCCGCCGCGCTCAGAGCGTCCTGCTGAAGGAAACCGACGCGAATCACGCGGGCGATTTCAATAATCAGCTTCTGGTCGTCCGGCAGCACGTCGGAACCAATCAGCTTCACAATTTCCATGAGCTTGTTTTCCTGCTGAAGAATTTTGTTGATTTCCATCCGATATTTTATAAAATCTTCGCCTTCATGCTTGGCAAACCAGGGATCGAGGTCCGTAAAATATTCGCTGTAACTCTGGATCCAGTTGATTGCGGGGTAGTGGCGCGCGTAGGCCAGGCTTTTATCCAGCGCCCAGAAGCAGCGCGTAAAGCGCTTGGTGTTCTGGGTAACAGGCTCCGAGAAATCAGAACCCTGGGGGGATACGGCGCCGATGATGGTGACGGAGCCTTCCGTCCCGTTCAGGTTGTCCGTCATGCCGGCACGTTCATAGAACTCGGCCAGACGGCTCGGAAGGTAGGCTGGGAACCCTTCTTCGGCGGGCATTTCTTCCAGCCTGCCGGAAATTTCGCGGAGCGCTTCCGCCCAGCGGGACGTCGAGTCCGCCATCAGCGCCACATGGTAGCCCATGTCGCGGTAATACTCGCCGAGGGTGATACCGGTGTAAATGGATGCTTCACGCGCGGCGACAGGCATGTTGCTGGTGTTGGCGATCAGGATGGTGCGGTCCGTCATGGGTCGGCCGGATTTCGGGTCGATCAGTTCCGTGAATTCGTCCAGAACCTGGCTCATTTCGTTGCCGCGTTCTCCGCATCCCACGTAAATAATGATGTCTGCGTCGCACCATTTTGCCAGCTGATGCTGCGTCATTGTTTTCCCGGTACCGAACCCGCCCGGAATGGCGGCGGTTCCGCCTTTTGAAATAGGAAACAGCGTATCGATGACACGCTGCCCGGTAATGAGAGGAATATTGGGCTGCCTGCGCCGGACAACCGGCCGCGGGTTGCGGATCGGCCACCTCTGGCAGAGTGTCAGAGGATGAACGGTGCCCTTTTCGTCCGTCAGTTCCACGACGGTATCTTTCACATGGTATTTCCCGTCCGGCAGGACTTTGGTAACCGTGCCGGAAAGGGTGGGAGGAACCATGCATCTATGCCGGATCGCCGGTGTTTCGGGGCATTCGGCGTAAAAATCGCCGCCTTTCAGCTTATCGCCGGGTTTTGCGGTGACGGTGACATCCCATTCGCGATTTTCGTCCAGCGACGGAACGCTGCTGCCCCGGGAAATAAACGGCCCTGTTTGTGCTGCAATTTCTTTCAGGGGGCGTTCAATTCCGTCAAAAATGTTGTCGATCAGTCCGGGGCCGAGGGTAACGTTCATGGGGCTTCCGGTCCCGTAAACCGGCTCGCCGGGACGCAGGCCGGTCGTTTCCTCATACACCTGGATGGTTGTCGTCCGGTCGGAAATACCGATGACTTCCCCTACCAGACGCTCCTTCCCGACCAGGACCATTTCCATCATGGAAAAAGTGCGGGAGTTCCGCACGGTCACGACAGGGCCGTTGATCCCGAATATCAAATCTTGAGTGTCCATTACTTCATCTCCGATGCAGAAATCCGCATTATATAACGGTCATGCCGGAATGCGTTTCAAACCAGCCGCGCTGGTCCGCCAAAAGCGAATCAAGCGTTTCATCCGCAAAAATTCCCATCTCCGGATGAAATGCCCTCATTCCGCCGATTTCTATGGTGCCGTCTGTTTGGAACTCGCAGTCAAAACCGAACGCCGAGCGGATCTCCGCTTCATATTTCCGGTCGTCGGCTTTCAGGCGGATCACGACTCCCGGGCGCCCAAACACTTTGGCAAACTGCTGCGCCGTTTTTTTCAGAAACGAGACGTAGTCGTCCCGCGCGGTAAACTCTTTCAGCTTTTCCGTTGCTTTGGAGAAAACCTCGGAAGTGATCCCGCTGCGTTTTTCCAGCAGTTTGCGGCGGGAATCCATCTCGCGCTTGGCGACCTCATGGGAAATCCTGCTGCGCATCTGGGTCAGTTCTTTTTGAATCAGCTGGTAGCACTCCGTAAGGACCTGAATCTCTGTTTCTTCCAGTTCTTTCTTCTTGTATTCTTCGATTTCCTGTTCAATTTTTTTACGCTGTTCTTCCGCGTAATGATTGATGGCAGTGGAAAATTTATCTTTCTTTTCTTCGATATCAGCCATTTCAGCACCTCTGTTCGGCTGAGCTGCCTTTTAAATTTTGACGCCGATCGCTTCACGGACGTACCTCGTGATGGTATCCTTGGTACAGCCGTTGCCGTGCCGGTCGGGAATTTCCACGATCAGCGGACGGCGGCGGTTCAATTTTATATTGTAAACCGTGGCGGGGCAGAGGGACAGCAGAGTCTCCGTAATAAGGACGACGGCAATATCTTCCTGGTCCGCGGCATTCTGCAGCGCCTTTTGAACCTCAGAAGCTTCGTGCACGACGACCCCCTCGATTCCGGCCAAACGCATGCCGATCTGCGTGTCTACATTGTCGCTGATCAAATAAAAGCGCATGTGCGAAATCTCCGTTTCTCCGGCTCAGATTTTCTGAAGCATCAGGATGGAAATCAGCAGGCCGTAGATCGCGATGCCTTCGCCCAGAGCTACGAAGATCAGAGCCTGGCCGAATACCTTGGGGTTTTCGCCGGTGGCGCCGATCGCAGCGGGCGCGGCCGTAGCAACTGCAATTGCGCCGCCGATGGAAGCAACGCCGTCGGCAATTGCGATTGCCAGCATGGCCATGCCTTTGGAAGAATCAGCCTGGGACTGCTGGGAAGTGCTTGTGCTGGCTGCCGGAGCAGCGGTGTCGGCCGCCGCCGCGTTCGCTACGGCCGGAACCGCGAAGGAAATCACGCATACCGCCGCAAAGGCGAGCACCTGGGTAATGACGGCCTTTTTTCTGCTGGCTCCGCGCTTGACCGCGTGGATGGCATAGATAACGGATGCAATCAGGAAAACGATGGGCAGGCAAATAAATACGGTATTCATTTTGTTTCCTCCTAAAGATTGTATAAAATATGATAAAAACAGAACTTACAAAAGAAACTTCAAGCTACCCGGCCGACAACGACCGGAGCGAACGGCCGGCCGGAACCGTCATAAAACCGGCTGAACATTTCATAGAATTCCAGCCGCAGAGACTGCACGCCGGAAAGCAGGCCTTCCAGCGCAATGACGAACGCATTGCCGATAATGACAATGACGGCGTAACCGACGCCGGGCGACATTTCGGCAAGCTTGAAAATGACCATCATCATGCCCGCATGTACCAGCACGAATGCCCCGATGCGGATGAAGCTGATCGTATTGGTCAGATAGCTTAGGATGTCCTCGAATACTTCAAAGAATTTCTGCATGAGCATGCCGCCCCAGCTTTCCGGCTTCCAGTCCGGCTTGCCTTCCATGCAGCCGCCGAGCACATCGCTGAGCATCATGGAAACGACGGGGAGAATCATGAAGCAGAACACATAAACCGGGTTGACCAGCTTCCAGCCGAAAAGCGCCTGGCCGCCGAACCCGACGGCGATGGAGCTGTAGAACAGAAACCCCGCGATACCGTTCGGCCCGAAAAGGCCGCTCGTGTATTTTCCGCGCTTGAGCGAGGCGAAGATGTTGGTCAGAATCGCCAGCATCACCATCGCGACTCCAAGCCCGATGGCGAAAGAAACCACCTGGCCGGTCTCTTCCATGGCGGAAATCGGTTTTTGCGAGAGACCGAAAACGACTTTGAAAAACGGGTCCAGGGCATGTTCGAAGCCAAAAGCAGAACCAAGCGCGGTTCCGAAAATCGCGGAAGAAATGCCGCAGGGGATCATAACGCTGCCCAGAGCCATTTTTTTCTTTTTCCATAGCAGCCAGCCGATCAGGGCGATGCAGAGGCCCTGCCCCAGGTCGGCAAACATGATTCCGAAGAACAAAAGATAGGTGCAGGCAACAAAGGCGGTCGGGTCAAGCTCGTTATAGGACGGAAGCCCGTAGGCGTTTGTAAAGAACTCAAATGGCCGGATGATTTTTTTGTTCTGCAGCTTAATCGGAGGCGAGTGCGGAATCACTTCGGGGTCCGCCGCGTCGTCAAACGCATATTCGACAGTGTCGAACTGGTCCAGAAGGGCACGCACGGAATCCTCTTTGTCCGCCGGAATCCAGCCGGTTAAAATAAAGCTCTCGCCGTACCGCGCCGCATAGCGGCGAATCCCGTAATAGGTGTATTGTTCGGTCAGCCAGGTATAAACGCCGGTAAAATTCGCTTTTTCCTTTTCCCAGTAAGCTTCGATCTCCGACTCGATTTTTTTGATCTCTCTTTGTCCTTCGCTTTGCAGCCGGGCGTAATGCTGAACCGCCGCCCCGATGGTGCCGCGGAACGATTCCAAAGAAACCTGCTCAAAATAGAGGCCCGCAAAAATACGGTCCACCTCGTCAATCTTATCGATCGGGGCACAATACATCCCCCAATACTGGGATTTTTCGATTTTGCTCGGGAAAAAGGCGACATAGGGGTTCTGGTATTCCGCCAGCTTTTCGTAGCTTTCCTCCGGAATGGAGCCAAAACGTATTTTAACGAATTTGCAGGCGTTCAATTCATCCAGATTGATGTCGAGCCCGTCAAAATGCCCGACTTTGCCAGCTTCCGACCGATAATGCCGAAGTTCCTTTTCAAGACCCTGCTTCTTTGCCAGAAGGCTTTCGATCCCGGATGAAAAATTTTCCACATAGGCGTTCCAGTCTTTCATCGGCAGAACGGCCTTTTCCGGAAAATGAATCTTTCCGAGCTCGCTTTCTCGGTGGATCAGCCGCAGCGTATCCGCGAGGGAGGTAAGCGCCTTGCTGTACGGGTTGGCCTCGTTCAAGGGGGAAAAGCCTGTGGTGTCGGAGTAAAACGACAGAGCGTTGTCGGGGTGGAAAAGACGCGTGTTTCCCAATGCCGCGGTTACCCGGGTGAGTTCATCAATTCTTCCGATCACATTTAAGACTTTGATTCGAATGACAGACAGTGGAATCACTTCCTTTCCCAGACTAATTGGAATTCGCGGAGCCGCCGGAAAAGCCGGAATTTTCGACGATTAAAAGCTTTCGGATTTCCTGCGGCGCCAGCTGGTAACGCTTTCCCTCGATGATCGTAATGATATTGTTCATCTCGGTCTCGCTCAGGAAAAAATAGGAGATCAGGACGACGGCGGGATGAATCGAAAAATCAATGTAATGCCGGCAAAGCATGTAATTCATACGGTGCGGTATCTCATCCAGATAAACGTGCTTCATGTTTAAGGCGCGCCGCCCGGTTTCGGTATGCCTGAGCACCTGCTGAATTTCCTCTTCCGTTTTTCCCTGCAGCATCTTTTCCAGTTCTTCCCGGCCCAGGCTGCCGGCAGGGAGCAGAGTCTTTTTTGCCGTTTCCGCGTCCGTGCCGTACGTGATCTTCATGCGGACGATATGAACGTAATTGCCGAGATCCATCAGCGCGTTATAAATCCCAAGAAGCTGTTTTTTCGTTTCGCCGAAAAAGTACTTGCGGACCGTTTTCAGAACGTTGGAATAAAGATAGGAATACAGGACATTTTCCACGGCGATATAGTCGATCCGTTTTTCGGGCCCGCTGTCGGTCAGAAAAGGGGCCAGCAGCTTTTCGTAGGAAGTATGCCGGACAACCTGCTTGAAGTCATCCGCATTTTTCACCCTGGCCAGCGCCTGTAAATTCAGTTCGGAACGGTGAAGCAGGTACGGCGGAAAAAAGTAGGAACTGGTTTCCGCACGGCCGGAGTTTAAAAAGACGACAGCGCGCAAAAGGTATTCAATCTCGTCGCGCTGAATAAAGCTTTTGGAAAAATGCTTGTCAACTTCCACTTCGTATTTGCAGAGGGACGCGTATTCGTCCATCTGCTTTTGTTTTAACCGGGATTCCAGCTGCCCGCGGTGAACTTCGCTTTCCACAATGCCCGCCAGCGCTTTGGCGTATACGGTGTGGTTTTTCAAATATCCGGCAACCTCGCCGACCGTACGGCATTTCAGCAGCTCATTGTAGTCCGCCGGAGTCAGCCGCCTTCCATACATCGTGCGTGCCTTTGCCAGAACCACGTTGGAAGACAGGGTAGTAAGCATTTACGACAGACCCCCCAACACCCGTTCCGTGATTTGGGAAACCCATTGCTCCCCCTTTTCGCGGTAAAGATCGTCGAGACGCTTGATCAGTTCCGCATTTCTGGCGTCTTTCTTTTCCCATTCCGCCTCGGCGGCTTCCCGTTCTTTCGGTTCGCTTTCCGCAATCCGCCGTCTGGCTCTTTCCAGGTATTCCGTCCGGATTTCTTCTCTTCTTTTTGAAACCTTTTTCTCGGAGCTTATTTTTTCCTTTTGCGCAGAGTCGGTTATTTCGCGTGCTTTGCGGTCCATTTCGACAATTTGCTTCATTAGATCCTGCATGGCAATAGGCACCTCCGTGTTTCAGCAGTCAACATTATAGGCTTCAACCTGGGCATTTTCAAGGTTAAATATTACAAAGAACAATTGAACAATGTGCCGAAAACTGTCATCTTCTATCCAATGTTCCTAAAAATACATTTGAAACGGAATCATTTCGATGGAATAGATGAAATAATTGTAAAATTTCAAGACGGCGCCGCACCGCGAAGCTAATTCTTCAGGCTCTGGAGCGGGGCGGGGAGCCGGCCTCCGCGGCGGATAAACTTGAGCGGGGAGTAACGGTTTACTTCCATGACCGGGCCCCCGCCGAGAAGCCCGCCGAAGTTCAGCTCGTCGCCGGCCTTTTTCCCGATTGCGGGAATCAGCCGGACCGCCGTCGTTTTCGTATTCACCATTCCAATCGCCGCTTCGTCCGCGATAATGGCGGAGATAATCTCCGGCGGTACGTCGCCCGGAATGACGATCATATCAAGGCCCACGGAGCAGACGGCCGTCATGGCTTCCAGTTTGGTGATGGAAAGGGAGCCGCATTTGGCCGCGTCAATCATTCCAGCGTCCTCCGTCACCGGGATAAAAGCACCCGAAAGGCCGCCCACATGGGAAGACGCCATGACGCCGCCCTTTTTCACGGCATCGTTCAGCAGGGCAAGGGCGGCCGTCGTACCGTGCGCGCCGCAGCTTTCCAGACCCATTTCTTCCAGAATGTGCGCGACGGAGTCACCCACGGCGGGCGTAGGGGCCAGAGAAAGGTCGACGATGCCGAACGGCACGCACAGGCGGCGCGAAGCTTCCTGCGCGACGAGCTGGCCCATGCGCGTCACTTTAAAAGCCGTCTTTTTCACGATATTGGCGACTTCCGTGATGTCGCAGTCGCCCGCCTTTGCAATCGCCGCGCGCACGACGCCCGGGCCGGAAACGCCGACGTTGATTTCGCAGTCCGGCTCTCCCGGTCCGTGAAAGGCTCCGGCCATGAACGGGTTATCTTCCGGGGCGTTGCAGAAAACGACCAATTTCGCCGCGCCGACACAGTTCTGGTCGGCGGTTGCTTTCGCCGTATCCAGCACGATGCGCCCCATCTTTTCCACGGCGTCCATGTTGATCCCGGCTTTGGTCGTGCCGATGTTGACGGACGAGCAGACGAATTCCGTACGGCTCAGGGCTTCCGGAATGCTTGCCATCACGGCGTAATCCCCCGGGGCGAAGCCCTTGTGCACAAGGGCGGAATATCCGCCGATAAAATTAACGCCGACCGTCTTTGCAGCCCGGTCGAGCGTGAGGGCAAAACGGACCGGGTCCTTATCGGGGCATGCAGCCGCAACCATGGCGATCGGCGTAACGGAAATGCGCTTGTGAATAATCGGAATGCCGTATTCCTTGCTGATATCCTCGCCGGTTTTCACCAGCTTCCCGGCATAACGGCATATCTTGTCGTAGATTTTGTCGCAGGACTTCCGGATGTCCGGATCGATGCAGTCGAGAAGGGAAATTCCCATTGTGATGGTTCGCACATCCAGATTTTCGTTGTCGATCATATTGATCGTTTCAAGAATATCGTGTGTATTAATCATTACCCCAAGATCCTTCTTATTGATTTTCCCACCGGATCCCAAACTTATGCGGCGTTCTATATCCGGTGCATGGAGTTGAAAATATCTTCATGCATCACATGGATTTTCAGGTCCATATCGCTTCCGGCAGCCGTGAGTTCGTCCGCGAGCTGACTGAAAGGAATCGCGCATTTTGAAATATCCACCAGCATGATCATAGCGAAAAGGTCCTGAAGGATGGATTGGGTGACTTCCGTCACATTGACTTGATTTTTAGCGCATATGGCGGAAACCCGGGCGAGTATCCCGACCATGTCTTTGCCAATTACTGTAATTACGGCGCGCATATGGTAGCCTCCCTGCCGATGGGCCAGAATTTATATTTTTCATTATGAGCGGGAAATGGCCTTTTGTCAAGCGACCGGGCAACCCCAAACTTCAGCAATGTCAAACTGTTGAAAAAATTGCGGTTTCCTCCCAACGAAAATATCCATTCTCTCTCTATAATTTTAACCGATATTATGTTAATATAACATAATAGGTAGCTTGTGTAATGTAAGGAGGAGAAAATGAAATTCAGATATGTAGCAGACAGCCATGTCCATACGGACTGCTCCAGAGACGCCGCCGACCCCGCAATGATGATGTGCGAAAGCGCGGCACGGCTCGGCCTTTACGCTTTGACCATCACCGACCACTGCGAATGCAATACTTTCGTTGCAGAGGGGTATGACAAATCCGTAAGGCAGTCGAATTTTGAAGCCAGGAAAGCATCCGCGGCATTCAGCGGGCGTCTGCACGTATATTCCGGCGTGGAATTGGGACAGCCGCTGCAGGATCCTGCCGTTGCGGAAAATGTCCTGAGTCTTTATAAATTTGACTTTGTGCTTGCTTCGGTACATAATTTAAAAAGGAAAAAAGACTTTTTCGACCTGGACTATTCCATGGAGAAAGTCGACGATCTTCTGAACCGCTATTTTGATGAGATTTTGGAAATGATCGAATGGGGCCGCTTCGATTCGCTGGCGCACCTGACGTATCCGTGGCGGTACCTCGTGGGCGAACATCATTTCTCCGTCCCGATGGAAAAATGGGCTGCCCGGATCGACGAAGTGCTGAAAGGCCTGATCCGGAAAAAGATAGCGCTGGAAGTCAACACGTCCGGTTTCCGGCAGAGAATCGGCGTCGCAATGCCCGATCTTCCCGTCCTGCAGCGCTACCACGAGCTGGGCGGCAAGCTGGTTACCATCGGCTCCGACGCGCACCGCTGGGCGGACGTCGGAGGAGGAATCGAAAAGGGGCTCGAGCTGCTCCGGAAAGCCGGGTTCCACCATTTTATGATTTATATCGCGCACCGGCCGAAAGCGTTGCCGATCGGCTGATTTTTTAGAAGGAGTGAGTTGAATTATGGATCGGCTGTTGTCCCTGTTGAGCGAAAATGCCCGGCTGACCACCGCGCAGCTTGCGGTGATGCTGAATCTGCCGGAATCCGAAGTGACCGAAAAAATCGCGCAGTATGAAAAGGAAGGCGTCATCCGGGGCTACAAAGCGCTTGTAAATTGGGAAAAAGTAGATAAAAACAAAGCCAGCGCATTGATTGAGCTGCGGGTTTCGCCAAAACGCGACCGCGGTTTCGATGAAATCGCCGGGCGCATTATGCAGTTTGAAGAAGTGGAAAGCGTGTACCTGATGTCCGGCGGGTACGACCTCGCGGTAAAAGTGCATGGGAAGAGCATGCAGGAAATTGCCATCTTCGTCATGCGCAGGCTGTCGACACTGGATTCCGTCCTTTCCACGGCGACGCATTTTATTTTGACCCGGTATAAAGACGGCGGCGTCATCCTGAATCCCGACGAGGAACAGGACGAACGAAGGAGTGTCTTCAGTGATTGATTACCGAACGGTATTGAATCCGGAAGTCCAAAATCTGAGGCCGTCCGGGATCCGCCGCTTTTTTGACATTGCCAACGAAATGGACAATGTGATTTCCCTCTCCATCGGCGAGCCGGATTTTACCACGCCGTGGCATGTCCGCCAGGAAGGGATCCGTTCTTTGGAAGACGGAAAAACCTGGTATTCCCCGAACCGCGGTTTTATGAAACTGAGGGAAGCGATCAGCCGGTTCGTCCAGGTTCACTACCACCTGCACTACGACCCGAAAACGGAGATCGTGGTGACGGTCGGGGGGAGCGAGGCGATCGACCTTGCCCTTCGGTGCCTGATTCATCCCGGCGACGAAGTGCTTGTCCCGGAACCGAGCTTTGTCTGTTACAAACCGCTTACTCTGATGGCCCGCGGAGTCCCTGTCGTCGTCGAGACGAAACAGGAGGACCAATTCCGGCTCGACCCCAAAAGGCTGCGGGAAAGAATCACGCCGAAAACAAAGCTCCTGATCCTGCCGTTTCCGAACAATCCGACCGGTGCCGTGATGCATCGCGGCGATCTGGAAAAGATAGCGGAGGTCGTGAAAAAATTCAACCTGATGGTGCTGTCGGATGAGATTTACAGCGAGCTTACTTATGGGGATTCCCGCCACGTTTCGTTTGCGTCCATCGACGGCATGCGGGAGCGCACCGTGCTCATCAACGGATTTTCCAAAACGTTCGCCATGACGGGATGGCGCCTCGGCTACGCGGCCGCTCCTCAGGAGATCATCAAACAGATGACAAAGCTGCACCAGTACGGTATTATGAGCGCGCCGACCATGTCGCAGTACGCCGCGATTGAGGCGCTTCAAAATGGGGAAAACGATATTGTCGGGATGCGGGAACAGTACGATATGCGCCGCAGGCTGATTGTCAGCGGGTTCAACTCCATGGGGCTGGCCTGCTTTGAACCGGAAGGCGCTTTTTATGTGTTCCCATCCATTAAGAGCACCGGATTTTCTTCGGAAGAGTTCTGTAAAAAACTGCTTTATGCCGAGCGGGTCGCCGTTGTTCCGGGCAACGCCTTCGGAGACTGCGGCGAGGGCTATGTGCGGGTTTCCTATTCGTATTCCATGAACCATATTGTGGAAGCCCTTTCCCGCATCGAGCATTTTATAAAAACATTATAAATTATAAGGAAAATAGAATGGAAATTCTTGCACCGGCAAAGATCAATCTGACCTTGGATATTACCGGACGGCGCACGGACGGATACCATATCCTTCAAATGGTGATGCAAAGCATTTCACTTTATGATAAAATATCGATCGCGGAGACGCAGGCCGAAAAAATTGAAGTGTTATGTGATGACCCGAATGTTCCGCGCGGCGAGGAAAATACGGTGCTGCGGGCCGCCGCGGCCTTTTTTGCCCGCTTTGATTCCTCGCGCAGGCCCGGAGTGGCATTTCATATCCACAAGCAAATTCCGCAGCAGGCCGGGCTCGGCGGGGGAAGCACGGACGCGGCCGCCGCGCTGAAATTGCTGAACGCCTATTACCGCGCCGGGGTTTCCGTGGAGCAACTGCGGGAAATCGGGCTTTCCGCCGGCGCGGACGTGCCGTTTTGCATCGCGGGAGGAACCGTTCTCGCAGAGGGGATCGGGGAGAGGCTGAAACCGGTTCCGGACCTGCCGGACTGCTGCATTGTAATCTGCGCTCCCCCGGCGGGGATTTGTACGAAAGCGGCATACGCGGCTTTCGATGCGGCGGAATGTACATCAACGGGTTATACGGCACGGATGCTTTCCGCGCTGGATGCGCACAGCCTGCGTGAGATTGGAAAAAGTCTCGGCAATGCGTTCGAACAGACGGATATTCCCGGGGACGTCCGCGAAATTAAAGGCCATATGACTGCATCCGGAGCGTTGGGAGCCTGCATGACCGGAAGCGGTTCTGCGGTTTTCGGCATATTTGACAATCCCCGGAGAGCGGCGCTTTGCCGGGAAACCTTGTTGAAAAAATATCCGAAAACATTTCTCTGCCAGCCTGTTTCGGCGGATCGGATTCAGGCGATTTCCGGATGAGCGTCTTTCGAGAATTGACAAAGGAAAGAATGGTTTTATAATAATCTTGTCAACCGGCTGATGGTTTGGGGGGATTCACCGGCTGACTTCCAGGATAAGCTGAAAAAAAATTTTTGAATTGGGAGCGTTATGCTATGGCAAAAACGATGGAAGAACAACTGAAAGAATTAAAGATCGTCCCTGTTGTAAAGCTGGAACGCGTGGAGTACGCGCTTCCTCTGGCGAAAGCGCTGACGGATGGGGGTATTCCGGCCGCGGAAATCACATTCCGCACATCCTGCGCGCAGCAGGCGATCCGGGAGATTGCGGAGCATTTTCCCACGATGCTTGTAGGCGCGGGCACCGTCCTCACGACAGAACAGGCGGATGCCGCAATCCAGGCCGGTGCGAAATTCATTGTTTCCCCGGGGCTGGACGTTTCGGTGGTGCGCTTTTGTCAGAAGAAGAGCGTACCGGTTCTGCCGGGCTGTGTGACTGCCAGCGAGGTTCAGCAGGCAATTGCCCTCGGACTGACGGTGCTGAAATTTTTCCCCGCGGAACAGGCGGGCGGGCTCAAGACGATCAAGGCTCTCTCCGCGCCGTTCCCGCAGATCCAATGGATGCCGACGGGCGGAATTCATCTGGATAATTTAAAAGACTACCTGGCTTTCCCGAAGATCATCGCATGCGGTGGAAGCTATCTGGCAAAGGACGAAGATATGAAGGCCGGGAGCTGGGATAAAATCACGGAAGTATGCCGCCGGACGGTTCGTCTGATCGCCGGGGAAATACAGAATCGGTAAGGGATCCGCATCATATACACTTTGTTTTCTATCCCGGCCTAAAGATGCTTTGGTCGGGAATTTTTGTTGCTTATCTTTCCTTGTTTGTCTGTTTATCTCGGAGACACTTAAATTGGTTACAAAAAATTAACAATAATGTCTAAAAAGAAAAATATTCAATAAGTTTCTCTTTATACTATAAAAGTATTATTGGTAATTATGCAATTTGACTATCGCAATGTTAAGGCGGCAGTTTATCATCTGTCTGGAGACCGAAGGGAGAACTAATCTGTTTGCCGTTGATATGAATAAAGGCTAATTTAGTTTACGAGGACGGTCTTGATGAAAAAATTTGATTATTTAATTGTTGGCAGCGGGCTGTTCGGAAGTGTCTTTGCGCATGAGGCGACTGCGCTGGGAAAACGGTGTCTCGTTGTGGAAAAACGAAACCACACTGGCGGGAATATCCACTGTGCCGAGGTGGAAGGGGTTACGGTTCACCAGTATGGCGCCCATATTTTTCATACCAGTGATGAAAGGGTATGGAACTACATCAATCGGTTCGTTACTTTCAATCGGTACACAAACTCTCCGATTGCCAATTACAAAGGAGAAATTTATAATCTGCCATTCAACATGAATACCTTTTCTAAAATGTGGGGTGTTCGGACTCCCAAAGAAGCGATGCAGAAAATCAAGGAGCAACGCTCGCAGATGCACGGAGAGCCCAAAAATCTGGAAGAACAGGCGCTTCGCCTTGTCGGCCGGGATATTTATCAGAAATTGGTTAAGGGTTATACGGAAAAACAATGGGGCCGCAATTGCCGGGAACTTCCGGCCTTTATTATTAAACGTTTGCCGGTCCGTTTTACTTATGACAATAACTATTTTAATGATAAATATCAGGGGATTCCAATAGAAGGGTACAATGCGATTATTGATCAACTTCTGGAAGGCTGTGAAGTGAAGCTGCAAACTGATTTTAACGAACACAGATCTGAATTAAGTCGGTTGGCTGATAAAATTGTTTATACCGGGATGCTGGATGCTTATTATGATTTTCGTTTTGGGAAACTGGAGTACCGCAGTTTGAGATTTGAAAACGAAATTATTAACGAGCCAGACTTTCAGGGTGTGGCCGTTGTAAATTATACAGACCGAGAAACGCCTTTTACAAGAATTATTGAGCATAAACATTTTACATTTGGCACACAGCCAAAAACGGTTATTACGAAAGAATATCCTGTGGATTGGCAGAGTGGTATGGAGCCGTATTATCCGGTGAATGATACGAAAAATCAGGCGCTGTTTCGGCAATATGAAAATTTGGCCCGACAGGAGCCGAGTGTGATTTTTGGCGGAAGGCTCGCTGAGTATCGGTATTATAATATGGATCAAGTAGTAGCTTCCGCATTGGAAGCGGCGAACAGAGAGTTCCACTAAAGTTTTTTGCAACGGATGAGGGAGAGGCATGTCGGAAATAAAAGTTAGCGTCATTATGCCTGTTTATAAAGTTGAGGAGTATGTGGGACAGGCTATTGAAAGCATTCAAAAGCAGACTCTTACCGATTGGGAATTCATTATTGTGGATGACGGGACGCCGGACGACAGCGGCAAGATCTGTGATGACTATGCGGCAAAGGATGCCAGAATTCACGTGGTTCATAAAGAGAACGGCGGAGCGCCGAGCGCGCGGAATGTCGCAATCGACTTGTCAAAAGGGAAGTATCTGTATTTTATGGATTCCGACGACTGGGCGGAACCGGAAATGCTGGATGATATGGTGAATCTTGCGGAAAAAAATAATTCCCAGTTGGTCGTGGCGGGGTTTTATATTGATACCTATTACAGCGATACCGAGAAATATACACAGACGCAGGCTGTGGAAGATATGACGTTCCGCTCCCAGCGGGAATTCCGGGAAAATGCATACCGCCTTTTTGATGAAAATCTGCTTTATACGCCGTGGAATAAACTGTATTTGTCTCAGTATATCAGGGGCCATAAGCTCTATTTTCCGAAGACTTTTTGGGACGATTTTCCGTTTAACCTGAGCGTAGTGCGGGACGTGGAGCGTGTCTGCGTCACCTCAAAATGCTATTATCATTTCATTCGCAAACGCGCGGAATCGGAAACCGCCCAATACCGCAGCGATATGTACCAGAAACGGGAGGACGAGCACCAGTGGATGCTCGACCTTTATCAGTATTGGGACGTGCACGATAAAGCGAGCCGCGAATTTTTGGCGCGGCGCTACATCGAACGTTTGGTCGGCTGTGTGGAAAATGTGACAAACCCAAGCTGCGGTTTATCGAAAGCGGCGAAAAAAGCGGCCATCCGCAAGATGATAACCAATCCAACATCTATGGAAGCGATCCGGATTGCAAAGCCGCGGTCCAGGTACATGAAGTTGATGCTGATGCCGATCAAGTGGAGAAATACGACGCTGACCTATTTGGAAGGCCAGACTATTTCAAAGGTTCGGTCGAAGAATACAAAAATGTTTGCTAA
>ENA-UOOI01000126-UOOI01000126.1-fermentation-metagenome-genome-assembly--contig:-NODE-126-length-93342-cov-47.530599_pt1 | contig 93342 bp, 74 predicted proteins | sample MGYA00245779_ERZ724027 | MGnify/ENA primary metagenome ERZ724027 (study PRJEB28704, sample SAMN03018318) | fermentation metagenome | biome: anthropogenic terrestrial biome; feature: soil; material...
TTCTTTGTCTGTTTCTTTATCTGTTTCTGTTTCTTTATCTGTTTCTGTTTCTTTGTCTGTTTCTTTATCTGTTTCTGTTTCTTTGTCTGTTTCTGTTTCTTTGTCTGTTTCTTTATCTGTTTCTGTTTCTTTATCTGTTTCTGTTTCTTTATCTGTTTCTTTGCCTGTTTCTGTTTCTTTGCCTGTTTCTGTTTCTTTATCTGTTTTTTTGTCTGTTTCTTTGCTCGAATCTGCTGTATCTAAACTATCACTATCTCTGGGCTCTTCATCTACAGCAGATGCCATGCCGGAAATTGTTCCAGGAATTATTAGCATTATCACTAATATATAAGTCAAAGAACTAAACAAGTAGGCTTTCATTTTTATTGGCCTCCGCCACAAGTCTATGAATAGGAAACTCAGGTGCATCTTTGTATTTTAGCAATGGATCATATAATCATAGAAATAAAATTTTGGGTTTTATAAGCTAAAGATTTCAAAGGGGAGAGCGACAAGATATAGATTTTTGTCTTACTTCATATTATCCTTTGATAATTATGTTGCCTGAAGTTACTATAAATTTCCTTTGATTCGATATCAGTGTATCTAAACATCAGTGTCTCTAAATATGAAGTATACTCTTAAATTGAACGATTCAGATAAACAGATAAATAAACCAGAATGTCTAAATTTTGAGAAGCTGGCTCTGTAGTTCTTTTTATGCTTCTATCAATTGCATCTTTCCTTCTTTTTCATAAATCAGTGCTTAAATGACTTTGTGGGGTTGCTATATAACTGTGACTGCCAGAGAATCTTTGATTCTCAGTGCTTCTGAAGCAAAATTCTGGCGAGAAAATCCGATAACTTTAATACTCTATAATGCTGCTTTCCTCTAATGTCTGCAGGCGTACGCACATATCTAGAACTTATGAGATACGGAAACTGCCTTATGGCAGGTTTTGCAGCCGTAATTGGAACACTAATAGCTTTTAATATCTTGGCATCCGATGCCCCTAGCTTTTTTACTCCTGATAATTTTCCTTTCTTTTATTCAGGTCTTGTATTTCTGACCGTTTTTTTGATTTCAGGTGCAGGAAATGTGATTAATGATTATTTTGATGTGAAGATAGATTCAATCAATCGCCCTGAAAGGCCTATCCCCTCAGGCAGGGTAAAATTAAAGGAAGCCCTTTATTTCTCTTATATCCTGTTTGGCCTTGGAATTCTTCTGGCTATTTCAATTAACTTAATTTGTGGGTTTATTGCCTTACTTAATTCTTTGTTACTTATTCTTTATGCAAAAACTCTCAAGGGCACTCCTTTTTTAGGAAACCTGAGTATAGGCTACCTGACAGGTTCAAGCTTTCTGTTCGGAGCCTCGGTTTTTGGGTTTGAAGGACTTGAAGCCCTTTTTGTGCTTTTCCTGCTTGCAGCCCTTGCAATTACTGCCAGGGAGATTGTAAAGGACATTGAGGATATGGAAGGGGATAAAATGGAAGGGGCAGATACCCTGCCTCTACGGATAGGAGCAAAAAAAGCAAGCTACCTTGCAGTGCTTATAGGGTTTCTGGCTGTATTTTTGAGCCCGCTTCCTTACCTTATGTCGGTACTTGGTGTGCGTTACCTTTACCTTGTTCTTCTAGCAGACCTGGGATTTCTTGCAGCCATCTACCAGATTCTTGTTCGAAATAATCCTACGAAATCTTCAAAAATGTTCAAGATCGCAATGTTCTTTGCTCTCATTGCTTTTATTGCCGGAGTATAATTTCTTCCTGACTAGGCAGATTCTCAGCAAACAGGACATTTTCCTGCAACCAGTTCCATTGAGAAAGCCTGTATATTCTCAAGCTCTTGTTCTATTACCCCAACCGCTTCTTTTTCCACGTCGCTCGTAGACCCTTTCTTCATTATCAGTTGAGCAGTTGCAATCTGAGGCTGGTCGATTGGAGTCCCGATTTCACTTAAAAGCCAGACATAAACTTCGGAAATATCAGGCACTTCCCTGTAGATCCGTGTTGCAATCCTATGGGAAAGAAGGTTGTAAATCTTTCCTGTATGGCTAACAGGATTTTTACCTGCGGCGGCTTCACTGCTAACAGGACGGTTTAAAGGAATTATTCCGTTTACGCGATTCCCACGTCCGACCTGCCCGCAGTCTGCATCTTCTGCAGAAGTGCCGGTTACAGTGGTATAAATTCCCTGTATCCCTCTGCCTGGAATATCCAGAGTATTCAGGGAAGCGGTTGGCTTCAGACACATACAAGCTTCAAATTCGGCCCTTGCTTGCTCTGCAAACCCGGCAGCAAATTCCTCAATCTGGCTATGTAGTTCGATTTTTTTCTTAAAATATTCTTCTTCAGATTCGACAAATTTATCCACAAGCGGCATTGCAACTGTCAGGTGAGTATCTTCCCTGTGTCTTAGCCCCATAACCTTTACGTCTTCTCCGGATTCCGGATATTCTTTTTTGAATTTCCTTGAATTCAGGTATCGCTCGCACTCAAAAACAAGCTTCTCAGTGGGGCTGAGAGGTGCATATCCAACTGCTGCAGAAGTATCGTTTGCCCCGAGAATCTCTCCACCTCTGCTAAATATATCTGTAAGTTCCGCAGAACCTCTTTTTAGCTCTACCTGGTAAATGAGATTTTCAGGATCTACAAAGCGGAGGTTATCTTGGAGCCATTGCTGCGCTGTATTAACCGCAAGGTCAGGAACATCGATTTCTATTCCCTGCGCTTCAAAGGTTGCCCTGTCTCCGATAATAAGTCTCATAGGGTTTAAAACTCTACCTCCTCCTAATTTCCCTTCCACTTCTCCTGCAACTAGCATGCCTTTGTCTATATTATAGTGCAGAATAGTCCCGAAAGTTTCAAGGTATTTCTGGCTCAGGTTAACTGAAATTTGTTCCATTATGGCATCGCAGATATAGTCCGGATGCCCTAGCCCTTTTCTTTCAACAACCTCAACCCTCTGGCGGTAAACCTCAGATGCTTTTAATTCTTCTATAATTATATTTCTCAAACTCTTATCCCCCTATTTCCTTTAAGTCAGATTCCCTTAAATCATGATTCGTTAAGGTGTAATTTTCTTAAAGGCCCCATGTCCCTAGAGCTTGATAACAATTGATGTATGCTGCTTTCACTGAGATTTGCATCTCAGTCATACATACAGCTGTTGAAACAATTTCTATGATTGAACAATGATTAAACAATGATTAAACAATGATTGAGAGCGATATCCCTGTTTAACTTCAAGCCCTTTACTTGATTAACCTCAGGGCTGTTATCTAATTAAATCTTAAGTCTCTATTATATTCAGATATTCAGACTTCAAAATTTAATAGATTAAATAAGTTCTGCTTCTTCGGATGGTCCTTTTTTGTTTTTGTCTCTACTTCCAGGTTTGGGAGACTTTTCACTTTCCGGAAGATGCTTCAAGTACTCCTTAATCATCATAGGGAAAATATTTGCAGGCACAAAACGGACTCCAAGCTGTTCAGCCCATTTTTCAATCCCATAGTCGCTTGCAATAACTGCGGCATCAAGCTCCTTAGCAAGGATGAGAACATCAATATCAGGAGCACTATCAAGAATTCCATATCTTAGGGCAGCACGATATTTGTTCCGGAATTTGCCAATAATTCCTCCGATTACCTCTCTTTCAACCTCTTCTTTATACTCCTTTTTCTTATTTTGTGGGTTTTCCATGAAGAGACATTCTGTAGCGGCTTCCCATATCGCATCCTCAGCAACTCCCATGCCCCGGTTAATTCTTTCCCGCATATAGGCAACATATTCGTGAAATATCTGAGAAGTTACATTAACTCTATACCGGTCAGGAGATTTTTTCACAAGCCAGGTATCTATTTTAGCCATAACCTCCCTGTCACAGCCGTTGCGGCTTGCAAACTCGTACATTTCTTTATATACTGATGGATAGGGTACGTAACAGCTTATTCCAAATTGCAGGCGAGCTTCAGCTATCAGGTTAAGGATCGCTTTCATTCCCTCGCAAAGCGAAGCATAGCCCATAACTTCACGTGTCTGCAGATCCGTTAATGCTGTAGTATCCAGCACAAATCTCTGCTTGAGCATTTTCGAACCTTTATGAGTAATCTTGTTTATTAGTCTTATATATTGATCAAGGATCAATAAAATTCTTTGTTTTACTCGTTTTATTTACTAACTTTATATTTTTATTCTATTTTTATAGTCTTTTCTTTATTTATGATTCAATTAGTTTTTGATCAAAATCAATAACTGTATATAGTTTTAAGACATATATTTCCATAGGGAAGTTAGAACCAGAGGCTAGAAAGCGGTTTAAAACGCATTTTGTAAGGTGTCTTTTAAAGTTGTTTCGCATTCGAATGCGAAAAGTATTTGTGACTACACATTGCAATAAATATTTACCTGTTAGTTCCTACTGTTTGCTTTTCCAGCTCTGGGCCAATCTTCTCGAGATTGAGGTGCTGGCAGTAATGTCAGTGGTAATACACAGCTCAATGGTGTGAATGATTGAGCCGGATTGGACGCCTCGAAATTGCCCGATTCGGTATGAGTATGGGTAACAAGCTGAAATGGGGAATAACATTTGAGTGCAAAAGCGGAGATATTGAAACCTTGTGTAGGCTCAGCACAGGGTTTGGTGAGAATTCCTCTGAACGAAGGAGGGGACACAATGAAGGAGTATTGTAATATTTGTGGTCGGGAACTGCTAGAAGATGTACTGGTTGTGGACACCAGCCTTGATATGAAACCAATAAAGTTCAAAGAGGTTCAGGGGGAGAAGTCCGATTTGATATGCATTGAGTGTGCAATTGATTCGGTCGAGAATCCACCATTCGTATGTTCGAGGTGCGCGCAGCCGATCGAATTTAACGAAAAGTTCTATGTGTTCAGGGAAGCAACCACAAAACCTGGCGGTCCCGAAGTTGACTTTAAAAAAACATGTCTTGATGATAGATACGTCTGCAGCGCATGTTTTTGTGAGATGATGAGTTCTGAGGGTGAAGAGGATTAGAGAATGAAATAAAAAAGCATAAATACTCATCTACAAACTTAACTCTTCCTGAATTCTTAATCAATAGGTAAAGTCGGGTAACAGTTCCTGGAAAATACTGTCCCGAAAGTGCAGAACTGATTCTTCAGTTCTGCCACATGCTTTTTCTATCAATTTCTCTAATTTATCCCTAATTCTTTTTTCTTTATATTTCTCTTTATCCTGTATGATTTAAACGTTTAGGGATTCCTTTATAAATTATATAAAAATAAACTCAATTAATTATACACGTAGACTTCTATAAATTAATATTAACGTTTTTGGCAACTCTAAGCTTTCTTCCTATTTTAGGTATCTGAACTTTAAATATCCAAGGTTATATTAAAAAGTTAAACTCTGAATGAAAGGATTAAAGAACGTTGGGATATTATCAAGAATATTCTTTAATTCATGGGGAAGGTCGGATGAGTAATAAAAGGAAATTATATTCTATAGCTTTAGCTTCAATAGTCTCAGTTTGTGTGCTTCTAACATTAATCTCAGCCATAGCATCGGCTGCTGAAGAAACCCGGCTCTCAGCGGAAACTGGAGAGGTTGGAGAACCTGCTATTTATGGTGATAAAGTTGTGTGGTCATATTGGGATAAAATTCATCTTTATGACTTGAACGCCAGAAATGACACAATAATTAACATGCCTGGACCTTATTATGCAGCATATCCTGCTATTCATGGTGATAAGATTGTATGGTTTTTTTATAACATGTATAATCCTAAAGATGGATATGGACTTTATGTGTATGACATAACAACTTCTGAGATACTAATCACGAAGAATGTGTCAGATTGGACTTATCCTGATATTTATGGTAATAGATTTGTGTGGACTGAAAATGGGAATATCTATATGTACGATATCTCTACTAATATTCAAACTCAGATTCCCATAAATGAATCTGCAAGCAATCCTGCCATCTATGATAACAAAATAGTATGGGTGGGCCATAGGCCCAATGATGTCGCTATAGATGAAAATAATAATTCAATAAGTAGATCAGATATTTACATGTATGATCTCTCCACTAAAAAGGAAACTAGGATCAGCACTAGCGGACGTGCATTAAATCCTGCTATCTACGGGGATAGGATAGTGTGGCCGGATAGTCGCAATTTAGACTTTCTTACTGGACCGGGGGATATCTACATGTACAACCTCTCTACTGAGGAAGAGAGCAGGATCTCTTACAGCGAACGGTCTTCTTCACCTCCAGCAATCTACGGTGACAGGATAGTGTGGTGTGACAGACATAATAATATCTATATGTACGATCTCTCAACTCAGAAGGAAACTCAGATTACCACCAGCGGAAGTGCAATGAGTCCTGATATCTACGGGGACATAATAGTGGATGTGGATTTTCGTGAAGGATTGCCTACCGGTGACGGTTATCTTTGTGATATCTATATGTACAATCTCACCGCTAAATCCATAAAACCACAAGCTGTTTTTACATCTAATGTAACTTCCGGAAACGCACCATTGACAGTACATTTCACTGATATCAGTAATGGTGAAGCACCTACTTCCTGGTATTGGGATTTTGGTGATGGTATCCATTCAAAACATGCTATGAATGCAACCCACACGTTTACAAAGCCAGGAAATTATACAATCAGTCTTACTGTAGAAAACGTCGCCGGGAATAGTACAGCAACAAAGCCAGACTATATAGTTGTTACTGATCCAAAAAGTCCAGTTGCAGACTTCAATAGCAACGTTACCGAGGGTTACGCTCCCCTCACAGTACAGTTTAATGACTTATCCCAAAAGATAGCATCAAGAGCATGGGATTTCAATAACGATGGAAAGGCAGACTCAGAAGATATAAATCCAATTTATACATACACAATTCCTGGAACCTACACCGTTAATCTGACTGTAAGCAATGAAAATGGGACTGACTCAAAAACTGCTTCAATAAGTGTACTTAAACCAAGCAGTTCAAGCGGCAGCAGTAGCTCAAGTAGCAAAAGTTCAAGTAGCGGTGGTGGCGGTTCCCCCGAGCCTGCAAGAAATGTCCAGGTAAAGGAACTTTCGCAGGCATTTATTACAAGTGAAAAGCCTGTAAAGTTTGATTTCACAAAGAATGCGACTTGCGTTGTGTATATAGGCTTTGATTCAAAGAGAACTTTTGGTAAATGTACAACAATTGCTGAACAGCTCAAAGAAAAATCAACTCTTGTCTCAGAACTTAATTCGAGTGAAAAATCAAGTGAGAACTCAAGTGAAATCTACAGGTACTTCAATCTCTGGGTAGGAAATGCAGGATTTGCAACCTCAAAGAACATCGAAAATCCAGTTGTTTGTTTCAAGGTTGAAAAATCTTGGATAAAGGACAAAAAGATCGATCCGGTTTCCATCGCTCTTAACAGATATAACGATAAAAAATGGGAGCGATTTCCAGTAAGCCTTTCAGGGGAAGATAACGAATTCCTTTATTTCACAGCCGAAACTTCTGGGTTCTCTTCATTTGCAATAACAGGTACAATAAAAGCCTCATCTAATGAAACTATAACGAGAGTAGAGCTTGATTATCCTGAAACAGTTAGTGAAAATAATACAGAAAATAAAGGGTCACAAACCGAACAAGAAGAAATTCCGAGTACTTCAGGCTTTGAAATATATTGCGGGGTAACTAGCCTGTTTGCGATATTCCTGTATAAGAAAAAGTAAAAAAGGAAAAGTCTAAGTTTGATTTACAGTAAGAGATAAAGCCTCTTATTCTTTTTTTAGTTGCTTCCTTCATTTTTCGTCTACTCTAGGCTGCTTTAGTCAAATACTCTGACGTTAGGTATAGCTTGCCGCGACTTAATGACATAGATTTTAAAATTAACAAATTGAAGTAATATACACTTTTTCACTGCTGTTTTTCCTCTATTAATTAAAATTTTTTAGGTTATAATATTTTTAAAAAGTTGTAAGATTTCTTTGACTGGATAGTGGTTGGATAATATTAGATTTGCTTTCTTTAGTCAAATAAAGGAAAAATGATGAGTTGTATACGTTTAAACAACAGTTTTCTTGTGTAAGATAGAAATATGAAATTTTAGGAAAATCTAATATCACAAAGCAAAAAACAAAACCAGAGAATACATATCCTCTAATAGGGCTGCCTCATTCTGAAATGATCCTTGTAGGAGAAGTTGCGTACATATTCCAAACAGAATACAAGGTAAACCTTTGTGCTTAATGTCTCTTGATGAGAATTTGTTAGTATGTTATTATAATAAAGACTTCTAATTTTAGTATATAAAAATGTTATTTAGTAAATATAAGTTAACTTAGTGCGATAAACGGTTTTTAGATAAGTTCAGAAGTTCTCTTCTAACAAAAGAGATATATATAACTAGTGACATTTTGCTCTTGCATTTGGAGCGTTTCTGCAAATGTAAGCAAAATGGGCTCGTGGTCTAGTCGGTTATGACATCGCCTTTACACGGCGGGGATCCTGAGTTCGAATCTCAGCGGGCCCACTCTTATTATTGTCCTTTTTTTCTGATTCTAAGTGCTTATTGAGCTTTTTTTCTAGTGCTTCAAGCCTTAATTCTAAGTCTGATTTAACTTCAGGTTGTGTAACTTTAAGTTCAGCATTGAATTCTTCATCCAAAGAGATTACATATAACGGTTTACCATTGTACTCTGTCTTGAATATGTGTGCAACTTCTCCCGCAAGATTCACTTCCGATTGTGGGAGCCTTATTAAAGGATATGTAATCTCTGGTTTTACCCTATGTTTCATGACTTTGGATTTTCCCAATAATTTCATTCTTCTACCTCTATAATATCAAGTAAAAGGTTACTAAATATTTATGTAACTTTCCCTTTTCTGATATATGATTAGAGTTGAAGAATACTGTATGTATGCGATTATTGTTGTAATTGCCAGCGGCTATAATAATCTAATACTGCTTGATATATCTCATCTACAGTATTAAAACTAAATCTCGATGGCTGCTTATATTTAAATATCATTTCACTGGCTAGCTTCAAGTCAGCTAATTCAGCTTCTCCAAGAACCGCTTGCCCAGGTACTGTTGATCCTCGTGGTAAATTATGGCTTTCTTTTGTTTTGTTAATAAAATAGAGTTCTTCAGGAGAATCTGCACCTATTAACATATCATGGTGGAAGAAATGCTCTAGCAGTAAATCGTCCTTTATGCACTCAAAATCAATTTTTTCTTCTATTCTCAAGCGCATTGCGTCTAACATATATCTTATAAGGTCTTTTTCATCTATTTCCTCGGGTATTTCCTCAGGTATCTCTTCAATGATCTCTTCAATACCTGATAATTGTGTTTTGAAAATTAGGTGAGGAATTTCTTTTGGGAAACCTGGAAACTTTTCTTCAAATAATTTTAAGAGCACGTCTTCAGCAAAAGACCTGTATATTTCCCACGGATGGGCCTTAATGGTATTTATAAATTCATCTTCCGACATTTTAAAATCTGAGTAGTGTTTTATATGCGCAAAGTAACACAATTCTAAAAGTTCATCAATACGTTGATGTCTGTAAGATCCAATTGTATTAATGTAAATTTTCCAAATACCTCTATCAAGTCCTCTGCTCCCAGTTTCAATACTTGTATTGAAAAAAGAAGCCGATAAAAGCAATTTTAGGTAAAAGCTTAGCCAATCTGGGCTGTTTTCAAAATGTTCGTGTTCCTTGAGCACTATTTTTATAGATTTTTCATAGTCGTTTAAACGAATTTCGGGAAACTGCTGTTTTATATTTCTTAGATTTTTTAGTTTTTTGATATCCCAATAGTTCCGCAGACCCTTCTTCTCAGGTGGAATTAATTCTATACAATCTAGTTTCTGCAGATTATGGAGGTGCCTATTGATATTTCCCTGATCCATAATGTTATATCTCTTCAACAAAAACTCTCGAATAGCTGGCTCTCCAACAAGTTTCTCATTTTTCAGAATAAACTTCAATATGCTGGATTTTACTTCGCCTACATTCAGCCTGTCTCCTTGTTTCTTTGGCATATCGTGTATATCAACTGGTATGTATATATACATATGCTTAAAAACGATGGATAAAAATGATTCTACTGAGGGTGTAAATTAGCTAAACTAATGTTTTGAAGCATTTTCTTTTTATATAAGAACCTTATAATAATGTACTAAATGTATCCAATTTAAAAGGAGTTCAAAAACATGGAAAATAGTTTTCCGAATCTCATTGGAGATAAACTCCCAGTCATTGCATATGTTGACCCTGCAACGTTTTCTAAAATCGAGGCATTGCGTGGGGATATTTCCAGAAGTAGATTTGTAGGAAAAATTCTTAAAAAAAGTATTGAGCAGTAAAAATGAAAATTGAAAGACCGTGTCTACTGTGTGGACAAAAAAGCAGTTCGATAGACATGAACCATTGGACGACAATTCTGGCTTACTGCGCATCTCTAAAAAATTACGTGAATTAAGCATGTAAAAGCCCAAACTGGCAGAGGCCATGCAGCGAGTGGAAAAAGTACATATGACAAAGTGAAGAAACAAAGGCCAGAGCAATCTGGAAAGTACGTCATGGACACAGAATTTAAAAATATAGCAAAAAGGGTACGGTAAGAAAGATAGAAACATTGGAATGCTTTCCACAACTTTTCCAACGTTTCCATTGTGTTGCCAATTCTTTTGAATAACCAAAAGCTCACTTATAGCTAAGTGACTAAACCAAGTATTACTTGATAGTATATATATGTTCTCTTGTCTATAAGCCTGATGCTACGGTTATCAAGCCTGAATATAACATATCTTCTGCCGTAACCCCCCTCAATTTTTAGGGGTCAATTAAATGATAATAAACAATAGAAAAATCTTCTCTGAAGATGGAACGGATATTACACCAAACATAGAATTCCAATATAATGAAAAAAATTATGAAGATACTGAAGACAACTCATACAAATTCACTGAAAAAGATTTCAACATGTGTAACCTGTTTTTTCAAAGTCTTCACGTTCACAAGTCAGTAGAGAATGGAGATTTCCAAAACCCTTTTTGGAATTTCGTAATTCCTGATACTGAGACAGAAAAACACAAAATAATCAAAGTACCACATGAAAAGGCTTTTTCACCACTAAAAATAATGAGGGCTTTCCAAGGTGTAGGTTTTCCAGGTTTCCCAAAAATCTTTACTAAAAAAAATAAAGGCTTTTTGTGGGAGAACTTTATGGATTTCATAATAGAGAGGTTCGAAGATGCTGCCATAATAGAAGAAGACCCATTAGATAGTATATCTGAAGCCTTCATCTGCAAATTATGCGAAGTTGCACAAAGGGATGAAGAAATCTTCTATAATGGAAATGTAAAAGAGTGCGGAGCAGTGTTTGAACGAGAAGGGATACTATGCTTTAACGTGAAAACAAACTTAGTAAACGAGCTGATATCCGAAAACAGATTACCCATAATCACTAACAAGCTATCCACTAACCTTAATAAAAAGAAATTCAAGCTATACAGGACATGGCAGAGAAATGGAGTAGGGCCTCGTATATGGTCTTTCCCAGTAGAGAAGCTCGAACCATACGGTTTCACAGTAAACATGACTAAGAAAGCGAACTACGGAACCAACATTATAACAAGCATGGATGATATTTTCAACCATCAGCCGCAGCCTGAAAATATGGAATTCATAGACAGTAGGACTGGAATTAAGAGAGGTGATATTTAATGCCTCTCCCATCTGAATTCCATTTCATAGGAGTTCCAGGCGCGGGAAAAACTACAGCACTGGAAAATACTATTGAATACGCAATTAATGAACTTGGGATTGCACCACATGAAACAAGGGTTGTGACGTATAGAGCATCAACAGCGATGGAAATTAAAGAAAGACTGGAGAACAGATTCAATCTTTCGTCTAGTGATTCAAAAGAAATATGCTCAACACTTCACGGAATGGCTACAAGATTTTATATAAGTCAGCTTGATGACTCAGATAAAACGCTTGATTTCATGGACGGTAATTGGCTGCACTGGAATGAATTTAAAAATCAGTATGGTCATGATATGCGCCCAGGCGGGATAGACAGTCCTGAAACGAACTCGCAGACATCAACGGCTTATACATACTTCAGAAACACAGGAAGGGATATGGATGCAGTTCTTAACAGAGGTCTGTATTCTGATCCTGATCACCTTCAGAAAGTAGCAGATGACCTAGAGGAATTCAAGAAGAAGAAAAACATCATAGAGTTCAATGATTGCTTAGAGCATGCAGCCCAAGAGAATTTTATTCCTGATGTCAGGATGATACTGATTGATGAGGCCCAGGACTTAAACCCCTTAATGACCAGCATGATTGATAATTTCAGAGGCCACATTGAATATATAGGACTTGCAGGAGATCCTTTCCAAAGCCTTTATCCATTCTACGGAGCAACCTCTGATTACTTAACTGATTTTCCAAACGAATTTACATTAGGAGAGACTAGACGACTACATGAGGAACATTATGATATTGCTAAAAGAATCATTCTAGGGAATACAGGTTATGTTCCTCCAGAAGTAAAAACAAAAGGGAAAGGCGGGAAGGTTTTTTATGTAACTCCAGAAGAGGCAGCAGAAAGAACTTTCCAGCATGTTAAAGATAATGGAGTATTTCACTTATGCAGGACTAATTATCTTTGTTCTCAAGTAGCGCACAATCTCGCAGAAAAAGGAATTCCTTACTTTGGTTCTCTTGGATGGAGAAAAGAAACAGTACACCTATTCAATGGACTTAACAAAGTTGCAGAAGGAAAGGCCCTTCATTACAGTGAACTTAAATCCTTGCAGAAAAACACGCGCATGTTCAGCACTCATGTAAAATTATACCAAATAGAGAAGATAGAGAAAGAATCAAAAACAAAAGAAGGGACAAAAAATTACAGGGTGCTTATGACCGATGCTATATGGAATTTGAAAGCAGCAGGCGCGTATACACTTGTTAATGATGACAACAAAGGAAACATAATGAAGGCACAAATTAAGGGACTACTCAACAAAGGTTTCAAAAGAATCTCCCTCTCCGATGCTGCAAGAGTCAGAGTTATGACCATTCATGCAGGTAAAGGACTAGAAGCGGAAACGGTTTTCCTTTATACTGAAATTCCGGACACGGTGAGTAAAGGTCTGAAACGTGAAAAAACAGCAACTGAAGAGGCTTGTGTGTGGTATGTAGGCGTATCCAGGTCTCTTAAAAATTTGTACGTTGTGGCAACTCCAGGCAAGCAATATAGAATACCAATGCCTTCTGATGGGTGGGATGTTGAATGAACTCTCATCCCTCTAATTTTAAAAATAATAATCCAGCCTCAGAGCTTACGAGAGAACATTATGAGAGGCCAGAAGTACAAAGCATACTACTCGATTTGTGCGCCCTGTCTGCGAACTCTAAGGACGGTTACAGGTGGATTGTAGGCGGGTCTACTGGATGGTACGATAAAAAAGATGGGAAGTACTATGGCAATAGGGGAGACCAGGCGCATTATAATAAAGTAATTCAGAAGTTCAGGACAATTCATTACACTACTGGATTCTTTAATTCAGAGGTATTCAATACTGATTTCAGTGACATGCACAATGACGAAGGCGAAGAGGAAGATGGTAACTTTTTCAGCAAAAGGAACTGCGTTGGAATGTCTGCGCTTTTCGACATTGACACAAAGGATGAAGTAAATGGGCATGGCGCAAACATTGAACTACCAAAAGCAAAAGCAGCAGTGGAAAAGATGGTAAAGTTCATTTGTGACGATCTTAAAAAGTATGCTCCAGGTTATTACTGCGCGGCTTTTTCTGGTGGTGGTGCTTATGTGCTCCTTCACCATTCCGTATTTCAGGAATTCATAGACGAGTGCGCGGGAACTGAAAAGCAGATTGAACGCATGATATCATTGTCCAGTGCCTTGAATCATTACCTATTGATAGTTGAACAGAAATTCAAAGAAGAATATCCTGATGAAAGCCAGTATGTGAAGTTAGATAGGCTTAATCAACCTAAGCGCATGGTTAAGGCCCTCCTGAGTATCCACAAGAAGAAGCCTTACGCAGTAATTCCGCTTGATCCGGAGAAACCTATAATTGACTTTGAAGCTGCAAGACTTCCATTAAGTGATGAAGTAATCCAGAGGTGCAAGAACTGGTATAAAGCAGGAACTGCAAAGCCTGAGTTTGTGCCTATGCTGGAAACATTAATGGTGCAATTAAAGAAAGAAGGAAAGCTTTCTAAGGTATACGATTATGAACCCTTTGAGACCCCAGAAATTCAGGAGATCCCGGGGACGGAAAAGTTTCCTCCATGCATGAAAAGCCTTATCAACAGACCATATGGAGGAGAAGGCCAGACCAGAGCTTTAGGGCAGTTGGCTGCCTTTCTTGGGGAAATTGGATGGGAGAAGAAAGAAGCCTATGATCTATGGATTACAGTGGCGAAGAGATGGAAGGCAGAAACGGCAAATATCTTTGACTCATGGTTTAGGCGTATGCACTGCGCAGGATGTAAAAAGATAATGTCAGAGGGTGAAGCATATCCTTTTATCAATCTAGCGCCCTTCCTGCTATGTAAGCCGGACATAAGATGCCTAAAAAGGAAAATGTCAAGTCCTAAGTATGTTGCATCTGAAGAACTTTATTTACAGAGTTTCAAAAAAGTTAGAGTATGATTTCTCTGACTTTTCTATTTTTAGACAAGATTTTTACCGTGATTCCGTTTTTGTGTGGCTCTTGTTTCTCTTTCAGATACTTTCAGATACATGTCATATAAACTGGATTTTATCTGAAATAAAGCCTCTTGATATCGAGTTTTCGTGCATAGTTAAAATATTTTAACAGAGTCTCTAGACCGTGATTCCATTATGGATTTCACATAGAAGGTCATTAAAAAAAAGAAAAACGTGTTTTTTTTATCTGACTTATCTGACTTATCTGACTCTGATATCGTTTTTTATTTGACATATATCTGACTTGTATCTGAAATATTAAGTTTATCGTTTTTTATTACTGTTAAGTTAAGGGTTTAGTATATTTACAACATCCACAAAATGCAACGCACAGTCCTTATACAGCAATTAAAAAAGCAAGCAGCATCCCCGAATTTCCTTTAAGGAAAGTCGAGAGAGGGAAGAAATTCCGGAGCAACAGTCTAAAAAGTATGCACATAGTATAGGAAGCGAGGGTAAACGTATCTTTTAGCTCACCTTAAATCCCAAAAAAACATAATTTACGAAATAATCTTTCTTCCTTTTTCTTCCTTCTCTTTCTCTTTTACCTTCATTTATTTTTTATACTTAGATCCTTATATCTTTCTAATAAGAAGGTGGTAAAATCGCCAGAAAAACGAAACTAAATGATGCTTTAATCAATGAAGTTTCCCAATGCATACGCTTGGGAATGAGCTACTCAGCCACAGCCGGAGCAATAAACATAACTCCTGAAAGCTTCCACAACTGGATGAACTGGGGAAAAACAGGAACGAAAGACCCTATCTATTCTAGACTTTATGCAGCTGTAAGAGAGGCTGAAAGCCTATTAATACAAGACTGTCTGCTCAAGCTCAGGAAGTCAGGCGAAACCGGAAATATAGAATCTGTTAAATTTATTTTAGAACGTAGATTCCCTCAGGATTGGAGTAAAAAAGACAACATCAATGTCCAGGCGCGCTCTGAAAATGTGAATATCAACGTAAATCCGAAGCTGAAGCAGGAAGAGACCGAGAGAATCAGGCAGGCCATTCTTGCAAAACTAGCGAGACCTGTGCAAGATTCGGAGAATCCCATAATAAACGTCACAAATGGAAGGGAAGATAGAACCCTCCATCTTGGATAAAAATAACGTTTGTTGAATGTTTAAACTCTGTGAGAAGCTTGAATGATTAATAAAGTTAATGAGCTTGTCTTATTGCTGGAAAACATTAGATTTCTAGCCTATCTGAGAGCTAGGATCAGATGGAAAGCTGGACAATATACCCTAGAGTCCAGAGTTTTTCCTAGAGTGCTTGAAATATTAACCAAGGAAGTTTTAAGATGTCTTCAGCGGGGCAAATTAAAGCCCGGAGTTAGAGTTTGAACACGATTAAAAAATAAATCTCTTGTTAGAGGTCTAATTTACTAATGTTTTTATCAATTGAAAATCAAAAAAGACATCAGTATTGATTAATCGAATCTTAAAGTATATTTTCGATAAATGTTATTATTTTTTTGTAATTTTTGCTGTTTCTACACTTTTTTGAATTAATTACTAAGTGAGAATACAATGATATATCTGGTTTATGTGTATCTTTTGTAAGGTTCAAAAATGATTCAATATCTTTATCTACCCTTAAACAGTTAACAATTGTTCCATCTCTTTTCATATCTTCAATGTATTCGTTCAGTATTTTGTGAGATATTTCTCCTGTTACTTTGTCGTGATCTCCATCGTAAAGAATCCAGGTACTAATCCCTAAACGGTTCAATAAGTGTGCAAATTTATAAAAATGTAATTTTCCGTTTACGTCTACAACCATTACATCAGAAGTTTTATTTGATGTAAAGAATTCTCCAAGCTCGTTGTCGAACATAAAAGAAATTAAAGCTTTTTCTGTAGAACCTTCTACTAATATAACCTTCTTACTTAGGAAGGCGTTTGCTCTTTGAGGATCAATCCATAAAAGATAACGTAGCTCATCTTCTATTGCAATTTGATCTATTTGCTCCAAAGTTTGCTGGACTGTTGAGTCTTTATATTTGGGACATGCTTTTACTATTAGTCTACCATCACTCTTACAGATCTCAGATACATTTTCATGTGAGATTTCGCAAAGGGATGAAATTCCACTATTGATCGAAATTTTCTTAATCTGAGAATAATTTTGGATATTACTCACAAAATAAGGAGAATGTGATGTTACGAATACTTGATCATTTTTAGACAGTGAAATCAATTTGTTTCGGAAATGTTTCTGATGATTGGGGTGAAGAAACAGCTCAGGCTCCTCAATTAAATATAAGGTTAATTTTTTAGATAAAGTACTTAATTCTGCAACATTGCAGAGGAGAGAAAATATAAGTGACCTTTGAAAACCCATACCTTGAGACTCGATAGGTAATTCTCCACTTTGACCATTTTTTGTATATGCTTCAAATGATTTTTTAATTAAATCGTCGACTTCAGGAGGATTAAGCCTAAAATTTAATTCAATGTTTTCATAATCAAGCATATAACTTTCTAGAGAATCTTTTAAAGATTTAAATCCAGTGTCATCAAATATTTCTGAAATTCTTATAATATTTTCTGACACATTGCCATAAAGTTCATTAAATTGATTATGTGTTTTTAGAGTTTCTATTACATACTTATTTATAAGTTTATTAATGGTGGAATTTGCAGTAAATTTTAGGTCATCGTCCAATTTTCTAATTGAAGGAACATATATAGGTTCTATATTATCAAATAGGCTTTTAAGTTTGATATTTGAAATATTTACATCTTTTATTTTATAGCTTGGACTTTGGTCTTTTTTTTCGGTTGAATTACGATCAGCAAATGCTTCAAGATCAAGTTCATGTTGTTTAACATAGCTAGTAATTTGCTCTGGAATCTCATCTCCTTCTTCAAACGAAAAAACCATTTTTACTGAGGGATCCCCTTTAAACTGTCGATTGATATCTTTTTCGCCTAATTTTATTTCGTTAAAGAACCATCTAATGGCAAAAAGGATATTACTTTTTCCAGTATTATTTTCGCCGATGAAAATATTATAGTTCTCTGAATTGAAACTAGTTTCAAGATGAGATTTTATACCTTTTATGGTTATTGACTCGATCTTCAAAGTTCATTCCCTCTAAAAGAAATATACTCAGATTTAATTTTTAGAAGTTCTCATCACTTAAAAATATAAAAGGATATTGAAATTATATTCAAAGCTACTTTTACTTTCATTGGAAGACCTTATGCATTATGTCCCACAACCCAGTTTTTTTCGATTTTTCATGATAAGAAAATTGATTGATCTTTCAGAAATCGAGATTTAGATAACCAATCCTGAATTCTGGGATCAGATCAATGACAAAGAAAAGCTTTCAAAACTCCTGCTAAACCTGAAAATGAGATACATTAAAAAACTGTCTAAATTTTCCTATTTTTTGGTTTAAAAATTTCAGCCAGATTTCGCAGCAAAGAAAATTTCAAAAATACCGGGTTCAGTTTGAGTTTGGCTCATTATTTTGCACCCTTTTCTGGACTATTCTCTGGGCCCTTATCTGGACTCTTATAGGGCCCTCAATTCTGCATTGTTGGAAGTACAGAAAGATCCGAAGAATAGAAAATTTTCTTCTGTACTCTATTATCTGCCTATAGAGATCAATACTGAGCCGCTTAACAGATCACAGATTGCACATAGAGATCAGATAGGCTCTTAATAAGTGACCAACTAAGCTGAAGGGATGACCAGATCACATAGCTAATTAAGTGACACCGAAACAGGAGGCACAATCAGAGTCCTTGAGTTTTTGCCTTAGTGAGCTCCTCAGTAAGCCAGGACTTTAAAGTCTAATTTCCTTTCTATTAATACCAGTTTCTTTAAATCAACTTGTTAAGGTTACCATTCTGTTACTGTTACATAAGAGTAACATTTATGTAACATGTCGTTGTTGTATGGTAGAGTAACACAACAGTAACAGAGTGATAACATGCATATCAAATCAGAAGTTTTAAAAGAAATCTTCTTCCGAACCTTTGACAAGGCACAAGCGTATGAACTTGAAATGTGGGCATTGGGACGAGAAACACCTAAGGAGTTAAAGGAGAGCTTGGTACGGTTGCATAAGTTCACGTACCTTGGAGAAGAGGTAAGTCTAAGAGATCTGTTAAAGCAGACCAATATGATGTTAGACCGCTTAATATCTGAGCTTGGCACAGAGGCGGAAGGGTATATAAAAAAGTATATGAAGGTCAGAAGCGAGACTCCTGAAATAGAAGAAGAGATTAAAAGAAGGCTAAAAAGGGAAGCAGAAAGCATTAACATGCTCATTGAGTCTATGAATGGAATATGTAACGAAGAAGTAACACAGAAGATACACACGGAAGACGGGAAGCTGATAAAAGAACGTGTTTGTGTTGTGTGTTCCAGCACATTCAACTCCAATAGGAAGAATGCTAAATATTGCTCTTCAAAGTGTAAACAGGCAGGATACAGAGAAAAAAAAGATAGATATTCAAACTCCTTAATCTAACGAAGAGAATAGGCTTATTATCAGCCTGCCTGCGAGGTTTTCAGGGCATGGCTGGACGAATCACACATTGCCTTTATTAAAAAGCTTCTTGTAAAGGCTTAGAATGAGGTATAAGTTCACAGATGAAATTAAAAGAAGTGTAGTAAGAAATTAGTTTTCTTAGGGAATGTGTACAATAACTGTCAATTCCTTTCCTTCAAATTCTTTTCCCACTGAAGAGAGATGACCATGCCGCCCAAACTGACAAGTAAAGACTTTATCTTCGGAAGTGACTGAGAGATTATCTCTTTCTCTATGTCCTACAATGACTGTAGCTTGGAGAGAAGCATAACCAGATCTAAAACAGACGGGATATCCTCTTTTATCTACGGTACAATATTCGATAATATCTTTCTGTCCTGGAGTAAGGGTCATTGAGCAGGGAATTTTCAAAGGAACGGTTTTTCCTGGTCGCTTTGATTCTCTTGGCATAAGCATACGTATCAACTTATAAAATATATACTTTACGTTAGAATGAGAGAGGTTTAATCCTCTTCATCTACAAAAGGACACCATTCAAAATATTCAGAACCACAGTTTCCAGTGCGAGAACAGAAAATACAATCATCCTTTCACATTTCCATGGATACGAGCTTATTAGTTCTTTATCAGACAGGTTAAATTTGTCTATGGTATTCCAGGCTTCTTTTATGTCAGTTCTTTTATGTCAGTTATTGTTTTCAGAGCATTCCAGATTTGAGTTTCAATTTTTTTGTCATATTTACTACCTCTTTATCTTATATCGTTTTTCTTGTACAATACTAATTGCTCACGTAAAGTATATATACTTTACGTGAATATGGTATATTGCAGTAACATAAAAGGAGCGCAACAAATGAGAATTGAAGACCTTAAAATTGGAATGGCTGTCAGATATGAAAACCAGAAGTGGAAAGGCACAGTAACAGGCATTAGAGCTTCATACAATGAAGCAGTTGTAGTCTTTGAAGGAGACGGAGCAGACGAGTTTATAGAAATCGGTTATCTGAGGCCTTTCTAATCAGGCCTTTTGATTCTTTTTATGTTGTGCTCGGGAAAGGGTGAACGAATATGAGAAGAACAGTATATGAAATGATTTATGCAAGGCTTCAGCAGATGGGAATCATTGACGAATCCGGGAAAATGCAAACTGATTATATGAAATTTTTAAGCTCCGGTTTAATGCCTCTAAATGTGGATAAGCTCACATCTGATACAATCGCACTGGCACACAATGGGAAGCAAAATGGGGATGTAATGGCTGACCCTGATATGGAAGTAAGAATTTATCCTGATCTGAAAATGGCTGAAGCTCTCACATTCAGAAATGATTACATGGGGATCTGTCAAGAAGTATATACATAGCCTGGAAAATACTATCCGAAACTCAAGAAGGAGCTTAATGAGTTTCTGAACAACTGGCTCAAAACTATGATTGAAGTACAGAAGTATCAATTAACAGCATAAGAGAATGAATACAGCCGGGTAATTCCGGTAAAAATATTTTGGTGGTAGCTCCTTTTCTGTAGAAATTAAGATTGCTAAAAAAATGTTATTATTATAAACATTAAGATTGAAGTAATAAAGGGTCTGTAAATCTTTGTCAGCTAACTAATAATACTTTTTAAGAAGGATTACTATGATATGACCTTTTATAGTACAGTCGACAGACTTACCCATGATAAAATCCAATAGTTATTATACTTTAAAAATTCATTTATGACCAATGACAATAGGAAGAACAATATCAATTTATCTACCAGATGCTAATCCCCAAAGCATCAAGATATGCGATTTTCTTGATTCTATTGTTGAAGCGATCTATATTCCTCGAGCTAAATTAGATAGTACTTCTAATATATCAGAGCTTAATCAACCCGGCGTCTATTTCCTTATAGGTGAAAAAGACGAAGTCGGCAAACCAACAGTGTATATTGGTGAATCTGAAGTATTGTCAACCCGTCTAAACGAACATAACAAAAAGAAAGATTTCTGGAATTTAGCTATATGTTTTGTTTCTGAGAAAAATAATTTAAACAAAGCACATATTAAATATCTTGAGAACCATGCATGTGAGCAGGCTAAGTTAGTAAATAAATGCACCCTCGAGAATAATAACACTCCTACTAAATCACCATTAACAAACCAAGATAGAGATTTTACATTACGTTTTTTTGATGAACTGAAAATTATAATTACGACACTTGGCTATCCTATTTTTGAGCAGGCTAAACTAACCAAGAGTAACCTATACTATTGCAAAAGTAAAGATGCAGATGCAGTGGGAGAATACACAGAAGAAGGCTTTATGGTTAACAAGGGCTCAAAGTCAAATATTAAAGAAGTAACATCTATTCAAAAAAGTGTTAGCGTTTTTAGAGCAAACCTAGTAGAAAAAAGCGTACTAAAAGAAAATAACGGGGTATATGTCTTTCAAGAAAACTTCACTTTCTCATCACCGTCTACAGCGGCAGCTGTAGTTTTAGGTAGAAGTGCTAACGGATGGACAGAATGGAAGGACAAAAACGGTAAAACCCTCGATGAGGTTGTAAGAAATAAAGAAAAAGATAATAAGCATTCATCCGAGACTATTTCTTAATATCCTGTCAAACAAAAACTGTTTTAATAAATATCAATAGGTGATGGAGATAGAGTAAAATTATCGTGCCATTGTCCTTCACCTCAAAAACTTACCAACACTAGTGCCTAATTAAAGCAGAAGTTATTTTTAATATACATATTTATTTAATAAGTCCTCAATTTCAGACTCACGATTCATAATGTCATCATGGAGTTTCTTGACTTGTGATTCGATAAGTTCTATCTGTTCAATTAATTGTTGTTGAACTTGGATTGAATCTATTAGGGGCAACTCATAATTTTCCATAAAAATTTTTGGAACTCTCCGATGACCAGATGCGCCTGTCATATGTTTTTTTGCTTCATTTCTAAAGGATTCTCTCTTTATAATGTAATATAGTAAAGGATACAAAAGTTTTTCATTTGATCTCAAAACATAAAATTCAGTACTACCAAAACCAATATTATTCATTAAATTATCTGCAATTGCACATTTTCCATTTTCCATACATGGAGTAATTTTTGCAACTAATACATCTCCATCTCTAAAATAAGTATAGCCTTTTCGTACTTCTTCTAGCCTTTTAATTTCGTTTTTAATAATATATCCATCTGTACTTACAGATTCCATTTCAATAAAAGATACCTTTGTATTATTGGATAGCTTCACTACATCGGTTTTGGATGGATCGATATCTACAAAATTTTTCAATTTAGTTGTTGGGTATTTTAAATATGCATTGCTTAGTATTCCTTCAATAGACTCTTGAAATTTTTTTATTTGTTCTAAATCGGTTTCATTTTTTATATTGATTTGTTCGATTTCGCTAACAATCTGTTTTTGAATGTTCATTGGAGGTACTGGAATTTTTATTGACAATAAATTTTGTTGATTTAATTTAGGAACATTTAACCCTGTGATATATGGAGACAAATCCATAAAATTTAATATAGATACTAAATATAAATCCAAAACTTTGTCCCTTTTTGGCCTTAATACATGTGCATGATTATTTACCCAATATTTCCCTTCTGCAATAAATGAAGAGTTTTCCCCCGATCCCCACTTCGCTCCATCTTCACCAATCAGTATTAATTTTTCATCGAAAATATAATTATCTACATAATCTATAATCCCAGACGCGCCATAATAAGGGTATTGCCCTCTGTTCCGCATATTTTCAGAAACTGGAATTCTTTTTTCATCCAAAACATCAATTAACTCACTGAGTTGTTTTAAACACCATTTGCTATTAATTTTTTTTTTAGAAATTAAAGAAATGGATACATCAAACCAAGTTTTTCCAAAATCAATCATCTCGTATAAACTCGCTAGTTGAATGTGTTCCTTTAATTGGCTATCTATCTCAAGAATATCTTGATTTAAATACGCTCGATAAATGTAACTATTTACTTTTTTTGTATTCATATTGTTGTTTTCATCATAAAGTTTGGTTGTTGGACAATTATCTGCGTCTCTGAATTGCTTTATACCTTCGTGACCCCGCCTATTGCTAAATTCATATCCTAGAAAATCTTTCTCTGCTTGCTTTTCTCCTGCTTTAACTAATACCACTTTTTGAGGATACGTTAACATAAAGTAAAGCAATCTTTTGCGCTCTATAGAAATAATTTTGTCATAAAACAGGCTTTTCAACTTATTCTCATTTTCCACACTTTTCTTACTTTTCAAGTTTTTGACTTCAGACAAATTATTGAACCATTTATTATAATCAACATACAATTCGCAATTTTTTATTGAATCATTCGCATTCTGTTTTATTAGACTTACATAGTCCTCGAATATAATGTCTTTATAAACATGACTTACATATTTACTGAAAGCATTTTCAATCCCATTACATGTCATATCTTTTGGATTCTTAATGAATCCATCTATAAGACTATCAACCATCTGCCAATCAGAATTTTTTCGACGTTGTAAAAATAGAGTTATTGTATTAGTGCCAGTAGCCATAAAAGTGCTTGAGCCAAATTCAACGATTGACACTACTTTAAAATATTTTAAAAGTATTTCCCTTGTATCTGCATAAATACCTGTGTTATTAAGCATACTAGCGGGTAAAATGATCCCTGCATAACCGTCTACTTTAAGCAATTGTTTTGCTCTCTCTACAAACAAACATTCGATTTCCGAGCTTCTTTCGTTTAAACGACTGTATAGTTCAAATGATTCATTGCCATGATTCAATGTATTTTTAAAAGATTCTACAGAGTATGGGGGATTAGCTACTAATACATCAAATATTTGGTTGTCTTTTCGATCTCCACCAGTATTTTTTTTCAACAATCCGACATAATCTACACTCTTGCTAAAAGAATCCAACCCATCAGCGTGTATGATATTTGCTTCTCCGTCGCCATTTAAAAAACAACTAACTTTTGCGGTTTTTGCTAATCTGTAGTCTTTCTCAATTCCGTAGATGAATTCTTTTGCCCACTGATACTCATTATCTTTGTAACTCTTAATTGTTTTACAAATATGCTGTGGGTATTTACTTTCATCCAAACAATTACCAAGACTGAAAACAATTTTTTGAATCTCATCCATTAACTCTGTAAGAAAATGCCCACTTCCTCCTGCAAAATCAATTGAATATGGTAAAATGCGATTTTCATTACATCTAATTTTTTCATCTACAATTTCTTTTAATGGAATACTACTTACAATAAATTTTGCGATGGGGACGGGTGTAAAAAATTGACCTGATTCTTGTTTAAGTCCGGTGGTAAGTAATAGTTCAAAGAAGTTGCTTAGAAATTGTTGTTTGTGTGAGTACCTAATCTGATATGGTTGTAGTAGTTTGACAACTTCTTTTACAACTACTGCGTTACTTTGGAATGATGCCTCGTTAAAAACCTCTTTGAATGCAAACTCATTGTTCTTCTGTAGTCTCAATTTACTAAACATTTTTTTTATATCGTTTTTAATTTCATCAGGTAAATCTCCATATTGGAGTTGTGCAGATAGATCATCATCGGAATAGTCGGTAATCTGTTTTTCTAAATAGCGTTCCATCCCTTTCTTATAAAGATCGCTCAACCGTTTTTGTAAGGACTCGTCGTTGTCATCATCTTTCCATTGAAATGCTAATTCCTCATTAAAATTACAATCTTCATCAACAATTTTACACAAAAGCAGATTAAACATTTTATTGAATGCATTTGGTTTATCAGACACCACATTATGCCTTAGTATCTCTGCAAATGAATTAAAAATACGTCCGCTATCTTCTTCTTTTAGTTCTTTTAAATCTTTGCGAACTAAGTTTTTATGAGTGACATTGTATGGAGTAGATTCTTCATCAAAAATTCCATTAAGCTTGAAAATTTTATTCCAAGTATCATATATATCTTCAATATTTTTACCTTTAAAATTATCTTCAACTTCTACAATTCTATTTTCGTACTCAATTTGTTGACGATTGACACGAGATGTATATAAGCATAGATATTTAGTTTCTTGATCTTGTTGATAATACGAAAATAGCTGTCCGCCTTTTTTATTTTTATTTAACATATTTTTTATTTCGTTTTCATACTCAGAACCCCAAGTTTTACATTCTATCATCAAAAATGGCTTTCTCACGTCATCTCTGATTAGAATATCTAAATCACCTTTGTTTTTGCGGCCGAGTAGATATTTTTTTTCCAAAGTAATGGATTCAGGCGAATACCCTTTTTCTAATAACCTATTCACACATTCTAAAACTACGAAATTTTCGTTTTGCGAAAAATTATTAGTAGTCTCTCTATCGATAGTAATTTTCTTGCCATAATCAATGGTTTTATCTATAAAATCTACTTTTAAACTATACCCAGAATGTCGATCAAAAGTTTTGGTATATGTGTTTACATAGCCATCTAACGGAGAGAATCCCATACAATTTAATAATTTTTTTATATATTGGGTATCCATAATATCCATCTCTTTGAAGTGGACATATAAAAGTAAATAATTAAGTATTATAATTAGATATTATATTAAATGCCTTACCAAAAATTAGACAGTTCCTATTATAAAAAATAAGATGGTTTATCCCTTTTTTCAAATAATTTTAGAAAGCTATGCAATTTTTTTAACGCATTTGCCTAAATATGGAATTCGAATCCACAAACTCCTACGAAAAAATAAACCTCAATCTATTGCCTTTGACTTGGCTGCTTGCCGCAACTCCATAAAAAGCAATGAATTAGGATAATAGAGCAAAAAAGTAACTAAAAAAATTAAAAAAATTAATGCGAGAGGTGCGATTCAAACGCACGAACTCCTACAAGACCAGGCTCTGAACCTGGCACCTTTGACCTGGCTGGGCAAATTATAAAGGTAGATAGAAATAATAAATCATAATAATTACTTTTAAGATTTTGTAGAAGACACAGTGAGTCTAAAATTAATTGTTTAGTAATTATGCCTTTAATGGGATATTAAGGCAAGAATGGATAAAACATAATTGAAGTGCTTTGAACTAAAACTTAGAAACTCGTGTGTGAATTTTCAGCGCAAATGGCGTAGTTTTTGCCTTACGGCCACGTATTGTCAGTGCCACACTTTGATAAATAGATATACAGTGGGCATACTCGAACCTTGAACCCATCCAAAATACCCATTTATCTGGACTTCATTTAATTAATTGGTGATGAGGGTACTGCACTAAATAGAGCACAGCTTAAACTACTAAAACATTACTTATACTATTTATTTACTGAGATTAGATAGGAAATTTCCCGATAAGCCTACGGTACTGATTTGCTGCCTGTAGCACTTTATTGAGGTAATGTGCACTTCCAACGGTGGCAGATGCCCTACCTTGAATAAAGTCAGCCACACTTTCTGTAATGCCTTCTTTAATCATGACGTTTAAGTGCCATTTTCTAATGGTTTTTGCAGTCACACGTCCGCTTCTGATGTCTTTCATGACGCTACAATATGACTTGAGACTGCATAATTTCCTTAGTTCAGGAATATATGAAGTAGGGAAAAATAGGTGAAATGTCTTCTTTGTACCGCTTGATAAATAAGAAGTTGGATAGTGGGCAACTTCATCTTCAATAACTATGTTGCGTTCGTCGAAGTTTTCAAGCATTCGATGGATATGAGTTAAGCGGTTTCCCGAATAAACCAATAGACTATATATAGGTTTCATCTCTTCGGGACATTCTTCATACCCTTTCTTGATTTCATCATCATTTACGTAAACCTCAACGACACCTGATTTTTTGATCTTTACAAAGCGTCTCCATTTCTCAAGGCTATAGCCGCATATTTCATCAATCTCTTTATCTTCAAAGTAATTGAATAGATTGCGTAACCCTCTTTCTTCTTTGTCTTTTAGTAGAATATCTCTAAATTGTATTGGTTTGCTTATTATTTGATTTTCAAAGAATCTTATTAAAGCATTAAGATAGTCTCTTTTAGTAGTTTTCGATATACTTTTATAGCGTAACCAATCTTCAAAATAATTTTTATGCTTGAGCCAGATATCATTTAGTATAGAGCTTTTACATTTGCTTTCTTGTAGAGGGTCTGTTATCGAGAGATGAGTACTTATCGGGTTGCAATTTAACGGGTTTATTTGATTTCTAATTAAAGGCTTAATAAGGTCGTATTTGTCAAATACAGCCTTTACACGGCGGGGATCCTGAGTTCGAATCTCAGCGGGCCCATAGTATTCTTCTTTATAGTTTTATTTTCTGATTTGGAGGTTTTGTACACTTTCTTTTCTAATGCTTCAATTCTTATTTCAAAGTCAGATTTTGCATTGGGTTGTATTTTAAATTAAAAGGTTTACTACACTAAAGGAATCTCATATATATTCGAGAGTCTATCCTCCTTCTATATAAAAAACAGAAAGCAGAAATAAAACCTACTTATTTTTCAAGAAGCATGACTGTCACATTTTACAGACCAATCTTGAATAGTTCTGGATGGGTAAAACGTTAAGCAAAATATATTTATATTAGATTAGCGTGATGTAACTTGTGAGCGGGTCTCTTTTTGTTAGATAACCCCAACCCCCAACACCCCAATTCATACTCCCCAACCCGCTCATTCTATTCTATCGAAAATCGAAACATTTATTTAGACTCAACTTAGTCCAATAATTATCAAGCTTTATTTCAAGAGTTAATCTTTTTATCTAAAGAAATGTGCCTGAAATTATAATTACTAAGTTATAATTTCTATAATATATACTGATAAGCTATTTATAGCTTGAATAAATACTCTTATCAAGTGAGCGGGTCTCTTTTTTGTAGTATAATCCCAAATCATATCCCCAACTATTTCCCAAACTCTCACCCGCTCACAGACTGCTCTTTATTTCTTTTTACTATCTGTAAACTCAAGGATTTTTTAGAATATTGTTTAGTTGTATAGGTTCATCTTATTATCTAATTTATCTGGGCTTATCCTAAATTACTTAGATTTAACTAAATAAAAATTGAAATAAAAATAAAAAATTAAAACAGAGAGCGAGAAAATTAGAAGTCGAAGAGAGTTTTTTGTGTTTTTGACTCGGTTTTTTTAGGAGTTTCGCTTGTTTCAATCTCAGATCTTTCTTCAAGTTCTTTTTTGCTTTCAAGTTCTTCAGGTTCTTTTTTGATAACTGGATCGAGATTGACAGGTTCTTGCAACTTTGGAAACTCAGGAGAGATAAAGCTTTCTATCGGTTCGGAATCAGGAAGGACTTCTTTCTCAAAGGATTCAGGTTGAGAAATTGAATTCTTAATCTTAAGAGTCTCGTGTTTAGGGAAATTGGATATAAAATCATCAGATGTGAGGGAAACTGGGGTAAGATTATGAGGTGTAGAGGTATCAAAAACATTATCACTTGAATTCACTATTTCTCTAGAAATCTCTGGTGAAGTATCAAAGCTAAAGTTAAGGTTTTTCTGCCTGCCTTGAGAAGTCCTGGAATCGGGACGCTCAGGTTTCTCAGTAGTTTTTCCTGTTTTTTCCTCCGGAATTTTAACTGCACAGCCAGAAGGCACCTCTTTATCATTGCTTGAGGAAGTGGGAACCTTGAAAAATTCCGTATCTGTACCATGTTTTCCTTTAAGAAGGAGTTCCTGTGCCTGATCGTAGATTTTTTGTAACTTTTTGCTGGCTTTTGTGCTTCCCGAAAGATATACCAATTCCTCAAGTTCGAGCCCAAGCTTTGCAGTAATTTCAATTGCAGTTTTTTCATCTTTTAACATACGAGAGTAAAGCTCCAGCAGGTTATTTCTGGAATAACGCATGGATTCAAAACTATGCTCTCCAATTTTAGAAGCTATATTATCCCTGAGGTCTCGCTTCGAACGTATCTGTCCCATCCTTCTCCAGAGAGATGGCGGCTGGTACTTGATAAATCCGGGATAGGGCTTTGTCTTTGAAATTGCAGTTCCGCAGACCATTAGCATGCTGGCGTATCTCCACATGCTATAGTTCTGGCGTTTTTTTACGCGCCCAAGGTAGAGGTCAGCCCTGGAAATATAACCAAAACCTGTTCTTATATCCTCAAGGTTCCCGTCCTTAGAGGCATACTGGACAGGCAGGTTTTCATCGATCCAGTGTACAAGGTCTTCAGGACTTTCATCAAGCCCACGAGCAGCTTCCAGAGCCTTTTTACAGTCCGTGCTCTTGAAGATTTTCTGCATTGCCTTGAAGATATTTTCCTTTACATCCCTGCCTGATGTGCTGATGTCCTCGACATTCAGCGTTTCCCTCCCGCTGGCTGCAGCCTGAAGATCATTAATTGCACTCCTGAGATCGCCGCCTGCCCCTTCTGCGAGCTGCTGAATTGCATCAAGACTACATAGTACTCCCTCGTTCTCACACATCTTTTTTAAAGCAGGAATCATGGAACGGCTCTGCACGGACCCGAACTTAATTTCCAGACAGAGGTTCCGGATAGTAGGGGTCAATCCATAAACGTCGTTTGCAATTAGCACTATGGGTTGAAATGTATTTTTTATAATCCCGGCAATAGCCCGCATTCCTCCTCTGTCTGCAGTCCCGTGAAGATTATCAGCTTCGTCCAGAATGATCAGGCGTTTTCCTCCAAAGAAAGTATTCATTGAGGCTGCCGATCCAGCAACCCTTTCGATCACACCTGCAGTTCTCTGATCGCTTGCATTGAGTTCGATTACTTCCCAACCCTGATCGCGAGCAAGAGCGTGGGCAGTAGAGGTCTTCCCTACGCCTGCAGGTCCGTGAAGGATCACTGCCCTTCTCTCGGGAATGCCTGAAAGCCACTTCTCAGCCCAGGTTCGCAAATCCTGCACTGCCCTCCTGTTCCCTATTATATCCTTTAGGGTCTGGGGGCGGTATTTCTCAGCCCATTCAATTGCCAACGTCATCTTAAATCATACCAATAAAAAAGAACTTATTCTTAATTCTATACATTTTAATCTTTTAACTATGTGAAAAGTCTTTATTCCTACCATCATCTGATACTGATTTTTAACCTATAACACTAATCACTTCCATAGGTATTAAAGTCTTTTTGCTTTTATAAAAAGAGGAGTTTCAAATTGCTAAACAATCCTGGTCAGAAAAACTACACTTGTACTTCCTTTCTGTTGTCTTCTTGAGCGCAACCGTTGCGCCGGTTGATCACGCCGATAGGGTTTGGGGATAAGGCTTTCAAATCCAAACGCTACACTGTTTTTGATCAAACACAACCGTTGCGCCGGTTGATCACGCCGTTGCCAAGCCGTTTTTGATCAAACTTTTCTTAAAAGTTTGCGGTCAAGCTTTTTTTTAAAAGGGTTGTGATCACACCGCTGCCAAAGGTTTTCGGTCAAGCCTTTTTTGAAAAGGGTTGTGATCAAACTTTTTTTGAAAAAGTTTGCGAGACTCATAAAGGACAAAATTAATTAATGAGCATGTTTGTACTTCTCTAAACTACTTAAGATTTTACTTAAAAGTCTGGATGGATATGGAAAAGAATAGCATGCATGACCTCCTTGAGGCTATCAAAGAAAGAGCCAGAACCAACAGGGCAAGGGTAGCTATGGGAATAAGGGATCCAAATCCTAAATTGCTCGAGAGCGCTCGGAAAGCTCAGGAATTAGGGTATGCACAGGTCGTCCTGGTGGGAATTAAGAGAGAAATCGATGAGATCGGCACGGAACTCGAGGTAGTGGATACGGATGAGCCCGAAAAGACTCTCGTAGAACTTATGGTTTCAAGAAAAGTTGATGCTGCTATCAGGGGAACTGCAATGGCGTCAGGAGCCCTTTCCCATCTCAAGGAGGCTCTTGGAAAGAAAAGAATCTGCAGGCTTGCCCTACTCCTCACGGTTGATGGGACACCTTTTTTTCTCGCTCCTGTAGGGATCGACGAGGGGAACACCCTTGAAGACAAACTCAAGATGATAACGCTTGGTGCCGAACACATAAGGAGATTCGGGATAGAGCCCGCGGTTGGTGTGCTTTCCGGGGGCAGGATTGGAGACATAGGAAGGAACAAGCGTGTTGACAGGACTCTTGCGGATGGAGAATTCGTAACAAGACGAGCTGTTGAACTCGGGATTAATGCCAAACACTATACGATTCTTATTGAAGATGCCATAAAAGAATCGAACTTTATCGTTGCTCCTGACGGAATCTCAGGGAACCTGATTTTCAGGACAATTGCTTTCCTTGGTGGGGGGGACGGGCTCGGAGCTCCGGTACTAATGGATGATTTCGTTTTTGTAGACACATCAAGGGTAGGTGGACATTTTACGAAAGCTATAATGCTTGCAAGTGCACTGTCTCACTTGAATAAGGAAAGGCAAAAGGTGATTGATTGAAAACCATTGCAGAGACATGGCCGTTATTGAAAGGTGACTACACGGTAGGAAATCCAAAGTCCCGGATTGCGGTCGTAACTCTTGCGAGCCAGATAAAGCCCTCGCCTGAAGCTGCTCTGTGGGGAAGTTCAAAAACTGAAAACCTGGGAGTCGAAAAAATAATCGTAAACACAATCTCAAATTCCAATATCAGGTACATCCTTGTCTGTGGGATGGAATCAAGAGGGCATCTGGCAGGTCATTCCTTACTTGCAATTCATGCAGAAGGGATTGATGAAAAAAGCAGAATAGTTGGCTCAGAGGGAGCAATTCCTTTCATAGAAAATATATCAAGGGAGGCAGTCGAACGCTTCCAGAAGCAAGTAGTGCTTTTTGATAAGATAGGCTTGATTGACCTTGTTGAAATTATGAAAATTGTGAGGAAATATAAGGACCTAGGGAAAGCTTACCCTGCTGAACCTTTTGTGGCCACTTCCCAGAAGAAAAGGGGGTCCACTTTTACAGTTCCGGTTTCAGGTGATATAATAATTTCAGAAGACTTTTTTATGGACACAACTTCAGGAGTCGTCTGCCAGGCAAAAGATTTCTAACTCCGGCAAAGAAGCTTACTTCAAGCATACTACTTCAAGCATACACTATCATTTTTTGAAACAAATACTAGCCTGTAAATTTTGAGGGTATAAAAATGTTTAAGTTCCAGAAAGAGCAGGAAATCGTTAATCTCGCAGGGGTGAAAATAGGCGGACAGCCGGGAGAACTCCCAACCGTGCTTGCAGGGACTATCTTTTATAATAAACACGAAATCGTAGAAGATGCTGCAAGAGGACTGTTTGATCGGACTGCTGCCGAAAAACTGATAAATCTGCAAGAAGCAAGTGCGGAAGAAACAGGAAGCCCATATATAATCCACATTTTCGGGACTACTCCTGAAAGCATTACCCATTATATTGACTTTGTGTCAGAAATTTCAGAAGCTCCCTTTCTTATAGACTCCCCCGAAGGAACCGTACGTTCCCATGCCGCAGAATATGTAAGCGAGGTAGGGCTTGCAGACAAAGCGATCTACAATTCTATAAATATGAGCATAAATGCCTCGGAAATCGAAGCTCTCGCTCTATCCGACATTGACAGCTCGATTATTCTTGGCTTCAATGCAATGGACTCATCCCTTCAGGGTAGGATGGAAATGCTGGAAAATGGGGCAGGGCTTCTGGAAGAGGGATTACTTTCAATTGCAGACAGGTGCGGAATAGTTAACAAACTTATAGACCCAAGCATTACCCCTATGGGAAATGGAGCTGGGGTAGCCCTCAAGATGACGATTATCGCAAAAGCAAAATGGGGGCACCCGACAGGCTCGGGAATCCATAACGCACCCTCAGCCTGGAATTGGCTGAACCGGAAGAAAGAGAAAGACCCTGTCCTCTACAAAATCTGTGACATAGGTTCGACCTGTTTGCAACAGGCAGCAGCCGGAGATTTCATCCTCTATGGACCTATTGAATACGCACCATATGTATTTCCCATGGCAGCCATGAGCGATATAATGATCTCTGAAGCTGTAGCTGACCTTGACATAGAGCCTGTTACCAGGCATCCTGTAAATTTGCTTGTATAATTCCCGAATTGCGCTTCGGGATCAGAAAAATCTTTGATTTTTCTTTTAGTTGCGATGTAATCGCAACAGCATGCTGCCCTTTTCGTTTACTTCGTTCGCTCAAGGGGGCTGAACTATCGACAAGTAAGGCTAATTTTCATCTCACTCCGGAGGGTTGACCTAATTCGGTTTTGGGTCAGACAGCGGGCATGATCGTAACCCTTTTCAAAAAAAGCTTGATCGAATTTTTTTTTAAAAAGATTTGATCGAAAGTATAGAAGGTTATTAAAAGATTCTACCAGGCCAGAGTCGATGTACTGGCAGGGACTAAACAGGAGATATTCGCGTGGGTTTATTACCAAGATGTCTCTGCCGAAAACAGAATTAAATGATTGCTTTCACTAAGCCGTTGCTTTCAGAAGACTTCCATTTATTCAATTATTAAAATCTATCTTTAGAGTGAAGCACGGTGCCTGTCCTGCCATGGGCACACCTGATGCAGATATGTTTTTTATGATTCATACACTGGCTGCACACAGTTTTCCCACATAACGGGCAGGTATAAAGTTTAGCCGGACGCCCACAGATTGCGCATAAACCGCCTACTTCCAAAATTCTACCCCTTTTGGTATTTTCAAGAAACTCTTCATGAGATTTCCTCCAGAGTTTCCTGAGTTTCCTGAATTTCCAGAACAACGAATTTCAGATCAGGAGAATATTAAAAGGAGGAAGGTTGAACCCTTCCAAAAACGAATTTTTTAAATAACGATCGAGAGCTCAGTCCACTATTCCACCTGTATTTGCAGAGTGGACAGAACGTTGGTATCTAGCAAGGTAACCTGTAACTTCTTTTTTAGGAGACACGAAGACAGCTTTCCGGTGCTTAAGTTCTTCTTCTGAGACTTTCAGGTTCAGGATCCTTTCAGGAATATTGATCTCTACCATATCTCCATCCTTTACCAGGGCAATTGGTCCTCCTTCACTGGCTTCGGGAGAGACATGCCCTATACACGGCCCGCGAGTGCCTCCGGAAAAACGCCCATCGGTTACCAGAGCCACTGATTCAAGCAGCCCCATACCTCCGATTGCGGCTGTAGCTGCAAGCATTTCCCGCATACCAGGGCCGCCTTTTGGCCCTTCATAGCGGATGACTACAATATCGCCGGGTTTTACATCGCCTGCAAGGATACTTTCCATAGCGTCTTCTTCACAGTCATAAACCCGCGCAGGACCTGTATGGACGCGCATTCTTGGATCAACCGCTGCCTGTTTCACAACTGAACCGTCAGGGGCAAGGCTGCCTTTAAGGACTGCAATTCCTCCTTCAGCATGGATAGGTTCTTCGAGAGTTGCAATTATCTCTTTATTGAGCTTCGGGTTAACAATGTCAAACTCGTTCAGGTTTTCTCCGATAGTTTTTCCATTTACTGTAAGCAGATCCAGGTAAAGTTTGGAGGAAAGCCTCTGCATAACTGCCTGAACTCCACCTGCCCTATCAAAATGCAGCATGAAATTTGGACCGCCAGGACGCAGGGAAATCAAATGGGGGGTTGTCCTGCTTAGTTCATCAAATTTCTCAAGAGGGAGATTCAGTCCAAATTCGTGGGCAATTGCAGGAAGGTGCAAAGTTGTATTTGTGCTTCCTCCAATTGCCATATCGACCATTATTGCATTTTCAAGAGATTTAAAATTGACAATCTTTCTGGGAGTCAAATTTTCTCGAACCATCTCAACTATGCGCTCACCTGATTCTTTGGCAATGCGGATTTTTTTTGCATCTACTGCGTGAGCAGTTGCACAGCCCGGAAGGCTCAGCCCCAGGGCTTCGGTCATGCAGGCCATAGTGTTTGCGGTAAACATCCCTGCACAGGACCCGGCTCCTGCACAGGAAAGATTTTCAAGTCTTTTAAGGTCAGTTTCTGAGAGTTTGCCTGCCCTGTAAGCTCCAACCCCTTCGAAAACCGAAATGAGATCCGTGTATTTATCATCTACATAACCCGGAAGCATAGGCCCTCCGGTTACAACAATTGAAGGAATGTCAAGCCTGCCTGCTGCCATAATATGCCCTGGCACGATCTTGTCACAGGAAGGGATAAGGACAATCCCGTCAAACTGGTGGGCTTTAACCATAAGCTCTATTGTGTCTTCAATAACTTCTCTACTTGGGAGGGAATATTTCATACCCTCGTGTCCCATTGCGATTCCGTCGCAGACTCCTATTGTATGGAATTCAAAAGGAACTCCTCCAGCGTTCCTTATTCCGGCTTTCACAGCCTCAGCAAGTTTATTTAGATGGATATGACCGGGAATTATATCATTCCAAGAATTGACGACTGCGATGAACGGCTTCCTCATTTCGGAATCTGTGACTCCGGTCGCTTTCAGAAGTGAGCGGTTGGGAGCACGTTCAGGCCCCTCTTTGATAATAGCGCTTCTCATTGCAAATCTCCTTGAAGTTTTATAGTGAGAATTAAGTATTAAATGTATAGGTAGAAAAAAACTTCATAGTATAAACAGGTTGGGGAAGAAGAAGTTGTAAATAGATATGAGAAGGGACTAAGGGACTAAAAGCCCCTTAGAATAAAGAGACAGGAAGTCCGGCTGAAAAGATATTGACAAATTAATTACGTTGTAGCTGAATAGGAAACTGGTCTGGAAAAACATAAAAAATTTTACTTGAGAAAACTAGATCTCAAGTTGGTATAGATCAGAATCAGATATATTTGACCCAGGAATGGGCCTATATTTTACATAAAAAGATATTGTAATATTAATCCAAATATTTATAAACAATCCGGATTGTAAATCGCTAGCATAGTGAACGGGCCTTTCCCTTAACCGCATCTACAAGATCACATCCAAAAAACGAGCAAACTACAAAAGATTAATCAAAACAGGAATGTACCCGTTCACAGTCTATTCTTATTCTGTTTCTAATTTAATTCTTTAGTGAGTTAATATTGGGTTCATGATAGTCTCCAAGGTTTTGAGGCTATTTCCAGCCAGCGCCTTCTGATATCTATCGGTTTTTAGCATTCCTAGGAACAATAAAATGAAATACGTTGATTAAAAACAAACTTAGATAGAAATATAATTATACATACGAGATACATATGAAAGAGCAAGGGCACAGGAGCAAAAATGGGGGATATTAAAGAGATCTGTGCAGACGGTTGTAGAAATGGATGAGGATTCTGAGGAGAAGGGCACATTAGATATGAACCTCCAGACTGCAGTCAGTAGAAACAACGTTAGAGGAGAAGCTCTCCACGCAGCTCTGGAAAAGGAAGAAACTCTCAGAATGATGATCAATAACAGTCACGTAGTGCTCTTTCTCTGGATATACGAAGATAGATGGCCTGTGGAGTTCGTGTCCGAAAACGTGGCGAAATTTGGATACACGGTAGAAGACTTCACTTCTGGCAGGGTAATGTATAAAGACCTGATATACTCAGATGATCTCAAGAGGGTTGAAGAGAAATTTGAGAAAAAAGTAAAAAATGGAGTCTCCGCGTTTAATATGGAGTACAGGATAATTACGAAAGCGGGAGCTGTACGCTGGGTAAATGAAAGGACGTTTATCCAGAGAGATATGTCCGGAGAGGCAACACACTTCCAGGGAGTGGTGCTCGATATCACCAAGCGGAAGAAAGGTGAAAAAGAATTGGGGAAGACTCTTGAAATTCAGAAAATGTTGACTACAACAGTTAATAATAGTCCTGCAGTGATCTTTCTCTGGAAGAACGAGAAGTATTGGCCTGTGATTTTTGTCTCAGATAATGTGGTACAGTTTGGATACACGGTAGATGATTTTCTCTCGCAGAAAATTCAGTATGGTAAAATTATACATCCTGACGACTTGGAGAGAGTAGAAGAGGAACTTGACAGGAGCATCCACAAAGGAGAGGTAAGCTTCAATTCGGAATACAGGATTTTTACAAAAGCCGGAGATATATTATGGGTAAACGAGAGGACTTTTATCCAGAGAGAATGGGATGGAGAAGTAACTTGCTTCCAGGGAATTGTACTGGATATAACCCGTAGAAAGAAAACTGAGGAAGCCCTACGAAAATCTCTTGAAATGCAGAAAATTCTGAGAGCCATAATTAATAAAAGTCCTGCAGTAGCTTTTTCATGGGTAAATCTGGAAAACTGGCCTGTAGATTTTGTTTCTGAAAATGTTACGCAGTTCGGGTATTCCGTGGAAGATTTCCTTTCCGGAAATATACTTTATGGGGATATAATTCACAGAGAAGATATCCAGACTGTCATCGAAAATCTGGCACATTCAGTAAGAGAAGGCTACGACTCTTTCGAGATGGAATATAGAATTTTTACAGGGGATGGCGGTATACGCTGGGTTGAAGAGCGAACGTTTATCGAACGTAATATTAGAGGCGAAGTTACTCATTTTCAGGGAATTATTATTGATGTCACTGAGAGGAAAGAGGCTCAGAAAATGCTAGATATTCAGAGGGAGTTGGGAGCTTTTCTCAGCACTACCTGGAATCTACAGATCATGCTTAATCAGATCCTTGATGCCTGCATGAAGATAGAAGAAATAGATGCAGCAGGCATATATCTCAAAGACGAACTTCTGGATCAAATTAATCTGGTTGCACATAGAGGGCTATCTCCTGAATTCATAAATAGTATTTTGACATACAGGGCAGACTCTCCTGAAGCACGACAGATCTGGACTGAAAAGCCTGTCTACAGTATGGATTTTTTTTCTGAGAAAATGGCAGACTTAATCAGGAAGGAAAAAATAACTGCAGTAGCTGTGATTCCTTTGAAACACAGAGGGGAAATTATAGGCTACCTCAATTTTGCTTCACATACTGCAGACAAGATTTCCCAGAACGTACGCAGTTTTCTTGAAAGTGTAGCCCTGCAGGTAGTGAATTATATAGCTCCAATCTGTATTGTGGCGGACTTTGGGTAATTTTTCTCTTACGTGAAGTCAATTTAATTCTAGATCTGATTGTAGCTTTGATTCTGATCTAATTCTAGACGAAATCCTTATTTAAATTAATTATTATAATTAATATAGGATTGAAAAGTGGGAAGATATCGGGTTTCGTCTTATTCCCCCGTAGTCAGGGGAATGTGCAAACCTATTTTTGCTTACTTTTTGTCCGCTTCTGGCATTAATATACTCACACAGGATGGGGGATAAAATTGAAAGCGATAGTGGTTTATCTCAGTACTTCTGGGAATACAAAAGCTATGGCTGAAGCAATAGCAAGCGGGATTGAGTCAAAACATGTAGATGCAAAAGCTGTTAGCTTCTATGACGTAAAAGTTGAAGATCTTACTGAAGCCGACGCAATTGCAGTTGGTTCCTCGACTTTTTATTATAGAATGCTCCAACCCATGGAAAAGTTCATGGACGAAGTCCTTGTTTCCACAAATCCAAAAAGGAAGTTAGGAGCTGCCTTTGGGTCGTACGGATGGAGTGGAGAAGCGCCTATACTGATAGCTGAAAAGATGCGAGAGATGGGAATGACGGTTATAGATCCTGTGCTCAGGATATTGCACAAGCCTACAGATAAGGACGTGCAGGAATGCAAAAGGCTCGGTATCGACATTGCGGAAAAGCTAAAGCAAAGAAGAAGCAAAACTTCATAACCACAGAGGATACCGAGAAATCATTTTTTGAACATTAGGAATGATTTACAATTTACCTCAAGTTCCAAATTCAAGGAATAAGTGAACTGGCTGGAAACTACTAAGCTCTATGCTACTAAATTCTATAAATTATCGAAAATTTGGTTATTACAAAGAAAAGCTATTCTTATTTTTTCCTTTGTCCACGTTTTCAGTACATTTTGTGGCTCATTATTCATTTGATTTTTGAGTGATCTGGGTAGAATTCTTGAGTAATTCATCAAAAACTTCGTTTCCAAACTTAATAGCTGAAGGTTCATAATTTATCAGGCTTTCTCTGTCGAAATGCTTCTGATCTTTTGGGAAAAGGGAAATCATGAAAAACCTATCTGTTACGGTAAGATTCGCGATCCTGAGTTCTCCTGAGTAAACAAAAAACTTTACATTTTTGAGAGCCAGCATATTCTTGAGGTCTTCGAGATAGTCCTTAGAATAGAGCTGGAAAACAGATTCAGACATAAGAAAAGAAAGCTCAACTCCGTCTTTTGCAAGTTCCTGGCAGATAGAAATAAGGGGAGGATCAAAATAAGCTATACACTCAAGAATATAACTCGACTTAGAGAGGTCTTCAGCTATCTCCGGATTAAGCTCAAACATTCTATCCAAATCAGGTTGAATCAATTTACTCTTCCCGAGTTCTCCAAGCCGTTTTTTGAATGAAAGGGGAATTCCCTGAAGATCTCTTTCAGCCCAGTACTCAAAATTTTCCTCGAAAACATCAGTTATACTGACAAGAGGCTTCATTTTTTTAACAAGGACTTCTCCTATAAGCGAAAGTTTGTAGATTTTATCTTCCTGAACAACCAGAAACTTTTCTTTTAACTTTTTTATTTGAGGTAGAATAGCAGTGGACGTTACATCAAGGGTTTCCCTAATTTCATCCATATTTTTTGGTCCGTCTTTTAGAAAGAGCAGTAACTGCTTTCGTCTGTCAGAAAGAAAAATTAGGTCTAAAAGTTCTAATTGCAACCCTTTATCTCCTCTGGAGTTTTATGTAACTAAAGAGATATAGAGCAATCAAACGTTTATAAGTTGCCATTATTTTCCTATTTCCTATTTAAATAGGCTGAAAAGATTTTTTTCCATATCATTTTTGATATAAGTACAAGTAGTAAGTGAGAAGTAAAAAATCGTTTAAGTGAGAAGCAAGAAATCGTTTATTATATAAAAGAATAGGACAAAGATTATATAAAAGAACAGGACAAAGCGGCTAGTACAAAACGGCTTACAATTTAAATTTTGTTGAGTCACCCTGCCCTAGAAAGCTTACGCTACTGTTTAGGGCAGGGAATCTCTTAGTTTTTATGTTTAAGCTGGAACCCGGATAATAGAAAATATTCTCAAAGATTGATATTATTGTATGGCTTTCTGCATTCAAGAATTTAGTGAATAATCGGCGCCTGATAGTTGTTCAGGCAGAAGCTTCCTTGGTCAGAATATAAGCAACCATTTCAGGATTGAGTTTACTTTCCCTTGCGACTTTTTCTTCTATTCTCTCAGCAGGCGTGCCCTCTGATTTTAGTTCCCTTATTTTCTCAATCACTGAGGAAGGAATACTATAATATTCGTTAATGTCCTTCCTGTGGCCCCAAACATCACCTTCGATAAGCTGGATACGCTGCATCTCAAGGAACATTTCTATGGATTTTGAAACCGTACGCCTGTAAGATTTGGGTAACTGAATTACCTCTATTTTTGGACAGGTTTCAACCAATGCAAAGATGTCTTTGTTCGAAGGCCTGAAGGCAAGATGAACAACGCGTTCATTAGGATTGAGAGTAAATATTTCCTCTCTGGAGCTAACTACTCGAATTTTCATGTATGTTATTCCCCCACTGTAAAGTTCTTGTGTTTTTACCTCAATATAAACTACTTATACTTATTATAAATATTTATCTGCCCGCGCTTTTATTTTTTATACAGTACTTAAGCTTTCGGTCTCCCATCTGATCCTCTTAGACGCTGAAAGAGATCTTGAAAGGATAAAACCTGCAAAAATAATCATAACTCAGAAATTTTAGTCCCCGTAGGAATTTCTCGGCAAAGAAACCAAGGAGAAAGCAATTCCTAGTATCTAGGTGAGAGATGGATTAGAAAGAATTTACTGCGGTATCTGGACACACTTTGTAGACTGCAATTTTCAATACTATAAGCTTGGAATGAAAAAACTACTCTGCTACTATGCAGTGCTCGATATCAGATAATCTGGCAGCTTCATCCTTCAGAGGAAGAGCCGGAGAAATCCATAAATTAAAAACAAAAAGTAGGAAACTATTTTGGAAAAAAGATATTCTTTGAGATATGAAATTGCCTCAGAAATTAATAAATAAGGGCTTAAAATTGCCCAATCGCAAAAAGCAAGGGATGAGCTCGAAAAGCGCCTGCAAAGTTTTCTGTTTAAACTATTTCAAGTCATTTAGGGAAGACTGAAGGCAGAATCTCTCTTTGAAGTAAATAAAAAACTCTGAGATCCAGCCTATCAGCAATTTAATAAATCAGATCTCACTGAGTAAACTCTTCGAAATTTAGCTACGTCGAACCTAAACTCAGGTTAAACTCAGGCAAATGGATGTTTTGAAGAATCCTTTTTAGCAAGAGCTTCTTCCACAGTTGGCTTTCCTTCCATAGCCCTGGCTATTGCAAGCTTTGTTGCTTCATAGTTATATTCGTAGACTTTGCCCTTGTCTTTTGCGTCCCATTCAATAAATACTGAGACAATAATAAAAATATCATCAGCCTGTTCTTTAGGGAGCACTCCTTCAGCCACGGAGTCCATGACCGCCTTTGCGATTGCAGCTTGAGCTGGCCCGAACATGAGAGCAGCTTGCGAGACATTCTTTATCGTTACCTTGTTTACTAACAGGGTTACAGGTTTGGGCTGGATATTTGGTTCAAGGACTGCTAGAAGTGGGGTATGACCCTGCCTGGGCATTGCAAGCGAGTTAATAAACGCTGTTTCGACTGGCCCTCCTCTAGGTCCGATAACTAGATCTATGTGTGCAACTTCAGGCCCTGAGCCTATTAGAGCTTCTCCTATCATGCTTTTTAGAATATTCTTTGCCAATTAAACACCTCAGCTTATTTTTTAATAAAACCTAATACCCAACTATCACGGAAAATAGTTAAGTCTATAATACTTTTACATATACATAAGCAATTTCTCTGGTGCAATTTTAACAGTTAAATAAAGACAGGTAACCCAGAGAACTAATATAGGAAATACAAATAGTTTCAAAAGCTTGTAAAACACCAGATTTAAATCTCCTTTACCTGAACTGCTTCTTCTTGCATATGTGAAAAAAGGTCGGTGCCCCACTTTAGAGCTTGAAGTTCTGAACTGAACAGACTTTCATGCTCAAAAAACTTCGCTTGGGGAAGAACGGTAAGCAGAAAAAACTTGTCTGTAACCGTAAAGTCTGCAATTTTCGAGTTTTTCGGAAAAAGAGATAGGTTAACATACTCAAACCCGACAAGAGCTTGTAAATCTTCGTTGTGATCGGTTTTAAGTCTCTTTAGCACAGGTTCGGTGACTATTAAAGAGATTTCGGTTTCTTTTTTTGCAATTTCCAGGTAGAGAGGGATAAAAGAGGGATTGAAGTAAGAACTAAAGCCTAGAACCTTCCTTGAAAGGAGAAGATTTTCCACAAACTCAGGGTCCAACTCAAACATGTGGCTCAGTTTGGGGCGAATAAGTTTGCAGTTTTTTAACTCCCATATACGACTTCGCAAAACCTTAGGAATCCCTTCGAAATTTCGCCGCGACCAATAATTGTAATTATCTTCGAGCACTTCAAGGGTATCTATGAGAGGCGACATTTTATCCACAATTGCCTTTCCAATAATAGAAAGTTCATAAGTGTGGTTCTTCTGTATAACCAGTTTTCTGTCCTTAAGTTTTTTAAGCTGGGGGAGAATGGAGACTGGGTCCGTACAAAGTTGCTCCTGGATTTCATATATGGATCTTGGCTTGTCTTTCAAGAATAGTAGGAGTTCTTTTCGTTTCTCTGATCGAAAGATCAGTTCTGTTAACCCGACTCTTTTTTCCATCCGAACATCTCGAAAAAAAACATATAGTTTAAAAATGCACAGCAATCATATATACATTTCTGTAGCCAATTGAGAAACAAAGCAAATCTTCTTTGGATACAGATGCTAATTATCTTTAAAAGAATCCTAAAAAACTCTAAAATAAGTCTAAATTAACCTCAAAATTACCTCAATATAATATAATCTAATATAATATAATTTATTATAATGTAACTTTAAACCAGATTAGGAATAGGAAAAGCTTTCAAGTGTCAGATTCTTATACTTTTAAGGAGAGCTAGCTTCTTCTTCCAATGGTCAAGTCCTCGCTTTGCTGCATACCAGTCAAGATATTTTCCATCGTCAATAAGTTCGCCGGCTTCAAATTTTTTCATAAACTCAGTTGATATCAAGTCGTACTGGTCTTCAAATTTATCGCAGATCATAGAATAGCGATCTATTTTGTATTTTGCAAGATATTTCTCGTGTTCCAGAGCTGAGCGAATAACCTCGCTTGCTTCCTGAAGCGAGTAGTTGGTATCAATCTGCAAGGTAAGATCCATATTTATCCCATAAACATTATTGCTGGTTTTAAAACGATACAATTCTCTTTTCTTCTTGTTAGATTAGTTATCCAGCTTGTGAATTGAGCTTGTTTTTCGGCTCGAAGAATCCAGTTAGTTTCTATTCTCGAGACCAAGACCATATTTGTACCCTATAATTTCACAAACTAATAACATTTTACCCTTTGCGAGTAGAATTTTGAAAGGAATAAAGTGAAAAAATGTTAAAAGAAAGGAACAAATGAAGAGGAAATAGAAGAGATTAAAAATAGAGTAAATAAGATAAATAATAGGAAATAAAAGGAAAATAGAAGGAAATAAAAGGAAAATAGAAGAAAATAAAAGGAAAATAGAAGAAAATAAAAGGAAATAGAAAAAAGAAGAAAAAATCTGAACAGATAGTTATTATAGAAGATGTGGGTTTTTAATTAAAGCCACACAGTCATCAGTTCTCAGTTGCAAAGAGAATCTCTCCAGAACTTTCCAGATTTTTATAAACGAATGCTGAAGAGTAAGCAAGCAGCATGAATTTAAAGCCCTGGGCGAAATCCAGCTCGATAAACCTTAAAATCATGTACACAAAGAATGTAAACTGTACTGCGCACAGGACCATTCCGGCAATTGTGAGCATTTTCTGACGACTACTACTATCACTACTATCTGAATCATCGGATTCTTCTGACATTTTGTTTCAAACCTCGCAAATAAAGGGCTAAAAGTACTCTTTATTTCGCTCGTTTTTAGCTAATATTTAGCTTTTTATTGTTTCTTTTATTATATTTTGTTTTATTTTTGTGTTTCGTCAATTGGGTTTTACCGTTTTAGTTTTCAACCGGCTCAAAATTAAATAGGGTCCCCCGTAAGAGCGTGAAGGCTGGCTTTTACGGAGCTCCTAAAATGAGACAAAAAGCTGAAAACTTCAATGGATGCATCTGAAGGTTCAGTTCTACATTGATCCTCTGGTGCAGCATTATTTGAAAAAACACTCTCCGAATTAGAGACTTTTATACAGTATCCTTATTTATTGGGGATAGTATATATAGCTTACGAAGCATGGAGGGTATTGCGGGGCTTGAAATTGATTTTCAGGTGACGGTTTTGAGATTTATACGTAAATTCTCAAAATAAATTTCAACTTCTTATTCCAGGTATCAAGACCTCTTTTGCTGCATACAAGCCGAAAAAATCGTCATCATCCCCAAGTTTATCAGAATCAAATTTTTCCATAAAGGTATCTGAATCCATTTCATTCTTTTTCTTAAAATTCCCACAAATGTCTGAATACTATTGTATTTTGCAAAGAACTAACTATACTAGACGCTTCATAAATGAGCTAACTTACTTTTTGAGAGTGCAAAAGAGTGGTAGAGGAATCAAGGAAAAAATTTCTTCTGGATTATGATACCGACTACTGTAACAATAATTCCAACAATGATATCTATAATTTTTATTTTAAAAAGTTTGGTATTAGAATCTTTTATGGGACCGCTTTGTCCTGTTTTCGGAGCCTGTTCTTTGGTACTAGCAGGCTCTTCGGTAGTAGCCGATTGTTTTTCGTTATTAGAGTATTCTCCGATACTCGGCTTTAGAGCTTTCTTTATTAAGATTATTCCACACACTAATATAATGATAATATATTTAGCTAGTGAGTTTTTTCGGGCTTCTTCTGTATTTGATTTTAGGTCTTGTTCTGTAATCGACGGGATAACTTTCAGGGAGACAGGTTCGGATTTAATTTCCTGAATATTAAGTTCTTTGTCAGCAAAGGTTACAGTGCATGGATCCAAGGAAAAGGTACCGCTTTCCTTTGCCCTGATAGTGTATTGGATTTCTTCAGTGTCTTCCGGGTCAAGAATATCAAATTTATGGGGATGAGGAAAATTTCCTCCGACAAGATCTAAACTTGGAGAGCTAATCGAATCTACAACCTGAATGTCTATAATCTCAGTACGCCCAATATTTTCGATTTTAACAGTTATCGTACTTTCCTGGAACTGACGGATAGATTGAGGAGATGCCGTTTTGGAAACAACTACAGATAATATTTGAGGTTCTAATATAGTCACATTAGTTACTGATTCAGAGCTATCCCTTCTAAGTGAGATTGTGCCTCCATATGTATTAGAGTTCCAGTAGCAATCCCAATAACCTTCCAGCGTCGATGGAAATTTGCCATCAAATTTTAGGTTTACATTTTTCAGAAAGAAATCAAAACCTGGAGAGTATTCCTCAATACTTCTCAGTTCCTTAAAATTAAGAATTCTATCGTTGACAGATCCAGAAAATTCCATAATCGCATAGTATCCATCATTTGGCTGGAGCCTAACTATCTTGGAATTTCCGTAGACTTTGGATCCATCTTGAGATATATCTAAATTAAACGAATACTTTTTTTCTGTGTCATACTGGTTCAGTGTTCCTGTCCATGAACCAGAAACATCTGGATACCTCAATATATTTAGAGTACTTACGGGATTTGCTTCCGGGTTCCCATAATACATTTTTATCTTTGTCTTACTACTGGCGGGAACATAAGGTACCTTTACCCATATCTTAGCTCTTTTAGTGGATGAGTCGAATTTTTCTATTCTATAATTTAATTCGTTGTCATCTTCATCAGTGAAGCGGATATCTACGCCATCTTCTTGCGCTTCGGTGGGAAAATTACCGTCTTCAAGTTCAATCAACACATTGTAGTTCCTTAACGTATTACCAGAGGTTTCCTGTATCACTATATCTCGACTATAATCCCAGATACCGCCACCATCCTCAGAAAGCGCAGATGCTGTCCCACAACTCAATAAAATCAATAAAAGAAAGCAGGCAAGACGGTTCATGAATTTTCCCTCTTAAAAATTATCTTTTTTATATTCTATTCACACTTACTTGCTTCTGATAATAAGGATGATCAGTGATCCAATATTTCCAACTACTATTCAAAATTAGGGAGCAGAACTGCTCCCTAATTTAATACTTTTACTTAATTATTAGATTAATTTAATGAGACAGAAATAGAGTGCGAAGGCTTATTTCATCTAATAATACTCTTTAACGTATATAATAATTTTATGAAATTTGTAAGAAAAATTATACAAATAGTATCAACATTAATTTTACAAATTAGGGACATATAATTTAGCCAAATCTAAAATTATTAGCTAACTCTGATTAAAAACAAACAAATAGAATTCATGCGTCTTCGGTTAAGTGAAGAATCGTGACAAATTGCCTCTATTCCACAACAGTTGTCAAATATATGATTTTATTGTAGGCTGGAACAGGGTATCGATTTCATATAAATTGACCAAAATTTAAGATGGGCTTCTGATGCAAAATCGATAGCTTCCGGGCAAATAATTCCTTAACCGATGACCAATGAACCAGAATTAGAGGATTCAAAGAGGGGAAATTAAGCTAAATTTTCTACCTCGATTTTTGAGATATTTTCGATTATCAATTTTTTGAAATCATTGATCTTAGATTTGTGCATCGGAACGCCTACTAATAGTATTGTACCTCCAACCTGAGAGAATGGTGAAAAATAATTTAATTCAGAGAGATGTTGTTGACTATAAGGGTAACATAGAATCCCAATTTTGTTTTCACTTCGAGTAAAAGTGGTATATGCAAGTAGCTGATGCAAGTCTTTCCTATGTTCCTCCTTTAATTCTTCAGTAGTTCCTCTTAAGTTAAACAAATGAGACTTGTATTTTGCATCGACTATTACCTCAAGATCATTTTTCATGAGAACAATATCCGGCTCCAGATAACTTAAGCTCCAAGAAGGTTTAACACAAGAATATTGTCTAATTTTGTAATTGTTTAACTGAGTTGCTCCGATCTCTAAAGAAATTTGTCCAAAAAGATATTGAACATACCTTTCAAACAGAAGAGAAAAATCGATTCTCCAAGCAGTAATTTCTTCAAGACTTCCACTTAAGATTTTGTTTCCTTGTTTTTTTAATTCCTTAATAACAGCAGGGTCTGAATAGTGAAGACGAAGCTCATTTGTGGGTTTTACAGAGAATTCATATAAGAAATCGTCTAAATGAACAAAAACATCCTGAAATTGGTACTTAATATTTTGAGGAGTTCTAACTGAATTAATTTCACTTTTTGCGATACTATACACATATTTTAGTTCAAAGAACTCACTATGCAACTTACTTAGTATATTATCATGACAAGGAAAAAGTAATCTTTTTGTTGGATCAAATTCCTTTTCAATGTATTTTTTCCAATTAACCTGAGACTTAGGATAGCTGTATACTTTAGTAGTTGTTTGGAACTTACGCCAATTTGTTTTTATTGCTTTTTCTAGCAACTTTACAAACTTCATAGCCTCTAAATAAACAGGTGGTTTCAGATAATTGTGAGATAAAAGAGGAATTGAATGTTTGAATTCAGGAGATATTTCAGATTCCAACAAATTCACGATTTCAACATACTCTGAAAATTGATCAGTTGCAGTAGTATAACGAGGTATAACTATGAAATCTCCAATCTGTTTTCCATTATCAGGTGATCTTAAAGGGATCACACCAATAAAACGATCTGACCTAAAATTTAAGGAAACATTCTTCCCACTTCCTTCGATATGTGGAACGACTCCAAGGAAGTCAAACAAATCTTTATTGTAATCAACGAATTTTTGTAAGGATTCAGCTAAATATCTTCTATCAGCATTTTTAAACCATTTTTTAGCAAGAAACATGCCTGAGAGAGATTGAGATTTTTCAGAAAGGCAAGAAATTTCAAGAAAAATGCTATCCTGAGAGATCATTCAAACAAAACCTCACCCACTCTATCATAGAAGTATTTTGAGAACTCATCCTTTGAAGTTGTTAAAACGCCTTCAGCAAGATATTCTCTAATTAGAGGCAACAATTCATATTTAACCCGATCTTTCATCTCTTCCTCGGTTTCAGCTATAAAATAGGCTTGACCAGGTTGTAGTGACAACTCTTCACTGTTCGCATACAGATTAAAAATTCGACTAAACTCTCTAAAATCATCTCTGAAAAATTGTTTTCTACCTGTCATCTCAATTTCTTTAGGTCTTAAAGTATACCAAGCAAATCTCCTTCTTAGTGCAAAATCAACAACAGCCAAGCTTCGATCTGCAGTGTTCATAGTACAGATTACATAATAATTCGAAGGAATACTATTTACCTGATACCCGCCACCAATATCTATCTCTACCAATTCTTCTTTATCTTCTAATTGGTATTCGAAAAGGTAGAAAATTGGACCTAAAATGTTCGATAAGTTTGCCCTATTGATTTCATCAATAAGCAAAACGACGTTTTTTCCATGATCCTCTTTAGCCCTTTTCAAAGATTTATAAAAAATTCCTTTTTGCTCGATATAAGAGACATCTCCAGCTTTAAGGTTAGGCTTTATCCCATAAATGAAATCACTGTAACTAGTTTCTGCGTGAAATTGCGTGAAGAAAATTTCTGCATTTAGGTCCCGAGCAATAATTTTTGCTAACCTTGTTTTTCCGGTTCCGGGTGCACCTTGGAGAACCACAAATTTTCTTTTCTGAATCAGTTTTAATACTTCTTTCTCCTCATTTACATCTTCGATTTTTGAGACGGCTGCGATTGCTTTAGATACAGCTTTCCTTTGAGCTGAATTTCGTGGAAAATTTCTTAATTGGGCATAGGCTGCAACAAATCCTGCAACAACTTCTCTTCCATCATCGGATTCAGGATCCCAAATAATTTCACAGGCAGAAATGAGTTTAGAGTAATTTTGTAAATTTTTATCCAGATTTGGGATTTTTAGTTTGAACTGTTTTGGTAAATTTGATTCAATGTCCAAAAAAGAGGTTTTATAGAATCCATCCACACTAACAATTGAAGAAAATAACCTTCTAACTCCAGGCAAAGCTGCAAGTTCATAATCGTTTTTAAATCCTAACGTACCAACCACAAGAGAAACTAACCAAGGTTTATCGTCTTTATCTGGAAAGATAACAAGAGAAAAATCATGATAAGGACCAGATACCTCTTCATCTGGTGAAATTAAACCAAAAAATGCCCCACCTTGGTTGAGTGCATCCTCTTTTGTATTATTTCGAAATACGTAACTACTAACTAGATCCCCATTTTTTGCTCCGAAATTAGCGGCTAATCCTTTGACAAATTCAATAGTCCTTTCAATTTTACTCATCGATATCATCTTGGTTTAAAAAGCTTGGAAAATAAGATCAAAATGGAATTATTTTTACTGAATAAATAGCTGCCTCTTTTTTTTGAGATTGTGAAAGGTGAGCTGGGTAGAGTTACGAAAAAAAGTCTTTAGAAGGTATCTTTAGAGGGAAACTTATGAAGATTCAAATTAACTTTCTCTCCCCTCCTTCTCAAACTACATCTTTAAATCCCTCCTTACCCTTTTCTATCCCATAATATAACTTTCATAACTTTATTCGGTGACACTTTTATGAAGAACAGACTTTACAAGTATTACCCTGAAGATTTCGGGGAACTTACTGTTGACGTTTTGCATATGGATCTTGTATTTGACGTTTATGAGGACAGGACAAATGTGAAGTCCGTACTCAGAGTAAGGACAAAGGATGCCCCTATTGAGAAGCTGGAATTGAACTGCAGGGATCTTGAGATACGGGCTGTGAGCTGCATACAATGCGAGGTTTCTTACAGATACCGGAAGGATGATGCAATTCTTGAGATTTATTTCAGAGAAGAGATTCCGCCACATACCGAGGTTGCAGTTATTACGGATACGGTTTGCAGGCCAACCAAAAATATCCTTGAAGGATTATACTATGACGAAACGCCGGCAGGAGCTCCCCCGCAACAGATTACGCAGTGTCAGCAATGGGGTTTCCAGAGAATTGTGCCGTGCATTGACGACATGACTGCAAAATGCACTTATACAACTACCATTATTGCGGATTCGCGGTACACGAATCTCATTACTAATGGGGATGTTGTGGTTGAAAGGCATACCGTAAAGCCGGGGAGAGACAAAATTGTCTATGACAACTCAGTCACGCCAATGGCGCCCTATCTCTTTTTCCTTGGGGTTGGGACTTATGCAACCTTCAAGAGAGAGTTTGAGTATCCTGATGGGGGCACTTTCATGCTGGAACTTCTCGTGCCACCAGAGTCAAACGTAGCCGCAGCCGAAAAAGCGCTCGATATCCTGCACGACTCCATTATGTGGGTTTATCTTTTCACTGGACCCGAACAATTTGATGAAGAGAAGCTGCCTGTCAGGAAGGAAATCTGGGATCTTGTCCGCATGCGAGAGCTGATGAAACTTGAAGCAAAGCCTGAATTTACGCCGGAAGAGCTTGAAAAGGTCAGGAACAGGCTTGCCGAGCTTGACAGCACCATTAGTCCGGGGTACAGGTACACGGGCACGGTATACAGAGAAATCGGGATGCAGAACTCGGATTTTGGAGGCATGGAAAATGTGGGAAATACCACGATTACCACAAACCGGATAATGCCTTTCCCGCAGACAACAGACCCAGCTTATGAATATATGGTGCGGGTCAAGGTGCACGAATATCATCACAACCAGAACGGATCCGAGGTCACTGGAAGAAGCCCGTTCGAGATCTGGCTGAATGAAGCCGTAACCGTGCATGTTGAAGAACAGCATCATGCCTTTTTCTTTGGCGAAGATTACCAGAGGCTCTCCAGAGTGCTTGAGCTGCTTGCGCCTGCCTCGGGAACGTTTGCCCTGGATTCGGGAGCAGCTTCCATTCCAATCATTCCTGACGGCTTTAATGACCCAAATGATCTGATTACTGCAGTTACTTACGTAAAAGCCCCGGAATATGCGCGCATGATCGAGTCCCTTATAGGACCGGATACTTTTGTCAGAGGTCTTGACAGGTATTTCAAAAAGTTCAAGCATTCCAATGCAAGCACTCAGGACTGGATTGAAGCTATGGAAGAAGAAAGCGGGCAGCCTTTAAAGGAAATGTCCGAGACCTGGCTGAGACAGAAAAAGTTCCCTGTAGTTGAGGTTTCAGCTGAATATGACAGAATTGCCAGGAAATTTACCCTCTTCCTCAAACAAAAATATCCTGCAGGCGGAAAATCCTGGGAATTCCCATTCAGGGCAGCCCTTGTTGACGAAAACGGAGATGACCTTGCCGAAGTTCTGGAGAGAGTTAGTGGGGAAACTACCGAGATTACAATTGAAAACGTGGACATGCCAGCTTTCCTATCCCTTAATAGAGGTTATTCTTTCTACGGAAAACTTGTATATAGGGCAAGCCCGGACGAGCTCCTGATGCAGGTTAGAAAGGACACGGATACCATAGGAAGATTTACAGCATTTTATACCCTGGTTGATAGGGAAAAACTCAGACTCCTTAAGAATCCTGAAGCAAGACCCTCTGAAGACTTTGTCGAACTTTACTACAGGCTACTGAATGACCGGCAGCTTCTCGAAAAGGCAGGCGGACAGTTCTTGACCATTTTTGAGTCTGTAGAAGATGAAGAATTTGCTCACAGGTATCAGGCACTTTATGAGGTTAGACAGGAACTTCTGAAGGCAGTTGCCTGGAAATATAAGAATTCCATGATCTCTGCCTACCACTTCTTTGAAAATGCCTCGTCTCCATGGGATCCCACTCTTGAAGAGACAGCAAGAACAATCAAGAGTAGGCAGGCTAAAAATATCTGTCTTGGCATTCTAGCAACTCTTGACACCCCGGATATTCATGACATGATAAAACAGCAGTTTGAGACAGCAACCTGTGCAACGGACCGACTGAGCGCATTTGCCGCATACCTGAACAGTTCAGCACCCGATAAATTTGAAATCCTGAGAGCCTTTGAAGCAGAGTCTAAGAAAAGTCTTGTTGCCTGGGAAGCTTTCCTCTCTGTAATAGGAAGCAACAGCAGCGCTGACGCAGTTGAACTAGTCAGGGAAATGGAAAGGTCAGATGCTTTCAGGATTGAGCAGGCAAACGACCAGCGTGCTCTTTACGGCAGCTTTGCCCGCAACCGGAAAAAATCACTTCAAACTAAAGAAGGACGGGCTCTCTTTGAAGAAATTCTGAGAAAACTTGCTCCTGTAAACGAGTATAGTACGGTCAATATGCTCAATGCCTTTGCAAACATAGACCAGATGGAATCAAAGTATCACATCCCGTTGGTAAAGATCTTGGCAAATCTTCTCGCAGAGCTTGATCCCCTGAAGTTCCCAAGCGTGTACAATAGAATCCGAAAACTCCTGTTGGGAGCTCCGAAAGCTGTCAAAACATACGGGATAGAGCACGGAGATATTCCTGGGTTACAGCCATAAGTATTGATAAAAAGTAAAGATAAAAAGCCAAGATAATAAGTAGACTCGTAACTGGACTTTTTGTTCCGGTGTTTATCATCGGAACAGAGATCTTTATCGAATTCTTAGTCAAATTCTCCATTTTCCTGTGGCCCTGATATTTTGTTGTAAATTTGGAGAAAATGATTTTGGAGAGAACGATTTTAGAGTATTAATGCTATTGTTTTAGATAGATATTGCTGTTGCATCCGATGATTAAAAGTTAAAAGATCATTTTTATTTAAAATTAGTCTTACATGCAGTAAATCATATATAATTATTATACAGTTCGTGTTATATATTTGTTATATTATATAATACGCTTAGCTACTGCGGTAGTATTAAAGGGGGTATAATATGCATGGAAAAGTTATTAAATTTTCAAGCCTATTCATAATTTTATTGTTATGCATGTCGATATTAGGGGCGGCTTCAGCAAAAACATCTGATAAAGAGAATGTAAGTGCCTCAGATTACTGGAAGCCTGTGGAAAAGGCTATGGCTGAAAAGGGCAAGATCAGCCCAGATGGTGCAATAAAGTTTACAATACCGATGACTTTGGATGTAACGCTTGGTGGCATAAAACTTAATCCGGCTACTGAACGCTCTCATGATTTCGATTTCATGAAAGCAGGAAATAAGGCAATGATGGTCGGCGAAATTGGGGTTACGGAAAAGGAAGCAAAAAATGTATCTAAGATGGTTCTCCAGTCAGGGTTTGAGGTAACGGCTCTACATAATCATTTGCTCCACCTGTCACCTAATGTAATGTGGATGCACATATACGGTTATGGTGATCCTGTAGATATGGCTAAGAAGATACGCAATATCACCGGTTATGTCAACGGCAACTCGTCTTCCATTGAAGGTGAGAAGTTCCAGAGTAAGGGGATTAATACCACTGAACTTGATACGATTATTGGAGATAAGGGCACTATCGAGGGAGGAGATTATAATTACGATATACCTAGAGCTGACAAAATACGGATGAACGGTTATGTGCTGTCTCCAACTCTGGATGTCTCATCAATGATAAATTTCCAGCCTTTAGATAACGGCAGCGCTCTAGTTGTCGGGGAATTCGCGCTTGAATCAAGTGAAGTGGAGCCCGTAGTAAGGATACTAACAGCTAATGGCGTGGAAGTTACAGCTCTTCATAGTCACATGTTAACCGAGCAGCCACGTTTATTCTATGTGCACTGCTGGGCTACAGGAGACGCTACAGAGCTTGCAGGCATAATGCGTGAAGCTCTTAATGAAACAAATAGCAAGATAGGAATCGAGAGTTCTTAAACTTCCTGTCCGTCGATAATACAGCATGTTTAATTCTGGGTGTAACTAACGCCCTCTTTTTATTAACTCAGATTTCTATTTTTTATGAAAGCCATTATTTACTTTTCGAAATCCAGTATAGTTGAAACTTACTGATCTTAGTCCTCTGGCTTAGTAGATGAAACTCGAACATAACTACAACAAGATGCATCTGAGGAATATTGCAAACAAAATTGCAGTTAAAAGCAAAATCTAAACCGATTTTTAAATTAATTTCTCTAGGATCTTATTAGGTACTACCGCAAGATATTACGGTCAATACCCTCTCATTCATATTAAGCTCGTTTTCTATTCTTCTTTCATCGCTCTCCCAAATCCAATTTTTAGATTCATCTCCGAGAGTAATAAGACATAAAACTGAATTTTTCACCTGAGGATTATTTTTTTCAAGTAGCGCAATGAAATTTTTATCCTGAACAGCTTGTTTCGTTACTGTAATTATATAATGATTTCCTTTTTTGATATCATGGTTAAAATATATAGGATCAGTCCAATTCTCATCTTTTCTCAATTCATTTCTTACATCCATTCTTTTATCTCTATCTAATATCATGTAGTACCTACTTGGCATAATATCAGAATTGTAATCTATGGTGTTTATAGTCATGTTGTAGTTTTCAATAATGGCTTTAACTTCAGGCTCAGTAGTCCCCTCTTCAAATTCGATAAAAAAGCCGGCTACTTGTTTCCCTTGAACTGGCGTTTTCGTATCAACTGGTGTTTTTGTATCAACTGGCGTTTTTATAAACAGTCCCACAAGCAATGCGAGAATTAGAAAAACGATAAAAATAGCGATTTGATTATTGGTTTTGCTCATATCAACCACCGCAAAAAGTTGAGGGGCTTTAGCTCTTCACATATACACGCCCATATCCTGAACCAAATGTTTCCATGTAAAATACTCAGAGACAAGATTAGGCAAACTTTGAAAATTTACGAAGCTAATAATTCCTTGTCTCCGAGCAATATGGAGTTCAAATTGAGTTTTGCAGGTTTTCCAACCCCCTAAAGTAATTCATATTGACATTATATAATTTTTCTTGTCAAGTTATTTTTTACTTTTATTCTATTCATCCCGATCAATTTTTAAAAATATTTTTTTTAATTTTTCATCCTAAAAGATCTTAATTACCTGCGTGAGCTTGAATCTGTTATTTATTTTGAACCTCAACGCCAATGAGATCAGCTTATCAATATTCAATAAGTATAGAGTAATTCACTACAGCTAAATCAAGGAGTTTGGCTCAGTCAGGTTCAGCAAATGAAATTTGACTTTTTGGAATCACCATAAGATGTACGAAACAGATTGCCAGTAGAAGAAATGAAAGCAAGACTTCAGATCGAAGAAGATTATTCGAATTGTGAATAAAAAGAATTTTAAAAGAGTTTTGAAGCTATATATTTTCGGGATAAAATGGATATAACAGTATTATACTAAATCTTATAAGATAAGAAAAAAGTATCTGGGAAATAGCTCAAAACAATTCTGTGCTGCATTAAAAGCCGTAATTTTGAGATAGAGATCTATTTTAGGGCTGGAATTTTTGGGAGGGGTAAGAATGGAACTTGAACTCACTAACACATTCCTGGAAATTTTCATGAGATTCTTCGAGATTGTGAGTGCACTTCTGGTAATATATGGGGGATTAATTGCTACGATTAAAATTTTACTTGTGGAAGCATTCAAAAGACCCTACAAGTATGAAGATATTAGAAAGGAGTTTACAAATAAGATACTCTTCGGGCTTGAACTGTTAATAGTTGGCGATATACTCGGAACGATAAGAAACCCAACAGTAAATGACCTGATGCTCGTTGGAACTATTGTAGTAATCAGGACAGTTCTTGGTTACTTCCTGAGTAAGGAAGCCAAAGAATACCATTTTGACTGAAGGGGAGGATGTGAAATTGCAGCAAATACATGATACCTGTAAATTTTAAGCTGATTTCACTTTTGCTGACTCTGGAGGAGCCAAACCCTGCTGCTCACAGCTTTTCGGCTTTCCCATAACCTCCCGCATTAAAAACGATATGTATTAAAATCGTTTTTCAACTTTAGAAAATCTGGAGATTAAAACCAGAACGATGTTTTAGAGTTTGATTTCCTATTTTTAAGTTTGATTTCTTATTCTTAAAGTTGTTTGTTTACAGGAGCAAATAAAGCTAAAAACAGTATGATTTAAAAGCAAGTAGAGTGTTAAGGATACAAAATATTATTAAACTCTAATATTATACTAATCCAAAATCCAGATTGTACGGACGATTTGTATCAACTATTAACATTGACTATTAGTATTGGTTAAACTTCAGATTATACTTACCTGAAACGGGCACAACATAAAGCCCGACATTCAAATTATTCAAAATTATCAGACACAGAAAATTATCAGACACAGGAGCAATTCAATGTATCACCTGAAATGTATCGAGTGCGGTGCAGAGTACTCCAAAGATGAAGTAATCTATACATGCAGCAAATGTGATGGCCTGCTTGACGTTGTTTATGATTATTCCTCAATTAAACTTGACATGGAAAAACTGAAGACTGAATGCCCTTCAGTCTGGAAGTACGGAAAACTTCTTCCTGTAGAAAGAGAACCTGTAACTATCAGGGAAGGTGGGACTCCCCTCTATAAATGCGACCGGCTGGCTGAGAAGATAGGGATCAAAGAACTCTACGTAAAGCATGAAGGCATGAACCCTACAGGCTCTTTTAAAGACAGGGGTATGACTGTAGGGGTTACAAAAGCGCTTGAGTTGGGCATGAATACCGTTGCCTGTGCGTCAACCGGAAACACCTCGGCAGCCCTTGCAATCTATGGGGCAAAAGCGGGAATTCCCGTGGTGGTACTTTTGCCTGCAGGAAAAGTTGCTCTTGGAAAAGTAGCTCAGGCTCTTATGCACGGAGCAAAGGTTCTCAGCATTCGTGGAAACTTTGATGAGGCACTTGCCCTTGTGCGCACCCTCTGCTCCCAGGAGAAAATTTATCTCTTAAACTCAATCAATCCTTACAGGCTGGAAGGTCAGAAAACTATTGGTTTTGAGATTGCAGATCAGCTTGGTTTCAGGGTACCTGATAGGGTTGTCCTGCCCGTGGGAAATGCAGGGAATATTACAGCTATCTGGAAGGGCTTCAGGGAATTTAAGAAACTCGGCATAACGGATTCGCTCCCGAAGATGACAGGGATTCAGGCTGAAGGCTCCTGTCCCATTGTAAGAGCCATAAAAAACGGAGCCCTGGAAATCACTCCTGAGGAAAACCCTGAAACCGTTGCAACCGCAATCAGGATCGGAAACCCTGTTAACGCGAAAAAAGCCCTGAGTGCGATCCGGGAATCTGGTGGGACAGCAGAAGCCGTTACCGACGAGGAAATTCTTGCAGCCCAAAAAGATCTTGCAAGGCTTGAAGGCATAGGCGTCGAACCAGCAAGTGCAGCCTCGGTTGCAGGGCTCAAGAAACTGGTTGATATGGGTATTATAGGCAAAGACGAAACCGTTGTCTGTATCACCACAGGGCACCTGCTTAAAGACCCACAGACTGTAATTGATATCTGCGAAGAGCCGATTGTTGTGGATGCCAGTATAGAAGCCATCCGGGAAGCTATCTTTGGAAAGGCAGAATAATACCTGCAAAACAGATTAGAGTCAATCGATGGGTGTGAACACGAATGGAACAGGATTATAAGCCTCACGAGATAGAAAAGAAATGGCAGAAAAAGTGGGATGAAAGCAAGATTTTCCAGGCCGAGCCTGATAAGCGAGAAAAATTTTTCATAACCATTCCCTATCCTTATCTTAACGGGAACCTGCATGCAGGACATACCCGGACTTTTACTATAGGTGATGTGGTTGCACGGCACAAACGGATGCTAGGGTACAATGTGCTTTATCCTATGGGCTTTCATGTGACAGGCACACCCATTATGGGGCTTGCCGAACTGATTGCAAATCGGGACCCCCAAACTATAGATGTTTATGAACGCCTCCATGGAATTCCCGGAGATATTCTGCCAACGCTCGATACCCCTGAAAAAATTGTTGATTATTTCAAGCTTGAATCCGAGAAAGCCATGCGGAATATCGGATACTCCATTGACTGGAGACGCAAGTTTACTACCACTGACCCGACCTATAAAAAGTTCATTGAATGGCAGTATATCCGGCTTGAAGAAAAGGGTCTGATCGTAAAAGGTTCCCATCCTGTAAAATGGTGCCCGAATGACAATAATCCTGTAGAGGACCACGACATCCTGTACGGGGAAGAAGCTACCATTGTCGAATATACGCTGATTAAGTTCCGATATAATGACCTGGTCCTGCCCTGTGCAACTCTAAGGCCGGAAACCACATACGGAGTGACTAACCTGTGGGTTAATCCTGATGTGACTTATGTAAAAATAAAGGTCACGCAGGACAGTAGCGAAGAGTTCTGGGTTGTCAGCAAGGAAGCTTTCAGAAAACTGACTTTTACGGACCGGACTGTAGAGTATATTGAAGACGTACCTGCAAAATCCATAATAGGAATTAAACTCACAAACCCGGTTACAGGTGACGAAGTAATCTCTCTTCCTGCATCCTTTGTCAAGCCTGAGAATGGAAGCGGAATAGTAATGAGTGTGCCCGCCCATGCACCTTTTGACTACCTGGCTCTTCGCGATCTTTGTGATGCTGACCTGAGTGAGTACGGGATAACTGAAGACCTCAGGAATATAAAATTAATTTCACTTATCAAGGTACCTGATTTCGGAGAGTTCCCTGCAAAGGAAATCGTTGAAAATATGGGAATTACAAGCCAGAACGATCCGAGAGCCGAAGAAGCCACAAAGATCGTCTACAGGAGAGAGTTCCACGGCGGTGTACTTAAGGAGATTACAGGAAAATACGAAGGACATGCTGTCTCCAAAATCAAGGATATCCTTACCAGGGACTTCATCAGTTCAAACACAGGAGAGGTTTTTTACGAATTCAGTGAACCTGTTGTTTGCCGCTGTGGCACGCCCTGTGTCGTGAATATGGTAAAAGGACAGTGGTTCCTTAATTATTCAAATCCTGAATGGAAAGCAAAGGTTTACAAATGCCTCAACGAGATGCGGATTATTCCTGAAGAGTACAGGGTCGAGTTTGAAAACAAGGTTGACTGGCTTAAGGATAAAGCTTGTGCCCGCAGGAAAGGCCTTGGAACACTACTTCCCTTTGATAAGGAGTGGCTAATTGAGTCTCTTGGAGATTCGACAATTTATATGAGTTATTATATTATTGCCAGGTTTATCGAAGAGGGTGAACTGAAGCTCGAACAGCTTACTCTTTCGTTCTTCGACTACGTCCTGCTTGGAAAGGGCGATTCCGCAGCAGTCAGCGCGGAAACTGGTCTTAGTCCAGAGCTTCTTGAGGAAATCCGCAGGCACTTCAATTACTGGTATCCTGTTGACCTGCGCTCTTCAGGCAAAGACCTTGTTCCAAACCACCTGCTCTTTTTCCTTTTCCACCATGTGGCCCTCTTTGAGGAGGAAAATTGGCCGAAAGCTCTTGCAGTAAACGGCTTTGTCTCCCTCGAGGGACAGAAAATGAGCAAGTCCAAAGGCCCTATCCTGACCATGGAAAGCGCAGTCAGCAGTTATGGTGCGGATATTACAAGGATGTATATCCTTTCCACAGCCGAGCAGACGCAGGATGCAGACTGGCAGAGGACAGGAATCGAATCTGCCAGAAGGCAGGTGGACAGGCTCTATTCCTTTGCAAAAGGTGTTATAGAGAGCGGAAAACGTGCAAACCTGAGCATTGAGCTAAAGCAGATCGACCGCTGGATACTTTCAAGGCTGCAGAATTATATCCGGGAAACGAATTCAGCCCTTTACTCTATCCAGACAAGGGAAGCAATTCAAAATTCTTTCTTCCTGCTGCTAAATGATGTCAGGTGGTACCAGAGAAGAGGCGGAGAGACTCTGCTCTACTATGTGCTGGACAACTGGGTCAGGCTTATGACTCCTTTTACCCCGCACCTCTGTGAGGAAATCTGGGGAGCAATGGGGCATGAAGATCCGGTTTCCCTTGCCCAGTACCCGCTTTATAATGAAGACCTGATAGATGAAGGCGCGGAGCTTGCTGAAGAAATGATAAAGGGAACCCTTGAGGATGTTGAGGAGATTGTAAGGGTAACAAAGATGACTCCAAAAGCAGTTCACCTCTACACGGCTCCTGCCTGGAAAGCCGAAGCCATTAAGTGTGCCTGCGAGATGCAGCTTGAAGGTTCCCTTGAGATAGGCATGCTTATAAAAACTCTGATGGCAAACCCCGACCTCAAACGCTTTGGCAAAGAGATCCCGAAGTTCGTGCAGAAGCTCGTTCCGGAGTTCAAAAGCGGAGGCGGAGACCGGTACGAAATCTTTGCAGGCCCTGGCCTTGATGAACAGGCTCTCCTGATAGAATCAGCTTCCTTCCTTGCAAAAGAAATCGGCTGCCCTGTTGAAATTCACAGTGCCGATTCTCCTGCCTTTGACCCTGAGAAGAGATCAAGGTTTGCCGAGCCTCTGAGACCCGCAATTTACATTGAGGGAAAGAAGGCAGAATAAAAAACGACGAATGGGTAAGTTTGTCCAATCCTGTATAAACTTCGAGAGTTTGAAATATCTCTATAGCAGGGAGATGCGGAAAAAATAAGAAACTCTGTTCCGCATCTCTTTTTTCTTTTTTTCAGAGATTTTTAAAATTGAGTTCAATCTAAAAATTTAGAATTTGCTTCTCTAGTTCAGTTGTCGGAGCTAGATTAGGCTTTTCTGCATGTTGTGATTCTTGTGCAGATACTTTTTCTGATGTAATTGGTTCTTGTCTGTATATCCGGTTGCAATATTTTGAGTTTTGAGATAGGCTCGATATAAACGCACAATATATTTTTCAGACAGCTTTTTCATTGACACGATTTTTTTTTGATGACAGTAATAATTGTAATTCTTTTAAAGACAAGACTTTATCCTTCCTTCTATGAATCATACGATGACAATTAGGACAAACGCAAATTAAATCTGTAGCAGCATTTACTTTTACAGGCCCTTCTCCTTCATATAGGGGCTTTATATGGTGGACTTCAATGTAATCTTTCCCTATTTCACCATATGTTTTTTCAAAATCGAACCCACATGCCTGACATACAGTTCCATGTATTTTAACAGCATCTCTTCTGTTTTTTGGATTTCTCTCATAGAGAGTAGTATACCGCCTTCTTTTTTTACCTTCATCTCTTTCTTCTCCATCGTAACTTGTAAGTTCTTCTTCTTCAGATGGAAACTTTTTTTCATCTACTATACCAAGCTCTTCTCCAAGCTCTTCTATTGCCTGGACTAGCTCATCTCTAACCTTCCATACAAAATGGTTACCCTCTTTGTAGTCTTCATACCACCCTTCAAATGGTACGCTGAAATATGATTTTTTACCTGTAGTGCCGATTACTTCAAACCGATTAAGATGCTTTAGAATTCCGTTAGTTAAACCTTTGACATATCCGTTATACGGTGTACCCTTCAAATCAGATGGATACTTTGCCATTATCGCGTGGTTTGTAGCTCGATGGTCAATTTCATAGTACCATTTCAAAACCATGTCCAAATATTCAGGTTTAAAAATTTCAGGGTTCTGAAGCATTGTTTTCCATTCTTCCACAGTAATATCAATCTCAACTTCGTATCGACCATCAATGTACTTCAATTGACGCCTTTCCATAATAGAACACCTCAATGGTAGATATTAGCTTCTTAGGAACGTTAAATTTTTTGATTCTGTTGTGAAAAAAAATCAGAACATTTTACAAAATCATTGAAAATCTTCACAATAAGACAATTTTGAGTGATTAAAATTGGGTTCATGCGTCTTCGGTTAAATGAGGAATCGTGACAAATTGCGTCCATTTCCACAACATTTGTCAAATATTTTAATAAATTATGAGATGGAACAGGGTATCGATTTCATGTAAACAGGTCTAAATTTAAGGCCGGTTTCTAATGCAAAATCGATAGCCTTCAGGCAAGAAAATTCCTTAACCGATGACCAATGAATAATCTTTTAATCTCCAGAATAAAGTTCAGTTCTCCTATCCTCAAAAACAGGAATAGACTTTCGAATTTCATCTTTTTCGGATAGGTCAAGGTCGCAGACAATTACACACTCCCGGTCGCCTGCGTCGGCTTTCACGTTACCCCAGGCATCGATTATCATTGAGTTTCCGAAGTAAGTACAGTCAGGAGTCGAACCTGTGCGGTTGCAGGCAATGTGTGGGATCTGATTTTCGATTGCTCTTGCCCTTGCCAGGGTCTTCCAGTGCTCAGACCTTGGCTCTGGAAAAGCTGCGATTGTTACAAGGAGATTGGAACCAGCAAGGGTAAGTTTTCTTGCAACCTCGGGAAAACGAAGCTCGTAACAGATCTCAAAACCGATTATTAGGCCCTGTTTTTTTAGAGTTATTGGCTCGATTGAATCTCCCCTGGAAAAATACCGGTTCTCATCCTTAAAGGGGTGAGTTTTCCGGTAAGTGCCTGCAAGAGCTCCTGATTCAAAGCAAAAACCGAGATTGTAGTAAAGTGTGGAATTACTAGAGTCAGAATTAGTAGAGTTAGTAGAATTAGTAGAGTTAGTAGAATTAGTAGAACTAGTAGTAGTAGAATTAGTAGAACTAGTAGTATTAGTATAGCCTATAGGATCCTTACGTTTCCCGATGCCAGGAATTTCTTCCAAATCAGCTTTTTCAATTATGGAGCCCATGATAATACAGTCACTGGCTTCGGAAAAATGCGCCAGTTTTTCAAGGAGGGGGGAAGGCAGGGTTTCTGCTGCATTGTCAAAGTGCTCGTAGCAAAAGCCTGTTAAAAAGACTTCGGGAAAAACGATAATTTTGGCTCCTCGTTTTACGGCTTCTAGAGCCATATGGAAAGCTTTTTCAAGGTTTTCCTGTTTCCTGCAATGCAGTACATCCATCTGGATACAAGCGACTTTCATGTTTAAACCACCAGTAACCGCCAGTAACTATCAGTAAAAGGTTTCAGTTCTGCTAAAGTAAGATCTTGAATACTAAATGGAATAAGCTTAAAGGAGATAAATTTAGAGGAAATTAACTTGAATAAAGTTAGTTTTAAGGGAAACGAGCTTGAAGAAAACCAGTTTAAAGGAATGAATTTTTCAATAGAGAAGGATAACTTGCTTACTCTTCGCTACCAGACCTTCATTTCAAGTAATTCCAGGAGTTTATACTTCTTATGAGAGAGTCTGTAAGGGTAAAGTCTAGAGAATTTGGAAAGAGAATCTCAAACTTCATAAAAAGATTCGTTGAGTATTATAGATAAAATCTAAGAAAGTTTAATTTGGGGAGGATAAACTAAGAATCCTGTAAAAAGAAAACGCCTAGTTTGACAGAACGAAATATTTCCTGGAAAGAGAACTCTTAATGTATATAATTAATGTAACCTTTTTATGTTCTAAATTAGCTAAATATGTATTAAGTACGCGTTTTTCCAGCAGAGATAAAGGGCAACACTTAAAAATGAGAATTGCTATCTAAGTTAAGCTCTAAATCAACTATTTGACAAGGATGTAAAGATGATTACAAAGTTAATTCCCAAAAAAGTATTTTTTACAAGTGGAGTTGGTACACACCCCGAACATCTTGAATCATTTGAAGTTGCACTCCGAGACGCTGGCATTGAGAAATTTAATCTTGTAACTGTAAGTTCTATTCTACCTCCTAACTGTGAAATTATATCCAGAGAGGAAGGTCTGAAAGATTTAAGTCCAGGAGAAATCGTATTTTGCGTAATGTCTAGGATATCTTCCAATGAGCCAAGAAGGACACTCAGCACATCAGTGGGTTGTGCATTTCCACAAAATGTAAACAAGCATGGTTATCTTTCTGAGTATCATGCTTATGGAAAGACCGCGCAAGAGGTAGGGGATCATTCAGAAAAACTTGCCAAAAGCATGTACAGCACTTGGACAAATGAAGCGCCTCTCAGGACTCTCAGTTTCCCGAGATCATCTTCCGTAGGTGAACAAGGAGACTGGATGACTGTGATATCCGCAGCAGTTTTTACTATCTGAAAATTAACAAGGTAGACTTGCAATTATTGTGAGATTATTTACAAGCGTTGTTTTGGAGCCTTAATATACCAATCGTGCTGTCAATCTCACATTTATTGCTCGTGATTAAACTTGGCAAATTTACTTTCCTTAATAAGATTTATCTCTATTGGATACCATCCAGTGGAAGAGTCAGAATAATCTGTGCTTAATAAATATAATAATATAGCACACTTTGCATTTCTTACCACTTGTTACAAAACACCGCTGGTTTTAGAATCACATGCAAAACTATCATTATCTGATTATTAGGAGAATGGTATGCGTCTTAATGTATTAACAGATACCCCAACCGTCCCTATAGATGTAAAGGATAGGTCTGTAAGCGAATTGATGGATGGCATGCTCAAAACAGGTTTCCAGGGAAGGAAGCTGGCTGAATCCTTCCAGGCCTGGCACAATATGCTAAAAGAAAAGAATATGACTGTGCTGATGGGCCTGTCCGGAGCTATGGTTCCTGCTGGCATGCGCAGGATTATTTCCTATATGATCCAAGAGAGAATGATAGACTGCCTTGTAAGCACAGGGGCAAACCTGTTTCATGACTCACACGAAGCGCTCGGCAAGAAACATTATGTAGGCTCACATCTGGCTGACGACGAAAAACTCTTCGAGCATGGTGTGGACAGAATTTACGATATTTTCGCAGTTGAGGAAGAGTTCAGGACAGCAGATAACCTGATTGCGGACTTTGCAGAAAATATCGGGAAAATTTCTTGTTCATCAAGGGAGTTCATGTACCTGCTTGGAAAGGAACTTGTAAAGCGTGGGGCTGCAGAGGATTCTATTGTTGTAAGTGCATACAGGCACAATGTCCCTATCTTTGTACCTGCACTTTCTGATAGTTCAATAGGGATCGGGCTTACCATTGCAAGGAGAAGAGGATCGAAGCTAAAAATTGACCAGATAAAAGATGTTGATGAAATCACGCAGATTGTGGAAAAATCAGAAAAAACCGGAGTTGTCTATGTTGGAGGTGGAGTTCCTAAGAATTTCATCCAGCAGACTGAAGTAATAGCTTCTATTCTTGGAATGGATGTTGGAGGACATGATTATGCAATTCAGTACACTACGGATGCTCCGCATTGGGGAGGACTTTCAGGGTGTACTTTTGATGAAGCCGTTTCTTGGGGAAAGATCGCAGCTCAGGCAAAAAAAGTGCAGGTCTTCGTAGATGCTACTATCGCTCTCCCTATCGTTGCCCATGCACTTAATGAAAAATGCCGTGGATTGAAGCGAAGCACTCCATTTTTTGACTGGGAAAGCCCTGAAGGGCTTGATATCAATTACAAAGAATAACCAAATTACGAATGTTTATTATATTTGAAAGCTTATAACGTAAGACGAGAAGGAGAGGAGTAGATGGGTAGAAGAACTCGAATAATTAACGATCCTTCCTATTTAGTACCATTACTCAGGACATTTGGGTCAAGAACTCATAAAAAAATATTCGATGCACTTTCAAACAGATGGATGACCAAAACTGAAATTGACGAGTTTATAGGTTCAGACTCGTCAAAAAGCCTTCACATTCTAAAAAAAGCTGGACTTCTTGAGAGTCAGTGGAGAGTTCCAGAGGCAGGGCAAAAGCCCTCCAAGGAGTACCACAGTTCATATTCCAAAGTTCAGGTTAATTTCCAGTGTTCTTTTGAGGATTTGAGTGATATCATTATGCTGACCTTCAAGCCATATGAAGAAGTCAAAGATGCAATAGAAAATCTGGAAATGCTGGTAGAAGAAGGCAACACTTCCATGAGCAACCTCACGAGGACACTTAATAAAAATCCGTTTTATATCTGTGCTGTTGCTCGTAGATCTGAAAGGCTCTCAGTAATGGGACAAAGGTTAAAACTAATTGAGGATGTAGAGGAGAACTACGATTGATGATCAAAATCCTCCAGACTAAAAGCGGAGTAACCAAGTTTCAGGTCCTTATCGAAATTGCAGCCCGCCAGCCCAATGTAAGACAAAAAGAAATAGCCGCAAAGATTGGAATCACTCCCCAGGCAGTCTCGGAATATATTAAAGAACTTGTAAGCGATGGGCTGATTGTTACTGAGGGTCGCGTCCGGTACAGGATTACAAAAGAGGGTGTAGAATGGGTTCTTGAAAATGCCACTGAAATGAAGCGGTATGCTCGTTTTGTCATGGAGGATATAATCAGCCATGTCTCAACTTGGACAGCCATAACAAAAGAGGATGTAAAAGAGGGGCAGCAGGTATACCTGAAAATGGAAAAGGGGCTCCTGTACGTAAGCAGCATTGAAAAAACAGGTGCTTCAGGCAATGTAATCTCCGATGCAGCTGCAGGAGAAGATGTAGGAGTAACAAGCCTTAAAGGTCTGATTGACCTGGAAAATGCTACAATTACAATCTGCAAGGTTCCCAGGGTTGAGCGCGGAGGGTCAAGAAAAGTGGATATCGAACGGTTGAGAACCCTGGCAAGCTCAAAACCCTATATAGCAGCTATCGGCGTGGAAGCGCTCATTTCTCTGCGAAAGCTTGGCGTAACCCCTAATGTTATGTTCGGAACCAACGAGTCAGTTATTGAGGCTGCATATCATGGTCTATCGTCCCTCGTAGTCTCAGTGGATGAACAAGTTTCTTCCCTTCTTAATAGACTAGAGACCGAAAACCTTGAGTACGAGCTCGTAGACCTGACGCTCGAGTAACCCCTCCTAACTTTTAAATAGGTTCCACAGACCTGTGGGTTTGGGTAAAAAACTTTTATCTTTCCAGATAGTCATCAACCGCTGAGCCGCAACCGTTGCGCCGGTTGATCACGCCGTTTCCAGAGACTTTTCGATCAAATCTTTTCTCAAAAGGTTTGCGTTTTTGATCAAACTTTTTTTGAAAAAGTTTGCGGTCAAGCCTTTTTTGAAAAAGGTTGTGATCACGCCGCTTCCAGGGTTTTCGATCAAACCTTTTCTCAAAAGGTTTGCGTTTGTGAGCAAGCGTTTTTTTGCAATGTTTGCGCATAGGTTTATCTTTGATGGCATAATCTTTAATGGCATATTTATGTGAGCAGGAGATTTTCAATGAAACTGATTGTGCTTTCCGATACTCATTTGAAAACTGGAGTAATTCCCAGTCAACTTCAAACATTGCTTGAAGAGTGTGATCTTATAGTTCACGCAGGAGATTTCAATACTTTAGAAGCCTTTCAAGCTTTTAATGCGAGCGGCAAATTAAAGGCTGTTTTTGGAAATGATGATACTTCCGAAATCAAAAGGTTTCTTCCCATAAGGCTAAAATTCGAAGTTGAAGGAGTAAAAATCGGAGTTGTACACGAAGGAGGGCTTTCGGTTAACGATACAACTGCACAAGGGTATCTTGCAAAAGAAATGGAAGTAGACATCCTGATTTTCGGGCACTTGCATCGGCCTTTGATAGAGAAAAATGATGTCATGCTAATTTGTCCTGGTTCTCCTACCAAACCCAGAATGTCAAACCCAAGTGTTGTAGAACTTATAATCGAGAAAGGAAGTATTAGCGGAAGGATAATTGATCTTGAGGGAGATACCTGCCAATATATAAAATTCCAGGATTCTCTAGAAAGCGAGCGAAGGAAGAGGATCTGATGGAAAAGAATGGTTTGAGCTAAGGACTTGCGAGAATAGGCCTAAAGAAAACTACAATCTGGACTACCCGGTATGTCAGTCCTTAACAGTAGCTTGTTTGCTGCTTGAAATCCGGCACATGCTAACGGCTCACAAGAGTTAGGTTTTGTAAGCTCAGTTACATTGTTTCCAGTTTGAACATAGCGCCTGTGCCTTGAAGGCTCAAGTACACTTTATCCCCAAATTCAAGAACACTTTCTACGCTGACATTGCTGTTCCAGTTGTATACAAAATCATAGCTGCCCTGCATGGGTTCGAAACCTAGAGACATCAATCGGTGATTGATCTCTGATGGGCGTGCCCCTTCACTGCTGAACCAGACCAGAAGATAGGTTTTCACAGGATCATCTCACGTATCAGTTTAATTATTTTAGCACTATATTTCATTCAAATACACATTGCTTATTTTATACCATGTCTCGTTCATTTATCTATATTTTGCCTTCTCTGGCTCTAAGACAGTTAACAATAATAAATTCCTAATTTGATAGAAATATATATTTTATTATGTATAAATGTACCTTAAGATTCTGTTTTCTCTATAAAATTTAAATTTATCTCTTGTGTTTATTGATTTTTGACATGTTTATTGACTTTTGATATATTTCATTTTACCACAAGGAATGTGTTAATGAAATGTGTTTTTTGTAAGAATATATTATATTAATTAACAGAATCTATGAAAGGGAGAAGTTAAAAAGAGGAAGATTGTGGAGGCCAGATATTCTCAGTTGATGAACGGATAACAATTATCAGCGGGATAATCTTAGTTATGGGAAATAGAAAGAGAGTACGTGAAAAAAAATAATCACGTACTTTCATGCCAAAGAGGAATGGAAAGTTAGAACTCTTACGAACTTAATCTCTATAATAATCAAACAGCAACATCTCTCCTGAATGTGCGTCAATCCATACTGAAGCAGGATAGCTGTCATTTCTTTTAAAACTTGAATCCATGAATCGGATCCGCCATGCCAGACGAGTTTTATCTTCATCGTCCTCTTTCCAGACAAGGTTCGACGAAATAACTTTTACAGTACTTGCTTTTTCTTCTCCTATAGAAGGTTCGTTACTCATGTATTCTTTGAGAATCTCAACTGCTTTCTTATCCGTAATGCTTGGTTCAGTGTCAATGAGTGCTATCTCTTCCTCATCCATAGACCATCTTTTGCGATAGCTTGAAACTTCGCCTGTTTCTGCATTAACATCAAGCAGTATTCCATCGGAAAGAGAAGGTATTCCCCTGATAATTCTTGCGTAACTTACATGATAATTTCCTGGCAGATCATCCGCAGCAGGTCCTATGTAATTTACATTTTCAAGCTCAATCTCATTAATTTTTTCCGCTGAAACCTTGGATTCGACATATTCTTCTGCTATTTTCAGGGCATCATCTTTGCTTATACTGTCTCTACCCTGTACATTCTTTGATCCATCATATACAAAAAGTTGCTCTCCATTAGAGGCATTTATTCCTGCAAAGATGCTTTTTCCATTAGTTGTTTTTGAGCTTACTCGCCAGATTATCCCGAAATTTTCATCATCAATCAGTTCTCCATGGATAGATTCATTGATTACTTTTGGGTTTTCTGAGATTAGCTTGTTTTTTGCATTCTCAAAACTAATATTTACGTCTGCAGTTGACGGATCAAGGTATTTTGTTTGCTTTACGTCTTCTTTCGTAAAGATTATTCCTCCCTCATCAGAAGCAAAAGCCACAAATATTGCACACGATAGTATCAAACCTAATATACAAATTAGCTTAAGTTTCATGATCTTTTCTCCCTTAAGGTCTTAAACACAAGTTTGGATTTCCTATAAACAGATTATTGCCAACGTCTGTTGCATCTCCAAACTCTTTTTCGACTTGTTTTTTTGCATATCTGGCTGCTTCAGAAACAGTGACACCGGTGAAAGTAGCTGCATCAAAGAATGCAGAATAGAAGCGGGCATTATGTAAGGTGTTAACACTGACTTTATACCCAAAGTAGGTATCAAAACCGTTGTTAATAAACGCGTTTCCTAAACCTGTATATTTTGCAGATTCACATGCACCTGCAAAAATGAACCCTCCGTCTCTTCCGTCCATCCAACTGTTCACATCCAAACTATATAGACAGCTTTCATCTTTGAATTTTAAAAAAGATGAAAGAAGAGATGTTCCCCCATGAGTATGGATTAAAACAACATTCTCATTAGTTGCATCATCAAGTGAATTGATACCGTTTATAAAACCTTGATCACTCGCAGCTCCGTAGGTATAATCTGCAATTATAGTTATATCAGGAATTAAAATAAGATCATTTCTAACTTCATTACATCTTGCATTGATGTAATTAATTGAAGACGTTGAAAGATCTCCAAATTGGGTTCGGCTTCTATCTAACATAGCATCCGAATCCGCAGAAGCTGGCGCAGCAAACAAAAGTAACAATAAGCAAATTATATAATTTTAAATTCATTTTTTTCTGCTCATTTTCTATTTACCTCATTCGATTTACTCCAGACGCACGATTATACAAACTTTGAACACTATCAAAGTCAACTATACCTTTACCTTTGGGCGTTCAAGAGTTCAAACTGATTCTGCAAGTTCAGTTCAAACATATATTAATTTTTTTCTACTGTCATATAAGAATAGTAACTTTCTCAACATAAACTTTACTAAAAAATCATTTAATTAATAGATAAATAATATTACAACTTAATTAGAAATTAAAATAATAATTTAATATTATATTGACAACGTAGCTTATGAGGCTGTTTTTACATTACTTCATGAGAAAAGAGTAACAATTTATTTATCTAGAACCGAAATCACTAGATGTACTGAAAAATTCAATTTTCTTAAATGATTTTTCAATTCTGTTAAAATATTATCGAATTCTTCGATTCTTTCTTTAGAAAGTGTAAGAGAGGAAGACCTAAGAAACCAGCAATAGTACCTAATAAAGATTTAAAATATGCTCAGGTTGTCAAAAACAAAAAGGGAAGGAAGCTTCAAAAAGTAGAAAAAAGAGTCATCTTTGGTCAGGATATAGATCAAAGTAAAATATCAACGAGTTTACTTGAAATACAGAACTTGACTTTTAGACAAGATAATAACAGAATTTCAAGAAAAGCAACAGGATTTTCAAAGAAATTTAAAGGACTATACAATCAAATGAGGCTTTACTATACTCATTTTAACTTTTGCAGAAAGTATAAAGGATTAAAATGAAAAGGGAGTTTTGGAAAAGAAAATACCTGCGCAAGAGTGTAGAATTACTAATAAGAAATGGAAATTAACAGAGTTGTTAAACTACAGGAGTCTTAAAAACGTCAACTGATTAATGAGGGAGCACCTAAAACTCTGAAAATAGAAAATAGATAGAAAGGAAAAATAGAAAGAAACAAAGATTCTTGAAAATAAAAGCTGATCTTATGAATAAAAAAAGATTAAGGGGCATTTACCCCCGATTTTGATAGTATGATTTCTATTATTTTTTATTTCATTTCCTTTCTTCAAGGGACTCAAGAACTTTTTTGACCATTGCGCGGTAATACTCTGTATCAGTCGAGTAGTGTTCTTTTGCAAGTTTTGAGTTTGGGTTTTCCTCTGCCTCAATTGCCTTTATCCTCTCAAGCGTCTGTTTTGCGGTATCAAGCACCCAGAGATCCCGCGTAAGTTCGTCTACCTGCTGGATGGATTCGGGGCGAATAGAGGTAAGAACGTTTCCGTCATCTGTAGTATAAGTACTGGTTTTGCCTATTACTGCTACAAAGATCGGTAGTTCACAGTCAGCAAGGAATTGAGCTGCTTCGGGCTGATACTGTCCTGCATAGACGAGGTAGGAACCTGTTGGGTCTGAAATTCTCCCTCTCCAGTATTCGGAATCAGAGCCGATGTCTTCTTTCTCAATAAGTGTACCAACCAGGAAAATGCGGTTTACTTTAGCTCCTGTAGGAGTTAGGACATACTGCGGGGCATACTGATCGCTTTCGTCTCTTGAGGTCAGGTTAGAATCCTTCAATTCCTGGGCAAAAACTCTACGGGCTACTTCTCTGAAAAAACCTGGCATTTATTGCACCTCCATTTCGGTAAGCATTTCGTCAAGCATCTCTCTATCCAGAGAAGTCCTGAGAGTAATTGAATCCACAAGGAGATAACGATCAAGCTTGTGTCCGGTTACAGTATAGTATCTGCCTACCAGTTCATGTTTTAATTTATCCAGCACAACTCCTGGATCAAGGGCATCTGCAGCCATCGCAATTGCAGTATCAAGAGTAAGCCCGGAAAGTTCTTCGGTAAGTTCCCTGTTAATCAGGACGTCCTGAGTTGAAGTTCCGGAGTCCAGAACCGCTTTTATCCTTAGGTCATATTCCCCTTTTACCTTCCCGTGCTCTGCACAGGCACCTTTAACTAGGGCCCTTTTACACTCAGGGCAACGTTTTATGAGGCCTGAACCGGTCTGGATATCCACCATTGCTCCAAGGTATGTGGAAGTTGTGGACCCTACTTCGATATCTTCATCAAGCTCTTCTATGGAGCTTGATTTGTTTAACTGGATCTGAGCTCTGCCACCCCATTCATTGACAACTATATTTTTTAGCACATAGCTTTTGCCTTCTTCCATATCAGGAAGTTCGGAACTGGCCCAGTTAGTAAATTTGATAACACCTGTGGGGTCACCTATAAGTCCTACCTGCTCAATCGATTCATGAGTATTTTCCCAGAGCTGAACTATTTTTCCTTTGACTGTAGCCCACTGGCCTCCTTCAAGGTCGGAGATGTTCCTGAGTTCGGATTCTCTTGCGGTAGGTATGAAATCCCCACCTCCAACCACAATGGCTTCACCAAGCTTTTCTACTGAACTATTCTTATTGAGCTGGACCTGGAATCTGCCATTGTACTCTCCAACTACAACACTCCTGAGAAGGTAACTCTCTCCCTGCTCAAGCTCAGGTAGCTCAGCATTTTTCCATTCAGTGAACTTTATAATTCCTGTTTCATCTCCAAGGAGTCCTACCTGAGAGATGGACTCGTGAGTATTTTCCCAGAGCTGGACAACTTTTGCCTTAAGATTTGTCCACTGCCCGTTTTCCGAGATATCCACGATCTTTGTAAGCTGGGGCTCAGCTTGTCTCATGTAAAACTCATTTTTAGGAATAGAATATTTCTTCAAAATGTAATTGGTCACACTACGCTGGGCTTCATTTGAAGGAACTTTAAATTTTGTGATCAATTCGTCAAGTCTACTTTCGACGTCTTCTATAGGTACATCGACGCCGAGCTTTAAAAAACGATCTCGAATAGATTCAGCTGTCTGTTTCATTCTTTTCTACCTCAAGCCTCTTGTTTGTCTTTATTATAGAGAGGCGTTTTAATGTATAAACGCCACAGCATATAAAGTTAAGGAAAGCAGAGTGAAAGTATTATATCTAAAAGCCTTGACAAATATATGAGAAAGTTCCTCTTAAAGATTGCGAAACCCTGATGGGTTGTCAATACTATTTAAGCTTTTTTATATCTTAGCTTTATAAAAAGCCATAAAGTGCTCAGAGAATTCTAATAATTATATCAACGCCTTAAATAAACCGCCGTAACTATTTATCGAATGTCATACGCTTAGTCAGATTACAATAGAAAATAATTTTTAAAGGCTGCTCTGTCTGTCAAATATTAAGAGATGTAGGTCATAAAAAGAAGAAGTATAGTCTAAACCTTAAAATGAGTATTTTTTCTACACTATTAAAATAAAGTGCTCTATAAAGGCTAGATTTCTGGGGGAATTATCGGAAGAATTCTCAGTTATAAATTATAAAGTTATTTGTGCACTATTAGGGACTACTTCTTAATTCTAGGGGATTACTTTTTTATTGTTAGTTATCCCTTATACAGATACAACATTCTAGATATATTTAGACAAAGTTTCTTGTCTAGAATTTTGGAAGGTAATCTATAAATTCTAAAAAAGGTTCTTTAAATCTATGAAAGCTATTATCCTTGCAGCAGGAGAAGGGCTGCGCTGCAGACCTCTTACTCTTACCCGTTCGAAAGTTATGCTTCCTATAGCCAACAGGCCTATTCTGGAGCACGTAATAGATTCGCTTGAAAGAAACGGGATAACTGATATTATATTAATTGTTGGATATAAAAAAGAGCGCATAATGGACTATTTTGAAGATGGCCTGAACTTTGGAGTAAAAATAAAATACATCGAACAGAAGGCTCAGCTTGGTACTGCGCATGCAATCGAACAGGCAAAAAAATTGATTGGGCCTGAGGACTCAGAGTTTTTGGTGCTCAATGGAGACAACCTGGTGGAGCCTAAAACTATATCAGACCTTCTCAATAATTATAAGGGCGATGCAAGCCTTCTGACCGTGAAGATGGAAGAAACCACTAGTTACGGCGTGATCTTGAAAGAAAAAAATAAAGTTACAAGAATTTTGGAAAAAGGGCCTGGAGACGTTAGCCGTATCGTAAATACCGGAATTTATATTTTTACACCACGGATCTTCGAAACTATTGAAAAGACTCCGATATCTGAAGACGGAGAATATGCAATAACCGATACCCTTCAGCTTATGATTGATGAAGGGAAAATTGTTACTTCCATTCCAACTGAGTCAAAATGGCTTGATGCTATCCATGCATGGGACTTATTAAAAGCAAATTCCAAAGTCTTAAATTCAGCCAAAAACCTTAAGGTTGAAGGAGATGTGGAAGAGGGGGCTATCATCAGGGGAAAGGTAGCAATAGGGAAGAATACCAGAATTCGCTCTGGAACTTACATTGTAGGGCCTGTTGTTATAGGAGAGAATTGTGATATCGGTCCAAATGTAGTTATTCTGCCTTCCACAACGATAGGAGACAATGTATCCATCAGGTCATTTACCGAAATCCAGAACAGCATAATAATGAACGACTGCAGGATATACTCCCATGGACAGATCTCGAATTCCATATTTGGAAGCAATAATACAATTGGCTCAGGTTTCTTTGTTGAGGAAAAAGAAAATCTGTCGATTATTATGAATGAAACTATTCACAGAGCCCCCAAACTTGGTACTATCTTTGGAGATGATAACCGGATTGGAAACAGTGTACTTGTGAAGGCTGGAGTAACGATAGCTGTCGACTGTCAGGTTGAATCTGGAAACACCATATACAAGGACCTGTCCAACCACTCGTTGGTCCTGTAATCTCATTAGGGTGAAATAATGTGTGGAATCGTAGGATATGCAGGAGAAAGATCTGCTTCATCTGTCGTTTTAGAATCTCTCAAAACGCTCGAATATCGCGGATATGATTCTGCTGGTATTTCGGTTCTGGGTAGCGGAATCGAGACTTACAAATCAGTAGGTAGAATTGCAAATCTTGAAGCCATAATTCCGGATGAAATAAATGGCAATATAGGAATAGGGCATACCCGCTGGGCAAGCCACGGGCGCCCGAACACAGTAAATTCTCATCCGCAGAACTCCGGGAGTCCGTGTAAGATTTCAGTTGTGCATAATGGAATCATAGAGAATTATATGGCTCTGAAAGAGCAATTAATTGCAGAAGGATACGAGTTTAAATCTGAAACCGATACAGAAGTGATCGCACATCTTCTGCACAAACATATATACGAAAAGCCCGACGGGAATGTCGCAAAGTGCGATCTTTTTACAGGACTCAGGAAGACGCTAAAAGAGCTTGAAGGCTCTTATGCCCTTGGAGTTCTTTGTGCTGATGAGCAGGAAAAGCTCGTGCTTGCTCGGAATAACAGTCCGCTTGTTATAGGACTTGGTAGCGGGGAAAACTTTGCTGCATCGGATGTAACGGCTTTTTTAAATTATACAAGGGACGTCATCTTCATAGATAATTTCGAGACTGCAATTCTGACTCCTACAAGTGTGGAGATCTTTGATAGAGAAGGAAAAGTCCGTGAAAAGGAAATAGAAAGAATAGAATGGGACTTTGAAGCTGCTGAAAAAGCTGGTTACGACCACTTTATGCTTAAGGAGATCCACGAGCAGGTGAGTGCGATCCATAATACACTTGCAGGGAAGGTCTCAGAGCTCGAAGGAACGATCTTTCTCGACGAACTTAACATGAGTGATGAGGAGATAAGGAAGCTTTCAAAGGTTCAGATTCTGGCATGTGGGACCTCCTGGCATGCAGGGATGCTTGGAAAATACCTTTTTGAGCAACTGGCTGGAATCCATTGCGACATAGATATCTGCTCGGAATTCAGGTACAGAAGCCCAGTTATGAATAATGGGACTTTCGCTATTGCAATTACTCAATCAGGAGAGACTGCAGATACTCTCGCAGCTGTGAGGGAAATCATGTCCTATAATTGCCCTACGCTTGCGATTACAAATGTTTTAGGAAGCACCATCACAAGAGAAGCTAACAGTGTGCTCTATACCAGAGCAGGGCCTGAGATAGGAGTAGCTGCGACCAAGACTTTCAGCTGCCAGCTAACACTTCTCTATCTGCTTGCCGTAAAATTCGCCCTCGCAAGAGGCAAGGTGAGTCCTAATTATGTGAAAGAGTTTATTACGGATCTCAGAAAAGTTCCAGGCCTGATTCAACAGATACTTGATCAGAAAGAGACAGTAAAGGAATATGCAGAGCTTTTTGCTCACTCAAAAAGCTACTTCTTCCTTGGCAGGAACCTTAACTATCCGATTGCCCTTGAAGGAGCTCTCAAGCTTAAAGAAGTTTCGTATTTGCATGCTGAGGGTTTTGCTGGAGGTGAACTTAAGCACGGACCAATTGCCCTGCTTGAAAAAGACACTCCTGTAGTTATCATTGCAACAAAAGGGCAGACCTATGAAAGGGCATTGAGTAATATAAAAGAAGTAAAAGCAAGGGATGCAATAGCTATCGCAGTGGCCGATAGCAATGACGCTGAAGTTGGAAAATATGCGGATGTTGTTCTTACGATTCCTCAAAATAATGAACTGCTTTCTCCATTGCTGAGTATCGTAGTCCTACAGCTGCTTGCATATTATACTGCTCTTGCTCGGGAATGTTCAATTGACAGACCGCGCAATCTTGCAAAAAGTGTTACCGTGGAATAATTAAAAGACTAAAAATTTAAAAATTAAGAGAATCAAGAAAATTTACTTCAGGATATTTAGGGGCTAGTTACATGAAACTCTTCGGATCTTCAGGAATAAGGGGGATAGCAAACAAAGATATCACGCCTGAACTTGCACTTAATGTAGGGCTTGTCTTGGGAAGTCGAAAAAAAACTGCAGTTATAGGGAGGGACCCTAGAGTCTCGGCTCCTATGATCGAGCATGCCCTGATTGCAGGAATGACCGCAGCAGGCTGTGCTGTTACTGAAATAGGTCTTGTTACTACCCCTACTCTTGCATATGCAGCCAGAGAATATGAGTGCGGTGTTATGGTTACAGCTTCCCACAACCCAGCAGAATATGTGGGGATTAAACTTTGGAACCCTGATGGCATGGCCTTTGACTCGGCACAGCAGGAAGAGATTGAAAAAGCCATTGAAGATTCAAACTTTTTTAGAGTTCCTTGGAATGAGATCGGCAAATTCAAAGAAGACGGAAATGCTACCAGGGATCATATGAATATGATCAAAAAGCTTGTTGGAAGCTCCAGCCTGAAGGTTGTACTGGATTGTGGCTGTGGAGCCGGAGGGATAATTACTCCTTATCTTCTTCAGGAATTGGGTTGTGAGGTAATAACCCTGAATGCCCAGCCTGATGGTCATTTCCCTGCGAGAAACCCAGAGCCAAACGATGAAAACCTTTCCATGCTCAAAAAAGCTGTTGTGGATTTCGGAGCTGACCTTGGAATTGCGCATGATGGGGACGCAGACCGGATGATGGCAGTGGACGAGAATGGCAATTTTGTTTCAGGAGATGAGCTACTCGCAATTTTTGGGCTCTTTGAGTGCAATGGAAGCAACGGTAAGGTCATTGTGCCTGTAGATACTTCGATGATGGTTGATGATTGTCTTAAGGGTTCAGAAATTGTGAGGACAAGAGTCGGGGACGTCTACATCGCAGAGGCTATAAAACAGTATGGGGCTGTCTATGGAGGCGAGCCATCAGGAAGCTGGATCTTCCCGAAAATTTCTTATTGTCCGGATGGAATTTACGCAGCTGCAAAACTTGTCGAGATTGTAAAGGAAAAGAAATTAAGCGAACTTCGAGAAGAGCTTCCCAGATATGACACAAAAAGAGGAGCTTTCCTCTGTGCAAATGAAAAGAAAGCAGAGCTTATGGAAAAAGTAAAGGTTGAGCTTGAGCCTCTTGGAAAAGTCCTTGATATCGACGGCATCCGCGTGGAATCAGATAAAGGCTGGGTGCTTGTCCGCCCCTCTGGGACAGAAGCAAAAGTGAGAATTACGGCTGAAGCCAGGGAAAATGTTGATGAGATCTTTGAGATGGCTGAAAGAATAGTAAAGGAGGCGCTTAAATGAAAGCCGTTGTCCTTGTAGCTGGCAAAGGCACAAGGATGGAACCTCTGACTTCCAACTGCCCTAAAGTCATGCTCCAGGTCGCGAATAAGCCAATTCTCGAGCATATACTTAATTCAGCCATAGAAGCAGGCATTGATGGTTTTGTCTTCATTACCGGTTATCTCGAAGAGCAAATAAGGGAGTATTTCGGGGACGGAAGCAGGTGGGGAGTAAACATAGAGTATGTGCAGCAGAAGGAGCAACTAGGGACTGCAAATGCAATAGGCTGCGCAAAAGGTCATGTGGATGGAGCTTTCCTCGTACTTAATGGGGATATGCTCATAGGACAGGAGGACTTAAAAACCCTGCTTTCAAGAACAGAAGAAGCTGTCATCTGCGTAAAAGAGGTAGAGAACCCGTCAGATTTTGGAGTGCTTGAAACTGAGAATAATAGAGTTGTCAGGATAATAGAAAAACCTAAAAATCCTCCCACTAACCTTGCAAATGCCGGAATATATCTCTTCAGAGAATCTATTTTTGACTTTATTGACAAAACTGAGGCGTCAGTCAGAAACGAATTCGAGGTTACGGATTCCATCCAGATGCTGATTGATAGTGGAACAGCTGTGGGCTACAGTTCCCTCGATGGCAGATGGATTGATATCGGGTATCCCTGGGACCTCCTGAGAGCAAACGAGTACCTCCTGAAAAGCCTAAAGAGAAATTGCGAAGGAACCGTGGAGCCGAATGCAACCATAAAAGGGGAGGTTCTAATCGGAAAAGGCACTCTTATCAGGAACGGTTCTTATATCGAAGGTCCTGTGATAATAGGGGAGAACTGTGATATTGGACCTAATTGTTTTATCCGCCCTTCCACTGCAATCGGGAACCATGTCAGGATAGGGAACGCCGTGGAAATAAAAAATGCAATTATCATGGAAAACACCCATGTAGGGCACCTGAGTTATGCAGGAGATAGCATTATCGGGCGCGGCTGCAACTTTGGAGCAGGCACGAAAGTTGCAAACCTTCGCCATGACGGGAAAAACATAAAAGTAATGATGAAAGGTAGGATTCTTGACTCTGGCAGGAGAAAACTAGGAGTGATTATGGGAGATGACGTACATACTAGTATTAATACAAGTATAAATATCGGCGTAATAATGGAAAAAGGAAGATTTACTTATCCAGGAGAGATTGTTAAGCATTGATCCTGCACTGAAGCTGGTCAAGCGTTGATCCTGATACTGAGAACCTGAAAGATAAACAAGTGATTTTAAAAACAAGATTGGACCCTTTCCCAGGAGGAAAGGGTATTTCAAATTGATTTCAATTAGTTTTTATCCTGTTTATGGACTAAACTGCTTTTATTTATAGAGTTCTTTTAAAGTCCAGAGCACTGTGCTTCGGAAAAATCCTTTTGTTTCCACTTTTAAAGAGTCCTCATTCATGGCTTTAACGGTCTCCTTTAAGGGCTCTTCCGCGTCAAGCACTTTTCTTATAGTTTTTTCATCGGTTTCCACTATTATAGAGGGTCCGAACTTTGAGTTAGGATCGTTAGGAGTATCATGCTTGTAAAATTCTCCTATCTTCCCTCCTCTCATAAGTAAAGTCACGTAAAGCATCTCGCCGTTGTCAAGTTTAATTTTTCCGGAAATTTCCTCGCTTGCTACAAGCCTCTTGAGGATTCCAGGAACTTCATTGAAATTCTGGTTATAAAGCTCGGCTTTTTCACTTAGTTCTGTAAAGAGATCGTTCTCAGTAGTAGTATTTTCAGGTGCTTTATAAAGCTCGGCTTTCTCGATACTGGTTACATTTGAGGCTGCACCTGCTATCGGGACAAACAAAAGCATAATTAGAAGGAAAAAACTCAAGACTCTAGTTTTGCTGTGGGGAAACATAATTAAAAGTAAGAAGCAGGTGTGTAAAAAAGTTATTGGTACAAGTTAACCTGAAATGTCAGTAGTTTATAGGTTAATTCTCTAACACATGCGAGTGTGGTATAAAATAATATAAAATAAAATAAAATAAAATAAAATTTACCTACGTTACATTTACCAACGATAAATCTACTATAATAAATCCACCACGGTAAATCTGCTATGGTAAATCTGCCATGGTAAATTATCAAAGTTTAAGAGAGGGCCTGAATACTTCGGAACAGTATTTGTCAAAGACCTCGTCTTCAACCTGTTCGAACATTTTTTTGTAGTTTTTCGATTTAGGGTCGTGCTTGCTCATAGTTTTCTTGACTTCAGCATTCATTTTATCAAGGGTTTTCTGGTCGAAACCTTCTGTATTCTCCATAGTAAACATAAAAATCATACTCTGAATTACCTTATTAGGCACAAATTTTTTAAGCTGTTAATCTGTTGTATTACCAACATGATTGCTGTACTATTTTAGAATTAATACTTAAAGTAAGGTAATTTACTCAGCGTTGCTGAGTAAATTATCAAACTAATTTGAAAATAATTTTAATTCAACAAATATGGGTTTTGTACTAAACGAGTTTTATACTAATAATCTAATATTTAGTTTTTTTCTTTTAGACCAAACCCTTGTATGCACTTTAAAGGCTCACTATCTCAAGTTCTAGATTTGGAATGTCTGGAATGCCTGTATTCGCATGAGTATTGATTCAATAAGCAGTGAATCAGAAGTCTTTCAATAAGTTAATTACTTGTTTACTCATATAAATAATTTACATTCATACTATATCCTACATGCTGCACGTATTGTTACATTGAAAAAATGAAACACAAGAATGAACTGACTGAGAACAAACCTGTACAATTATTTTAGAAATAGCTTAAATAATGAATTTTTTAGAAGGCTCTTTTTTAGCCATATGAAGAAGATAAGCCTTGTGTAGTGGAATATTCTGTTTGGTTTATGGGGTTAATTTTATTAGGTCTTCGGATTACTATAGTCATATAGAAAATCATCGAGTTGATAGCAAAGTGCGACCAGTCTCACAAAGAGTGAACGCGAAAAAGACTCATGAAAATAATACCGGGTTTGGAAAATCTACCTCTGAGCTTCTTATTCTGAAGCCTGAAGGTTATCCATTAAGCGGCATGCTGGATGAATATCCTGTAATTGAAAATAGGGATGTTTTTGAATTCTATGCCCGGGAACAGTGGAATGGATATGTTGCCCGCAAGGGAGACTATCTCTTTGACCGGCGGATGTTTCCGGATTTTGCTTACCGGATAATTGACGTGGAACCTGCAGAATCCCTGATAGGAAGTTCAACCTCAATTATCGTAACAGAAGAGGAAAATGGTCTTCCTTCCTCAACAGAAATTAAAACTAGCGTTAAATTTGAGGATGTAATAGGGCAGGAACTTGCAAAGCAAAAGTGCAGACTGATCGAACGCTTCCTTGAAGAGCCCGAACGCTTCGGGAAATGGGCGCCAAGAAACATTCTCTTTTTTGGACCATCAGGTACCGGAAAAACTATGCTCGCAAAGGCTCTTGCAAACAAAACCGATGTCCCTATCATTCCTGTCAAAGCTACACAGCTAATAGGAGAATTTGTGGGTGACGGAGCCCGCCAGATCCACCAGCTCTATGACAGAGCAGAGGAGATGGCTCCCTGTATAATCTTTATTGATGAACTTGATGCCATAGCTCTGGACCGTAAATTTCAGGAGTTGAGAGGTGACGTAAGCGAAATTGTAAATGCTCTTCTGACCGAAATGGACGGTATAGTGGAACGCGATGGAGTATGTACTATTTGCTCCACAAACAGAATTTATTCCCTTGACTCTGCAATAAGGAGCAGGTTTGAAGAAGAGATTGAATTCGTTCTTCCTGGAGAAGAAGAAGTCGTCAGAATATTCGAATCAAATGTAAAGACCTTCCCTCTACAGGTAGAGGACTGCAATTTCCAGGCTCTTGCAAAGAAAGCCAAAGGGCTTTCGGGCAGAGATCTTGTGGAAAAAGTGTTAAAGACAGCCCTTCACCGGGCAATTATAGAAGACCGGGAAATAGTAACTGGTAAGGACTTCGAAAATGCGTTTGCAAAACTTGGAAGAAAAAACATCCCTCAGGGTCCTTCTGAACTTTATATTTAAGCTGAAATATGCTTCAGTATAATGCTTATATGTTTTCTTCTTTGCCTGAAAGAGTAGAAATAATTTTATGTATGAATATCGTTATTCTCTAGCTGGAATTATTTTAATAAAGTTTGTCAAATACGAAGCAAGAAATCAAAAGGGATCTCCATGAACGAAATACGTGAAGTTGACAGGTTTGAGTGCAGAGTTATAAATGTAATCCAGAACCTGATGTGGAAAGGTATAACCGTAGAAGAAAATGGCACAAAAGGCAGAGTATATTTCGGAAGAGTCAATGGTGAGTTCAGTATTGATCACGGAGATACTCTTTATTTAGGAATCAAACCTATCTATGAAGTAGAAGGAAAAACCATGCAGGTTACACTTTACGACGCCGAAAACAAAAAACTGGACTGGACTCTCGTCTGAGTTATTCTTATTAAAATGCAGACTAATCTACCCCAACTTTTTTCGCTAAAAAGGCTGAAGGAAAAGGCGATAAATTGGGAATTTTTTAAAATCAAACCTTTAAAAATCCCTTCATATTTTTATATTCCGAATTTTTGTATCTATTCTAAGCCTTTTTCTCAGAATTGAGTCATTTTCTCAGAATTAAGTCCCTCTCTTAGAAATAAGCCATTTTTCTCATAACTAAGCCACTCTCTTAGAATAAGTCATTTTTCTCATAACTAAGCCACTCTAAGATCCTTTTATTTAAAATACAAGTTTTCTTGAGTAAAAAATTTAAAGCCTTATTCCGACCTGTACGGGATTTCAATTTCCATCAGGTCTTCGGCTATAATTACGTTTTCAAATATTTTTTTTGAATCGGTCAGGATAGGTTCAGCGTCATCAGTATACCGGGAGCTTATATGAGTAAGAATTAACTTTCTGACCTCTGCTTCCTTTGCGAGAGCTGCAACTTCCCCTGCTGTTGAATGCTTGGACTCCTCCGCCCAATCTGCCATCTCGTCCGCAAAACTGCCGTCATGGATCAACACATCTGCATTCCTGCTGGCCTCGAGAATAGACTTACAGGGTCTTGTATCTCCACTATATACAACAGTTCGCCCTGGCCTTGGAGCTCCCATTACATCTTCCGGGTTTATGAGCTTTCCATTAACCTCTACCGGGGTTCTCTTTTGTAATTTTGCGAAAAGAGGGCCTGGAGGAATACCTAACTCGATTGCCTTTTCCCTGTTGAAACGCCCAGGGCGGGGATTTTCTATAAGGGCGTATCCGAGGCTTGAGATGTTGTGTTCAGTTTTTAACGCCCGGATTACATATTCTTCTCTTTCTACAAGATCTCCGGGTTTTAACTCTATGCCTCGGACTTCGTACTTAAGGTTGAAATAACCAAGAGCTTCAAAAAGTTCAGTAAATTCCCTGGTCCCTTCAGGGCCGTAAATTAGAAGAGGTTCTTTCCTTCCCATAAAAGACATGGTCTGCATCAGGCCAGGGATTCCAAGGAAGTGGTCTGCATGTAAGTGAGTGATAAAAATTGAGGATAGGTTCATCATTCCTGTTTTCGCCCGCATCATCTGCTGCTGAGTACCTTCTCCGCAGTCGAATAAGAGAAGCTCTCCTTTCCTGTTGACCATAATTGCGGATGGATTTCTGTTGCGGGTAGGCAAAGAGCCTCCAGTACCAAGAAAAATTATGCGAAGCATATCGAACTCACTAACTGCTTAAGGCTTATTTATTGATTGCTGTCATCTTAATTACGGGTTTCAGGAACTGGACTGCAGGCCGAGATGTATAGGGATCGATATATACAAATTACGCAAATAAAACTATGTTAACATGGGATACTATTTATTATAAAAGCCCTTTAAACCCTACAGATTACATTTCTATCAATCTTTCCTTTTAGAAGATGCACTTTCTTCTCTAAAAATGATATTTGTATCAATTGGGCTTTCCCAGCCATGATAGAAATTATTTATTAAGATATGAAAGCATATGAAGAGAGGAAAAGCATACGAAAGAGAGAAAAAACCATCTATAAGGAATATAAAGGAAAAAAGGAACCGTCGTAATATGTCAGGAAATTACGGAAAAGTTTACCTTGTAGGTTCGGGGCCTGGAGACCCTGAGCTTCTTACCCTGAAAGCCCGCCGTCTGATTGACAGTGCTGAAGTAATTATCTATGACCAGCTTCCTGGAAAAGCTATTTTGGACTCAATGCCGGCAAGTGCGGAAAAGATTGATGTCGGGAAATGTGCCGGCAACCACACCATGAACCAGACTGAGATAAATAAAGTACTGGTGCAGAAGGCAAAAGAAGGAAAGATGGTAGTCAGGCTTAAAGGAGGCGATCCCTATGTCTTTGGGAGAGGAGGAGAAGAAGCTGAGGTACTTGTAGCCGAAGGCATTGAGTTTGAAGTCGTGCCAGGGATAACTTCTGCAATTTCAGTGCCTGCTTATGCCGGGATTCCTGTAACCCATAGAGAGAGCACCTCTATGGTTACTTTCATAACCGGACACGAGGACCCCGCAAAACCTGAGAGCTGGCTTGACTGGGAAACCCTAGCAAAGTTTGGGGGAACAATTGTAATCCTTATGGGCGTGAAAATGCTTAACCGAAATGTAGAAGAGTTAATGAAACACGGCAAAGATCCTGACACACCTGTTGCAATTATTGAGAGAGGCACCAGAGCTGACCAGAGGGTAACTGTAGGAACCCTTGCGAATATTGCAGAGCTTGCAAAGGCACGTAAAGTGAAGGCTCCTGCCATTACTGTCATCGGAGATGTGGTCAAGCTTCATGACATCCTTGGAGAGCAGCGCACAGGGACGGAATTTTAACAGATGCGAAGGGATCAGAATATGATAGGAGAACAGGATAATACAAAAACACCGGTTCTTGCAATTATGAGGCCGGAGGGTTACAGGGAAAAGTCAGAGGTTCTTGCCAGAGACTATGGTTTTAAGCCGCTGTATGCCCCTATGATAAAACTTGAAGATGTAAAGGATGAGGGCTTTGACCCTTTTTTACAGAGAGTTCTTGCCGGAAAATCTGACTATGTGGTCTTTACAAGTGCAAATGGGATAACTTTTACCTTGGACAAGCTCTCTGAAACCGAAAAAGAAAACTTTATCGCGGCGCTCAAAAAAACCAGGATAATTGCAATAGGGCCTAATACGGAAAAAGAACTCATAAGTATAGGAATTGATAACTCTTTCCTGCCAGGAGATTATAGTTCTGAAGGAATTGTAGAAGCTCTCTGCGCTGAGGTAAAAGGAAAAGTCATGGACCTTGCTAGGAGCGCGTATGGGACCAAGGTCTTAGTAGAAGGGCTCGAAAACTGCGGGGCTATAGTTTATGAAACCTATGTGTACACGCTCAGCATTCCTGAAGGAGCAATTCAGAAAGAGCTGATCGAGCGTGCGCTTGCAGGGGAAGTGGATGCTTTTGCCTTTACAAGCTCGATGATGGTTAAAGGTTTTATGAAGCATGTGAAGGGGCTGGGAGCAGAGGAAACTATGAAAGAGATCCTTAACAGGGCTGTGGTAGGAGCTATAGGAACCCCTACAGGAAATACTCTGAAGAAATATGGAGTCGATGTAAAAGTGATTCCTGAGGAGTTTACCTTTGAAGCACTGTTAAAAGCTATAAAGAATCAACTTTGAAATAAAAACTATAAATAATCAACTTTGAAGCACTTTCAAAGGTTATAAAGAATTAATTTTGAAATTTTGAAGGACAAAACAACATGATAGGCATTTCAAAACTTTACTGCGGAACCGTGGAACCTTCTGATGCCCTTCGCTATGGAAGGGAATCAAAGAGACTTCCCTCTCACCTGCTGCAGTTTTCAAAAGATAAAAAGCCAGTTGTGGTCTGGAATATGACCCGCCGCTGCAACCTGAAATGCGTCCATTGTTATGCCCAGGCAAAGGATATCGAATTTGAAAACGAGCTTTCGACCGAAGAAGGCAAAGCTCTTATCGATGACCTCGCAAGTTTCGGAAGTCCAGTAATGCTTTTTTCTGGAGGGGAACCAACCCTTAGAAAAGACCTGCCTGAGCTTGCAGCTTATGCACGTAAAAAAGGGATGAGAGCTGTAATTTCCACAAACGGGACGCTGATCGATCGGAATATGGCAAGAAAGCTAAAAGAGGTCGGGCTTTCTTATGTGGGAGTTTCTCTGGATGGAATGAGAGATACTAACGATAAATTCAGGGGAATAAAAGGAGCATTTAACGCGGCTCTTAGGGGAATTCACAACTGCCAGGAAGAAGGCATAAAAGTGGGCTTGCGTTTTACCATCAACAAGCAAAACGTAAGGGATATTCCTGCAATCTTTGACCTGCTTGAAGAAAAACAAATTCCCAGAATATGTTTCTATCATCTGGTTTACGCAGGTCGAGGTTCAGAAATGATAAGTGAAGACCTTTCCCTTGAAGAATCAAGGCAGGCTGTAGACCTGATACTCGAGAGAACAAGAGATCTGCACGAAAAAGGTTTTCCTGCTGAAGTCCTGACCGTGGACAATCACTGTGACGGTCCCTACCTGTACATGAAGCTCCTCAGAGAAAATCCTGAAAGGGCTGCTGAAGTATTTGAACTTCTTTCCATGAACCAGGGAAATTCCACAGGGATAGGTATAGGATGCGTATCCTGGGATGGTTCTGTACATGCCGACCAGTTCTGGAGACACTACTCCTTTGGAAATGTACGAGAACGCCCATTCAGTGAGATCTGGAATGACCTAAACGATGAACTCATGGCAGGGCTCAAAAACAGGAAGCCCCTGATAAAAGTCCACGGGGATCGTTGTGCTCAATGCAAATGGCTCGATGTTTGCAATGGGAATTTCAGAGTACGGGCTGAAGCTGTATATGGGAACGTCTGGGCAGATGATCCAGCCTGTTACCTTACAAAAGAAGAGATTGGATACTATAAAGAGTAAAAATTACAAGAGTAAAGTATAAGAATTACAAAAAAGAGTAAAAATTACAAGAGTAAAAAATATAATAATAAAAGTCGCAAAGTAAATGTTATGAACTTTGCAACTTTTAACATCTTCTTTTGTTTTCCTTTCTATTTTTAAGAGTTTATCCCAAAACTCAAAATTACCTTTCTTTTTCCACATTGGATGACAATCCTTTACGCTAACTCTTCGGATTTATTCCTATATCAAAAGTAAATCCAAAAAACAATATTTATAAGAAAATGTAAGTAACTTTTTCCAGAACTGCCCACTTTCTTACTATCTCAGGTAATCATATTTAATACAAAGTAAGTACATTATTATAAGGCTTTTAGAGTTTACGCATTTGAATCTATATTTCCTGGATACCAGCAGGAAGTTATAGATAACAGCTTATGGACAAGCTGGTATCTAGTTCTTACACTTATATTATACTGTAATTTTTCAGGAAAGTTTAGTACAAGTTAAGATCTGTTATGGAGAATAAAGTATGTCGAATAGTCTATATCGAAATATAGTGATTGCAACCGATGGGTCCGAGAATTCTCAGAGAGCTATTTCTTGCGGTGTTGAGATTGCAAAGCTCAGTGGAGCCACTGTCCACGCTCTTTACGTAGTAGATACACCCTCTATGATTTCTGAAACTTGGACTGCTGGCAAAGAAATGGTCCACGAACTGATAATAAGGGAGGGAAAGAAAGTACTGTCTAAGGTTAAAAAGATTATAGAGGACTCAAGAGTGGAGGTAAAAGAGGTTCTTTTAGAGGGATACCCTAGTGAAGAGATTATCAATTTTGCAGAAAATAATAACATGGACCTAATAGTAATGGGTACACTCGGAAAAACCGGGCTCGAAAGATTTCTGGTTGGAAGTGTTGCAGAAAATGTAGTAAGAAATTCAAAAGTCCCTGTCATGGTTATCCGGAATGAGAGCTTATAATACTCAAAGATATAATTTCTCTCCCAAAAACGATAGTTTTACATTTTTATGAACTGAATTCTCATCCTGCGCTTGTTTTCTGATTGTTTTCTTAGATAGAAGTGGCCTGATATGTACCGGTCCGTAAGTCATGTAGCTTTAAATTTTTAGCTATCTTATCGCAACTTTTAAGGGCTCTAAAATCTGATTTATTTAAAAGGCTTTTTTGAGAAAAGCTTATTCAAGATTGAGAAATCTACAAATAAACAATGTGGTTGCCAATCAGCATTGAGTAAGGGTAGTCAATCACGTTAAATAAGGATAGTCATTATCGTAAGGCAGTCTGGATGTAAATAAAAAGCAATCTTCAAGGGGGTTTTAATTTGGAGCTTACTTTTAAAGGCGGATGCAGGGAAGTCGGACGTTCGGGTTTGCTTGTAAATGATGAGATCCTGCTCGATTACGGTATAAAAGCAGGGGATATCCCCGAATATCCTCTTAATGGCATGGAGCCGAAGGTCGTGCTTGTTTCACACGGACACCTTGATCACTGTGGGGCTGTCCCTAACCTGATGTATCAGAATCCTGAGGTTTTCATGACTCCGCCGACTGCAGATTTTACTTACCTGCTGGGAAAAGACACTTTGAAACTTGCAGAAACCACTCTCTCAGGCGTAGCTCCTTTTGACCCTGAAGACCTCCAGAAACTTACCCGCAGAACCCAAAAAAAGGGTTATGGGGAGCTTTTCAAGACTCATGGATACAAGGTTTGCTTCTATGATGCTGGTCATATCCCTGGAGCTTCTGGTATATATCTGGAATCCGAATCAGGGGAAAGCCTTTTTTATACTGGAGACTTCAGCCTGACCGAAACAAGGCTTGTATCTGGAGCATCCGAGTTTCCGGAAGCCGATACTTTAATTCTTGAGAGCACATATTTTGGGGAAGATCATGTCCCACGAAAGGAAACTGAAGAGAGGTTCATCGAATCGGTCCTCGATACTCTGGATATGGGGGGCACCGCCCTGATCCCTGCCTTTGCAATAGGCAGGACTCAGGAGATTCTTATGCTTCTTTATGCTTACGGAATTCGGGCTTATGTGGATGGCATGGGCAGGGATGTGTATAAAATTCTTAAAAAACATCCTCAATACCTCAGAAATCCGGATCTTCTGGATCAGGCTTTTAAGTATTCAATTTCAGTAAATGACAGGCAGCGAGACTCGTTCCTTAAAGAGCCATCGGTCATTGTTACTACAGCCGGAATGTTAAATGGAGGGCCGATACTTTATTACCTAAGCCGACTTTACAAGGACCCAAAATCAAAAGTGTTGCTTACTGGATATCAGGTCGAAGGTACAAACGGAAGGCTGGCTCTTGAACACGGATTTGTTGAGACCAGAGATGACGTCCTTGCCCTTAAACCCAAGGTAGAGCAATACGACTTTTCTGCCCACAGTGGGGATAGTGATCTCAAAAAGGTTGTGAAGGATTTTTGTAAAAAAGGTACCGAAAGAGTCTTTGTAGTGCATGGGGATAAAACTGAAATCTTTGCGCAGTGGATTTCTGAAGAAATTGGTGTGGATGCATATGCACCAGCAAATGGACATTCTTTTAGCTTTTAAGAGAGGGTGATTTCTTTTCAGAAATTTCAGTAACTTTTTTGAAACTTAGAAGATTTTTTAAAATTCAAATTATTTTTTAAAAAGCTGCGAAATACTTAAGCCTGCATAATTCCAATATCTGAGCATGATCCTCAATCCTGAATCTGATGTGCTTGACACACTTGCAAAGAGTATTCTCTTGGCTGCACGAACAGCCCCAAAAGCAAAAGGTGTAGATGACATAGTGACTGCCCTTGTAGAAAAAGAGGATGTAGAAGTGCTTGCCTCAACAATGGAGAAACTGGCAGATCAAAAAGGCCAGGGCTTCGCTTTTTTGAAAAGAGATGCTGTAAATCTTCGAAACGCAGGGGCTGCGGTACTTATAGGAGTTAAAACCAGTGAGGCTGCAGGTCTGAACTGCGGAGCTTGCGGGTTTGAAACCTGCGCAGAGCTGCTGGAACGGCAAAAAGTAAAAGTAGAATTCATGGGCCCAAACTGCATGTTCAAATACGTAGACTTGGGAATCGCTATAGGTGCAGCTGTTGCAAAAGCCAAGGATTTCTGCATTGATAACAGGGTTATGTACACGGTTGGTGCAGCAGCCAGAGTTTCGGGCTTACTTGACGCAGATGTTGTTTTTGGAATTCCCCTGAGTGTAAGCGGGAAAAATATTTTCTTTGATAGAAAATGATAGAAAAATAGCAGATAAATACTAGTTGAATAATATTGATAATAATGTAAAAAATAATAATATGAAACTAATAATATGAAAATAATGAAAATGTAATAAAAATCGGTAGAAAATGATAGAAGGTAATAGAAAACGATATCCAGCTAGAAGTATTGTTTGATTTCCTGAAAAGTTGAGAAGTTTAGAAGCTCTGAACTTCTCAAATTGTAACCAGTTAGAATTTTAGAATTGGATTTTCTTCATCCTTTCAACAGCTTCTTTAATCCTCTCGACTTCCTTTGTGAGGGCAAATCTGATGTAGCCCTCGCCGGCATCTCCAAACCCGACACCAGGTGTTGCGACGATTCCGGCTTCTTCGAGCAGGACTTTTGCAAAGCTTATTGAGGTAAAGCCTTTTGGAACAGGCGCCCAGACATAGAAAGTGGCTTTTGGCGAATTTACTTCAAGACCCATAGCTTCGAGCCCTTCTATGAGAGCGTTCCGCCTTTTCTCATAAATCTTATTTGTTTCTACTACACAGTCCTGGGAAGAGGATAGGGCTGCAATCCCCGCGATCTGGATAGCGTCAAAGACGCCTGAGTCCACATTGGATTTGATTTTTCCGAGTCCCTTTATAAAGTCTTTATTTCCGACTGCAAACCCAAGCCTCCAGCCTGTCATGTTGTAGGTCTTGGAATGCGAATAGAGTTCCATGCCAATATCCATTGCTCCGGGAGCAGCAAGGAAAGAGGGAGCCTCGTACCCGTCATAAGTCATCTGGCAGTAAGCGTTGTCATGCACTGCAATGATATCATGTTTTTTGCAGAACTCAACAACCTTTTCAAAAAACTGCATATCTGCGATCGCAGCAGTTGGATTATTCGGGTAGTTAAAAAAGAAAAGTTTTGCCCTTTTAAGAATATCCGCAGGAATTGAATCCAGGTCAGGCAGGAAATTGTTTTCGGCTTTAAGCGGCAGTGGATACGGCTCTCCACCCGCAAAAAGCGTACCTATTTTGTAAACCGGATATCCAGGATCAGTGTAAAGCACGATATCCCCAGGGTTAACAAAAGCAAGCGGGATATGCGCAACCGCCTCCTTTGACCCGATTAGGGCAAGGACTTCAGTTGCAGGGTCAAGCTCAATTCCCTTGTATTTCTTACACCATTCTGCTGCTGCCTTCCTAAATTCCGGCATCCCGGCATAAGAAGGATACTGGTGCGTTTTTGGGTCGCAGACAGCTTCTCGCATGGCTTCAACAATGTGTGGATGAGTCGGCAGATCAGGATCTCCCACTCCAAGGTCAATAACGTCTACTCCCTTGGCAATTAACTCGTCCTTTGCTTCATCGATAGCTGCAAAAAGATACGGGGGTAATACATTAATTCGGTCAGAATACATTGATAAAGTCACCTGAGTGATTGGCATGAGTAAGTTCTCATAGTTACGGTATTTGGAATATTAAAAGGTATGGGATAAAAGGAAATTGCTGGTTCGAGTGAATTTTTATTTTGAAAATGCGCAAATTAATTAAAAATATCAAATTCCTCGCAAATTAATTAAAAATATCAAATTCCTAATACTTCTAGTGCATTTTTGAATAACTAACTGGATATATTAGTGTATAGGCTAATCCATATTTATCTTCTACGTTTAAGGATCTGGAGAGCTGCATGAAAATTGCTTAGGATTTTGTTCTAAAATCTTCCTCTCAATTCAGGTGCACAGGTCTTACTTGGAAAAAAGAGCTATTATGGGCTTGAAATTTTTACGTCAAACAATTTTTTGCTTGGATACAATTTTTCATATAATTAATTTAATATAATTTCTGCTATTACTATGTGCTGGAGTTGGGGAATAAAACTGGGGTATTATCAAAAGTAAAAGAAAAGAATCTCCTGGAGGTTGCTGATTCTTCTTCGAATCAATGTGCTTGGGGGAGCATAAATTTGGAGAAACTGTATTGGGGGATACAGTAAATACAGCACCTCTGGACTTCTTCTTGCATTAAATGTTGAGAAGGTTATTTATCAGATAAAAATGAAAAAATGAATATTTAAGGAGTTTTTATTTCATGAAACATCTAAGAATATGTCCAAAATGCCACGCTAGTCTAAAATTGCGCCCAGATGGCGAGACTCAGTATTGTAACATTTGCCGCTACTGGACAAAACTAGGTACTGCAAGACTCGATTCAATAATGATTTATGGCTGAAAATTAAAGATGGAAAATTGCACGAAGAATGCTGATATTTTCAACATTCGGATCTAAAACTTATATTTATTTTGGGATATAGTGACCGAGATCAATCAAAAACTCATAAATGAGCTACTGAGAAAATGAGATGATCCCAAAACTTGTTTTCAAATTTGTTCTGCGTATACTAGTTCGTTTCAGATCCTTACCTTTTTTTGTTCAGGCATTATAGGCATCATATACCTGTGCAATCCAGACAACAAGTCCCATTAAAAATCCAATTCCTATTACGCTCATGAATGCACAGATTATCAGGGCTATCCAGACACCTACTGCCTTGGATACCTGCCCTTTTACAAGCTGGCCAAAACCAGGGATGAAAAAAGAAAATAGTGCCGGAACCCCGTGTGTTCTCTTGCAGCGACAGTTCATATAACCACCTTTTTTATAATATTGTTCGGCACGAGTATAAATAATTTGATCAATGGGTAATATTAATTCAGCCTTTCAATCATTTTCTTCAGACTGATTGTAATCCTGGAATTTAACTTAAGGGTAAATTGAAGAAATTCTCAAGAAAATTCAGAATAGAATTCAGAGTTATGTTTGTTTGTTTGTTTGTTTGTTTGTTTGTTTGTTTGTTTGTTTGTTTGTTTGTTTGT
>ENA-UOOI01000127-UOOI01000127.1-fermentation-metagenome-genome-assembly--contig:-NODE-127-length-93310-cov-6.227988_pt1 | contig 93310 bp, 85 predicted proteins | sample MGYA00245779_ERZ724027 | MGnify/ENA primary metagenome ERZ724027 (study PRJEB28704, sample SAMN03018318) | fermentation metagenome | biome: anthropogenic terrestrial biome; feature: soil; material...
AAGCGGTCATAGTGCAACGACATATTTCAATCCACGCTCCCGCACGGGGAGCGACCAACTTTTCAAGTTTTCGTCGTAAATACTGTAGCCATTTCAATCCACGCTCCCGCACGGGGAGCGACCGCTTTGAGTTTGCTGCTCTGCATATTGGAAAAATATTTCAATCCACGCTCCCGCACGGGGAGCGACTTCTTTTGTCATGTCAAATCACCTTTTCTTTCAAAATTTCAATCCACGCTCCCGCACGGGGAGCGACTAAAACTTAAAAAATTAAGGGAGTAATCAGACGTATTTCAATCCACGCTCCCGCACGGGGAGCGACCGGCAAGCTCGGTCAGGTTGTCGGTCAGAGCGTAATTTCAATCCACGCTCCCGCACGGGGAGCGACAAGACGCTTGCAATGCTCGGCGAGCACGGCAAGATTTCAATCCACGCTCCCGCACGGGGAGCGACCAGGCCGGAGAGAGCCGGGGCCGGGCTTTCCCCATTTCAATCCACGCTCCCGCACGGGGAGCGACTTTTAAAACCGACCCGCTGGAACTCTTGATGTGATTTCAATCCACGCTCCCGCACGGGGAGCGACCCTCCCTTTTGTCGATGCTGTCCGGCAGGGCACTCAATTTCAATCCACGCTCCCGCACGGGGAGCGACGGCCCGCGGCGAGGGCCGCTTTGATGTTCGTGTGATTTCAATCCACGCTCCCGCACGGGGAGCGACAGCAAAAACAACCAAGGCAGTGGACAAAATAGAAAAAGATTTTCAGCAACTATACTAAATGGCAAGAAAGGAAAAAGGTTAACCCTGGTGCTTTTGTTTACTTAAATCATATAAAGCAAAAAATATCCTGGTGCGAAGCCCCTTGTAAATTGCTGGGAGCTTCGGGTTCGCACTAGCATCTGCCGATTTCAACAATCGATCGGCCTTTCGAATCAAACACCGGTTATATTGAGAAGACCGCCATGGTGAGCACAGATAGTGGGGAGCAGCCAATTCAGCCGTTCATTTTTGAACTGCATTGCCGTTTTCCTACGTTTGCCGCTATACCTGGTTCCACAGAATGAATGGGGATTTGGCCGCATGTGAAAATGTCGCCAGGCTTTAAAATACATCTGAAATGAGCGGGTGGCTTTTCTTAATTTGCAACCTTGGGCAGTAAAGAGTTAAATAGTAAATTCCGTCCATTTAGTATATTATTATATTCTCGTAAAACAGTAAACTCAATATTTTTATAGCAAAGGGACAAAATGTTATTCGAAGTCTGATGATCGCCTTTACGCGGACTTCGTCGTAAGGATGCCGCTGAAACCATTATTCGGTGCAGCGCTGCAATCTGCGCTTGGTTTTGGCACCCTGTTCTTTCGTAAAGTTCGGCTTTTTGTCTTCATGATTTTTTCCTTCATTGATTTAACATATTGACCGAAGTATAATAAAATTTGGGATTTTACGGCGTATTCTCCGGCATTGAATGATTCAGAGCCGTATGCGGTCGGAGAGTCACTGACAGGATGGCAGTGTGTGGCTTGTTTCTGCTAACGCTGAAAAAACCGGATGACAGACGATATGGGAAAGGAAAGAATGGTGAAAAATAAGTGAAACGAATATTTTTGGTTGAGGACGATCAGGAAATCGCCAAGAACCTTATCCTATTGCTCCGCTCGGAAGGATTTACAGTTACTCATGCCTCTACGCGGGGGGAAGCCATTGCCGCGCTTGCCGGAGCTCAATTTGATCTGGCGCTGATTGATATTTCTTTGCCTGACGGAAATGGCTTTACAATTTGCACGGAAATCAAAGAAACAGGGGACATTCCCGTTCTCTTTCTGACGGCTTCCGGCGATGAAGCAAGTGTTGTTACCGGGCTGAACATGGGCGCGGACGACTATATCACCAAGCCTTTTCGTCCGCGTGAGCTGGTCGCGCGAATCAAAACGGCCCTGCGAAAAAGCGGACGTTCTCCATCGGCATTTGAAATCGGAGGGCTTTCTGTCGATATGGCGAGCGGCGTCGTGAAAAAGGACGGCCGCGAGGTCCTTCTTTCAGCCTTAGAATACCGCTTGCTATTGGTGTTTCTGAACAATCCCAAAAGTATTATCACAAGGACCCGGCTGCTTGACGAATTGTGGGACGCTGCGGGGGAATTTGTCAATGACAACACCTTGACTGTGTATATCAAGCGCCTGCGGGAGAAGATCGAGAACGACCCGGCAAATCCGCAAATCATTCTGACCGTTCGCGGGACGGGGTATCGATTGGGGGACGGGTATGCTTCGGAATAGAGAGTTTCGGAAGTTTGCCATTTTGTTTTCCTTCATAGCTGCCGCCACAGTGATGCTGGGATTTGCAATCAATACGGCGGCGGGAATCCTTACCATTGTTTCTGCCGCCGCTTTTTGGACAGCGTTTTATGCATTTACCAAAGTCCGCTATCAAAGCATTGCACAGATTGCAGATCAAATCGATCTTGTGCTTCATAATGCTGACCATCTGTTTATGAGTGAATCGGACGAGGGTGAACTTTCCATTCTGCAAAGCGAGATCACCAAAATGACGATTCGAATTCGGGAACAAAACGACGCGCTGAAAAAAGGAAAAGAACGTCTTGCTGATTCGCTGGCCGACATCGCTCACCAACTCCGCACCCCTCTCACCTCCGTAAACCTGATTCTATCTTTGTTAGAGAATACCCCTGACGAAAAGGAACGAAAAGCATTGATACGGGAAACAAAGGAACTGTTTGTACAGATGGATTGGCTGCTTACTTCCCTGTTGAAATTATCCCGCCTGGACGCGGGCATTGTGGAGTTCCAAAGCGAGCAGATAGAGGTGAGCGCTTTGATCAGCGCTGCGCTTCACCCGCTTTTGATCCCAATGGAAGCTGCACAATATTGCTTTGCAAATAGACGTGCCGAAAGGGATTATCATCCAAGGCGATTCCGGCTGGCTTTCGGAAGCAATTCAAAACATCCTCAAAAATTGCATGGAAAGTGCAGGCGAGAACGGGAAGATTAAGATTGTTTGCGAGGACAACCCGCTTTTTACCGAGATCACCTCCACGACAGCGGCGAGGGTTTTGAAAAAGAAGAACTCCCCCATCTGTTTGACCGCTTTTATCGCGGGAAAAACGCAGGCGCCACGGGGTACGGGATCGGATTGGCTCTTTGTAGAAGCATCATCACCCGGCAGGGCGGAACGATTCTCGCCAAAAATCACCCGCGGGGCGGCGCGCTCTTTGTGATTCGTTTCCCAAAGTGACGAATCTTTCACCGGAAAGTCACAGAGATGTAAGTTAAAAGTTCTATTATATGGGTAAAATATGAAAAAGGAGACTCACATAATGGAGTTTTTAAAAATTGAAGACCTATGCAAAGTCTACGGCAAGGGCGAAAGCCAGGTTGCCGCGCTGAACCATGTTTCGCTTACAATCGAAAGAGGAGAGTTTACCTCAATTATTGGTTCCTCTGGTTCCGGTAAATCCACTTTGCTGCACGCCATCGCGGGTGTGGACGTGCCGACCAGCGGGAAGATTTATCTGGAGGGACAGGATGTCTATACCCAAAGCAACGAAAAACTTGCCATTTTCCGCAGGCGGCAGGTTGGGCTGATTTACCAGTTTCATAACCTCATTCCTACGCTGAATGTGGTGGAAAATATCACCTTGCCGATCCTGATGGACAAGCGCAAGGTCAATGAGGAACGGCTGAATGACCTGCTAAACCTGCTTGGGCTGCAAGACCGCAAAGCGCATTTGCCAAATCAGCTTTCCGGCGGTCAGCAGCAGCGTGTGGCCATCGGCCGCGCTTTGATGAATGCCCCGGCTGTTATGCTGGCCGATGAGCCCACCGGCAGTCTGGACAGCCGCAACAGTCAGGAAATCATCCATCTGCTGAAGGAAAGTCATACAAGGTACAATCAGACCTTGATCATCGTCACGCACGACGAAAATATTGCTTTGCAGGCGGACCGTATTATCAGCATTTCGGACGGCAGAGTGGTGCGGGATGAGAGGCAGGCGGCACGGACATGAACATTTTCAATAAAGTTGCTTTGCAAGGTTTGAAAAAGAGCCATGCCCGCACACTCGTAACAATTATCGGTGTTATTCTGTCTGCTGCCCTGATTACGGCTGTAGCCACCTTTTGCGTTTCTCTGGCGAACTATCTTGCAAACAGCACAGCCGAAAAAGACGGCGACTGGCATGTCAAATTTGAGGATGTTAGTCCTTCTTTTGCGGCGGAACAGGCAAGCAACGACAAAGTCGCAAATACCGCAATGTTTAATAATATTGGCTTCGCAAAACTACGCGGCGGGAAAGATCCCCAAAAGCCATATCTTTTTATCGCCGGATTTAACAAGAAAACTTTTGATACCCTGCCCATCGTGTTGGTTAACGGCAGACTGCCGAAAAACGACGGGGAAATCGTGATTCCCGGGCGTATCACGACAAAGGGCGGCGTTAAGATAAAAGTGGGAGACACCCTTTCCCTTGCTGTCTGCAACCGCATGAGCGGGAACAGGAAACTCGGTCAGAATGATCCTTACACTGCCGGAAGTGAAACTCTTGCACCCAAAGCGAATAGAATTTATAAAATTGTCGGCATCTGCCAAACGCCTCTCTTTGAGCAGGAAGATTCTTCGCCGGCATACACCGTAATCACAACCGCAGATGCCTCAGACACGGCGGACGATCTCAGCTTATTTGTCAAGCTGAAAAACCCGAGGGAAGTGCACTCTTACGCAAAGAGTACAGCCGGAAGCTCTTCTTACATCTTGAATAATGACGTTCTGCGCTGGTTGGGACTTTCAGACGATTCAACCGATAAGGCAACGAATGCAATTTTGTACTCAGTTGGGGCCATTGTAATCCTCATTATCATGGTTGGTTCGATTTTTCTGATTTATAATTCCTTCGACATCTCCTTGAACGAGCGCACCCATCAGTTCGGGATTCTCTCGTCGGTGGGAGCCACCGCAAAGCAGCTGCGCCATTCGGTACTGTTTGAGGGACTTTGTATCGGTGCGGTTGGTATACCAATTGGCATCCTCGTTGGAATCGGCGGCACTTTACTCGTGATTCGCGTTGTCACCCAAAATTTTGCCAACCTGCTCTCCAGCAAAGTTCCGTTAACACTGACACTGTCCGTCCCCGTGCTTATCGTGGCAGCAGCGGTCAGTCTGGTTACGATTCTGATCTCGGCCGATATTCCGGCTCGCAAAGCTGCCAATACACCTGTGATGGAGTGTATTCGCCAGACGAATGAGGTCAAAGTGGAAGCCAAAGCAATCAAGACCTCAACTCTGACAAAGCGCATTTACGGTTTGGAAGGGACCCTTGCGCTCAAGAATTTTAAAAGAAACAAAAAACGTTACCGCAGCATTGTGCTGTCACTTGTTTTAAGCATCGTGTTGTTTATATCAACCAGTTCCCTTATCACGGATGTTCAACTGGCGGCGGGGCAAGCAAAAGAGGTTGGTATGCCTGATATCGGTTTCGGCACACAGACGATGGACGACCATGAAATGGTGCAACTTTACAACAAGCTGAAAACTGCTGATGGTGTTACCGACAGTTTTTATCAAGTCGCTATGAATTTCTCCTGCGCGGCCAAGAGCAGTGACCTTTCGGACGCCTGCCGGCAATCCGCTGGGGTGCATTCATCAAATGAAGCAGTGAATCTACCAATAAATCTTCAGTTTCTTGATGACAAAGCCTATCAGAAAATTGCTAAAAGTGCGGGCTTACCCGAGGAAAAATATACCGGGCAAAATGCGGAACTGATCTCCGTTGCCAAGGTGCTGGACCGCAACTCTCAGAAAGAGACGATGGACCAGATTAAGAATATATTCAAAAATTCTTCCATGAGTCTTACTATTGTCCCCAAAACAAATGGCAAAACGAAAACGAAGCATCAGCAGAATGTAAACATCACATTTGTCAATACCTTGCTGCCAGATGTCCCCCCTTCAACAAATATGGTCAAACCGTCTGAACAATACTCTTTTGATGCGGTGGCCCCCTATTCGCTCAAGGAGAAGCTTGTTCCCTCCGAGATCGCGGCGGATATGAAGGTTCATAAGGGTATGTCATTTATGTCAAAAGAGCCATCGAAATCCATGGCTGAAATGCAAGAGGTGATTCAGGGCGAAGCAATTACAGATCCGTATATCTTTATGAATAATGACGCAGCGCTTGAGCAGAACCGCAATATCATGTTTATTGCCAACGTGTTTGCTTACACGTTTATCATTATGATTTCGCTGATTGCGGTCGCCAACGTGTTTAACACAATTTCCACGAATATCAAGCTGCGCCGCCGGGAACTTGCCATGCTCCGCTCTGTAGGAATGTCCGATCGTAAATTCAACAAAATGATGCGCTTTGAGTGTGCCTTTTATGGTATGAAAGCATTGATTGTCGGGCTTCCTTTGTCATTCATTTTCTGCTGGCTTATCTACAAAGGAATGACGCTCGGAGAGGACAGCATTGATTTCGTGCTTCCGTGGGCCAGTATCGGAATCAGCGTGATCAGCGTGCTTCTTATCATTTTTGTTACCATGATGTATGCCGTCAGAAAGATTAAAAAAGAAAACATCATTGACGCGCTGCGGGACGACATGGACTGACTCAAAGCCGTCCCAAAGGCCATTGGCATTGAAATTTCAGAGTCCTTCTTATAGTGAAAAATATTTATATTTCTAAACGAGGCTTTTTCTATGATTGAAGCCGCCATTCATAAAGACAATACGTATGTTATTTTATATCAAAAATTTGCTCCCCTGAATTCTTTCCAGAGGGGTCCGTTGCTTTCAATGTTACGGGAGTCTTTGTATCACTGAGCTCATATGCCACGGCATTTTCAACTGTACCGCCTTTTTTAATTTCATGGGACTGGGTATCCAAAAATTTATCATCAGGAAGGCTGCCAATATTAAGTTCATTTACAGAATTCGGATCGTTGTCCTGAATCGCTTTAAATGACATCAACCAAGCGTTATTCGGATCTAATTCTTTTCCGGATATATTTGTGGCTTTATACCAAAAGGCGATCACAGGTTTTTCACCATACTCGTTTCCCTTTTTCCCCGGGGCGATTACTTTGTATTTGGTGATTTCAATTTTGAGGTCATCCGTTGTCAAAATATTGTTTTTAAATTTTGAAGCGGACAGTGATGAATTTGACTTATCGCCTGATTCCGATGATGCGGAAGAGTTTGAGTTGCTGAATGATTTTGAAATTTCTTTTCCAGCTGATACAAATCCGGAGAGAAATACATCCGAAAGATCATCATTTATTTTATCAATATACCATTTCTTATCGATTTTTACACAATTTATTTTTATTGTCTTTGTAGTGAAAGTTTCTTTTGCGGTTTTCATCTTATCTGTCATAATCTGGGCTATTTCTTTGGAAGAATTGCTTGAACTTTGTGTGCCGGAGAAGGCTTCTCCAAATGCTTTTACCATATAGTCTGAAACGGCATCCCTTAAAATTGGGGAGCCATCGACATATTTACAGTCCACGGTAATCGTAGCAGTGGAGTCTTTCACGTCGCTTCCCTTAATATGGTAAGTAATCTTTTTAGCATTACCTTTCAGATAATCCATACAATATTTCTCAAGTTCAGCTTCGCCGCTGTCAGAAGAGGTACCTGATGAGCTGCTTCCAGAACTTACATTTTTAGGATTTACAAATGAACTCATTTTTGCAGTGTCAAAATTTTTCCCTGCTTCAAAATAGCCTTTCACCGTATCTTCTGGTTTTGGTGCGCTTTGGCACGCAACTAAGCCGATCATAAGCAATACAGAAAAAAGGCAGCACAAATATTTTCGCATAATTTTCATCGTATATTTCTCCTCTGCTTGTTTTATATTTCTATAATATCACTTTTTTTACTCTATGAAAACAGGCGGCGCCAAAAGCCTTCTGATTTTCATGTAGAACTACCCTGCATCTATTTTCCTCGTTATGATCGTCTTCACCTCTTTCATAGGATACCTGTGTAAGTTTTATAAATTCACACCGTCCGTGCTGATTTTTTTAGCAGAACTAAATTTGGTCCGGACACTATCCGGATACTATAAATGTATGATGCACTTATGTCCTGAGGATTTCGTGATATGCTAATAAAGTAAAATGTTTAGCTAAAGAAAAGAAAACGAGGAATTATTGTAATGCAATTTAGTGAAATGAACCTAATCCCGGAAATTCTGCGTGCGGTTGAAGAAATTGGATATACTCAGGCAACCGATATACAAATCGATGCGATTCCCGCATTGCTGGAAGGCAAAGATTTCATCGGACGTTCCAATACGGGGACCGGGAAAACTGCCGCGTTTGGAATACCCGTTGTTCAGATGGTTGCTCAAAGCAACCAGGAAAAAGGGCAGATCCTGATTTTGAGCCCTACGCGTGAACTTGCGATGCAAACCGGCACAGAGGTGCGAAAATTTTCAAAATACCTGCAAAATATCAAGGTGGCGGTGATTTGCGGCGGGGAGCCAATGCCGCCGCAGATTCGTCAGCTGCGTACGGCGCAGATTATTGTAGGAACACCGGGCCGTATCATGGATCATATGCGCCGCAGGACACTGTCATTGGAAAATCTAAAAACGGTTATCCTCGATGAAGCGGATGAAATGCTGGACATGGGTTTCGTTGAAGACATTCAAACGATTCTCAGGCAGGCGCCGGAAAAAAGACAAACCGTTTTGTTCAGTGCGACGATGCCGCCTGCAATTCTGAAGATCACAAAAGAATTTCAAACCGACCCGCAGATGATCACAACAGACAAAGGGCAAAAGACAGTTGCTAATATTGCTCAATTTTACTGCAACGTTCCAAGGCTTGATAAAACGGATGCATTAAAGCTGCTGCTTGCGTACCATCGGCCCAAACGGGCTCTGATTTTTTGCAATACGAAAAAGACGGTGGAGGAACTCTGCGTGCAGCTTAAGGAGAGCGGCTTTCAGGCAGCCGGCCTCCATGGCGATCTAAAGCAAAGTCAGCGCAACCAGGTGATGAGCGACTTTAAAAACGGTCATACCGGCATTCTGATTGCAACCGATGTGGCAGCCCGCGGAATTGATGTCGAGGATGTGGATGCCGTGTTCAATTACGATATCCCCGATCAAGATGAATATTATATTCACCGCATTGGGCGTACCGGGCGTGCAGGTAAGGCGGGGGCATCTTACACTTTAGCGGCAAGCCGGACTCAGCTTAGAAGATTGCATTCTCTGGAAAAATTTATGAATTCTAAGATTGAGGAAGCACCCGTCCCCAATATGAATGACATTCGGGAGAGGCACCTGAAAAAATTCAGAGGAAGCATCAAACAACTCCTTGACGAAAACAGCGATTCGGAGTGGGCATCCTTTATTGACGAGCTGGAGCAGAGCGGATACGACGCTAAAAAAGTTGCGGCGGTTCTCTGCAAAATCATCTATGAAAAAGACAAAAGTCTTAGAACTCTCAAAAATGTCCAAAGAGTTGAACCGCATCCTTCGGAAGAAGGGAAAACCCGATTGAAGATCGATATCGGTACGGACAGCAAAATAAACGCCGATTATATCATTGGCACGATCGTGGAAACTACCGGATTGCCCATCAGCGCGATCGGGGACATGAAACTTTACAGGGACCATTCCATTGTGGAAATGGAAGCGGCTCAGGCCGATTTAGTTTTGAACAAGATGAACGGATACCGAATGAAACGGCGTACCATTCACATTAGCAAGCTGAAAGGCAAAAAATCTGGCCCACATGCGTTTGAATCCAGACGGCGTACCAACGGCAAAAAGCGCTTTAACGCCGGTTCCGGGCACCAATACCACGGCAAAAGCAAATGACACGCTGGTAATCGTGAAGGCTTTATAAAATTTTCTCTGCGCTTTTAAGTTATATTTTATAAATGAAAATGCAGATATGCTTGAAAAGATACCTTGTGTTGCCCTCCGTCATGCATAATTTGAAAGAGCGACTCAACAAACTTGCAAAATCGGAAATGATCGTGTATAATTTCTAAAAACGAAGGCGTTCAAGACCGGGCCAGTCTTGAACGCCTTCTTATGATTTCTTTTCATTCGCAGTATGAAAAGGTCAGCGGCAGGAATGAAAAACAAAATGGAAGGCACATGATGTTCCACTGTCTCATTTTCTTACTGAAACGGAAAGAGAAAATCTGCAATTCGTCAGAAGTTCTCTTCTGAAACGCTTTCAGAAGAAAAGAAGACGGAAAGCAGATGAAAAGAAGAGAAATGGAGTTTCAAGTTATGGAAGCAAACAAGAAACGTCAAAAAGCACTTGGCCTGACGGTTTTCTTGGTACTCCTCGCCATCTCGATAATCGTCTTTATCGCGGATGAGGCTGCCAAGAGTATTGCAGATCCGACCGGCGCCTTGACATCGTCATCTCAAAGGTACCCATCCAGACCGTTGTGGATACGGCGAGGAAAGTCTTTATACCGGTCACATCGGCGATGGTAAGATCTTCGTTTACAGCGTTGAGAATGTCGTCAAAATCCGTACAGGCGAAGAAGGTTACGACGCTCTTCAGGGTGACGACTAAACCGGATAAAGAAAAATTATAGCAGAGCCCGCCGCCTTTTAGGCGGCGGGCTCTGCCCCTTTATGTTTGTGCTGGGATTTATTGCAGTTTTCTTTTCAAGTTGCTCTGCCCGATATGGATGAATTCTGAGCGTAAGTTTCCCTGAAATGCGAAAAAGGCAATCTGTAGAGTGCAAGGTAAAAGAAAGCCGCTACGATTATCCCACAGATCACGTCAAAAATAGCATGCTGCTTGATCAGCACGGTGGACAGGCAGATCAGCACGGTTATAGAGGAAGAGACCGCCCTGCCATATTTTTTTGAAGAAAACGCTTCGGAATGCTGTAAAGCGGTGTTCGCGGCGATCGAATCGATCACATGGAGGCTGGGGCATACATTTGTGGGCGGGTCGATCATATAAATCCCTTTCACCAGCAGAGAAAACGGATCGGTTGAATGAAGAACGGGCCTGAGATCCTGAGCGTTTGGAAAGAGGGTGAACATTAAATTTGCGACGGCCATGCCCCCAAAGAGAAAAACAAACAGCTTGTAAAAATCTCTTTTTGAATGGAGCCCGACATAAATCACCCCATAGGGGACAAAAACGAACCACGTCAGATATGGGATCACAAATTCCTTGATAAAAGGAATTTTCCGGTCAAACTGCGTTTGAGTCATGTACTGCGGAATGAGCGTCAGCTCCAAATATTGAAACCAGATTTGCAGAGGAATCAATAAAAGAAGCAGATAGAAGTATTTATGTTGCGATATAAAGATGTGGATTTTTTTCACACGATGTCCTCCAATCTCATCAATTGGAAGAAATCAACGTCCGCACTGCTGCTTCAAACGCGGATTTCTTTCTTTTTTATATTCTGTAAGGCCGAAACCGTCTTTCGCTTTTCTGATTACGGCCTTATCTCTCTAATAATCTAACGATCTAACGCCGGAAAACCCGTCATCGGTTTTGTCCCGCCGCATGGCGGCTGCTTTTAGTCCGTGTAAATAAATTGCAGATCGTCGAAAAGCAGATCGGTCTTATAGTTTTGAGACGGCTTTAAGATCCGCTCCGTGTTGGAAAAATACAGGGAGCTGAAAACAATCGGCATCCGCCAGTCCGGCGGAATTTTCGCTTCAAGGTATTTCCAGCCGATCCAGTCCATGCTGTCCGTCAGCACCAGAGATTTCGTCTGCGCTTCGCTTTTCTTCCGATAGCCTCCGGCGCAGTCCGTGTAAAAACACGCGCCCAGCATGCAGCTTTTATTGTCGCTGATCCCGTCGTGGTTTTCATCTCCGCTGTAAACCCACACTCCGAATTTTTTCGGCATGGCTCTTGCGGTAAATTTGTATTCCATCACGGACCGTTCCTGCTCGTTCCATTTACCGTGGCCCGCATAATCTTTGCTGGTGTCCCAAAATGGGATCAGGCTGGCGGTCCCGTTTGATGTTCGCTTCTGGTTACTGTCGTCCCACGCCCACAGGGAGGTGTCATAAGTCAGCCGGAGACTGCGTCTGCCGTCCCTGACCCGGTTATGCGGAGAGCCTTTTGTTTCCAGCCCCAGCATATTGCTTTTCCCGCCGTATTGGGTCTTCTTTCCGTACAGATAACTGCCGGCAGAGTATCCTTCAATCGGAAACTGTTCAAAATTGTCGATTGTCTGCCCCTTCAGCCCGACGATTACCGAGACCGAATCGGTTTTGCCGCCGAAAGTTCCGGAAATTTTTGCCGTGCCGCCGGAGGCCGTCACGGACAGCAGGCCGTTTTTCAGCGAGCCCACTTTGGAATTCGACAGCGACCAATGCACGGCGGAAGGGTCAATCAGAACCTCCTGATTCTCAGCATCGTACGCATGCATGGAAAATTGTTTTTTTTCACCCTTCTGGACGGCGACCGCACCGGTTTCGCAGAGCCCGATCGATTTCATGGCATTCCCATCCACGACCCGGACCTTCGCCGTGCCGGAGACTTTTCCCGCGGTTGCGGTGACCGTATCCTGGCAGGGCGCACCGGGCGCCGTGTAAGTTCCATTTTGGTCGATCTTGCCCTTTTCCGCTTTCCAGGCAACAGGGTGTCCCTGCAAAGAAACCTGATTGCCATACTGGTCCGTCAGCCTGGCGGAAAACTTGGTATGGGACCCTTTGTAAAGCGAGGTGCTTTTGTCGACAAGGACCTGCCCGATTACACCGGTCGGTTTTGCGTCGCTGACAAACAGCAGAGAATTGGTTACGGTTCTGGAACTGCCATCACTCGGAAAGTTGACCGTCGTGAGTCCGTCGCTGCCGGCGCGGCGCGCAATCATTTCCGAGGAGCCGCCTCCGTCCATATTGATTACGTCCGAACACTGCAAATTCTGAAGCATGTAGTTGGCGATGTCTTTCATGGTGGAGCCTTTGCCCGCACTGAAATAGGTGCCGGGTTTGTCGATGACGATCACTTGCAACGCTCCGTCTTTGGTCAGACCGATCACGGTCCGGGCATTTTGGTCGGTCCCGACTTTATCGACAACCGCGTGATTCAGCGCCCCATCCTTTGCCAAAAGCTGAAAACTGTTTACGGCGGTTACGGCGTCGTCCTGCAATGTGCCGTGGCTGTTCAGCGTGCCGTCCCGGTTTTCGGTATAAGACCCCGAATACAGATGGCAGAGATAAGAAACGTCCATGCCTTTTGCGAGACCTCGGACCTCCGCGGCTTTCGCGCCATACCCGGCGTAAACAATGCAGTCGTTCGGAATGGAAAAGCCCGCCGCGGAATATAAGGCGATCACTTTCCCGGTGTATTCGGTTCCCGGGCGCAGACGGCCGCCAAACCCTTTGATTCGAATCAGAGCATACGCCTGTTCGGCCGGCGCTTTTCCCGCACCGTTGACCATCTTATGACTGAGCGTGAGACTGCTTGTAAAAATGCGAGTGGAGTTCGCCGAAGAGCGATATCCGGCCGGGCCCATGAAATGATTTCGGTTGATGAAATCGGCTTCGGCCTGATAGTTCGTCCCGATGCGGATGGTGCCGCCCACCCGCAGAGCGCCGATATGAGGTTTCTCGGAGCGGTCCACCCAAAAAGCAGGCGGATCCACCGTGTACTGGTTATACGGCTGGCTGGTGATGATATCTCCGTTTTGGACCATGATTCCGCGGTTGCTGCCGTAATCCATGTCGAAGGAATCAGCGTTGATTCCGGCGACGACCCGGTTTCCGCGCGAAATTTCACGCTGGGTTTGGCCGCCAATGGTTTCGAACGCGTTGACCGTATCCTGCGCCTTTCCGGAAATGATGTGAAGATCCTTTGTCCCGGGAGTGACGGCAAGGTGATGAAAACGCACCCGGTACCCCGACACGCCCGCGTAGTTCTGGATGTCCTCTTCCGTATAATGGATTCCCTGCGCCAAATTTTCATCTGCGAGAAGTACTTTGTCCTCCTTTACAGCGGCATGAGGGCCTGGGACAAAAGAAAGACAGGAAAACGCAAAAGCTAAAACGAGCAGCAGAGAAAGAGATTGTTTCATTCGTTTTTGATTGCCTGGCAATGGACCACATTCCTTTCTGATTTAAGAGAAACCAAATTCTCCTTTTCTTCTCATCAATCTGTTTTTAAAGTACCTATATTCTCCAATAATTAATAACAGTATATTCGGACAGGCAATTATTGTCAATTGTTTTCCAACCTTGAGGGTGTCCCTAATGTTTTGCCGCATGCGCGAGAAACTCCTGCAGCTTAGGTCCATTGCGGACGGGGGAACCGTGGGAGGGGCACAGCCATTCGAACTGCAAGCGCCTGAGCGAAGCGAGTGATTCCATCGCTTGCTCCTGGTCCCAGTTCATAAGCGCGGGAAAGGTGCGGAAGCGGCCAAGCACGAACTTAAACAGGTCTCCGGTGAAAACGACATCGCGGATTTGAAAAACAGTATGCCCCGGCGTATGGCCGGGCGCATGCAAAACGCTGATGTCTCGATAGGGCCAATCGGTGCCGTAGAGATGGGTGATCGTCGGCTTTTGCGGCCTTACGAGCATTTCAATCCAATGTTTTACCCCGGGGCGCTTTTTTTCACCGGTAATGTAAGGAACATCTTCCGCCGGCGCCCAGAGCTCGGCACCGGTCGCTTCCTGTAACTGCTTTGCATTTCCAATATGGTCAACATCGTGGTGAGTGAGCAGAATCGCCTGAATCTCACGGGCGGAGATGCCAAGGCTTTGGAGTTCTGTCAGAATTTTTCCGGCAAGACCGGGCATTCCCGTGTCAATTAAAACTATTTGCTTTGTCAGAACCAGAAAAGCATGGCTGCCCTTTGTCGTTTCCAACTGAACGACAGTTTCGTTGATCTTCACAATTGCTTTTCCTTCTTTCCAGATAAGCAATGTACCGACAAAAATTCGGGAGGGGTGTTTCTTTTAGCTAGCCGGAAAATATTTTTCGAAAACTACATTACAGCCATAATAAACTAATTAAATTAGTTTGTCAATCTCTCCATTGCAAAAGAGCGTAAAAAAGTGCTTTCCCTTTAAACTGCACCGGATGAAATAGACAAGGAAAAGAAGAGCGGATGAAGTCGGCCGGAAGTTTAAGGCCTTTCCAGATGCTTTGGCAGAGGGAAAGGCCGTTTTACTTTGCTGGATTCAGTGAGCTTTTTAATTTACTTGTCCGCCGTGGGTAAATAATTTGGTATTATAATACTTGTAAAGGAATTACTATGGGAAAGTATGGGAGGCAAGGAAAATGACAGTCAAGGATCTCAAACAACTGGATAAACAGTTAAGAAAGATATCGAATCCGTTTGGAACCGGGTTTTCTGTCTTGCGCGCTTTTACGGAAGAGTTTGCAAAAGGACAGAATTTATCCACCGATGACGTAGTTCGGCAGTATATCGCATGGAAGCAGAAAAAATAGCCGCTCAATGAGTTCAGCTTCCCGTCCATTGGAATAGTACCAAAGTAATTTATCCGTGCTATTCTTGATCTGCTAAAAAATAACCGTCTGGTCCACCCAAAAACCGACCGGTTATTTTTTCGCTTTTTCGTCAATCTATCCGGGAATTGCCAAAAATATGACTTTCTTTCTTAAATTTTGCATCTTTACAAATCGTGGTAAATTCGATATACTGAAACCATTATATTTAAGAACACAAAAATACAGGTGATGAGGCTCACCGTAATGCATTTTGTGCTGACGGCTTCTGCTTGAAAAACTGAGAGCAAAGCCGTGCTTTTTTTTGAAAAGGATGGTGTCTCTGTGAATGCAAGCCGATTCCTGATTGTAGGTATGGGCGGCTTTTTTGGCGCGGCTCTGCGATATCTGATTTCCTGCACGGCTTCAAAAGTCCGAAATGGGTTTCCTCTGGGGACGCTGATTGTCAATCTGATCGGCGGGTTCATTATGGGGTTTATCATGGAAGCCGCTTCCGGTTCCTGGCCTGTTTCGGATAAAATGAAAATGTTTTTAACCACTGGCATGATGGGTGGGCTGACCACCTTTTCAACATTCAGCTATGAAACGGTTGCCCTCTTTTCAAACGGATGTTATTGGCAGGGTGCGCTGAATGTAGGGGTCAATCTGACTTTTTCTTTGCTGGCCTGCTGGGCCGGCAAATCCGTTGCACAGTTCATTTGACCCGGCTGCAAAAGGTCGGCCGGGGGTTCCGGCAACGTGAAAAATATTAGGGAATGGAGCGATTCTTTTGGCAAAGGATCAACGGCAACGCTCCGGACGGAAAAGAGCAGAGCGGTGTCTTATTTTACTCATTTTTCTCGGCGCGGTTTCCGGCGGCGTTTTTTTGCTCCGGGGAACACTGTTTACAAAAGTGATGAAAGTGCAGAAAAAGACTGCTCAGCAACCATCGTCCAGTTCGAGAGTTTCCACTTTTAAAACTGTCTCTTCCGCTTCCCCCAAAAAGGGGCCTGAAATGGACGGCCGGCAACCCGCACAGCCGGCGGCAAAGCATATGATTTCTGTAGCTCGGCTCAGTTCGAAAAATCATCTGCCAACCGGGTGTGAATTGGTTGGAGCCATGATGCTGGTGAATTATTTCGGCTATCCTACCACCACAGATGAGATTGCCCGCAGAACGCCGAAATCGACTTTGCTCCGCGACGGAGACAACGTGTATGGCATGAGCCCCAATCAGGCGTTTATCGGGGATCCTCATTTGAAAGACGGCTTGGGATGCTATGCTCCGGTTGTAACGGCGGTTGTGGATTCCTATTTCTGGGAGGGAGGAAAAGACAAGGCGGTCAATCTGACCGGCACCGCCCTGAAAACTCTTGCGCAGAATTACATCGCGAAGGATTTTCCCGTTCTGATCTGGGCAACGGAAGATATGAGAGAGCCGAGCCCGGGCCGGAGCTGGATTCTGGCGGATACCAACCAGTCGTTCCAGTGGATCAGCGGTGAACACTGTCTTTTGATGATCGGCTATGATCCGAACAAATATTATTTTGATGATCCAAGCGATCCGACCCAAATAAAAAGTTATGACAAATCCCTGGTGGAAGAACGTTACCGTGCGTTGGGGAAACAAGCCGTCGGGGTCTGCCCCGTTTCAGCCAGGCAGGCCTGATATATTCGCGGGAGACGCTGTTTAGTCTTGCGGTTTGAAAAAAATTGCGATAGAATATAAGGACGGTTATCAATTTTATGGACATGCTTTAGGGCGCTGGATTAGGCAGTTGCACGATGTAGCCCCGGCATGGAAGATCTCGCTTGCTTTACAACCATTGAATTTATGAAAGAGGAGGTAATTTGTGATGATGTGGAATGACAACCTTAAAATCGGCGTTCCGCTGATCGATCAGGAACATAAGGAACTGTGTGGCAGGATCGACAAACTGCTGGCCGCCTGCAATCAGGGGCATGGTAAGGATGAACTGCTCGATACGATCAGTTTTCTGGAAGGTTATACTATTAAGCATTTTAACGATGAAGAGAAGCTTCAGCGCGCAAGTACTTATCCCAAAGTGGCAGAACATAAGAAGCTTCATGAGTTCTTTAAGGGCAAAATCTCAGAGCTGAAAAATGAAATCGAAATGAACGGCGTCAATATTGCCACAATTTCAAAGACCAATTACTTTTTGATGGACTGGCTGATCAACCATATCCAGAAAGTGGATTCCGAACTGGCGCAGTACATAAAATGAGACGGCGCTTTGGACTGACTTTCTTTAATTTTACTGAATGGAGATGCGCGTTTTGAATTTTCTTTCAATGCCAAAGCCGGAACTGGAGCGCGTTTATCAAGAATTGCTGGAACGTTACCGCCATTTTCAGGGTCAACACCTTGATCTGAATATGGCGCGGGGAAAACCGTCGAAAGCGCAGCTAAAACTGTCCGAGAAAATGCTGGACCTGGTCAATTCTTCTTCTACCCTGGATTCGGAAAACGGAGAGGACTGCCGGAACTATGGAGTCCCGCTTGGCCTTGCAGAGATGCGGCGGCTGATGGCCGGGATGATGGAAGTCCCAGCGGAAAATGTCATCATCGGCGGAAATGCCAGCCTGAACATGATGTTTGACACCGTTGCCTGCGGCATGACGCACGGCTTTTCCGGCTGCGCGCCGTGGCTCGAGCAGAAGAACCGAAAATTTCTTTGCCCGTCACCCGGTTATGACCGGCATTTTGGAGTGACGGAGTATTTTGGTTTTGATCTGATCACCATTCCGATGACGGAAAATGGCCCTGATATGGATGCGGTTGAGCAATGGGTTAAGGACCCTTCCGTCAAGGGCATTTGGTGTGTCCCGAAGTATCAGAATCCGACCGGCATCACTTTTTCCGACGATACCGTGCGCCGCTTTGCGGCATTGAAGCCGGCAGCGAAGGATTTCCGGATTTTCTGGGACAACGCTTACTGCGTTCATGATCTGACGGAAACTCCCGAACATTTGCTGAGCCTCTGGAGCGAATGTGCAAGAGAGGAAAATCAAAATCTGGCGTTTTTCTTCGCTTCAACCAGCAAAATTACTTTCCCGGGGGCGGGCATTGCCGCCATGGCTGCGGGCAATGATGACTTTGCAGAACTGAAAAAGCGCTATTCTTATCAGACCATCGGCCCTGATAAGCTCAATCAGCTTCGCCATGTCCGTTTTCTGAAGGATATGGATGGAATTCATGCCCAGATGGCCCGCCACCGGGCGATCCTGGCGCCAAAATTCACAGCCGTGCTGCAAAAACTGGAAAGTGAACTTTCCGGCAAGAGCGTAGCTTCCTGGACAAAACCGAAAGGCGGCTATTTTATCAGCGTTGATGTCATGGAAGGCTGCGCAAAGCGCGTGGTGGAGCTCTGCGGCGGAGCGGGAGTCAAACTGACCGGCGCCGGGGCCACCTTCCCCTACGGCAAGGATCCGAAAGACCGCAACATCCGGGTGGCGCCGTCGTTCCCGCCAGTCGAAGAACTGAAACAAGCAATGGATTTGTTCTGTATCTGCATCCAGCTGGCTGCGGCGGAAAAGCTTTTGAAGTCGTAAAAGAGTTTTTCCATTTTCTTTTCCGGAATTTGGAAAGGGTTGCAGCTCCTGGGGGAGGGGACAGAGTCCCTCCCCTATTTTTATGCGGAGCCACAGCGGTTTATGCCCTGAATTGATTGACAATTTGGAGTTACCACAATATAATTAGTGTTGTACGTCTGCGAAATTCGCGGAAAACCAACATATTGGAGGATTCACGCATGAAGCGAGTACCAAAACCGGTGTTTTTCATCGTTGCCCTCCTCATCCTACTTTTGGCCTTTACTTCCATTTTTGGAATCAGCGGGCAAAACGGGGATAATCCGACCACTTATATCAAAGGGGTTAAGGATATCCGGTGGGGGATCGATATTAACGGCGGTGTGGAGACGACCTTCTCGCCGGCCACGAAGACAAAAGCGACAAAAGAACAAATGGATTCGGCGGAATCAATCATTAAACTTCGGATGGTTAATAACAATATCACCGATTACGAGGTTTATACCGATTATAATCATGACCGGATCATCGTTCGTTTTCCGTGGAAAAGCGACGAGAAGACTTTTGACCCGCAAAAGGCCATCAATGAACTGTCTGCAACAGCTCTGGTCACTTTCCGAGAAGGAAGGGAATGCAGCACCCAGACAACCGGCTCCGACGGTCAGCCGGTTTACCAGAACCCGAAGGGCGTAACGGCTTCCGACATTATTTTGCAGGGCAATGACGTGAAGAGCGCCAAACCGGAGCTGACGCAGAACAACACAACCGGAAAGGCTACCTATCAGATTGCCCTGCAGCTTAGTGACAGCGGAACCAAAAAATTTGCCGTGGCGACCAAGCGGCTGAAGAACCAGACCATTTCCATTTGGATGGACAATACCATGATTTCCTGGCCGACGGTGGACGATGTGATCACGGACGGCAACTGCGTGATCAATTCTCCGAACGGCTTTTCAGCGTCGGATGCGTCTGCTCTTGCAAACAAGATCAATGCCGGCGCGTTGCCGTTTAAGCTGACAACCACCAGCCTGAACAGCATCAATCCGACCCTTGGAAGATCCTCCCTGAGCGCTATGAAGCTTGCGGGAATCATCGCATTTGCGCTGGTTGCGCTGTTTATGATTTTTGTCTTCCGGCTTCAGGGCTTGGTCGCGGATATTTCTCTTTTGGGCCAAGTCGCGCTGATGTTTGCGGCAATTTCAGGGTATTTTCCATTTGTCCACAGTTTTACCATGACTTTGCCCGGCATTGCCGGTATCATTCTTTCCATCGGCATGGGCGTCGATGCCAATATCATCGCGGCCACGCGCATCCGGGAAGAGCTTTGGGCCGGCAAAACTCTGGACTTGGCCATCGCAAACGGCAACAAGCACAGCTTTTCTGCAATCTTTGACGGCAACATCACCACGGCGATTGTGGCGATTATCCTGATGCTTGTCTTTGGTCCAAGCAACATCCTGTCCGCAATCTTCGGCGTGTCGACCACGGGCACCATTTATTCGTTCGGTTACACTCTGCTGGTCGGTATCATTTCGAACTTTGTGTTCGGCGTGTTCACGACAAGATTGATGACAAAATCCATTTCCGGTTTCAGGTTTGCCCGGAGTAAATGGTTGTATGGGGGGCCGAAGGAATGAAAACTTTTCACATGAAATTTTATGAAAATCGAAAGATTTTCTTTTCAATTTCCCTAGCAATTATCGCGATCGGCCTGATTTTCAATGCAATTTTCGGCGTCAGACTGGATATCAACTTTAAGGGCGGCGCCATGATTAAATACTCCTATATGGGCGAGATCGAACCGGCAAAAGTGGAGAGCATTGTCCACAAAACGGTGGGTCGCACGGTTTCTGCAACGGTCAGTAAAAATATTAAATCCGCTTCCAGTGGCCAGACGCTGGATAATGTGACGCTCTCTTTCGCCGGAACGGATTCTCTTTCCGTAGCAAATCAGCAGGCCATTCAGAAATCCCTGGATCAGGTTTACCCCAATGCCAATTTCCAGATCGTTGAATCAAGCTCGGTGAACCCAACCATGGGGCGCAGCTTTTTCCTCAAATGCCTGGTGGCGGTTTTGATCGCTTTCCTGCTGCTGGATATCTATATTGCAATCCGGTTTCGCAGGATCGGCGGTACGGCAGCGTCGGTTTTTGCCATCGTCGCTCTGCTACATGATGTGGCAATGGTGTATTTCACCTTTGTGATTTTCCGGCTGCCGCTCGATGCCAATTTCATCGCGGTGGTACTGACTATCCTCGGTTATTCGCTGAACGACACCATTGTCGTGTATGACCGTATCCGAGAGAACCGCAGGCTGCTGGGCCTGAAAGCCGGTTACGGCGGTTTGGTCAATATCAGTATCAACCAGACTTTTACCCGTTCGGTTTACACGTCCGGTACCACCTTCCTCTCTGTTGCGGTGGTGTTTATCGTTGCTAATTTTTATCACTTGAACAGTGTTACGACCTTTGCGCTGCCCATGATGATTGGTGTGTTAAGCGGTGCTTATTCTTCCATCTGTATCGCAGGTCCCCTCTATGTCATGTGGGAGCAGCATAAAGTGAAGGTAAGAGCTGCGGCGCTGCCGGAAAAGCATGAGAAAGCACAGCTTTCCGAACCGGTTTCCGCTGCGAAGCCTGCCTCTGAAACGACGGCGAAAAAAGAACCGGAAAAAGAGACGGCAGTGAAACAAGAGACTCCAAAGCAGGGCGGCAAGCCAAAGCAGGCTGCAAAGCCCAGACCAAAGTCCAAGGGCAAGCAAAAATCAAAGGGAAAAAAGAAAAAACGCTAAACGGATGCGGGCCGGTGCAGAGGATGCACCGGCCTTCTTCGTCCGGTGAAGTCCAGTGCTGGCCCGGAACTTTCAAAAACCGATTGCTTCACTATTTTTAACGAACTGCTTTAAAGTTTTCCGCTTTTGAGATATAATATTTCTATACCCAACGAGAAAGCTGGTTAGAAAGCATGTCTGCAAAATATACTGTGCCGCTCTCTAAAGTGATGAAAGAACTGTCTTTGGATGTCATCAGCATGCCGTGCAATCCGGATAATATTTTGATTTCATCCATGGATGTCAACCGGCCCGGTTTGGAACTGAATGGCTTTTATGATTATTATGACACCAGCAGGATTGTTATTTTCGGCAACGCGGAGTCGGCTTTTTTGCATTCCATTTCTTCACAGAAGAGAAGGGATGTTCTCGGTGCGATCTTTTCTAAAAAGCCGCCGGCCGCCATTATTGCGCGCGGTCTGAAACCGGTGCCGGAACTGCTGGAGGCAACCCGTAAAAACAAGGTGCCGCTGCTCAGCACGCATGAAACGACCTCAAGCCTAGTGGCCGCGCTTGTTTCTTTCATGAATGTAGAACTGGCACCGCGCATCACACGTCATGGGGTTTTAGTGGAAGTGTATGGCGAAGGGATCCTTCTGGTTGGTGACAGCGGGGTCGGAAAAAGCGAAACAGCGATCGAGCTAATCAAGCGCGGCCACCGCTTGATTGCCGACGATGCAGTGATTATCCGCCGCGTTTCCGCAAAGTCCCTGGTCGGTGAAGCGCCGGACAATATCAAGCATTTTATCGAACTCAGGGGCATAGGTATTATCAACGCACGGAGAATTTTCGGTATGGGCGCGGTAAAAGTGTCTGAAAAAATCGATATGGTCATTAATCTGGAAATCTGGGATAACCAGAAAATCTATGACCGCATGGGCATAGATAATGAATACACTGAGATTTTGGGGATTAAGGTCCCCGTTTTGACCATTCCCGTAAAACCTGGCAGAAATCTTGCCGTTATCGTCGAAGTTGCTGCTATGAACAACCGGCAGAAACGTATGGGGTACAACGCGGCAGAAGAACTGCTTAAAAATTTGGGAATGGATCTTTCCGCCATACAAGAAACGGAAAAAAAACGCGATCTTAATTTTTAGAAAGGCAGAAATCATGAATCTAATTGCAGATACCCATACCCATACGCTGGCCTCTACCCATGCTTACTGTACACTGATGGAAATGGTCCATGCGGCAGCCCAAAAAAAACTGTTTGCCATAGCGATTACCGATCATGGTGCCACTATGCCGGGGGCGCCGGGCCGTTGGTATTTTCGCAACTTAAAAGTGCTGCCGCGGGAAATGGAGGGTGTCCTGATCCTTCGGGGGGAAGAGACCAACGTCACTGATTTTGAAGGCGGAACCGATCTGAACGCGGAGGATCTCCCCAGCCTGGACTGGGTTGTGGCCTCCATACACGAGGTTACCATGCGGGACAAAGCCCCGACAGTGGAAAAAGTGACCGATGCATGGCTGCAGATTGCCGAAAATCCTTCTGTCCGCGTCATTGGCCACAGTGGCTCCGAACAGTACCGTTATGATTATGAAAAGGTGTTGCCCGTGTTTGCAAAAAATGGGAAACTGGTGGAACTGAATGAATCTACTTTTAAGGGCAGGAGCCGGTCTGTTCCGAACTGCACCAAAATCATGAAACTCTGCAAAAAATACGGCGTTCCAATTATTGTAAATTCAGATGCCCATTTTTCGACTCAGGTGGGATGTTTTCCACGGTCTATGCAGCTTTTGGAGGAAATCGGGTTTCCGGAAGAGCTGATTGTGAATTCCAGTGTGGATCGGTTCTGCGCTTATCTGAGACGATACACCGGTGTGTTTTCAAATTCCAATTGAACGGAGGACGAGCTATTGGATTCTTTGGAAGAGCTGGAACGGTCGGCGAGGGAACTTGGATGCGGAGTCTATCAAAATGAGCCGATGGACCGCCATACCACCTTTCGAATTGGCGGACCGGCGGATCTGTTCCTTGTGGTGCGTGAGAAGGCCGCGCTTCGGGAAATATGCAAAAGGGCCTGGAAGCTTGGCGTTCAGATTTTCCCGCTTGGAAACGGTTCCAATCTGCTGGTCAGCGACGCGGGAATCCGGGGAACCGTTGTTTCCCTGGGCGGGGAGTTCCAGAAGGTTGCATTGTGCGGAGCAACGGAATTGGAGTGCGGCGCAGCGGCATCCTTGGCGAAAGTATGCAAATTTGCTCAAAGCCGCGCTCTGAGCGGGATGGAATTTGCCTGGGGAATTCCCGGGTCTATGGGCGGTGCCGCTTTCATGAACGCCGGCGCCTATGACCATTCCCTGCAGGAGACTGTTGCCGCATGCAACCATGTTACGCTGCAGGGAGAAGCGGGCATCCTGCGGGGGAAAGAGTTGCAGTATGGCTACCGCAGAAGCGCCTATTCAGAGAATGGGTGCATGATCACTTCCATCCGCCTGAAGCTGAGGCGGGGGGATCCAGAACAGATTTCTTCCGAGATGAAGGAACTGTATGAGCGCAGAAAACGAAAACAGCCGCTGGAACTGCCCAGTGCCGGGAGTATTTTTAAACGGCCGCCTGGGCATTACGCGGGTACCCTGATTGAGCAATGCGGCCTGAAAGGCCGGCAAGTCGGTGGGGCGATGGTCAGCGAAAAGCATGCCGGATTCATTGTGAACGCGGGCGGCGCTACCTGCCGGGACGTGCTGAAGCTGATTGAGCTGATTCAAGAAACCGTTTTCCGGGAAACCGGGATCCGGCTGGAATGTGAAGTGAAAAAAGTTGGCTGATACTTCGGAAAATTCGATGGAATTTTTAATTGTAACGGGGCTGTCTGGCGCGGGAAAATCCCGCGCGATGGACGCACTGGAAGATATCGGCTTCTATTGTGCGGACAATATTCCTCCCAAATTGATTCCTACCTTTTATGAGCTTACCCGTCAGGCAAAGGGAACCCTGCCGCGGGTGGCGGTCGTGACGGATATCCGCGGCGGGGATATGTTTTCCAGTTTGCTGGAAACGCTGGATCAGATGATCGCCGACGGAAAGGACTATAAGATTCTGTTTCTGGACGCAAATGATTATGTCCTAGTCAACCGCTTTAAGGAAACGCGGCGCAAACATCCCCTGGCAGACAACTGCCTCGGTTCGCTGGAGCAGGCGGTTCGCCTGGAGCGCGATGTGCTCCGCCCTGTGAAAGAACGGGCCAATTATGTCATCGATACCTCTCTGCTTTCCCCGGCTCAGCTGAAAAAGCGGATTTCCGGGCTGTTTCTGGGGGACGCTTCCGATGCCCTTTTTATTCACTGCGTTTCCTTCGGGTTTAAATATGGGGTTCCCGCTGAGTCGGATCTCGTTTTCGATGTTCGATGCCTGCCGAATCCTTATTATGTGGAAAAACTGAAAAATCTGACGGGGCTTGACAAACCGGTCCGCGACTATGTGATGAAATGGGACCAGACAAAAGGATTTATCCGCCGGTTCCTTGACTTGATCGACTATACGATCCCGCTTTACTGCAGCGAAGGCAAAAGCCAGCTTGTCATCGCCATCGGCTGCACGGGCGGGCATCACCGCTCGGTTGCGATCGCGGAGCTTTTGTACAACCACCTGCTGCAGCAGGATCTGCGGACAAGCGTCAATCACCGGGATATCCAAAAACAGTGAGGGGCGGGGAAAGCTATGTCGTTTTCTTCAGAGACCAAGCGGGAACTTTGCCGTATTCAGGAGGAAGACTGCTGCCGGAAAGCGGAGTGTTACGGCCTCCTGCTTTTTGGGAGGAGCTTTTCGGCGCACTCCGTTTCCCTGACGACGGAAAGCCGTGAAACGGCCCGCCGTGCGGCGGAACTGACGGCCCGGGTAACGGGTGTTTCTATGGACGCCTCCATTTCTCCGCTGCGCCGCGGGGACCGCGGATATACCTATTCGGTTTTTGTTCCGGGAGCCAATCAGGTCGAACAGGTGCTGCGCCGGCTTGGCCATACGGGAATGGAGATCAGCCTGCGGGTGAATTATGCCAATCTGGAAAACGACTGCTGCCGTTCCGCTTTCCTGCGGGGCGTGTTTCTGTCCTGCGGGACGGTGACGGATCCCGCGCGGGATTATCGCATGGAATTTGTGGTGCCTTACAGAAATCTGGCAAGGGATCTTACGGCTTTTCTGAAGGATCTTTTTGAACTGGATATCACTCCCGGCATGATGAACCGAAAGGGTTCGTTTGTCGTGTATCTCAAGGGCGGCGAGCATGTTGCGGATCTTTTGACTTTCCTCGGCGCGGGCGGCGCTGCCATGAAGCTGATTCAGATCCGTATGCTGAAAGAGGTTCGCAATGAAGTCAACCGCAAGACAAATTTTGAAGCGGCGAATTTGGAAAAGACCGCTTCCGCCGCCGCAGGCCAGCTAATTGCACTGGAAAAGATCTTGGCGTGCGGCGGCATGTCAATTTTGCCGGAGGAACTGCGGCCGCTGGCGCTGCTGCGCTATCAGAACCCGGATTTGTCCCTGCGGGAGCTGGGGAGGAAGCTGAATCCGCCGCTCAGCCGGTCGGGAGTCAACCACAGGCTGCAAAGAATTGTGGACTTTGCACAGGGGCTGCCGCGGCCCGCAGAAAAAAATTCGGAAGGCTCTTAAACACGCCGGTGGGAATCTGTAAAAGAAGGGAGTGATTTTTTGTTCATTCATCTGCATGTGCACAGTGAATACAGCCTGCTGGACGGAGCCTGCCGCATTGAACAGCTGGTCGATACCGCGGCAAAGCGCGGGGCGCCGGCGGTTGCCGTCACGGATCACGGCGTGATGTACGGCGCAGTGGATTTCTATAAGGCGGCGAAGAAGCGCGGAGTCAAACCGATTATCGGCTGCGAGGTCTATGTGGCCCAGCGGACGCGCTTTGACCGGGTGCATGGCCTGGACTCGGAAAACAGGCACCTGGTTCTGCTTTGTGAAAACAACACGGGGTATCAAAATCTGATTGCGCTGGTGTCCCGCTCTTGGACAGAAGGTTTTTATTTTAAACCGCGCGTCGATTTTGAACTGCTAGAACAGTACCATGAAGGTCTGATCGCCCTTTCCGCGTGTCTTGCCGGCGAGATCCCGCGCGACCTGACGGCAGGGGATTATGACGGGGCGAAAGCCGCCGCGCTGCGCTATGATAAAATTTTCGGAAGAGGAAATTTTTATCTGGAATTACAGGATCACGGCCTGCGCGAGCAGAAGATGATCAACCCTTCTATCCGGCAGATTTCGAAGGAAACGGGCATCCCGCTGGTCCTGACCAATGACTGTCACTACATTCGCAAGGAAGACAGCGCGATGCACCATGTCCTGCTTTGCATCCAGACCAATCACACCGTTGAAGATAAAAACGGATTCGGGTTTGGAAGCGATCAGTTCTATTTTAAAACGGAAGAGGAAATGCGCGCGCTGTTCCCGGATTGCCCGGAGGCGGCGGACAACACCGTGAAAATCGCAGAGCGCTGTCATGTGGAATTCGAATTTGGGAAAACAAAGCTTCCGCGGTTTGAAACGCCGAACGGGCAGGAGAATGTCGCTTATTTCCGCGAAAAATGCTATCAGGGTCTTCACAGGCACTATGGGGAGCATCCGGACAAAAGCATTTGCGACCGGCTGGAGTACGAACTGGATACCATTGAAAAAATGGGCTATGTCAATTATTATCTGATCGTTCACGATTTTGTCCGCCACGCAAAAGAGGTTGGGATTCCGGTCGGGCCGGGGAGGGGCTCCGGCGCCGGCAGCCTGGCCGCATACTGCATCGGAATTACGGGGATTGACCCGATCAAATATAACCTGCTGTTTGAGCGGTTCCTGAATCCGGAACGGGTTTCCATGCCGGATTTCGATATCGATTTTTCAGACGAGCGCAGACCCGAGATGATCGACTATGTGGTGCAGAAGTACGGCGCCGATCACGTCGCGCAGATCGTAACGTTCGGCACCATGGCGGCCCGAGGGTCCATCCGCGACGTCGGCCGGGCAATGGCGATCCCCTACGCGCAGGTCGATTCCATTGCGAAGCTGGTCCCGTCGGAACCGAATATCACGCTGGATAAAGCCCTGCAGGTTTCTGGGGAACTGAAAGACCGTTACGATACGGACCCGCAGATTCACGCGCTGATCGACATGGCCCGGCAGGTGGAGGGGATGCCGCGCAACGCTTCCACGCACGCCGCCGGCGTGGTGATTACGGACAAGCCGGTGGCGGAGTATGTGCCGCTGGCGAAAAACGGCGATGCCGTCGTCACACAATACACCATGACGACCCTGGAAGAGCTTGGGCTTTTAAAAATGGACTTTCTCGGTCTGCGCAACCTTTCGGTTATTCACGACGCGGAAGAAATGATCGCGCAGAGCCGGCCCGGGTTTCAAGTGAGTCAGATCCCGATCGACGACCCCGCGGTTTACCGGATGCTTTCCGAAGGGAAGACGGACGGCGTGTTCCAGTTCGAATCCGGCGGGATGCGCAATGTGATTATGCAGCTGGGGCCGGAGAAAATTGAGGATTTGATCGCGGTGATTTCACTGTACCGCCCCGGCCCGATGGAATCGATTCCCCGTTACATTGAAAACCGGCATCATCCGTCGAAAATCACTTACCGCCATCCGCTTTTGAAAGGAATCCTGGACGTCACTTATGGATGCATCGTCTACCAGGAGCAGGTGATGCAGATTTTCCGCACGCTGGCCGGGTACTCGCTCGGCCGCGCGGATATTGTGCGCCGTGCGATGAGCAAAAAGAAAAAAGACGTCATGGAGCGCGAACGGGAGATCTTTCTGCACGGTTTGGTCGGCGCGGACGGCAAGGTGGAAGTGGAAGGCTGCGTGCGGCGCGGGGTGGATGAGAAAACCGCCCAGACCATTTTCAGCGAGATGGAAAGCTTTGCCTCCTACGCGTTCAATAAGTCCCACGCGGCCGCGTACGCACTGCTGAGCTACCAGACCGCGTGGCTCAAATTCCACTATCCGAGGCAGTACATGGCGGCGCTGATGACCAGCGTGCTGGATAACAACAACAAGCTTTCCGCCTATATTGCGGAATGTCTGCGGCTTCATATCCGCGTGTTGCCGCCTCATGTCAACGAAAGCAATGCCGGCTTTACCGTTTCCGGCCCGGATATCCGTTTCGGGCTGCTCGCGGTGCGCAACCTGGGGCGCGGATTCATCAGCTCCGTGGTGAAAGAGAGGGAAGAAAACGGAAAGTTTCGTTCCTTTTTCGACTTTGTGCGCCGCACTTACGACGGAATGAACCGCAGAACGATTGAAAGTCTGATCAAGTGCGGCGCGCTGGACGGCCTCGGCGCCAACCGCAGGCAGATGCTGTCTAGTTCGGAAGCTGTGCTGAGCTATCTCGAGGCTGACAAAAAGAAAAACGTGGAGGGCCAAATCGGCTTTTTTGATTCCGATAAGAAGTCCGGGGCGGATGATTTTCAGATGGAGGATCTCCCGGATCTGCCGGTTTCCGACAAGCTTGCGATGGAAAAAGAAGTCACCGGGCTCTATCTTTCCGGCCATCCGATGGCAGCTTATGCCAATGCCTATGAGAAGCTGCACGCCGTACGGCTCAGCGAGGTGCGGGAGGGCGCGCAGGAGGAAAACGGGAACGTTCACGACGGAGATCAGGTTACCATACTCGGAATCCTGACCAAAGTCCGCATGAAGGTGACGAAAAGCAACAGCACCATGGCATTTGTAACGGTGGAGGATATGTTCGGCTCCATGGAGATGCTCGTATTTCCAAAGACTCTTTCCGACTGCTCCGAATGGATCGTGGAAGGGAAAATCCTGCTGATCGAGGCGCATGTCAGCGTCCGTGAGGAAGACGAACCAAAGCTGATCTGTGAATCCGTCAAACCCGCACCTCCCGCTTCGGGCAAGCAGGTTCCCGGCAAGAAGCAGTGTCTGCCCGGACTTTACCTGAAGGTTTCCAATGAAAAGAGCCCGTTGTATGCCAAGGCGAAAAAATATCTCGCTGTTTTTGACGGTGCAACGCCTCTTTATGTCTTCTTTGAAGATTCCCGCCGGCTGTACCGCGCTCCACTTTCCATGCGGGTCAGCCTGAACGACGTGCTGATTCGGGCGCTGAAAAAGCTGCTTGGCGAAAAAAATGTTGCAGTTGTAGGGAATTAGAGACGATTCTCTATACTAACAGAGACTTCCGTCCCTATGTTTCAGTTGATATTGGCGGAGCCTTTCGATTATAATATCTTAAAGAGGGAAAAACATAATAATTGAGCTAATTTGGAGGGGATATCATTATGTCTTCGAAGGCAATTGCCGTTTTGACAAGCGGCGGCGACGCACCCGGCATGAATGCCGCCGTCCGCGCGGTGGTCCGGACCGGATTGTCCTACGGTGTAAGGGTCATGGGAATTCAGAGAGGATTCAACGGCCTTCTCAACGGCGAAGTGGTGGAAATGAACCTGAGGAGTGTTTCTGATATTATCCACCGCGGCGGCACAATTTTGTATACGGCCCGCAGCCCGGAGTTCAATACTCCCGCCGGCGTGCAGCAGGCGGCGTCCACCTGCCGCAGCCTTGGCATCGACGGGGTTGTCGTGATCGGCGGTGACGGTTCCTTCCGCGGGGCGCGGGATCTGACGAAAGCGGGGATCCGCTGTATCGGCGTTCCCGGCACTATTGACAATGACATTGCGTCCAGCGAATACACCATCGGGTTCGATACGGCCATGAACACCGCGGTTCAGATGGTGGACCGGCTCAGGGATACGATGGAGTCGCACGACCGTTGCAGTGTTGTGCAGGTGATGGGCCGCCGATGCGGAAACATTGCCCTTCAAACGGGAATTGCAGTTGGCGCCACCAGCATTTTGGTCCCTGAGGTTCCCTACGATTTTCAAAAGGATATTATCGACCGGATGCGTTTTACTCAGAAAACGGGGAAAAAGCATTTTATTATTGTCGTGGCAGAAGGTGTCGGCGGCGTAGAGAAGCTGGCGCACGATATCCAGGATGCAACCAAAATTGAAGCCAGGGCGACCGTCCTGGGCCATGTGCAGCGCGGCGGTTCCCCAACCCTGCGGGATCGCGTGGTCGGCAGCACCATGGGGGCGCTTGCCGCAACTTTGCTTTACAAGGGCAAAGGCAACCGCGTCATTGTCATGAGAGGCGGAAAAATCGTCGATCTCGACATTACGGAGGCGCTGGATATGAAGCGCTCGTTTGATATGGATTTGTATGAAGTCGCGCACAGAATTTCCATCTAAATGGATTCTGCCAGCGCTTGTGATGAAAAAAGTCTGCTCCAAAACATCGCCGGAGAAATCTTCTCCGGCGATGTTTTGGAGCAGACCCCGTTTATTTCAGAGCTTTCTGGTAAATCTGTTCCAGAGTTTTGTATTGCGGGGAAACGATCAGCGCGACAAAATTGCCGTCGCGTTCCACCTTGCACTTTTGCAGCACGGCATATTCCTTCGGCAGGTAATCCTTCATTTCAACTTCTTTCTGGTGATAACGGTCGTCAAGCCTCTTTTCAACCCGGTCGGCGGCCTCCCTGCCGGTTCCCTCAAAAAGGAGGATCTCGTCCCCTTTGGTGCCTGTGGAATCCACATAGGCGGCAAACTGTCTGACGTCCTTGTCCGCAATTCCATAGGTGGGTGTCAGGTCTCCGGAAGAAAGATCCATCATCTGCGTGTTGGTGATCTTCTGTTTCATCGCCGCCATCACCTTTGAGAGATCCGCTTCTTTGAAAGTGGATTTGGCGGCGCAGCCGGACCAGAAGAACAAGGCTGCTGCAAGTGCAAGAAGAACAAGAGAGATGCGTTTCATCTCGGCGTCAACCTCCGGTATGTGTCAGAATATAGTGAATCCAGACTTTGCAGGCAGTATCCGTAAAGTGCAGCCCCAAATCATTCGGGTCGCTGCAATATTCGCGTTTCAGAGCCCCGGTGCCGTCCCGCATCGCGGATGCGACATCCACAAAATACCATCCGTCTTTTTCGCAGAATTCTGAGACCAGCTTGTTGTAACGTTCCAGATTTTGGTTGCTCAGTGTCTTTTTCTGCTTATCCGCGAGCATTGGGGTCGCAGACTGAATGTAAATTTTAACGCCCGGGATCTTGGTGCAGAAGCGGAGGGACAGCTTTTCCAGATTTTGCGCCGCACCCTTTACGCCGTAAGGCGCGATATCGTTGATGCCGAGCATCAGGTATACTTTTTTTGCCCCCATCGCCGCAGCGCTGTCCTCCAGCAGTTTCTTTTCTCCATTATACGAGGGGTGAATGGAGTCTTTGCCAAGCGGCTTCAGGGCATTTCCGCTGCCCATGCCGCCGGCGGCGAGAAAAGCGGCGGTGCCGAAAAATCCCGGTTCGGTTTTCCTCTGTTTTGTCACATAATTTTTCAGTTTCAGCGTGACGGAGTCGCCTACAAAAACTGCATGGTCTAAAAAAGAAGGGGAGACCTCTGCGCTTTGCCCCGCACAATGCAAAAGCGGCGGTACATATGCGGCGGCGGAGACGGCGGAAGACGCCGATTTCCAAGCGGTGCCGGGGATGCGGGAAGTTGCTTTGCTTGCCGTTTCCGTCTGCGGGCAAGAACTGTAACTGGGAAAATATCCGGTGGATTCCATTGCAGGAACCGCCGAAGCGGAAAGCAAATTGAAGCCGGCAGGCACCATGCCCCCCGCGCCCCGGCAGCCTGCCAGCAATCCGACGCTGATCAGGATGGAAACAGCCAAATGCCGCAGTTTCATCCTTTTTCCCTCCTAAAATTCCCTATTGATAGTATAACATAGAAAAGATTCCAATTTCAACCATTCTGTCAGAAACGTAACCAAAGTATAGTATGAAAAATCTTTCCGTTTCATTATCAGATCATAAAAAAAGCATGGCTGCTTTTGCAGCCATGCCGGAATTTGGGGCAGCTGACATCCTACCTTTCGGAGCAGCCGTCTTTACCCTGAAACGATGCACATTCTGTTTTCATCTGGCCGTTGCTGGCTCGGTTTGTGCGGATGCTGATGGTATCTGCACTGCAGGCTCGGTTCTGGTTATAAACGCATTTTTCTGCTTCGCAATGAATGTCGAGGGATGGGTTCGGCGAGGTCTGATCGACCGCATTCTGCGGCATTCCGCTGCTGTCCTGTACGTCGACAAAATTGGCGCAGTAGGTCTGGGCGCTTGCACCGGAACGCGGGCCGCCCACCATGATATCCGGCCGGCAGCAGAAATTATCCTTGTTGTTTCCACAATTGTTTACTTCACAATGCAAATTCGTCATATTACGGCACCTCGTTTTTAAATTTTTCCTTATTTTGTGCCGCTATTGAAGAATTATTCCTGCATTGCCCGCTTTTCATATAATTCCACCGCCCGGGTGATCAGTGCTTCCGTCCCTGCAAGGCCAAGACAGGAAGAATTGATGCAAAGGTGATAATTTTCACTTTCTCCCCACCGGCGATCCGTATAAAAATGATAGTAGCTGGCACGCTGTTTGTCCTTTTTGGCCATCCAGCCAGCAGCATCTTTTGCCTGAATGTTGTATTCCCTGACTGCGCGCTCTTTCCGAAATGTCAGGTCGGCGTACAAAAACAGACTCATCACGTCTTTTCGGCCGCGCAGGATGTCGTCGGCGCAGCGCCCAACGATCACGCACGGCCCGGTATCGGCGGCTTTGCAGATCAGCTTTACCTGAAGTTGAAAAAGCCTGTCGTTGATTGGCAGACGTTCGGCCGGGCTGTCAGCATAGGAATAATTCCCCAGCATCATTGCATGAAGAAGGTTGTTCCCGGACTTTTCATCCGCCTGTTCCAGAATCTCGCGGCTCCACCCGCTTTGTCTGGCCGCTTCGGCGATCAGTGCCCGGTCGTAAAACGGGATGGAAAACCTGTGGGCCAGCCTTTGTCCGATTTCTCTGCCGCCGCTTCCATACTGCCGTGCAATGGTAATGACTGTTTTCATTTTGCGTCCCTCCGCTTTTTCTCACCGTCCGGTTTCATTTCATTATACCATAAGAACAGAGCAAAATGTAATCGGCTGATTCCACTTGCCATTGTGCGGCAATGCAAAAAGCCTTGACAAAAACAGTTCGTCAGCATATAATACTACCAATATAAAAACCGGCGAGTAAGAATAGTACTTCGGACTTTCGTTTTTCAAAAAGAGAGCCGCTGACGGTGAGATTGCGGTAAAAACGGATCGGAGGAATGGACTTATGAGGGCGGGACGAAAGGCGGGAGCCAAGTAGTGCCTGACGGGATCTTCACCCGTTACCAAGGAAGCATACATGTCGGTGTATGGAGCGAGAGGGCGTTCTTTACGCCAATGTGGGTGGTACCGCAGGAGTTTTAGGCTCTTGTCCCTGTGTTTGCAGGGGCAAGGGCTTTTTTGTTTGCCTTTTCGCTGGTTTTCAAAAGGAAGGAGGTGGTTCCGATGCCGGACGGCTGGTGGCGAAAGCCTAATTTTAAGAGAAACCATAATAATTTTGAATCTCTGGAGGGCGTTTTGTATGAAAAATTTTGCAAAAAAGCTGACTGCGGCGGCTTTAGCCATTCTCCTTTCCGGGGCGTTTGGCGCCTGTTCTTCCGGCGGCTCCGCATCATCCGCCATTCCCGCCGGGAAATCCGGCGGTGCGCAGTCAAAGGCTTACAAATCCATCGGGGTCATCGAGTATGCTGTCAATCCATCGCTCGATAACTGCTACACCGGCTTTATGAAAGGCCTCAAGGAATCCGGCTATGAGAAAGGGAAAAATCTGACGATAGATTTTCAGAATTCCCAGGCGGATGCCAATAATGCCCAGACGATAGCCAAGACCATGGTGGCCAAAAATTACGATTTGGTCATGGGAATTGCAACCCCGGCTGCAATGGCGCTGTACGGTGCGGCAAACCCGACGAAGATTCCCACCGTTTTCACCGCCGTCGGTGACCCGGTCGGGGCGGGTATTGTCAAATCGCTTGCGAAGCCGGGAGTCAACTGCACCGGTTCTGCCGATATTCTGCCGCTGGAAAGCCAGCTTAAACTAATCCGCGCGTTTTTACCGCATGCAAAAAAAATCGGCGTACTTCATACCACCAGCGAACCGAATTCCACTGCCAGCCTGAAGACTTTTCAGCGCCTCGCGCCGAAATACGGGTTTGAAGTGATCGACGTCGGCGTAACCGGCTCTTCCGATGTGGAACCCGGAATGAAGACGCTGATTTCTAAAAAGGTGGACTGCATCAACAATTTCACCGACAATAATGTCGTCAACCACCTGCCAGGCTTGCTGCAAGCGGCAAATGAGGCGAAAATTCCAATTTTTGGCTCTGAGGTGGAACAGGTCAAAAACGGCTGCCTCGCTACAGTCGGCATCGACTATGTAGTTTTGGGTGAACAAACCGGCAAAATGGCCGCAAAGATTCTGAACGGCACGGTCAAGGCGGCGGATCTCTCGGTTTACACCGTTCAGGACGGAAAACCGGTTTACAACAAAAAAGTGATGCAGCAGCTTGGAATTTCCCTGCCGAAAGCATATTCCAGCGCGGAAAAAATTGCCGGATAATACCATGGATGGGAAGCGGGGACAAATGATATGAATGTCTTTTTTGAAATCTTGGTCAGTGTGCTGCAAGAAGGGTTTGTCTACGGAATTATGGCCCTTGGAATTTATGTGACCTACCAGGTGCTGAATTTTCCGGATCTTACGGTGGAAGGGACGTTTCCGCTCGGTTCGTGCGTGGCCGGCGTGATGATCGCTTCCGGACTGAATCCGTGGTTCGCGTGCCTTGCGGCATTTCTCTGCGGGGCTGCAGCCGGCGGGGTGACGGGACTGCTGCATGTTAAGCTGCGGATTACCGACCTGCTTTCCGGAATTTTGGTGATGACGGCTTTATGGAGCGTCAACCTCGCCATTACCTCCGGTAGCGCAGTCAAGGCGTTTTACAATCAGCCGACCATTTATACCTCCGGGCCTGCGGCGCTGATCCCGGATTCTCAAAATACCCTGCGGGCGCTCACGGTGGCATTCCTGTTCTGCCTGGCGATTAAAATTCTGCTTGACCTGTATCTGAAAACAAAATCAGGCCTGCTTCTGCGCGCTGCCGGGGATAACCCGAGATATGTCGTGTCGCTGGGAAAAGATCCCGGCAACATGAAAATTCTGGGCCTGATGCTGGGCAACGGTCTGGCGGCTCTTTCGGGGTGCATCCTTTCCCAGCGGGAAGAATCCGCTGATATTTACTGCGGCACCGGCATGATCGTGCTGGGGCTTGCCGCCGTTATCGTGGGGATCAATCTTTTCTCCGGGATCAAATTTTTGCGGTCCACCACGGCGGTCGTGCTGGGCGCGGTTCTGTACCGCGGTGTGCTGATGATCGCTTTGCAGCTCGGGCTGCCAACCAACTACATGAAGCTGCTCATGGCGGTATTGCTCACCATCGTGCTGGTGGCCAACAAAACCATGCCGACGGGAAGGAGGAAAAGGCATGTTGCCAGAACGCAGGTCTGAACGCGGGACTCCACTGCTGGAGATGCGTCATATTGATAAAACTTTCAATCGAGGTTCCGTCAGCGAATTAAAGCTGTTTCAGGATTTTCATTTTTCTGTCGCTCAGGGTTGCTTTGTCTGTATGATCGGCAGCAACGGCTCCGGAAAAACGACCCTGTTAAATCTTCTTTGCGGCGGGGAGGAGCCGGATTCGGGGGAAATTTTGCTCGGGGGGAAAAACATCACCCGGGTGCCGGAACATCTCCGATCCCGCCGGATCGGCCGCGTGTTTCAGGACCCGGCACTTGGCACCTGCCCGCAACTGACCATCCTCGAGAACCTGTCGCTTGCCGATCACAAAGGGAAACGATACGGCCTTTCACGCGGGATCAACCGAAAAACAATCGATGAGTACCGGTCAAAGCTGGAACTGCTGAAGCTCGGTCTGGAAAATCAGCTCGACCTGCCGGTTGCCAGTCTTTCGGGCGGTCAACGGCAGGCGCTGGCGCTGCTGGTCTGCACCATGACGCCGATCGATCTGCTGATTCTGGATGAGCACACGGCGGCGCTCGACCCGTCTTCCAGTAAAAACGTGATGGAGATGACGTTACGATTTGTGAGGGAAAAGCATTTAACGGTACTGATGGTGACGCACAATCTGCGCTTTGCTCTGGCATACGGCGACCGCCTTGTGATGATGCACCACGGCAGACTGGTTCTGGATGTCTGCGACGGAGAAAAAGATGCTCTGGAACTCCGTGATCTGACGGCCCGGTTCAATGAAATCAGCGTGGAAGAGGTCGATAATCTGTAAAAAACTGTGGGAAAGCTGATTGTGATTCTCCTGCCGGATACGGGCGAGTGCCATCTTTTTATAGGGGTGTTTGACGGATGAAAAAATCAAAATCGTTAAAAAACGGGAGCGGACAGTTGTCCGCTCCCGTTTTTTTTGCTATGATACTGATATACTAAAATCGGGAGATGGTTGGATTGCGGATTTCTATCATTGGCTGCGGTCGCTGGGGAAGCTTCCTCGCATGGTATCTAGACAGCATTGGGTATCACGTCACGCTGTATGGCAGGCAGAGTTCTCAAAAGCTTGCCGTTCTGCACCGGAACAGAACCAACGGGCTTGTCAGTCTGAGCGACCGGGTGGTGCTGACTTCGGATCTCGAGGAAGCGGCCGCCTCACAGATCCTCGTGATCTCGATTGGAGCGCAGTCGTTTCGTTCCCTGATGCAGCAGCTCTCCTCCTTCAACCTTGAGGGAAAGGCCGTCGTTCTCTGCATGAAAGGGCTGGAGTCGGGCACAGGAAAGCGCCTGACTCAGATCTTTGAGGAGTACAAGCCGGACACACCGGTCGCTATTTGGGTCGGGCCTGGCCATGTACAGGATTTTTTACGGGGAATCCCGAACTGCATGGTAATCGACAGCCGCTCCATGTCCTTAAAGAAAGAGCTGGTCAGGCTGTTTTCCAGCGACCTGATTCGCTTTTACTACGGCAGCGATCTGCTCGGCAATGAAATCGGAGCGGCTTCCAAAAATGTAATTGGCATAGCTGCCGGAATGCTGGACGGTTTAGACAAGACTGCGCTCAAAGGCGCATTAATGTCGCGCGGAACGCGGGAAATTGCCAGATTGATCCGCAAGATGGGCGGCAATGAAATCACGGCCTACGGCCTTGCGCATCTGGGAGATTATGAGGCAACCGTCTTTTCTCCCTACAGTCATAATCGGCGCTTTGGGGAATCCTTGGTACGCGGGGAGCCGTATGGAGAGCTGGCCGAGGGGGTGGAGACCACGAAGGCAATGCTGGTTCTGGGGGAGCGGTATCACGCCGACCTGCCCATCAGCAATGCGGTCGACCGTGTTATCAACAAAGGGGAAGAACCGAACCGGGTCCTTTCCGACTTATTTTTACGCAGCATTAAAATGGAATTTTAGTTGACAAATTTAGTATAGAATCTTAAAATAGAACAAGAGTCCGTATGTCGTGAAAAGGAGTTATTGAAGATGAGCGCAGAAAATTGCAGCCATGACTGTTCATCCTGCGGGGAATCATGCACATCGCGCGACAAACCGCAGAGTTTTCTTGAAAAACCGAATTCAAAGAGCAAGATCGACCATGTGATCGGCGTTGTCAGTGGAAAGGGCGGTGTGGGGAAAAGCCTGATGACTTCGCTGCTGGCGGTGCAGCTCAACCGCCGCGGCTATCACACCGGTGTCTTGGATGCGGATATCACCGGGCCGTCGATTCCGAAGATTTTTGGTGTTCACCAGCACGCGATGGGGAATGACGAGGGAATTCTGCCAGCAACCACTCGCACGGGAATCGACATCATTTCTGTTAATTTGTTGCTGGAAGATGAGAGCGCGCCTGTCGTTTGGCGCGGACCGATGATCGCAAATGTAGTCAAGCAGTTTTGGACGGATGTGATCTGGAAGGACGTTAATTTCCTGTTCGTCGATATGCCGCCGGGCACCGGCGATGTTCCGCTGACTGTGTTTCAGTCGATCCCGGTAAGCGGAATTGTCATCGTTACTTCGCCGCAGGAGCTGGTTTCCATGATTGTTTCCAAGGCGGTATCTATGGCAAAAATGATGAAAGTGCCAATTCTCGGTATCGTGGAAAATATGAGCTATGTTAAATGCCCGGATTGTGGAAAGGAAATTTCTGTTTTCGGGAAAAGCCATGTGGAGCAGACAGCTCAGAAATTTGGGCTGAAAGTTTTGGGCAGATGCCCGCTTGATCCTCAGGTTGCCGCGAAATGTGATGCGGGGGAAGTGGAGCAGATTGAAGCTCCCTGGCTTTCGAACGCTACCGATGCAGTGGAGCGGCTGAGTAAAAATTAATTTATTCTTTTAAAATGCCTGCTTTTCTCTAAGAAAAGCAGGCATTTTGTTTTTTGAATTTTATATGCGACAGGTTTGTTTTTTCAAAAAATGTTCAAGAGTCTTAAATACTTTGCTGGATTAGAGATGAAAAAATAAAAACTGGCACGGATTTCTTTGTAATTGGTTTGAAAAACTTAAATTTTACTGAGAAATTAAAAAATGCATAAATATATGATTATATTTCTAAAAAGTAAAATATTTATTTTGTCATACAGTTAAAATAAGAGAAAAGGAGGGGATGAAATGAATCGGGAAGAACGAAAAAAAAAGTATCTGAAATCTTTTATCCAGACTTTTTCTGAAAATGGAATCGATCGCACTCCTATTAAAAAATTAGCCGGAGCGGCTAAGATCAATGAAGCATCCATTTATCAATATTTCAAAAATAAAGATGAAATCGTTGTTGATTGCGTCCAACTTTATTTAGATGAAGAACTGAGCCGGTTGTTTCAAGTTGTGTCGGATTCGACAGAGCCGCTGAAAGACAAAATGAGTCAGTTTGTCCGGCTCAGTTCCGAGACCTCTGCGGAGGCGAAGTTTATCATTCAAGTGCTGACTAGTCCGATTTACGGTAAAATGTGTTCCAAGATTGTCCATGAGTTCGCCAGAAAGCTAATGCCGTTGCCGCAGGTGAATTCTGAAAATGGAAGTTTTTCTCAGGAAATGAAGGACTATGCTGCTCAGCTTCTGCTTTTGAGCGTTGTGATCAGCGACAGAGTCGTTGGAGAAGACTATCAGCTTCACGTTCAGCTCGAGTATCTTCAACATCTTCTTTATCGAGATAGCTCTCTGAATGAGGCGCAAAGAGACTCAGCTTAATTTTTTTGTTAAAAAAGTCGGTTTTTGCCGAATTTTATCCTCTTAGTACTTCAAACGCCGCTTGGGATCGAAAACCCAAGCGGCGTTTGATTATTGAAAGTGAAAAATTTCGGTAAGATTGACATTCCTTTTGAGAATTTATAAAGCTTACGAAGCCGGAAGTTCTTTCTGTTGGTCCTCTGCGACCAGGCGGTCGCCGTCGCTGTCAATGACCAGTTCCGCATGGGGCGCAAGAGAAGAAGAGATCATCTTCCGTGCAATTAGGGTTTCCACATGGCTTTGAATAAACCTTTTCAGCGGCCTTGCGCCGTAGACGGGGTCGTACCCGCGACTGACAATCAACTCTTTGGCTGCCGGTGTCAGCCGCACGCTGATCTGTTTTTCATCCAGACGTTTTTGCAGGGAAGCAATTTGCAGGTCGACGATTTTGTCGATTTCATCCCGGGTCAGAGGACGGAAAAAGACAATTTCATCCAGACGGTTTAAAAATTCAGGGCGGAACTGATGCCGCAGCAGCATTTGAACCTGATCTTTCGCTTCTTTGCTGATCTGACCTTCCTGGTTGATTCCGTCCAGAATCTGGCTGGAACCAAGGTTGGAAGTCAAAATCAGAATCGTGTTCTTAAAGTCGATGGTGCGCCCCTGTGAATCGGTGATCCGACCGTCGTCCAGCACCTGGAGTAGAATGTTGAACACGTCGGGATGCGCTTTTTCCACCTCATCGAACAAAACGACGGAGTAAGGGTGGCGGCGCACCGCTTCGGTCAACTGTCCGCCTTGTTCATAACCGACGTAGCCCGGAGGCGCCCCAATCAGGCGGGAAACGGAGAATTTCTCCATATATTCGGTCATATCGATGCGGACCATGTTCCTTTCATCATCAAAAAGCGTCTGCGCAAGCGCTTTGGCCAGTTCCGTTTTCCCGACTCCGGTGGGTCCGAGAAACAGGAACGAGCCGATCGGCCGGTTCGGATCCTGAATTCCGGCGCGGGAGCGCAGAATGCAGTCTGTGACCTTTTGCACGGCTTCATCCTGGCCGACTACGCGCTGATGCAGGGTATCGTCCAGTCGAAGCAGTTTTTCCCGTTCGCTTTCTACCAGGCGGGAAACCGGGATTCCGGTCCAGCGGCAGACGATCCGGGCAATTTCGTCTTCTGTGACATGGTCGTGCAGAAGAGAGTCCGTATTGCTTTGTGTCTTTTCAACAGTTTCCTCTTCGGCTTTTAGCTGCTTTTTCAGTTCCGGCAGCTTGCCGTATTTCAGTTCCGCCGCTTTGTTCAAATCATAGTTTCGCTCTGCTTTTTCAATATCCGCATTGGTCTGTTCCACCTGCTCGCGAAGCTTGCGCACCTTGCTGATGGACTGCTTTTCGTTTTGCCATTTGGCTTTCATTTCCTTGAAGCGGGAGCGGTCATCGGCTAGTTCTTTCTGAATTTGGGTCAGGTGTTCTTTCGAAACCGGGTCGGTGTCTTTTTTCAGCGCGGCTTCCTCAATTTCCTTCTGCATGATTTTCCGTGAGATCTCGTCGAGTTCAACCGGCATGGAATCAATTTCCGTACGGACCATCGCGCAGGCTTCATCCACAAGGTCAATGGCCTTGTCCGGAAGAAAGCGGTCGGTAATGTAGCGGTTGCTCAGCACTGCCGCGGCAATCAGCGCCTGATCTTGAATCTTGACGCCGTGAAACACCTCATAACGCTCTTTCAGTCCGCGGAGAATCGCAATGGTGTCCTCCACACTGGGCTCCTCGACCATAACGGGCTGGAACCGGCGCTCCAGTGCTGCATCCTTTTCGATGTACTGGCGATACTCATTCAGCGTCGTTGCCCCGATGCAGTGCAGTTCGCCGCGGGCCAGCATCGGCTTGAGCAGATTGCCGGCATCCATGCTTCCCTCGGTTTTGCCCGCGCCAACGATGGTGTGAAGTTCGTCGATGAAAAGAATAATTTTGCCGTCGCTTTTTTTCACTTCGTTCAAAACGGCTTTCAGGCGCTCTTCAAATTCGCCGCGGAATTTTGCGCCGGCGATCAAAGAACCCATGTCAAGCGAAAAAACCTTATGGTCTTTGATGCTGTTCGGGACGTCGCCGCGCACGATACGCTGTGCCAGTCCTTCGGCGATGGCGGTTTTGCCAACGCCGGGTTCCCCGATTAGGACGGGGTTGTTTTTCGTCTTGCGGGAGAGGATCAGGATGACATTCCGGATTTCCTCGTCCCGGCCAATCACGGGGTCCAGCTTATGATTTTTTGCAAGAGCGACCAGATCTTGCGCATATTTTGAAAGAGCGTCGTAGGTTTCTTCTGGATTGTCGCTTGTGACGCGGGTATTCCCGCGCACGGAGGACAGAGCGTTTAAAAAGGAATTGCGGTTGATCCCATAGCGTTTTAAAATATTTTGGATCTCCGGTTCCGCCCGGTCAATCAGCGCGAGCATCATATGTTCTACAGAGACATATTCGTCTTTCATACGCTCGGCCAGGCGCTCCGACTCGGTCAGCACGGTGTCTGTCCCGGCGGAAACGTAGATTTTTCCAGGTTCCCGGCCCGGCCCGGTGACACCGGGCAGTTTCTTGACCAATTCCTGCGCGTCGCGGGTGACTGCTTCCGCATCAATATTCATTTTTTTCAGCAACTGAGAAATCAGCCCGTTCTGCTGGGTCAGGAGAGAGAGAAGCAGGTGTTCCTGCCCAACCTGCATATTACTGTTCTCAATCGCAATATTCTGAGCTTGCTGGATCGCTTCCAGCGATTTCTGAGTAAATTTCTGTGCATCCATCTTCACCGAACCTCCTTCTGGTTCTTATTGCAACTCAAATAATGATGGTTTTTTGTAAATGATCGTGGTACTCCCACTCCAGTTTCACCTTGGTCTTTGCGAGAGAGTCCGTGCCGGTGCAGTATTGCTTCAGTTCGCGGTCAAACTCCATGATATAGTCACACAGTGCCTTGGCGGCACATTCCGCCGTTCGGTCCTGTTCTGTGGCTGGGACCAGAAAGGTCCGATTAAATTTTCCCGGCCCGATTTTGCAGGGCACGCGGCCCGCAGGGAAATGCGCGCCGATCCAGCGGTTTTCCATTTTGTGGCGGAAGTTGAAAAATTCGGTCAGCAACTGTTCCAGTTCCAAATTTTTCGTTCGGAGGGAAACCCTCAGCTCGCCTGCGGCCTCGGCGCTTTGACGGTAAAGCTCCAGTGCATACCGGATGGTTGGGTGGTAGCGGTACCTTAGAGAGCTTCGAATAGTCAGCATGGTTTCGCTCTGCCGGGAACGGACTTGAAAATTTTCGGTTTCCGAGAAGGACCGTTCCATGCAGTGAAAAATATCTTCAATCTTTTCTTCGGGGGTATCGAAGGAGAGATATTCAGCCAGAATCCGATTGATCATCCCGCTTCGGCTCATACCGTTTTCGCAGGCCAGCCTGTCCACCCCATCGACCAGTTCTTCCAGCAGGACGATGCTGTAAACGTTCCGATCCATTTTACCGCCTCTTTTCGCGTTGATAAAATTGTATCTCATAAAAAATAAAATGTCAAACGATTTATATAAATAAATTTGCAAATTATATTTTTATAACAGTAAATTAATGAAAATATCAAACATTATACCCGAAAAAGACGAAAAAATGCGCTTTGATTCGGGAAAACCGTTTCAAAGCGTTTTTTGTAAAAGGCCCGCTTCTTTAAGGAAGGTTGCCGGCGGATAGGGCAGCCTTACTCGTGCTTCTTGTAACCGATGGCTCTGTCCACCACATTGATGAGCGGTTCTCCGTTCAGGTAGCGGGTGAGATTGGTACAGATCAGTTCAAAGACGCGTTCAAGATTTTTATGCTCTTCCCAGCGGCCGGAAATATGGGGCGTAATGATTGTATTCGGAGCGCTCCAGATCGGATGGCTGGAGGGCAGCGGCTCCGGATCCGTCACGTCGAGCGCGGCTCCATAGATTTTTCCGGCGTAAAGAGCTTCGCTGAGGGCGTCGGTATCCACAGCGGTGCCGCGGCCGACATTGACCAGAATCGCGTCCGGTTTCATCAAGGCAATTTTTTCCCTGCCGAACAGATGCTGTGTTTCGCCGGTGGAGGGCAGGCTCAGCGTGACGACGTCCGCACGGGGAAGAAGCTTGTCCAGCTCGTCGGAGGTATGCAGCTCATCCGCATAATCAGGTTTTTTTCCGGGGGTGCGTTTCACGCCGATCACTTTTCCGCCCAGCGCCTTGTAACGCTTGGCAAACTCTCTGCCGATATTGCCGAAGCCGACAACCAGGGCGGTGGTATCGGCAACATGCCTCGACTTTCCGCTGCTCTTCCAAAGGTGCTGTCGCTGATTGTCCCGGTAATGCGGAAAATCCAGAAGCAGACTGAGCACTGCACAGAGCATATACTCCGACATGGACTTTCCATAGGCACCGGTTGCATTGGTCAGAATCACCCCGTCTGGCAAAACCCCCGGCTGAAGATAAAGTTCCGCCCCCGCGCTGAGCAGTTGCAGCCATTCCAATTTAGGAGCATCCTTCAGCAGAGAACGGGGCGGCATGCCGACCAGAATGTTCGCTTTTGCCACTTCGTTTCTTTCCAGATCCGTGCCGCTGACGAAGGTTACATCGCTTTTTCGGGTAATTTCCCGGAGCCTTGCAAGGTGGGACTCATCCATCTGAAAGTTGGAGGGAAAATTGAACAGAATTGTTTTCCGGTCCATCGTGGTCACACTCCGTCCTTTATATTTCCCTTATTATACCACTGATACCACATCTGCAAAGAGCTTTCCGCAAGTTGAAAGTTCTTTCTCCGTTCCGGGACCCGGCATAAAGCTTAGGAGGGGTTGCACAGGGCGATCATCAAATTGAGATATCCGGCGAAGCAGACCCAAAGCAGATAGGGAATTTGCAGCAGCGCCGCGCTTTTTTTGATTTTCCAAAATGCAGCCGTCATGGCAAGAATCAGGGCAAGCAGAAGCAGAAGCCAGAAAAACGAAAACAAGTAGGCGTGCAGATTAAAGAAGAAAATAGGCCAGAAAAAATTTACCGCGAGCTGGGATCCGTACAGCGCCAGCGCCTGATGTCTGCCGGGATGATCCGATTGGTAAACCAAAGCTGCGCCGATCCCCATCAGAAAATACAGAATGGTCCATACGACGGGAAACGCTGAGGAAGGAGGAGTCAGGGCGGGTTTTACGAGATATTGGAATGACTCCATGGAATTTCGGGTCAGCAGCCTTGCCAGCGCGCCGACACCGAGAGCAATAAGAATAGAAAAAAGCTGCGTTCTCAATTTTTTCATGGAAAGGATCATACCGCAACCACCTCAAATCAATATATGTTTCAGAATGAAAAATATGTTTCACCGGAGCAGACAACGGGCGGGTGGAACTCACCGTCCCATCCGTCCAAATGTCTATTCGTCATCCCTGGTCAGGTTTTCCGCATAGTCACGCAGACTATTCAGAGAGTTGATGCTTTGGGCACGTTCGCTCATGGACTCCCGGATGTAACTCGGCAGTGAATGAAAATACCGGTTGGCTTCCGGATCCAGGCGGATCAGATTGTACAAATCCTCATAATGCTGCATAAAGTTTCTCCTTCTTACAATTTAAATAGAAACAAAATTTGTCAGGAACCTTAGCGGTGTTCCTAGAGCTTTTACAAGGTCAGATAGATTTTTCCAGTTATTACCGAAAGTGTCGATTAATCTAGAAATTAGAAAAATCAAGGGGAAAAAGCTGTTATAATAATTCTAGACATAAAATAACTAGGATGCTGAAAATCATGCGGATGAATGTCAATGAACTACTGATTTCTCTATCCAGAACGCTGGATTTTGCTGAAAAAGGAGTCCTCCGGAATAATTATAACCATGGGATGAGGGTGGCATACATTGCGGGCAAAATCGCAAGCGCTCTTTCCATGCCGGACGAGGATTTATTCGACCTGATTTCCTTTTCTCTGCTGCACGACAACGGAGTAATGAAGGCGTTGCTGGAATCCCCTTCCCGCGAAACATTCAGTACTGAGACGAATCCTGCGCACTGTGTGGAAGGAGAAAAAAATATCGCTACCTTTCCTTTTTTAAAGAAAAGGAAAAATGTGATTTTATACCATCATGAACACTACGACGGGAGCGGATTTTTTGGAATTTCCGGCAGGGCAATTCCTCTTTATTCCCGCGTAATTTCCCTGGCGGACTGGGTGGCCGTCCGATTTGCGGCCGGTTATCTGGACGATGTAATCGTGTCCCAGGTCAACCGGGAGGCGCGTATTTTTGATCCTGTTGTGCGGGAAGCGTTTCTGGAGATGAGCCGGTCCGTTGAATTTTGGCTGGGAATGGGCGACATGTTCGTTCAGCATTCGCTGGTTTCCATGCTACCGAAAGTTTCCAGAGAACTGGATTTTAAGCAGACCAGAGCCATATCGCAGATTTTCAGCAATATCATTGATGCCAAATCGCCGTTTACCGGTTCTCATTCCAGGGGAATCAGCGAAAAAGTGGGGGTAATCTGCCAGTACTATGAATTTGATGAAACCACTTACTGGGAAATGCGGATTGCAGCCGACCTGCACGACTTGGGAAAACTGGCGGTGCCGAACGAGATCCTTGACAAGCCCGGCAAGCTGGATGACAGAGAATTCCGGGTGGTTCAGTCCCACCCATTTTACACGAGAAAGATCCTTGAAGTAATTAAGGGATTTGAGAATATTACGGAATGGGCATCCAACCATCATGAAAAACTGGATGGAACGGGGTACCCGTATGGACTGTCGGAAGATCAGCTTGACTTTAATTCCAGAATTCTTGCATGTGTAGACATTTATCAGGCTTTAACAGAAGACAGGCCTTATCGAAAAGCCATGACGCATGAAGATGCCGTGAAGATCATGGCGGAGATGGCGCAGAAGCATTTGATAGAACCTGCGGTGGTTGAGGATATCAGCTCGATTTTCAGCTGAGTTTGATTTTAGATTCGTTTTAGACTTTTCTCTTTTTAGTTTAAAAGATAAAAAAGCCGCCTTTTCTTCACACGAAGAAAAGGCGGCAGTTTGGCCGCTACAATTTTTAAAGTTCAAATTCACTGGGGTCGTGTTTTTTCAGCGGTGGCGGCGCATCGGGAGAGCGCCGGAGCGGATCGTATTGGAACGCGCGGCACGACGCGGGGGTTTCTCCCTCACCGAACTGCTTGCAGTTGCAGTTTTCCGCCGGTCCGGGACCATGCGCGCAATAGCTGCAGTCGGGTTCGATTTCATTCCCGAACAGCGGTTCTTTTTTTCGTCCGAACATCTTTGATTTCCTCCGTTTAAACCATCAAATTTTACCGTTTTTTCTGTCGTTCTATTGCACTATTATATCATTTTATCCTTGTGATTTCCATCGGTTTGCGTGGAAGACTCAGAAGCAGCGCAAGGCATAGCACCAGCAAAGCCACCGTCGCGGCCGGCGTGGAAGAAAGCGCGCCGTAAACCGGCCCTGCAAAGCTGCAGAATGTTTCTTTTGTCCCCGGGAACAAAAGCATCAGCCCCCAGGAGACGACGGCGGAGAAAAGCGCCTGCAACAGCCGGAAGGCGGCAAAGCGCACTTTGCTGAAATTCAATTCGGTCAGCGTGGAAAAAACCTGAAAATGGACGCAGACGCCTCCCCAGCCGATGGCCGCGGAAACTGCCCAGGGGGGCATCCCCAGACGTGCCAGATCCGAGCAGCCGCCCGTCACTTCCAGAAGGGCGGAAAGCCCGGCGGATTTAACCGGGTCGGTGCAGACCATTCGCAGCAGATTCATCAGCGCCGCGAACAGAATCACAAAACAGCACATATTGACGGTGGAGCGGGCCGCGTCGGCCGCCGATACCACCAGCGCCTGAGAGATGCTGGTTTCTTTTCTGTACTTCCGGTCCCCTGCATGCGGCTCTTCCCGCCTGGCAGTCAGACCGCAGCCGATGCCGAGCAGAAGAAACACAATCATTTGAGAGGTGAAAAGGAGGGCGCCTGCCCGCGGACTTTTTAGGAATCCGGCGCCAACAGCCGTAATGACGAAGGAGGGCCCTGCATTGACGCAGAATCCAAGCATTCTTTCCGCCTGGCTTTGGCTGATTTCCCCATCCTCGTAGAGAGCGGCAACGGAACGGGCCCCGGCGGGATACCCGCCGATCAGGCTCATCAAAAGAGTCGGAGCCGCGCTGCCGGGCAGCCGGAATATTTTTTGGGTCAATCCTTCCAGGCATCCTCCTGCTTTTCGCGCCAGACCGCTTTTTACCACAAAGACGGAGAGAACCATGAATGGATAAAGGGATGGAACGAGAACTTCCAGACAGTAGCCGATGCCGTTTTTTGCTCCCTGAGTCGCCTGCGCGGGAAAAATCAAAAGAGCGCAGGCGGCGGTCAGCACGGCCAGAAGAAGTGCTCCTGTTTTCCACTTCATGACAAAGATCCCTCCTATTCCCTCCATATATATGCCTTCCCGCGGATATTTACCCCTGGTTTCGCATAGCATTAGGTGTAATCACTACGGGAGCGGGGGATCCATTTTGGTACACAAAGACAATTTGCTGGCACATGCCGGGTTGAGCATGCCGACTCATATGGAGATCAACGGAAATACGGAGGCTGTGGTGGACGGGTGCAAGGGCGTGCTGGAGTACGACACGGATGTGATTCGTATCCGAACCGGCAGGCTGACGGTCCGCTTTACCGGCAGGGGACTCACCATTCGGTGCCTGACTGCAGATGCGCTGGTGGTTACGGGGTTTCTGACCGGAATCGAATTTCTGGTTTGAGGTGTTCGAGATGTTATCGCTGAGAATCACCCGGTGGCTGATGGGCTATGTCCGGTTTTCGGTGATCGGAGGTAGTCCGGAACGCTTTTTCAATTCTTCTGTGAGGTCCGGCGCCATCCTGTGGAACATCGCTTCCCGCAGAAACAGCGGCGCTTGCGTTTTTGCAGGGGGGTACAAGGGACTGCGGCCCAGTGCGCGCAGGGCCGGCTGCCGACTCCGGGTTCGTGAACGCCGGGGATTGCCGTTCCTTTTGCGGCGTCTTCAGCCCCACCGCGGAATCGTGGCCGGATTTGCGGCATTTTTGGTCATTCTCGTTCTCCTTTCCCTGCATGTTTGGTGTATTGATGTGACGGGAAACACGACGATGGATACGCGGACCGTGCTTTCGGCGCTTTCTGAAAACGGTCTGTATCCCGGCGTGCGGAAATCGGAAATTAATACGAAGAAGATCGAGCAGAAGCTGATGCTGATGTTCCCGAAAATCCGTTGGATGACCATCAATACACAGGGATGCAAGATGCAGGTTTGTATTCAGGAGAAAACGGAACGGCCTAAAATTGAAAAGCAGGAGGGTGCCTGCAATGTAAAGGCTTCGACAACCGGACAGGTGGTCGCTATCCGCGTCTTCGCCGGCACGGCGCAAGTGAAGCCGGGGGACGCCGTGGTGGAGGGGCAGCTTTTGGTCAGCGGCGTTGTGGAAAATGAGTCGAGAGAAACGATGCTGGTTCATGCTTCGGCTGAAATCATTGCGGAAACCACACATTCCTGCGAGATTCAAATCCCGCTCAGGCAGTCGGTCCGGAAACCGACGGGCAACCGGGCGGTGCGCAGAAGTCTGCAGCTGTTTGGGGCGGATTTCCCCTTAACTTTCATCGGCAGGCCGAAAGGGGATTATGATATTTCCGGTGTCCAGACCCGTTTCAGACTGTTCGGAACCCTTTTGCCCATCAGCCTGTATGAAGAGAACTGGAACGGCATGCGGACCGTCCCCGTTGAAATTTCCCGGCAGCAGGCAATCGGTCAGGCTAAGAAAAAGCTTTCAGAGTATGAACGGAATCTGCCGGAAGGAACAAAGGTCTTAAGCGCCCAGGCGCAGGATCGCGTGAAAAACGGAACGCTGGTTTATTCCGCTTCTATCAAATGTAAGGAAAATATTTCGAAACAGTCGGAAATATTAATAAAAACATAACGTAATTTTGTATATTTTATAGTGACGAACTCTCGTAATTGTGATATAATAGTCTAAAATCTATCCGGAAGCTCCTCAAAAATGCTTCGGATTTTAGGTGATGGAATGTTCGAACAAAGAATTAATATTGACCGCATGGAACAGGCGGTCGCACTTTTTGGCAGTTTGGATGAAAATATTCGGATCATAGAGCAGGAGTATCATGTCTCTATCCTTTACCGCGGCAGCGAAATGAAAATTTCCGGTGAGCCGGACAACGTCGGCAAAGCAGCCCGCGTCATTGAAAGTCTTCTGGCCCTGGTCAACCGGGGGGAAGCGCTGAACGAGCAGAATGTCCGCTACTGCATTTCTCTGGTCAATGAGGGAAGTGAAAGCAAGGTCGAGTCCCTCGCCGGCGACTGCATTTGCGTCACTTCCAAAGGCAAGCCCGTCAAGGCAAAGACCCTGGGGCAAAAACGCTATTGTCAGGCGATCCAGAGCCATACGATTACGATCGGTGTCGGGCCGGCGGGAACCGGCAAGACTTATCTGGCGGTGGCTCTAGCCGTCACAGCATTCCGGGCACAGGAGGTCAATCGGATCATCCTGACGCGTCCTGCCGTAGAAGCGGGGGAAAAGCTTGGATTTTTGCCGGGCGACCTGCAACAGAAGGTCGATCCTTATCTGCGTCCGCTTTATGATGCCCTCTTTGATATGCTGGGGACGGAAACCTACCAGAAATATGTGGAGCGCGGCAACATCGAGGTGGCGCCGCTCGCTTATATGCGCGGTCGGACGCTGGACGACAGCTTTATCATTCTGGACGAGGCACAGAATACAACGCCGGAACAGATGAAGATGTTTCTGACCAGGCTGGGCTTTAATTCCAAGATGGTGATCACCGGCGATATCACTCAAATCGATCTTCCAGACGGCAAAAAGTCCGGACTTCGTGATGTGCTTCATATTTTGAAGGGAATCGACGATATTGCTCAGGTCCGATTTTCCGCAAAAGACGTTGTCCGTCACCGTCTGGTACAGGATATTATTCAAGCATATGAAAAAAATGAAGAAGCGAGGCGTTAAAATTGGAGAAAATCAGAGTAATTATTGATAATAGACAAAAGGCGGTTAAAATTCCGACCGGGCTGCGTATGCTGGTGCGCCGTTGCTGCAACGCCGTGCTAAAAATGGAAAAATTCGACGGTCCAGCAGAAATCAGCGTGGTCTTTGTTGACAATCAGCAGATTCAGAAGCTGAATGCGCAGTACAGGAACAAGGATGTTCCGACGGATGTGCTTTCTTTCCCGATGGGGGAAAACGGGGTTTACGACATCAACCATTCCACCGGCGCGAAAATTCTCGGCGATATTGTTATTTCCATGGAAAAGGCGGTGGAGCAGGCCGATCGTTACGGCCATTCTCTGGAACGGGAAGTCGGGTACCTTACGGCACATTCCATGCTGCACCTCTTGGGATATGATCACGAGGGCGGCGGCATTGCGCGTGTGCGAATGAGGGAAAAAGAAGAGGAAGTCATGGTGCAGCTTGGCCTGCCAAGTACCAGCAGCTATGTTATGGACGAGGATGAGGAATAAGATTGCGCTTTTTGAAGAGCTTTCGGTATGCGTTTCGCGGAATTATCTACTGCATCAACAATGAACGGAATATGCGGGTGCACACAGTCGTAGCACTGTATGTGTTTGTATTTTCGTTTTTTTTCCATTTGACGCGGGCCGAATATGGAGTCCTTTTTCTGACTTTTGCTCAGGTAATTGCGGCGGAACTGTTCAATACGGTGGCAGAAGAGCTTTCTGACTTTAGCGCGGCGAGCTTTAACCCCGTTGTGCGCATTGTCAAAGACATGGCGTCCGGCGGGGTCCTTGTGGGCGCAGTGTTTTCGGTTGCGGTCGGTATCTGTCTATTTTGGAGGCCCGCCGTGCTTGCATGGCTTCTGAGGGGCCTCTTTTTTCATCCGGCTCTTCTTTTCCTGCTGCTGGCCGTTACGGCTGGGGCTGCTTTTTATATTGTGCTTGGGCCCCTTGGAATCCGCGATTTTATCAAAAAGAGGAAAATTGGAAAATAGGGAGAGATTGCCTTGTCAGACCAGAAACAGAAAAAATCGTCGTTTATTGCAATTGTGGGCCGGCCGAATGTGGGAAAATCATCGCTTTTAAATTCGATGCTTGGGCAGAAAGTGGCCATCGTTTCTCAAAAACCACAGACCACGAGGACGCGCATCATGGGTGTGCTGACAAAAGCGGAAACGCAGCTTGTCTTTCTCGACACGCCGGGGTTGCTTCAGCCCCGAAACCGGCTGGGGGAGTATATGGTGCGTTCCGTTCAGGAATCCGTTTCCGGTGTAGATATCTGCATCTTGGTGGTGGAGGCGGGCAAAAAAATTTCCCGCTCTGCGATGGAACTGATTGACCGTTTTCGTTCGCTGAACATGCCGGCGGTGCTGGCGATTAACAAGATTGATCTGCTGCCGGATAAAACCGTTTTGATGGAACAGATTTCAAATGTTTCGCAGCTGTATGATTTTGAGGCGGTAGTTCCGGTTTCCGCAAAAACCGGCAGCGGAATCCCAGCTCTGAAGCAGGAGCTTTCCACGCTGGCAAAACCAGGCGAACACTTTTTTGACGACGATACGCTGACCGACCAGCCGGAGCGTGTGATCGCCTCCGAAATCGTCCGGGAAAAGCTTCTGCGCCTTTTAAACGCCGAAGTGCCGCATGGCATCGGCGTCGTTGTGGAACGCATGGCTGAACGGCCCGATGGGAACGGCATCATGGACGTTTTCGCGACCATCTATTGTGAGCGGGAAGCGCATAAGGCGATCATCATCGGGAAAAACGGGGAGATGCTGAAACGGGTCGGCACCTATGCGCGCGAAGATATGGAACGCTTCTTCGGCTGCAGAGTCAACCTGAAACTTTGGGTGAAAGTGAAGGAAAACTGGAGAAACCTTACATCGGCGCTGCGCACCATGGGATATGACCTCTCCGGGTTTGATGCATGATGGCATCCCGGGCAAGCATATTTTCCATGAAGATTATGTAATATTATGGGATAAATTCATTTATTTACCGCTCATAGACGCTGTTGAAAAACAAATACTTTAAGTAGTATCATAAAAAGGGGCGGTCGTCTTGGATGAAAAGACAGCGTGGGACAGCTTTAAACATACGGGAAGCGTAAAGGATTATCTGATTTACACCCAACTGCGGCAGGCGGATGCAGACAGACAGGTGCAGGAGGATCAGCAGGATGAGAATGGATGCCGAAGGCTTGGTCGTCAAGGAGCAATGCGTGGGTGACAGCGACCGGCTGATTACCCTCCTGACCGGGCAGAAAGGAATTCTACGCGCCTTTGTGCAGCGCCCGGGCCGCGCAAAAAACGGCCATCTTTCTGCGACGCGGCTGTTCAGTTATTCCCGCTTTACCATTTTTGAGGGGCGGGAAAAATACATAGTTGACGACGCCCGGCCGATCGAAGTCTTTTTTGACCTCCGCAAGGATATCGGGCGCCTTTCGCTTGCTCAGTATTTCTGTGAGCTTTCGATTGCGCTGGCTCCGCAGGATGCGCCGGCGGAAGAATATCTGCGCCTGGTTTTAAACGCGCTTTATCTGCTTGGCAAGGGGACCCGGCCGAACGGGCTCGTCAAGGCCGTTGTAGAAATGCGTATGCTTGCTTTTTCAGGATACCAGCCGGATCTGGTCGGCTGTTCGAAATGCGGCCGCTTTGAATCCGACATCATGTATTTTTTGCCTGCCTGCGGCCGGATTGTCTGCGGCGAATGTGGATGCCCGCGGGAAGAAACGTCGGTTCAGCTGGGGCGCGGCGCCATGGCGGGGCTGAGGCACACGGTTTATGCGGAGCCAGGCAGGGCGTTTTCTTTTACTCTTTCCCCGCAGGGGATGGAGGAACTGGAGCGGGCTGCCGAGGCCTATGTTCTCTGTACGCTGGGACGAGAATTTGCCACACTGGATTTTTATCACACAACAGTAGGGACTGCGGAGTGGAAAGGATAAGCGATGGAACTTTCAAACAATTTACGGATTCGCCTTGCGGAAGAACGGGACTTGCTAAAAATTTTTCCCCTTTACTCTGATGCGATGCATCAGCTTCAGCAAAAGGGGATCGACCAGTGGGATGAAATTTACCCTGATGAAGCGACCCTGTCGGCGGACGTGCGGAGCGGAGAGATGCTGTTGCTTGAAGAGAGCGGAAAGCTGGTTTCCGCTGCTGTTGTCAACGAGGATCAGGCGCCCGAGTACGGGGAGGTCGGCTGGCGCATCCGCAGAATGGAACCGCCTGCCGTGATTCACCGCCTGTGTGTCTGCTCTCAGTCGCAGGGGAGGGGATTGGGCTTGCAGACGTTGCTGGCCGCAGAGCAGTTTGCCTTTTCCCGCGGATTCCGGTACATACGTCTGGATGCTTTTCCCCACAATATAGCGGCGATCCGGCTCTATGAATCCGCCGGGTATGAGAAGGCAGGCACTGTAAGATTCCCAAAAGGAATTTTCATCTGCTATGAGAAGAACTTAGAGGTTGAAGCCGCAAAGCCCGAAGTCCTAAAATAAATTCGGTATAGTAAAGAAAAGATAAGATAAGATAAGATGAACTTGGCCCTTACACCTCGACAGGGATGGCGTGGGCCGGAAGGATCGGGAGGGAAAGAAATTTACATGCCTGAAAAGGAAATGCAGAAACATATGCGGGCTTTGGAGCTGGATAAAATTCTGAAGCTGCTTGCGGCCCGCACGGCCTGCAGCGATGCGGCGGAACTGGCGGAAAACCTGCGCCCTTCCACGTCGCTGGAAGAGGTAAAACGGCTTTTGCAGGAGACGGACGACGCCTATGGGATGATGGCTCGGTTCGGGTCCCCACCGTTTGGTGGACTGACCAATGAGACCAATTCTCTGAGGCGGGCGCAGTCCGGCGGAATGCTGACCATGGCGGAACTGCTGAAAGTCTCCGGCTTGCTGCGCACACTGCGGGCCGTATCGGACTGGCGCAGCAAAGGCGAGGGGATCAAAAGCTGTCTGGATGACCGCTTTTCCATGCTGATGCCGAATCAGTATTTGGAAAACCGCATCAACAGCGCAATCCTTTCCGAAGAAGAGATGGCCGACTGTGCGTCCCCGGCTTTACAGGCTATCCGGCGGAAGATCCGTACAGCCTCTTCGAAAGCGAGGGAGGTGCTGGACCGGATGACGCGGTCCACAACTTATCAGAAATATCTGCAGGATCCGATCGTCACCATCCGGAGCGGCCGCTTTGTCGTCCCGGTTCGGGCAGAGTACCGGGGCGAGGTGCCCGGCCTGGTTCACGACACGTCCGCTAGCGGAGCGACGCTGTTTATCGAGCCGATGAACGCCGTGGAACTGAACAATCAGGTACGGGTGCTTCAGCTGCAGGAAAAGAAAGAAATCGAGCGGGTCCTGGCAGAGCTTTCCGCAGAAGCCGGCAACTTTGCCGACACGATCATCCGCGGCTACCGCACGGCGGTGGAGCTCAATGTGATCTTTGCCAAAGCAGACCTCGCCTACCGGATGAAGGCAACCCTGCCGAAAATCAACGACCATGGCCGGATCATGCTGAAACAGGCGCGGCATCCGCTGATTGATCCCGCGTCGGTTGTGTCGACGGACATCGAGCTTGGCGTCGGCTTTGATACGCTGGTCATCACGGGGCCGAACACGGGGGGCAAAACCGTCTCTCTGAAAACAATCGGACTGCTGACTCTGATGGCCATGTGCGGGTTGATGATCCCGGCGGCGGAAGAAAGCGAAGTTTCCGTCTTTGGCCAGGTCCTTGCGGACATCGGCGATGAGCAGAGCATCGAACAGTCCCTGTCCACCTTTTCCGCCCATATGACGAACATCATTCGAATTATGAAACAGGCCGGGCCGGACAGCCTGATTCTTTTAGATGAACTCGGCGCGGGTACGGACCCGGTGGAAGGCGCGGCCCTTGCGGAAGCCATTCTGGAATCCCTTCGGGCGCAGGGGGCAAAAATTGCCGCCACTACCCATTATGCGGAACTGAAAGCTTATGCATTGCAGACGCCGGACGTGGAGAACGCCTCCTGCGAATTTGACGTGGAAACGCTGCGGCCGACCTACCGGCTGCTGATCGGTGTTCCGGGGAGATCCAATGCATTTGCCATCTCTCGCCGCCTGGGAATGGAAGAAGCGGTGGTGGAGCGGGCAAAGGCCCTTGTTTCTCAGGAAAACACCAAATTTGAGGATGTTGTGCAGAATTTGGAAAACAGCCGCCAGAAGCTAGACGCCGAACGAGAGAAAGTACGGAAAGAACGTACGGAAGCGGAAAAAATGCGCCGCGAAGCGGAAGAAAAACTGGGACGGGTTCAGAAGGAAGCGAACGGCGAACTGGAACGCGCGCGGGAAAAGGCTTCTCAACTGGTTGCGCGGACCCGTGCCCAGGCCGATTCCCTGCTCGACGAATTGGAAGAAGTAAAAAAACACCGGAACAAGGCTTTGACCGCAGAGCAGAAAGCAAAGCTGAAAGCCGGGATGCGCACGTTGGAAAACGGGGCGGACCCGGTTCAGAAAAAAGAAAACGAAAGCTATACTCTGCCGCGCCCGCTGCAAGCCGGCGATACCGTTCTGATTTTCGACATCGACAAGAAAGGGACAGTCCTGAGGCCGCCGGAAGGGGACTCCGACGAGGCATTGATTCAGGCCGGAATCCTTCAGACGCGCGTCCCGGTTTCGAATCTCCGCCTTTTGAAAGAAAAGCCGCAACGTACTCCGATTCGAGGCGTGACGCGCAATATCCCGTCCCGTGCCAATGCGAAAGTCACCACGGAAGTGGATCTGCGCGGGCAGACGGCGGATGAAGCAATCTTGAACCTGGATCGGTATCTCGATTCGGCGCTTCTCAGCGGAGTCGATCAGCTGACCGTGATCCATGGCAAGGGGACGGGAGTTTTACGGGCCGCCGTGCAGCAACATCTGAGAAAGCACCCGAGCGTTAAAAGCTTTCGTCTTGGAACATTCGGGGAAGGCGAATCCGGAGTGACCATTGTGGAATTAAAATAAAATGCGGACAGAGGGGCAAACTCTGTTTTGGGTGGCAGAATCGCAGAACGGGGAGAACCGCCGTTTTGTTGCTGCCGCCCTTTTCCTATTAAAAAGCAGGAGGTATGAAAAATGCAACCAAGGCATATAGGCGGCAGGAGCCGGGGGCGAACTGCCCTGACGGTGATTCTTTCGCTCCTTGCCGTTCTTTTGGCAGTCTTTTGTATCCTGAGCTGGATGCTATTCAGCGATCCGAATGCCGGCGTCTCTCTGCCGAAACCGTCCGACACGGCGGTCTCGAAAGTGGCGGCGGCCTCCATTTCCGGCAGGGAAACGGCCCTGACTCCAGAAGAAGTCGGCGGGTGGCTGAACGGTCTGCTTCAGGACAATGCAGAAACCAGTTCCCGGATGGGAGTTTCGGCCCTTTCCGTCACGGCGGGGAAAGATAGCACGGCTAACGTCTATTTTCCCGTAAAATACAAAGGGAAACGATTTGGCGTTCTTGTAAACCTTGCGCCTTCTTTTGACAGCACTTCTGAAGAGATGAAATTTGCCGTGCGGTCGGTGAAAGTCGGGCGGCTTCCAATTCCGGTCAGCACCGCGCTGAATTTTGCGGAAAAGCGGCTGCCGTCCATTCTTTCCCGGCAGGGGAATACGCTGGTGTGCAGCACAAAATCTTTATTTCTCGTTCCGGTTTCCGGCATTTCCGCCCAATTGAAGATGACATCCCTTCGGATGCAGGACGGTATCTTTTATACAAAATTTATGCCTTCCGTGAGGCAGACCGGCTGAAAATCTTTCTTGACAGCTCGTTTCTTTTATAGTATAATTACCATCTGTAAAGAGAATGAACTTTACACCTCGATGGAGGCGGTCGGATGGCGAAGGATCTGCATATTTCGCTTCTGTTTGATTTCTACGGTTCCATGCTGACGGAAAAACAGCGGCGGATTGTTGAATATTATTACAACGATGACCTGTCCCTTTCTGAGATTGCGGAAAACGAGGGAATTACCCGGCAGGGCGTGCATGACTTTGTTAAACGCGCCGAAGGGCAGCTCCTTGAGATGGAGCAAAAACTCGGCCTGGTCCACCGGTTCCGCGAGATGATGGACGGTTTGCAGAAGATTGGCGAGGCCGCCGGGCGCATCCGGGAGTACAACCAGCATTATATTTATGCGCGGGAAATTGACGAAGACGCAAAAAAAATTCTTGAAATTACCCGCAGGCTTTGTAACGAATAAGGAGGAATCGCTTTGGCGTTTGAAAATCTATCAGAGAAGCTTTCTGCGGCGTTCAAACGCCTGCGTTCCAAAGGCAAGCTCAGTGAATCCGATGTGAAAGAGGCTATGCGCGAGGTTCGGATGGCTCTTTTGGAAGCGGATGTCAACTACAAGGTGGCTAAGGATTTCGTCGCCAAGGTGAGCGAGCGTGCCGTCGGAAAAGAAGTTATGGAAAGCCTGACTCCGGCCCAGATGGTTGTTAAAATCGTCGATGAAGAGCTGACGGCTTTGATGGGGGGCGGAGAATCCCGCCTCAACAGCCCGTCTTCGCCGCCGGCCGTGGTGCTGTTTTGTGGGCTGCAGGGCTCCGGCAAGACGACCCACGCCGCAAAACTGGCGCTGATGCTGAAAAATCAGGGCCACAGGCCGCTTTTGGCGGCCTGCGACGTTTACCGCCCCGCTGCGATCCAGCAGCTTCAGGTTCTCGGCGAACAGGCCGGGGTGCCCGTCTTCGAAGAGGGGAACGGCGACCCGGTGAAGATCAGCCGGAACGCAGTCAAACACGCGAAGGATTACGGCAACGATTTTGTCCTGATTGACACAGCCGGCCGGTTGCAGATCGACGAGGCTCTGATGGATGAGCTGCGCCGCATCAAAGAGGCGGTACAGCCCACCGATATCCTGCTGGTTGTGGATGCCATGACCGGCCAGGAGGCAGTCAATGTTGCGAAGTCGTTTCATGAACTGCTCGACATCACCGGCGTTGTCCTGACTAAGCTGGACGGCGATGCGCGCGGCGGCGCCGCACTTTCCGTGCGTGCGGTGACAGGCCGGCCGATCAAGTTCGCCGGCACGGGCGAAAAGCTTTCTGATTTGGAAGTGTTTCACCCCGACCGCATGGCATCCCGAATTCTCGGTATGGGCGATGTGCTCACACTGATTGAAGATGCCCAGAAGAATCTGGATCAGAAGGCTGCTCAGAAGACGGCGGAAAAGTTGATGAAGAATCGGATCGATCTGGAGGATATGCTTGATCAGATCCGCCAGATGAAAAAAATGGGGCCGATTCAGGACGTGCTGCAAAAGATGCCGGGGATAAGTCAGCAGATGAAGGACATCCCGATCGACGACCGCCAGATCGACCGCACGGAAGCGATCCTTCTTTCCATGACGCCCCGGGAAAGGAAAAAGCCCGAACTGATGAATCCTTCCCGCAAAAGGCGTGTCGCTGCGGGCAGCGGCATGAAAGTGGAAGACGTCAACCGCTTGCTCAAGCAGTTCGAGCAGATGAAAAAACTGATGAAGCAGTTTAAGAAGAAGGGCCTGCGCCGGCGCTTTGCCGGTATGGGAAGACCGCTTTAAAAGGAATTCATCCGGCTTTCTAGGCCGGTGAAGATAAATGTCAGGTTCATGGAGGTGAAAACAATGGCAGTAAAAATCAGACTTCGCAGAATGGGAGCCAAAAAATCCCCGTTCTATCGCATTGTAGTGGCGGATTCCCGCTTCCCGCGTGACGGGCGCTTCATTGAGGAGATTGGGTACTATAATCCTCTGGAGGAACCGTCTGTGGTAAAAGTCGATGCCGAAAAGGCCAAAACCTGGATCGCAAACGGCGCGCAGCCGACCGACACCGTGAAAGCCCTGTTTAAAAAGCACGGTGTGCTCTAAGAAACGGAGGAGGTGCCTCTCATGGAGGAACTGCTGTTATCCATTGCCCAGGGCCTTGTAGAGGCTCCGGAACTCGTCCGTGTGGAAACCGATCAGCCATCGGAGGATGGAACGGTCGTATACCATCTTCATGTTGCGGAAAACGATATGGGGAGGGTAATTGGCAGGCAGGGACGGATTGCCAAGGCGATTCGCATTGTGATGAGGGCTGCCGCCACCCGTGCGGGCCTCAAAGTCGCCGTGGAAATCGACTGAAATTTTTTGGCGGCCGGGCTGTTTTCCGAGCCTTTCTGCCGTGTTCCTGCTACTTAAAAATGCAGAGCAGGGGGTTTTGCGCGTTCAGTGCCAGCCGGACAGGGTGCTGCCGATTGGATAAAAAGAGACTTGCGCTGCAAAGTTCCGCATCCCGCTGCCACCTAGTTTGAGGGAAACCTCCTTTGATGTAGCATCAATACAAAAAGGAGGTCTTTTCTTTTGAAAATTTTTATTGCTGTTAGCAGCCCAATTCACCGCCAGTTCTAAAAATTGGGCTTTTTCATTTGTACTTTAGACCTTTTCAGCTATTTTATCTGAAAATGCTGTATGAATTTTAGGGAGAAGTTATGCAAAAGAGATATCTGGAAGCCGGCAAGATTGTGGGGACACATGGCATAAAAGGGGAACTCCGCGTAGAGCCTTGGTGCGACTCCCCTGAATTTCTGATGAAATTTACCACCCTGTATCTGAATAAAGGGGAGACCCGGGTCCGGGTAGTTTCCTCGCGGGTCCATAAAGAGAATCTTCTCATGGTGCTGGAAGGAGTGGATTCCGTCGAAAAGGCGGATACTTACCGGAACAAAATTCTTTATCTGAACCGGGAAGATGCCGCCCTTCCGCAGGGGCACTATTTCATGCAGGATTTGATTGGCCTTGAAGTCTTTGACGCCGACACCTTCCTTTATTACGGGACCCTGAGCCGCGTCATGCGGACCGGGGCCAACGACGTTTATCAGATTACCGCGCAGGATCATAAAAATTATTTGATCCCGGCGGTCCCGGAATTTATCGGGGAAATCGACCTGGAAAAAGGGAAAATGCTGATTCGGCCGATCAAAGGGATCTTTGACGATGAGGATTGATTTATTAACACTTTTTCCCGAGATGTGCGAAGCTGTCATGGCAGAAAGCATCATCGGGCGCGCACGTAAAAAGGGAGCAGTGCAGGTCTGCTGCCATCAAATCCGGAATTACGCGGCGGACAAGCACAGCACAGTCGATGATTCCCCGTTTGGCGGCGGGATGGGAATGCTGCTGAAAGCGGAGCCGATTGCCCTTTGTATGGATGATCTGATTGCACATCTCGGGAAAAAACCGCATACCGTCTATCTTTCTCCGCAAGGAAAGACTCTGACGCAGCGCAGAGTCTTCGAGCTTTCCAAGCTGGAAGGCCTTGTGCTTCTCTGCGGGCACTATGAAGGCGTGGATGAACGTGTGCTGGATTCCTATGTGGATGAGGAGATTTCCATTGGGGACTATGTGGTGACGGGCGGGGAACTGCCCGCCCTTTTGCTGGCAGATGCCGTCTGCCGCATGGTGCCCGACGTTCTGTCGAGCGCCGAGTGCTATGAGGAAGAGAGCCATTTCCATTCTTTGCTGGAGTACCCGCAGTATACCCGTCCGGCCAACTGGCGCGGGCATTTGGCTCCGGAAATTCTGCTCAGCGGAAACCATGAGATGGTGCGCCGCTGGAGGCGGGAGCAATCGCTGACGAGAACGGCCCAAAAACGACCGGATCTGCTGAAAAGGGCAGACCTGACGGAGGAGGACCGCCGGTTCCTGAACTCCTGTGCGGAAAGTCTGCGAGATAAAATAGATTGATTTTGTGGCAATCGTTGGCAGACAGAACAAAAATTTTCAACATTTCCATCAGATTGCACAAATAGAGCGAAATACAATGTGCCTCGTTGGGTAATCAATCCAAAGTTTCCAAATTTCATTGACGGGTCCATGAAATGTGATATAATATAGCTGATTATGGATATCTACCGGTGTCGAATACCTTCGCGGATATGATTTTGTGTAGGAGTGGATTTAGAATGTATGTAAAAGAGGTCTTGGTGCAGAACCAGGTGGGTCTGCATGCTCGTCCGGCAACTTTTTTTATTCAAAAGGCAAATGAGTTCAAGTCTTCCATCTGGGTGGAAAAGGACGAAAGACGCGTCAATGCGAAAAGTTTGCTGGGTGTTCTTTCTCTTGGCATCGTCGGGGGGACCAACATCAAAATTATTGCGGACGGGGCCGATGAGCAGAAAGCTGTGGACGGGCTGGTGCAGCTGGTGCAGTCCGGCTTCTCCGAGTAATCCGCTTAAACCATATGGCACCGCTTGAGAGCGGTGCTTTTTTTGTACGGCCGGCCTCTTGAAAAGGCTGAAGAAAAGGAGAGGAACCGTATTGACCGAGCAGGAAAAACACAAAAAAGAACTCCGTACACGCGCCATGCGTCTTCCGCTGAGCCCCGGCGTTTACCTGATGCATGATAAAACCGGGAAAATCATTTATGTCGGCAAAGCAAAAGCCCTGAAAAACCGGGTTAGCCAGTATTTCGGGTCGGAAAAAAATCACGATGCCAAAGTCCGCCGCATGGTTGCCAATGTGGATACCTTTGAGTATATTCTGACCGACAGCGAATTCGAGGCTCTGGTTCTAGAATGCAGCTTGATTAAGCAGTATTCGCCAAAGTATAATATCCTTCTGAAGGACGATAAGGGCTATCATTATATCCGCGTCAGCTCCGGTCCGTGGCCGAGAATTTCGGAGGCAAAGCGAATTGCGGATGACGGTGCGGAGTACATCGGGCCCTATATCAGTTCCTGGTCGGTACGGCAGTCGGTGGATGAGGCGCAGAAAATTTTTCGGTTGCCGTCGTGCAGCAGAAAATTCCCCCAGGACATCGGCAAGGGCCGGCCTTGCCTCTACTATTATATCAAGCAGTGCTGTGCACCCTGCCGCGAAAAAATCAGGGAGGAAGAATACCGGGAATCTGTTGCGGACGCCTTGGAATTTCTGCGCGGAGGCAGCGCAAAAAGCATTCGCGCCCTGACGGAAAAAATGAACGAAGCGGCGGAAAAGCTGGAATTTGAACGTGCGGCCCGTCTGCGCGACCGCATTGCGGCAATCCGGAAGATGGGGGCTCGTCAGAAAGTGGTTGCTTCCCGCATCAAAGAGCAGGATGTGATTGCACTGACGCAGGGTTCGGAAAAAAGCTGCTTTGAAGTGTTCCGGTTTCAGAATGGAAGGCTGTGCGACAGAGAAACCTTTCTGATAGGAGAGGTCGGAGATGCGAAAGAGGCAAGAGGCGAATTCCTGGAGCGGTATTACTCCATGCGCAGCAGAATCCCTCCGCGCGTTTCACTGGACGGCCCCAGTGAAAACGAAGCTTTACTTTCTCGCTGGCTGACCGAAAAAGCGGGGAAAAAAGTTACTCTTGTGGTTCCGCAAAAGGGGAAGCAGGCTCAGCTGGTGCAGATGTGCCGCAGCAATGCTGCGGAGCAACTGGCTCAGACAATGGGCCGAACGGGCAGGGAAGCCTCTGCGCTGGACGAGCTGGCGCATCTGCTCGGCCTTTCGGAACCCCCTGCTTATATTGAAGCTTATGATATTTCTAATCTGGCCGGCGGGGAAAACGTAGCCGGCATGGTCGTATTTGAGAACGGAAGGCCGCTTCGATCGGCCTACCGCAAGTTTAAGATCAGAACCGTGACGGGGCAGGACGACTACGCTTCCCTCAGGGAGGTGATCTCCCGCCGCTTGGAAGAATACCGGAAAAAGAAAGACACCGGCGAGGGATTCGGCCGGCTGCCGGATCTGATCCTTCTTGACGGAGGAAAGGGGCAGGTGTCTGCGGTGCGCCCCGTGCTGGAGGAAAGCGGACTGCAAATTCCTCTGTTCGGTATGGTGAAAGACGATAGGCACCGAACCCGCGCAATCGCGAAAGACGGTGGAGAAATTGCCATCAATTCCAGCCGGAGCGCCTTCACGCTGGTTTCCTCTATCCAGGAAGAGGTGCACCGGTTTGCCATCGGTTATCACCGTCAGGCGCGGAAGAAAGCCGCGATTTCCTCTTCCCTGACGGAAATCGCGGGGGTCGGCCCCACACGCGCGAAGTCACTGCTACGGCATTTTCAAACCATTGCCGCCCTTCGGAGCGCGGACGCTGAAGAAATTGCCAAGGTCCCCGGCATGACAAAGCCGGTGGCCGAACGGGTCTATTTTGCGTTCCATGCGAAGAATTCTGTCGGGACTGCATTGACAGATGAGTCGGTTCATGGGATAATAAAGAGCAAGTTGGATGGGTGAGGTGGAAAGTAGATGAGAGTCATTACCGGTTCTGCCCGAGGAAAAAGGCTGTCTGTCTGTGCGGGCAGAGCCGTCCGACCGACTCCGGAACGGGTGAAGGAGGCACTGTTCAGCATCGTTCAGTTTCAGATTGAGGGCAGGCGTGTGCTGGACCTGTTTGCCGGCTCCGGTCAGTTGGGCATTGAAGCCCTCAGCCGCGGCGCGCGGGAGGCGGTCTTTGTCGATGCGGCGAGCGAACCCGCCGCCGTTGTGGCGAAAAATCTGGAAAGCACAGGGCTTTCGGATCGTGCCCAGGTCCATCATATGGATTTTGCATTTTATCTGGAGGGCGACTGTGAAACATTTGACTTGGCTTTTCTGGATCCTCCCTATCGAACCGGGCTGCTTCAGCGTGCGCTTCCGATGGTGGCCTGCCATATGAATCCGGGAGGCGTCATTGTCTGTGAGAATCCAACTGACGAATCCCTTCCGGATTCGGTTGAAGACTTCATACGCGGAAAAGCCTACCGTTATGGAAAAATTGCATTGACTCTATATAAACACAAGGACGTGACATAAGTCGTGAAAACAGCGATTTGCCCGGGCAGCTTTGACCCCGTTACGCTTGGGCACATGGATATTATCAATCGGGCCAGAAAGCTTTTTGACCATACCATTGTTGCTGTTCTGGTCAATCCGGAAAAGCATACCGCTTTTACAGTAGAAGAGCGCATCAACATGTTGAAACGCTGCACGAGGGACATGAAAGATGTGGAAATTGTCGGATTTGACGGCTTGATTGCGGACTATGCAAGGATTCGGGATGCCACGGCGATTGTGAAAGGGCTGCGCGCTATGTCGGATTTTGAGTATGAATTTCAGATGGCACTTTTTAACAAAAAGCTGAATCCCGACTTGGAAACGGTTTATCTCAATACAACGACGGAAAACATGTTTCTCAGTTCCAGCGGCGTGAAGCAGATCGCAAGCTTTGGCGGAGACATTTCAAACTTTGTTCCGGAATGTATTTTGCAGGATATTGAGCAGCGTTTATGTGTGGGAGGAAAGCAAAAATGAGCGTGGATGACTTACTGGATGAACTGGATGAAATGGTTGATAAAGCATGGAGTTTGCCTTTAAGCCATGGCCGCGCGGTTCTGGACGGGGCGGAGGTCAAACAGATCCTGGACGAGATTCGGGCAAGCATGCCGAAAGAGGTTCACCAGGCGAAGGCAATTGTCGCGGATCGGACCAAGATCCTTGATGACGCCCGCCGGGAGGCGGAAACGGTTGTTCATGTTGCACAGGAGCGGGCGAAGGCCCTGATTGCGCAAAATGAAATCACCCGCCAGGCGCAGGAACGGGCAACTGAAATGACAACTCAGTCGCAGGCAAAAATCCGAGAGATGCGAAAAGCCAGCAATGACTATATCGACGACCTGATGAAGCGTACGGATGACGGCCTCGCTCAGGTACTGGCCGAGCTTCGCAGGACGCGTCAAAATATCCGGGCATCTCAAAGATCTGGAAAAAATGGAATAGATTGATAAAAAAGGAAAAATTTTACGCCACAAAATCTTGTGGCGTATTTTTTATGTCATATCGTAATAATACAAAATATTTGATAAGGATTCGCTTGAAGTACAAAGGAAAACGAAAAAATCAGTTGCAATTTTGTAACAGTTAGGATATAATCTAAGCAAAGTGGTGAAAGGTGGAGGCAAGTAGCGGAATGTGGTTCCATCTTTGCGTTTTGTCCGAGAAAGAGGACCGTTTATGCTGATTGGAGAGTATCAACATTCCATAGATCTCAAGGGACGGGTAATTGTCCCTGCCAGATTCCGCGAGGATCTGGGAAACGGCTTTTTCGTTACAAAAGGGCTGGATGGGTGCCTGTTTGTCCTTTCACCGAAGGAATGGAGCAAGCTGGAAGCAAGAATCGGCGCCATGCCGATTTCAAAGGCGCGTGGCCTGCAGCGCTTTTTCTTTTCTGGCGCAGTGGAGGTGCAGCCGGACCGTCAGGGGCGCATCCTTTTGCCGCAGCCTCTGCGGGACTATGCCGGGCTGACAAAAGATGTCACTTTTATCGGTGCTTCTAATCGTGCTGAAATCTGGGATACGGACCGTTGGACCAGCTTCAATTCCACTTTGACGCAGGATAACATCGCCGAGGCGATGGATCTTTTGGAACTGTAAAGAGGCGCGGGGATGGAATTTTACCATAAACCTGTTTTATTTGATGAGACCATTGAAAGCCTGAAGATTCAGCCGGACGGTATTTATATTGATGGTACGGCGGGCGGCGGAGGCCATTCCCTTGCCATTGCAAAACGTCTGACCACCGGAAAACTTTTGGCAATCGACCAGGACCCGGATGCCATTCGGGCGGCGGGCGACCGGCTGAAAGAATACCCCTGCGCGACGGTTTACCGCACCAATTTTTCAGAGATGGACAAGGCTGCTGAGAAATTCGGCCTGCTCCCGGTGGATGGAGTCTTACTTGACATCGGCGTTTCATCTTTTCAGCTTGACAACCCGGAGCGGGGCTTTTCCTATCATACCGATGCGCCGCTGGATATGCGTATGAGCCGCGAAGGGGTTTCTGCCCGCGACCTGGTCAATACGCTTTCTGCGCGGGAACTCGAAGAGATCCTGCGCAGGTATGGGGAAGAGAGCAACGCCAGAAGGATTGCCGTGAGAATTGTTCGAGCAAGGGAAAAAGCGCCGATTGAAACGACGCTGCAGCTGGCTGAGATTGTAAAAGAATCTGTTCCGGCGGCGGTGCGCCGCAAACCGGGGCACCCCGCCCGCAAAACCTTTCAGGCGCTGCGGATTAAGGTGAACGGGGAACTGGACAGGCTGTCGGAAGGGCTGGACGCGGCGTTTTCCGTTTTAAGGCCCGGCGGCCGCCTTGTGGTGATCACTTTTCACTCGCTGGAAGACCGCATTGTTAAAAAAAGAATGGCCGACTGGTGTACAGGATGCATTTGCCCGCCGGATTTTCCGGTATGCATCTGCGGGAGAAAGCCGAAAGCGGAACTGATTTATAAAAAAGGTTTAGTGCCGACGAAAAAAGAAATGGAAGAAAACCCAAGATGCCACAGTGCCCGGCTCAGGGCTTGTAAAAAATTGAAAGAAACGGAAGGGGCGGATTAATCATGGCAAACAGTAATACAGCGTATGATTTCGGAATGTTTGAGCCGAAGCGCCGCACAGAGCGGCGACCGGCGCCTGCGCAGAAAAACAATGTCATTGAGCTTCCGCGGGAACGGCTGGAAGAAAATCGGAGGCCAAAATACAGCGTTTGGAAGCTGTTGCCCACCATCCTTTCATTTTTGATTATTGCGGGCATGGCCGGCGCTTATATTTATGGTCAGGTCCAGATTGCGGAGCTTTCTGATTCTCTGGGGGGTGTGACCAAGCAACTCACCGAGGCTCAAAGCGTTTATACGCAGATGAAGATGAAATCAGAGGCTCAGATGTCTTTGGAAACGATGGAAAATTATGCGGAAAATCAGCTTGGAATGGAAAAAGTAAATCCCAAGCAAATTGAAACCGTGACCCTTTCCGGTGGGGATAAAACACAGGTTTTGCTGCCGGCACAGGGGGATGGGTGGCTTTCTCGCCTTGTGAGTTCCGTTCGCCGCTTTCTGTCATAAAGCGGGGCATTCACCAATAAGTATTACATAGCACATCAAGTGCCTGTGGGGGCCTTCCAACATTTGCTAAGGGGAGAGTTAAGAAAAAATTCTTGACTCTCATTTTTGATTTGGGGCTTTTTCAGGTTATGGGAGGATCAAGGCATGGCAAAGGGAACAACCGTAAGAATGTGGCATCGAACGGTATTGGTTCTGCTGCTGATGATCATTGTCGGATTCGGAGCTGTGATCTGCAGCCTTATCCGACTGCAGATTGTCGATGGAGAAACGCTGAAAATGCGCGCCGTTGACAACCAGGTTAAAGATACGGTTTTGACTGCGCAGCGGGGAACCATTTATGACCGGAACAGGAAGGTGCTGGCGCAGAGTGCCACCGTCTGGCAGGTCGTTCTGGAACCGGCTTACATCACAGACAAGAACCGCGACTTGATTGCGACAGGGCTTTCCCAGATTTTGAATATGGATAAAAATGATATTCTCAAGCATACCAAAAAGAAAACTTATTATGATGTGATCAAGCGCAAGGTGGAATCAGATGTTAAAGATAAAATCGTTGCATTTAAGAATAAAAACGGAATTACGAATGGAATTCGGCTGATAGAAGATTATAAACGGTATTACCCCTATGGCACGTTGGCTTCCACGGTACTTGGCTTTACCGGAACGGACAGTCAGGGCTTGGATGGGCTGGAAGCGGAATACGACAGCGAATTGACAGGGGTTTCCGGGAAGCTGGTCACGGCAAAAAATGCGGTCGGAACGGATATGCAGTACGATTATGAACAGGAAGTGCCCGCACAGGATGGGCACAGTCTGGTCTTGACAATCGACGAGGTTGTCCAGCATATCCTGGAAAAAAATCTGGAAGAAGGTTTGATTGATAATAAGGTTCAGAACCGTGGCTGCGCGATTATCATGAATGTTAACACGGGTGCCATTATTGCCATGTCGGTCAAAGGCGATTTTGACCCGAACAGTCCGTTTGCCATCGCTGACAAAACGGAAGCGGCTGCCATTGACAAAATGCCGGAAGGAGCGGCGAAAACAAAGGCGCTTCAGCAGGCCCAGCAAGCCCAGTGGCGCAATAAGTGCGTGAGCGATACCTATCAGCCGGGCTCCGTTTTTAAGATGATTACGGGATCGGCGGCGATGGAGGAAGGCCTCGTAACGGAAAATACACCGTTCAACTGCCCCGGGTATATACGGTTCGGACCGAAACAAGTAGTCCATGACTGGAAGCGCAGCGGGTTTGGCCATTTGACGTTTGCGCAGGGAATCTGCAAATCCAGCAATGTTGTGTTCATGCAGGTTGGGGCGCTTTTGGGACCGGAACGGTTTTACAAGTATTTTGATGCGTTTGGTTTCACCACCAAGACCGGAGTTGATCTGCCGGGAGAATCCCGCAGCCTATATTTTATAACGAATCAGCTGACCCCGATGAATCTGGCAATCTCTTCCTTCGGCCAGAGCTTTACGATTACCCCGATCCAGATGATCACCGGCTGTGCAGCAGTGGCCAACGGCGGTTATCTGGTGCGGCCTCATGTGGTGGATCGGATCCTTGACAGCAATGGAAATATTGTGAAAACCGCGGATACGACGCCAAAACGTCAGGTGATCTCAAAAGATATTTCTCACAGAATGTCTATGATTTTGCAGCAGGATGCCACAAACGGGACGGCGAGCAGCGGTTATATTCCGGGCTACCGAATCGCAGGCAAAACTGGCACTTCTGAAAAGCAGGAGATTAAAACAAGCAAAGAGTACATTGCATCCTACTGTGGCTTTGCCCCGGCGGATGATCCGAAAATCGCCATGCTGGTCTTTTATGATGAGCCGCACGGCAGCAGCTATTACGGAAGTCAGGTATCCGGCCCGGTTTTTCTGAAAACGATGACGGAAATTCTTCCTTACCTCGGCGTGGAGCCGAAGTATACCCAGGAAGAAGAAAAAAAGTTGGGTACGGTGACGCCAAGTGTGGCTGGTCAGGGCATTGAGGCGGCAAAGCAGAAAATCTTTAAGGCTGGTTTGAACTCTCAGATCTATGGAAGTGGCAGCACCGTGGTGTCCCAGGTGCCGGAGTCTGGCAAGAGTATTCCCAAGGGTGGCCGTGTGGTGCTGTTTACCGACCAGCAGAGCGGAAAGAAAACGGTAACGGTTCCGGATCTTGTCGGCCTTTCGCTGGCACAGGCGAACGAAAAAGCGTCGGCGGTCGGAATCAATCTCAGTGTGACGGGGGCCACCCTGTCCAACACTGCCAATGCGCTTTCCAAGCTGCAGGATATTTCAGCCGGCACCAAGGTGCCGCCTGGCACGGTGGTAACAGTTTCGTTTATTGAACCCAGCGCAGTGGAATAATAAGGGACGGGAGGAGAAAATTCCATGGAAAATGCGTCGAGGCAGGGCCTGTGCGCAAAAGGAGTTGCAGTGGCTGAAAAGGAGGGCCGCACGGCGGCTGTGCTGAAACAAATTTTTCGGCTCTGTGGCCGGGAACATTACTATGTGGCTGAGTATGGAAAAGCGTTCCCGCCGGAGGTGGTGCGCTCGGTGCTGCTCCTCTGCGTGGATCCGAGAGAAAAGATCAGCGGTTGGCCCGTGTGTGTCGCAGAGTGGGAACTGGCTAACCTGGCTACAGAAGCCGGAAAATTGATTACTTATTCGCTGGCTAAAAACGACGCTAATTTTACCGCCCGCAACATCCGGGCGGCCCCGGATGGAACGATTGCATTTGAAATGGTCGGGTTCGGAATCATCGGCCGCGTTCGGCTGTGCGATGGGAGCCCGGCTGGAGTTGAGGAATCTTTGGCGGCAGCCTGCGCGGCCGTAGGTGCGGGAATCCCGTTTGCCGAAATCCTGCAGGCTCTCAATCAGCTGAGCCCGCCGCTTTCCCGCACAAGACCAATGATGTATAAACCAGAGGGACAGTTTACAGAATAAGGATGGATCAGAGCATGAATTATTTGTGGACCTTTGCGGCGGCAACTCTGTCGTTTGGGATTACCGCGCTGCTGGGAAAATGGGTGGTGCCGTTTCTGCACCGTTTGAATTTCGGGCAGACAATCCGCGATGTAGGGCCGTCTTGGCACCGGAAGAAAAACGGAACGCCGACCATGGGGGGGATCCTTTTTATCACGGGGATCCTTGTCGCTTCCGCAGTTTGTCTTTTCGTCTATTACGGAAATCAGAACGGACTTAGGCAGTCCAATCTCGCCTTGTGGACCAAAATTGTAAGCGGGTTGTTGATGGCTTGCGGCTTTGGCCTGATCGGCTTTTTTGACGATTACATCAAAGTGGTGAAAAAAAGAAATCTGGGTCTTACCGTACGGCAAAAGCTGATTCTTCAGTTTCTTGTGGCCGGAGCCTATCTCTACACGCTGGACCGGTTCGGTGCGGGTTCGGTCACGCTGGTTCCATTTGCCGGGGGTGTCAATCTGGGAATCTGGTACTGGATCCTCGCATTCCTCGGTATCGTCGGCATGGTCAACGCCGTCAATTTCACGGATGGAATTGATGGCCTCAATGCCTCTGTTACTTTTTTTGCTTCGGCGGCCTTTATGGTGATTGCCGGAATCTTTCGGCTGATTCCCGTCGGGATCGTGGCGGCGGCAGCAGCGGGCGGCTGCTTGGGATTCCTGATTTGGAACTTCAATCCTGCGAAGGTGTTTATGGGAGACACAGGTTCCCTCTTCTTGGGCGGTCTGGTCTGTGCGCTGGGATTTGATGTAAATGCCCCGATCCTGATTCTTCCGATTGGCATTGTCTATCTCTGTGAGATTTTGTCCGTTGTGTTGCAGGTCTGCTATTTTAAGGCGACCCATGGGAAACGCCTGTTTAAGATGAGCCCAATCCATCACCACTTTGAGCTTTGTGGCTGGAGCGAAGTGAAAATTTGCTTTGTCTTCAGCGCCGTTACGGCGTTTTTTGGTGTGATCGCCATTTTGCTGGCGTTTTATGGATTTTAGCAGAAACCGACAGATTCGGCGATGGGATTATGTTTCAATAATAAATAATATCTGACAGGGAAAGGAGGAAACTCATGATGCGAAATTCAGCACCCACAGCCTCGGCACCGAGGAAAGCGGGCAAGCGGCCGGCCGGTGAAATCCGTAACGCCGCCTCCTATGGAAAAAGAGTGCGGAAAAAGTTTCGCGTTTTTTCCGCACGTGCTGGCCTGGATCTGCCGTTCCTGTTTCTGGTGCTGGTGTTGCTGATCGTCGGTCTGATCATGATGTTCTCTGCCAGCTATGCAAACGCATTTTACCGCCACAACGGCAACAGTTATTTTTTTATCAGCAAGCAGGCAGTCTTTGCTGTCCTGGGCATAATCCTCATGATGGTGATCTCCTATTTTGACTACCATCATTTGCATGAGTTTGCGGTTCCAATTTTACTGCTGTCCTATGTGCTGTTGGTACTGGTCCGTTTTATGCCGGCAATCAACGGGGTTCACCGCTGGATCGATCTCGGCCCAATCGGGCAGTTTCAGCCTTCCGAGATTGCAAAGTTTGCAATCGTTTTAATTTTTGCGCACTTGATTTCTTTAAATTTTAACCGGATGGGAACATTTCTTTACGGCGTTTTGCCCTATGCGCTGATCCTTGGAATGACGGCGGCCCTGCTGATGTGGGAACCGCATGTTTCCGCCACGGTCATTATCGCCTTGCTCGGTGCGGTGATGCTTTTCATCGGCGGGGTGAAACTGCGCTGGTTTGTCGGCGCGTTCAGCCTTATGGGTGCCGGCATTGCCTACCTGGTTCTGTTTGCCAAAGCGTATGCCTATGCCAATGAGCGCATTACGGCATGGCTGGATCCTTTTTCCAACGCGACTTCACAGATCATTGCGGATACCTGGCAGACCCGTCAGTCCTTGTATGCAATCGGCTCCGGCGGATTGCTTGGCCTGGGCCTTGGGCAGTCGCGCCAGAAATTTTTATATCTGCCGGAGCCGCAGAATGATTTTGTTTTTGCCATTGTCTGTGAAGAACTGGGCTTTGTCGGCGCTCTGATCATCATTATTCTTTTTGCCATGCTGATCTGGAGAGGCATTACCATCTCTCTGCGCGCAAAGGATAAATTCGGTATGCTGCTCGGTATTGGAATCGTGGTGCAGGTCGGCTTTCAGGTGATCCTGAACATCGCCGTTGTCACCAACACAATTCCGAATACCGGAATCAGCTTGCCGTTTTTCAGTTATGGAGGCACGTCGCTTGTGATCCTGTTGGCTGAAATGGGGATTGTTTTGTCGATTTCTCGAACGTCAAATATTGAAAAAGTATAGGAAGTCTGAGGTTTTACCATGAAAGTTCTGTTTGCCGGCGGCGGAACCGCCGGCCATATCAATCCAGCCCTTGCCATTGCAGGGTACATAAAAGAACGCGAGCCGAAAACGCAGGTTTTATATATCGGTGCAAAGGGCGGAATGGAAGAGCGCCTGGTCCCCTCCGCCGGCTACGATTTTAAGAGCATCACCATTTCGGGTTTTCAGCGCAGCCTGAGTGCGAAAAATATCGTAAGAAATGCAAAAACGGTTCTTCACCTTTTCACCTCGACGGCGGAAGCCCGGCGGATTATCCGGGATTTTCAGCCCGATCTCTGCGTTGGAACGGGCGGATATGTCTCCGGCCCCGTCATCCGGGAAGCGATGCGGCTGGGAATCCCCGCCGTCATTCATGAACAGAACGCGTATCCCGGGGTAACCAACAAAATGCTGTCGAAACGAGCAAACCGGACGATGCTTGCCGTCGCGGATGCACAGAAGTACCTGAGTCCTTCCGCCTGCTGTGTGCTGACCGGAAACCCGGTCCGTCAGGAGGTGATCCGCGTGGGCCGAAAGGAAGCCCGCGCAAGGCTTGGCCTGGATTCCAGGCCGTTGATCCTCTCGTTCGGCGGCAGTTTGGGCGCGCGGAAAATCAACGAGGCGATGGCGGATCTTCTGGTGTGGAGTGCAAAAAGCGGGCGCTTTCAGCATATCCACGGCTATGGCCAGTGGGGCAAATGGTTTCCTGGCCTGCTGAAGGAAAAGGGACTCGATTTAAGCGCTCACAAAGAACTGGATATCCGAGAGTACATTCATGATATGCCCGATTGCCTCGCCGCGGCGGATCTTGTCATCTGCCGCGCCGGTGCGATTACTCTGAGCGAACTGCAGGCCGTCGGGCGGGCGTCCATCCTGATTCCGTCCCCAAATGTTGCGGAAAACCATCAGTTTCACAACGCGATGGCGATGGTGAACCGCGGCGCTGCGGAAATCCTAGAAGAAAAAAATCTCACCGGGGAATCTCTGTGCCGTAAAGTGGAAACCCTCTTTTCCCAGACGGGGAAAATAGAAACTCTTGCAAAAAATGCTAAAAAAATGGCGATCTTGGATTCTTGTGACAGAATTTACCGGTTAATAAAGGAGGTTTTGCACCAGCCCACCTCATGACGGAGCCGTCACGGCAATCCCCTCTATGGCATAATATAAAAGTAGATTATGTGGGGGTGTTGCTATGTCGAAGCTGTTGATACATGGCACCAAAAAGCTGAAAGGAGAAGTGCAGATCCACGGCGCAAAGAACAGTACGCTGCCGCTGATGGCTGCATCGCTTTTGTGCGAAGGCGAATGTGTCCTACATAACTGCCCCGCACTTTCGGATGTGGACACCGCGATTAAGATATTGCGGCATCTCGGCTGCAAAGTGGAACGTGCCGCCGGAAATGTGGTGATTGACCCGCGCGGCGCAAACACTTGCAAAATCCCAGACAATCTGATGCGCGAAATGCGTTCGTCCATCATATTCCTCGGGGCTATCGTCAGCCGCCTGCAGCGGGCTGTTCTGTCGCTTCCGGGCGGGTGCGAGCTTGGCCCGCGCCCGATTGACCTGCATCTTTCTTCCCTCCGCAAAATGGGGGTGGTCATTGACGAGGACCACGGATGTCTCGACTGCCGGGTCCCGGACGGACTAAAAGGTGCTGTGATCAACCTGTCCTTTCCCAGTGTGGGCGCAACGGAAAATATCATGATTGTCGCCTGCCGGGCGCAGGGAAAAACCGTGATCAATAACGCGGCGCGGGAGCCGGAGATTGCTGACCTTGCAGATTTTTTGAATCGCTGCGGCGCGAGAATCTGCGGGGCGGGGGGCAGCACCATCAGCATTGAGGGTGTCCACCATCTGATCGGCTGTGAACACACGGTGATCCCGGACCGCATTGCGGCGGCAACCTATCTGACGGCCGCAGCCATCACGGGAAGCACTTTGACCGTTTCCAGCGTGATCCCGGAGCACTTGGCTCCTATTTTACCGGTATTTGAAGAAAGCGGGTGCAGTATGGATCTGTATGACAAAGCGGTTCGCATTGCTGCCCCGCAGCGTCTCCGCAGAGTTAAAAGTGTAAGGACCATGCCCTACCCGGGCTTTCCGACGGATGCGCAGGCACCCGTCATGGCGATGACAACGGTGGCAGACGGTACCAGCATGTTTGTTGAAAACATTTTTGAAAGCCGTTACAAGCATGTGGGAGAACTCCTCCGACTCGGTGCAAATATTAAAGTGGAAGGCCGTGTTGCCGTTGTGGAGGGAGTCGATCATCTTTCCGGCGCTTCGGTCGAGGCCTCGGATCTTCGGGGAGGGGCGGCCCTGGTTGTGGCTGGCCTTGCCGCGCAAGGAATCACGGAGGTGAAGGGTCTGCACCATTTGGACCGGGGCTATGAATGTATTGAAAAGAATCTGGCTTCGCTGGGAGCGGACATCCGGCGTGTGTAAAATGATCTCCTGAAAGGAATTGGAACATGAGGGACCTAAGAAACAGTCAAAATGCAGCATGTGCGGTAAAAAACAGAGCATACAGGCCGGCCCGGAAGAACCAGGCGGGCCCCATGCCCTCCCGGGCCGGAATCCGCGCTGAAAACAGACGGCGCCGCAGGCGCAGGGCCCTTTTGATCTTCTACCTTTTCCTGTTTTTCACGGTTGTAGCTGCTGCTGCGGTTCTGTCCCTTACCGTGCTTTTTAAAATTGACTCGATCCAGGTCAGCGGAACCTCGCGGTATTCTCAGCAGCAAATTCTCAGCGCATGCGGGATTAAGAAAGGGGAAAATCTTTTTCTTACAAACGTAAAGGATGCGGGAAAACGCATCCAAACCCGTTTGCCCTACGTCGGCACCGTTCAGGTTAAGCGAAAGTTCCCGGCAAAAATCAGCATCCAGGTAACGGAAGCGCAGATCTGCGGGGCAGTGGCCTATTCGAAAAAGTATGCCATCCTCGGAAAGAATTTCAGGGTTCTGGAAGTTTCGGACAAGCTGCCGCAGAACTGCGCGCTGATCCGGGGTATCACACTGAAAAGCGCAAGGCCCGGAAGCACGGCAGAGTTTTCAAATTCATCGCTGTTGTCCGCTCTGCAAGCAGTGGAGAGCGCCGCAAAGCGCAATGGGCTGACTCAAATCACGGGAATGGATTTTTCTTCTCTTTCCAAAATTCTGGTGAGTTACGACGGACGGATCACGATGAACCTTGGAACGTCTTCCAGTCTGGACTATAAACTCCGTTATGCGAAGGAACTGTTCGATAAGGGAAAGATAAAATCAACAGAAAAGGGTACGTTGGATCTTTCCACTGTGGAGGATAACGATACCGCTTACTTTGATCCTTCCACAAGTTCCTGAACTAGAATATCTTGGCAATTTTATTTAACTTAGCGGTCTTATTTAAAATGAAAAGGAAAATTTTATTGAAATTAAAATGGAAGCGTGTATAATATTTTAATATGGGATGAATCAAGACAGCATAGAACTGGAGTTTATGATAGAGCCTGAACGAAAATGACAGGACTTAAAATGGAATTTACATAAGGGGGATTGCGGCACATGCCTTTTGAAATTGAAAACGACTTTGACAATATCGTTCAGATAAAAGTCGTCGGCGTTGGTGGCGGCGGCGGCAATGCAATTGACCGCATGGTTGCCAGCGGTGTGCAGGGTGTTGAATTTATCAGTATTAATACGGACCGGCAGGCTTTGTACCGTTCCAAAGCCACGCAGAAAATTCAGATCGGTGAGAAGGTGACGCACGGCAAGGGTGCCGGTTCGAAACCTGAGATGGGCCAAAAGGCCGCTGATGAAAGCCGTGAGGCCATCGCGGCAGCTATCCGCGGAAGCGACATGGTCTTTGTCACGGCGGGTATGGGCGGCGGCACCGGTACCGGCGCCGCACCGATCGTTGCTGAAATTGCACACGATATGGGGGTTCTCACGGTCGGAATCGTCACAAAGCCTTTCGAATTTGAAGGGCGCCGCCGCATGGAGCAGGCCGAAAACGGAATCACGGCTCTTCGGGAGCATGTGGATTCTCTTGTCGTCATTCCGAATGAGCGTTTAAAACTGGTCAGCGAACAGCGCATCACTCTGCTGAATGCGTTTTCCATTGCGGACGATGTCCTGCGGCAGGGAGTGCAGAGCATTTCGGATCTGATCAAACTTCCCGGATTGGTCAATCTGGATTTTGCCGATGTGACCGCGGTGATGAAGGATGCCGGCTATGCACATATGGGAGTTGGGCGTGCCTCTGGCAAAGACAAGGCGCAGGAAGCCGCAAATATGGCAATTTCCAGCCCGCTGCTGGAAACCGCCATCAACGGTGCAAAAGGCGTGATCATCAACATTACTTCTTCTCCTGATATCGGTCTGGATGAAATCGAAACGGCTTCTTCCATGATTGCTTCACAGGCCCATGAGGATGCGAATATCATTTGGGGGGCCGCGTTTGATGAAGATATGGATGATGAGATGAGCGTAACCGTCATTGCAACGGGTTTTCCCACTTCCGGCACGGAACAGCCTGCGGTGGAAACAGAGGGAAAGAAAACGGCAAAGACCAAAGAGAAAGCCGCATCCCATGATAACAATTCGGTGGATGACGATGATTTTACCGACATCATGCAGATTTTTAACCGAAAGTCCTGAAAAGTTCCGTTTCTGCAAAGGGTGGATACGGAAATTATGAAAGACAGTGCTGTCACGCAATGACTCTTCGAAGAAATACGCTTTGAAGCAGCTTGTAAAGCCGCTTCAAAGCGTATTTCTTTCCGTTTGCTTTTCCCCCCGGAAGAAGAGTCCAGTGGTGGATAAAGGGCCTTAGGCACCCATCGGAATTCCACCGACTCGGCGAATATTTTTCTCATGAAAGAGGAAAAATCTTTTAGAAGGGCAAAATACGGGGAGATCAATCTGAATTTTTAGATAATTTAGTTAAAATCGATCAAATAAGTCATCTAAAGTTGTTTTTCAACCAGTACGGAAATATAGGACTTTATTTATCGCTTTCTCTTGCAATCTCTGGTTTCTGTGCTATAATAGCTCATGGAAAAGAAATTTGAATTCAAAAGGGGGTGGCATTGTGAATCCTGACCCTTGCGGGAAGCCGCGAAGAAAATTTCATAGAGGAGATGAGCACAATGCTGTCCTATTACAAAACGGTAGACGGGCGCATGACACAGATCGAGGCATGTGAGCCTGGCTGCTGGATCAACTGTGTTGCTCCGGACGACCGTGAAATTGAAAGCCTGATTGCGGACTTTGAAATTGAGCCGGATTTTTTTCGCGCTGCGATGGACGAAGAAGAATCTTCCCACATTGACAACGAAGGCAATAATACACTGGTCGTGATTGATATTCCGGTTGTGGAACAAGAAGAGGGAAAAAGCCTGCTTTATTCCACGATGCCAATGGGCCTGATCCTGACGGAAAAAAATGTGATTACGGTTTCCATCCGGGACAATTCGGTGGTGGATGAATTTGCACGCGGGCTTGTCAAAGGTGTGCGAACCAACCTGAAGACCCGGTTTTTGCTGCATATTATGCTCCGCGTGGCCAACCGGTACCTTCAGTATTTAAAACAAATCGATAAGATTAGCAATACCGTGGAAATGGAACTGAGGGTCTCCATGAAAAATTCAGAGCTTTTGCAGCTGCTGGATATTGAAAAGTCCCTTGTCTATTTTTCCTCTTCGCTCAAAGGCAATGAGATCACGCTGGAAAAAATCATGCGCGGCAGGGTGATCAAGCTTTATGACGAAGATCAGGATCTTTTGGAAGATGTCCTGATCGAAGTCAAACAGGCGATTGAGATGTCGAATATTTATTTGAACATTTTGTCGGGGACGATGGATGCTTTTGCCTCTGTCATCTCGAACAATTTGAATATAGTCATGAAAGTCTTGGCCTCGATCACGTTGCTGTTCTCTGTGCCGGCCATCATTACCGGGGCGTATGGGATGAATGTCGCCGGAATTCCATTCCCGAATTTTTGGTTTCCAATTGCCCTTTCCGCAGGTTGCATTCTGATTGTTTACTGGCTTTTACATAAGAAAAATATGCTTTGAACTTTCCAAAATCATCATATCATGTTGACATGAAAGGAACTGCTGAGCGGTTCCCTTTTTTGATAGAAAGGATTTGGCTTCATGGTGTGTTTTAAAAAAGATGGCGGGGCATATTCCCCGCCTGAATTTCATAGTTTCATATTGCCTGCTCGGAGGTGAAAAATGGCATGACACGTTTTTTAATTCGGCTGTTTGTCAGAAATTACAAAGAAATCGACAATCCGCGGGTGCGGGAATGTTACGGTAAATTTTCCGGCATGGTCGGTGTCGTGACAAATCTGATCCTTTTTGCCGGCAAGATGATTGCAGGAACTCTGTTTCACAGTATTTCCGTCACGGCGGATGCTGTGAACAATTTGACCGATTCCGTTTCTTCCCTTGTGACCTTGGTCGGCTTTAAGATGGCTGCGAAACCGGCCGATTCCGCCCACCCCTATGGCCATGCCAGAATCGAATATATCAGCGGGCTGATTGTTTCCCTGGTCATTTTTGTAACGGGGTTCCAGTTCGCCCAAACCTCCTTTCAGAAGATTCTGAACCCGGAGCAGACCGAATTCAGTGCGGTTGTTGTGGCCGTGCTGATGGGTTCCATTTTGCTCAAAGCCTGGCAGGGCGCGTTTTACCGCCGGGTGGGAAAGACTATTTCTTCCGAGACCATCTCCGCCACGGCGGCGGACAGCCTGAACGATGTGTTTGCCACTTCTGTGGTTCTGGTGGGGGCTGTTCTGACCCGACTGACCGATTTTAATCTGGATGGCTACATGGGCCTTGTCGTGGCTTTCATGATCATGCTGACCGGCTTTCAGCTGATCCGCAAAACCAGCAACCCGCTGCTTGGCGAAGCTCCGTCCCGGGAACTGGTAGACGATATCTACCACACCATCAGCTCTTATGACGGCATTCTCGGCATTCACGACCTGAATGTCCACAATTATGGGCCGGGGCGCTGCTTTGCCACCGTGCACTGCGAGGTACCTGCGGAACGAGATGTTTTGCTCAGCCATGATATCATTGACAACATCGAACGCGATTTTCTGGAGAACAAGGACCTTCATCTTGTTATTCATATGGACCCCATTCTGACGAATGACCCGAAAACCAATGAACTCCGGCAACAGGTCAGCCAAATCATATCGGAAATTTCACAGGGAATCGGAATGCACGATTTCCGGGTGGTCTGGGGCCCGACGCATGCTAATCTTGTCTTTGACGTCTGCGTTTCTTTTGAATTCCCGATGAAAGATGACGAGTTGGTGAGGGCAATATCGGAAAAGATCAGAAAATTACCGGGAAATTGTTACCCTGTTATCACGGTGGATCACGATTATGTTCCAATCGACCGGAAACATGATACAAAAATTTAACAATTTGTCCTCTTGAAATTTTCATCGCGATAGAATAAAATAAGAATTAGCACTTGAACTGATTGAGTGCTAATTCTTTTTTGCAAAGGACGGGATTTGTTTATGCCGCTGAAACCGTTTCAGGCGGAATCCAAACACCTTTTGGATTTAATGATTCATTCTATTTACACTCACAGGGAGATTTTCCTCCGCGAATTGATTTCCAATGCAAGCGATGCCATCGACAAACTTTATTATAAAGCGCTGTCGGAGGAAAACACAGGCCTTAACCGCGATGACTTTGTAATCCGGATCGTCCCGGACAAGGAAAAGCGCACGCTGACCATTTCAGACAACGGTTGCGGCATGACGAAAGAAGAACTGGAAAACAATCTTGGCACCATTGCCAAAAGCGGATCGCTCGATTTTAAGAACGAATGTGAAAAGAAATCGGACATCGAGATTATCGGCCAGTTCGGCGTCGGATTTTATTCTGCGTTTATGGTTAGCGACCATGTTTCCGTCATCAGCCGTCCGTTCGGCAGCGAAGAGACCAGCCGGTGGGAGTCTAACGGAACGGAAGGCTACACGGTGGAACCATGTGAAAAAAGGGAGACCTGCGGCTCGGATATTATCCTGGAGATCAAGCCGGATACCGATGATGAAAAATACAGCGAATATCTGGATTCCTATACGCTGAAGAGCCTGGTGAAAAAATATTCCGATTACATCCGTTACCCGATCCGCATGAATGTAGAAAAGAGCCGCCTGAAAGAGGGCAGCAAGGATGAGTATGAGACCTACACCGAAGAAGAAACGCTCAACAGTATGGTCCCACTGTGGCGCAAAAACAAAAACGAAATCACCAAAGAGCAGTACAACCAGTTCTATAAGGACAAATTTATGGACTATGAGGACCCTGCAAGGGTGATTCATATGTACACCGAGGGAGCCGTCACATTCCATGCACTGCTGTATCTGCCGGCGCGCGCGCCCTATGATTTTTATACAAAGGAATATGAAAAAGGACTTCAGCTTTATTCCAACGGCGTTTTGATTATGGATAAATGCGCAGACCTTCTGCCGGATTATTTCAGCTTTGTCCGCGGCCTGGTCGATTCCCAGGACCTTTCGCTGAACATTTCCAGAGAAGTGCTTCAGCATGACAGAAGGCTAAAACTCATCGCCACCCGGGTTGAGAAAAAAATTCAGTCCGAGCTGGAATCCATGCTGAAAAACAATCGGGAAGATTATGAAAAGTTCTTCCAGAACTTCGGTTTGCAGCTGAAATACGGGGTTTATCAGGACTTTGGGGCGCACAAAGACGTCCTCAAGGATCTTCTCCTGTTCCATACTTCGGCCGGTGACAAATATTCTACTTTGGCAGAATATGCGGGCCGTATGAGAGAGGATCAAAAATATATCTATTATGCCTGCGGTGAATCGGTGCAAAAAGTTTCTTTGCTGCCTCAGACGGAAGCTGTCAAAGACCATGGATATGAAATTCTGTATCTTACCGACCCGATTGACGAATTTGCGATCCGCGTGCTGGCAAAATATCAGGAAAAGGAATTCAAATCGGTTTCTGCCGACGATCTTGACTTGGAAACGGAAGAAGAGAAAAAAGAGGCCGCCCAAAAAGTGGCGGAAAACAAAGACATGCTTTCCTTCATGAAAGATGCGCTGGACGGCAAAGTCAAGGCGGTGGTGCTTTCCAATAAGCTGAAAACCCATCCGGTTTGTCTTTCCACCAGCGGAGCAATTTCTATGGAGATGGAAAAGGTCCTCAATTCCCTGCCAAACACGGAAAAAGAGAAGGTTCAGGCGCAGCGCGTGCTGGAAATCAACGCGAACCATCCGGTCTTTGAGAGGCTTACCAAGCTGTTTGGCACCGACAAGGAGAAGCTGAAAACTTACACTTCCTTGCTTTACAATCAGGCGCTGCTGATTGAGGGCGCACCGATTGAGGACCCGGTTGCATTTTCCAACCAGATCTGTGGGCTGATGACGGACTAACCGATTTTTTACTTTACAAAAGGTCCTGCCTTCTTAGAACGAGGAAGGCAGGACCTTTTTACATGTTTTGTGAGAAGACGGACGCGGCATCCCGGCGGGAAAGTGAGGTGCATACGAACAGCGTATCAAATTTCGACCTTACTGTTTTGCCGCTTTTTGCTTCTCCGCGCGTTGCTTTGCCAGAAGTAAATCCACCATTCTGCCATAGCTGTTTACCCCGTCGCTCTGCCTGTTTGCTTTCAGATAATGGTCATTGACACTGCTGGAGGCCTGGGCCACCGGGCCCTGAAACTGCTCCCAATATTCCGAGTTATAGGCCAGATCGTGACAGGCGCCCGGGACAAGCCGGGAATCTATCTGATCGGTGGCCTCGGCGTCCACGGAAAAAAGTGCGTTGGAAGCATAGGTAAATGCCAGCATATCGCCGGAATAGCGGAAATCGGGGTCGCTGCTTTTCCGGCAGACCAGGTAGCCGATGAAGTTGGCTTCGTCCTCTCGCATGTACCCGCGCAGATGGGAAAGCTCATGACACATGGTGACGGGAATGGTATACTCCGGCACGTCGGTGTTGACATTGGCTTCCATCGTAAATGGAAAGAAGACGCCGGTGATTTCGCAGCGTGACATGATGCGGGAAAAATGAACAAGCTTCGGTGCACTGTAGCCGGAGCGCAGCAAAGGATAATCCTGCTGCATTTGGTCATAAGACTGCATCGCTTCGCGCGCCGTCGAATGGAGGTCGTTTTGGCGCAGCTCCATGATACCCTGACGGTTCGTTTTAAGTCCGGGGCGCAGCCGGTCAATCTCCGAAACCAGGGAAGTGCAAAGCTCCTCCAGCTCCGATTTGGAGGATGGCTGCACTTTCAGCCCGCAGGTTTTGGCAAACGGGTAACGGTAGTAATTAATCCCGCAGGTGACGGTAAACAGAAAATAGACAATGCTGAGAAAGGCAGCGAGATTGATGAGAGATTTCCTTACAAAAAACGGGCGCTTACCTTTTCTGCGGATCAGACCGGCGGCAATCCCCAAAACGGCCGCCAAGATCAGCAGAAAAAACAAAATCACGAAAAGCTCCGCAATCGAAAGCGGAACAAGACCGGTGATTCGGTTGACCGCGCTTGACAGCGCGGCATAAATTCCGGTTGCATACCATTCTGCAAAAGCAGGGTTCCAAGCGGCGCAGGCAGTCAGAAGCAGTCCTGCCGGGAAAAAGATGAGAAGCCGGAGCCTTTTGCAAAATCCGGCCTGCTGAAAAAACCGTTGCATGATTTCCTCCGGATCGTTTTTTCTCATTATACCACTTATACCGCAAAAGATATCACGGAAGGGCGGAAAGACGGAATTGAAGTTTCAAAATGACATTCTTTAAAAACTTTTTTAGCGGATGTTAAAGCCGGAAAATATCCTTTGATTCGCATTATTTCAGCATTGGAATATTTCGACCTGTTTTTCGTAATATTATTTAACATGGTTTTTATAAAATTTACAGAATTGTTACAAAAGGGGGCGGCTCATGGAAGGTAGAACAGAACGGATTGAAAAAAATGGCCGAAGTGAGAAAAAACAGGATTGGCAGGAGAATTTATGACGCTGGATAATATTTTGATGCTGCTCGGCGGGCTGGGGCTGTTTCTTTATGGGATGAAACTGATGGGCGAATCTCTGGAGCTTGCCGCAGGTTCCCGAATCAAAGATATGGCGGAACGGCTGACAACGAACAAGTACATGGGGGCTGCGCTTGGATTTGCGGTTACAGCCGTGATTCAGAGTTCCTCCGCAACGACGGTAATGGTGGTTGGCTTTGTCAATGCCGGCATTATGAATTTATCTCAGGCTGTCGGCATTATTATGGGGGCCAATGTCGGCACGACGGTGACGGGGCTGATCACGGCGATCAACTTTATGGCAATTGCCCCCGTCGCGGTTTTTATCGGCGTCGGAATGATCATGTTTGCAAAGAAGAGCAACGGGAAACATGTCGGTCAGATCATTGCGGGCTTTGGCATCCTGTTTCTCGGCATGTCTACCATGAGTTCGTCGATGAAGCCGCTGGGGCAGTCTCCGGTATTCGCCAATATCATTACAAATTTTCAAAATCCTTTGATCGGCCTTTTGGCCGGTATGATCTTCACTGCGGTGATCCAGAGTTCTTCGGCCACGATCGGCGTCCTTCAGTCGCTGGCCCTCTCCGGCGCAGTCAGTTTGAAATCCGTGGTCTTTGTCATTTTCGGACTGAACATCGGCACCTGCGTCACTGCGATGCTTTCTTCCATCGGCACCAGCAAAACCGCCAAGCGGACCGCCGTAGTACATTTGACGTTCAATGTGATTGGGGCGACGATGTTTACCGTCATCACCATTCTGACGCCGTTTACCGAGATGGTGCAGCGGATGTCTCCCGGGAATGTTCTGTTCCAGATTTTCCTAGTCCATATTATCTTTAACGTGGTTACTACGGCGATCCTTCTGCCGATGAGCAACGTGCTGATCCGCATCGCCTATAAGATCATTCCCGGTGAGGACAGCCACACGCAGGCAATGAGTCTGAAATATCTGGACTCCCGTATTCTGAACACGCCGCCGGTTGCCGTCACTCAGCTTTTAAAGGAAGTCGGCCGCATGGCGGATCTGGCCAAAACTAATTTTCTAAATTCCATGGACGCTTTGTTCCATCAGGATCCGGCTAAGCTCAAAGAGCTGGCGGAAAATGAAAGTGTCATCAACTTTTTGAACCGGAGAATCACTTCTTATCTGATTCGGATTAATGCCCTGGAACTGGAGGACAACGACCGGGAAATCGTCGGCGCCTTGTTTCATGTGGTGAACGATGTGGAGCGGATCGGGGATCACAGCGAAAATATCGGCGAGCAGGCGCAGATTATTATTGACGGAAAGGCTTCGCTCAGCAGCGTTGCGTCCGGCGAGCTGCATGGGATGCAAAACTTGATCGTCACAATTCTGGACGATTCCTTTCAGCTGTTCTTTAAAGGCAGCAACGATGCGGAGCTGTCTTTTAAGGTAAACAATACGGAAGAGACCATCGACAGCCGTACCGAAAAGCTGAAAGAAAACCATATTCGAAGGCTGACCAACGGACAATGCAACGCGGAATCCAGCGCGCTTTTTAACGACCTTCTGATCAATTTGGAGAGAATTGCGGATCATGCGACAAATATTGCATTTTCCATGTCGCACACTAAACGCATCCCGATCCTTTCAGATGGGGAGAGAGCAGGGACAGATACTGAAAAAAATTGACATGTCTCTACCGGGGCGGAAGCTCCGGCATTTTTTTACGGCAGATCATGAAAATTTTTTTTCTGCCCCTTTCATTGCGGTCTTACAGTTGCCGCATACCGTGAAAAATGGTATGATAAACAAAAGATTATCGTCCGCAAAGGGGGAGTCCACTTGCAGTTTTACTTAAAGCCTCTTGGAGGTCCCCGTTGTCTTTTCGCTATCCGGGACCCCGGCGGACACCGGGTTTACGAAGTGACGGGAAAAACCACTCCCTTCGGAAATCAGTTCTTTTTATTCGACAAGGAACACCGTCTGGCCGGAAGAAGCTCTGGCGTGCGGCTCTCCGGGGTTTCGCGGTATTCAGTTTTGGCCGGCAAAAAAAGGCTTCTGGTCACCATTGGTAGCCCGGTTTCCCGGCAACCGGTCCGCATCAGAGGAAAACGCTGGTATTTCCGCGGCAGCCTGCTTACGCGGTCGTTTGATCTTTTGGACGAGGCTTCTCAGACTGTCATGACGCATGGAAGATGCTGGGAGCAATCCGGCAACTGCTATGCCGTGGAAATTTCAAAGCCGGAAGACGTTCCGCTTTGCCTTTGTCTTTCAGTCTTGATTGACTGCACAATTTTGGGCGGGCACACCCTTCCGGTCCCGGCAGGAGGATAACCCGCCAAAAATTCTGTATCTGTAACAAATGATCCGGCTGAACCCGCACGGTAGGCCAATTGGAGGAAAGTATTATGAGCAGGGAACTGGCAAAAACTTACGATCCACAGGAAGTGGAGGACCGGATATATGATTTCTGGCTATCCGGCGGATTTTTCCATGCGGAACGCGACCCGAAGAAAAAGCCGTATACGATCGTTATGCCGCCGCCGAACATCACGGGGCAGCTTCATATGGGACATGCTCTGGACAGCACTTTGCAGGACATTCTGATCCGCTACCACAGAATGCAGGGATACAGCGCCCTTTGGCTGCCTGGCACCGACCATGCCGCCATTGCCACGGAGGCGAAGATCGTTGAGGCCATGCGCAAAGAAGGCCTGACGAAAGAGATGATCGGCCGCGAAGCGTTTTTAAAGCGCGCCTGGGCATGGAAGCGGAAATACGGCGGCAGAATTGTGGAACAACTGAAGAAACTCGGCTCTTCCTGCGACTGGGAGCGCGAAAGGTTCACAATGGACGAGGGATGCACCAAGGCGGTCCGCGAAGTGTTCGTGCGCCTGTATGAAAAGGGCCTGATCTACCGTGGCGAGCGCATCATCAACTGGTGTCCGCACTGCAAGACCTCCATTTCAGACGCGGAAGTGGAATTTTCCGAACGGGACGGCTTTTTCTGGCATATCCGTTACCCGTTCAAGGATGGCAGCGGATTTATTGAGCTTGCCACAACACGGCCGGAAACCATTCTGGGCGACACTGCCGTTGCCGTGCACCCGGAGGATGAACGATATCGGGATCTGGTCGGCAAAACGCTGATTCTGCCGCTGGTAGGCCGTGAGATCCCGCTGATTGCCGATGAATACGTCGAGCGTGATTTCGGAACAGGCGTGGTGAAGATCACCCCGGCTCATGACCCGCACGACTTTGAAGTCGGCCTGCGCCATCATCTTGCAGTGATCAACGTGATGGATGAGTGCGGCAAGATCAATGAAAACGGCGGCGCTTATGCCGGAATGACCGGCGCAGAGGCGCGCAAAAAGATTGTGGAAGATCTGAAAGAAGGCGGCTTCCTTGTCAAAGTGGAGCCGATCAAGCACAATGTGGGCGCATGCTATCGCTGCGGGACCGCTGTGGAGCCGCGTGTTTCCAAACAGTGGTTTGTCAAGATGAAACCGCTGGCGGAACCGGCTATTCGCGAGGTCCAAGCGGGCAAAGTCCGCTTTATCCCCGACCGCTTTTCCAAAATCTATTATCATTGGATGGAAAACATCAAAGACTGGTGCATTTCCCGCCAACTCTGGTGGGGGCACCGCATCCCGGCATGGTACTGCCAGGACTGCGGCGAGACGATTGTCGCCCGAGAAGAGCCCCATGTCTGCCCCAAATGCGGCTCTCATCACCTGAAGCAGGATCCCGATACGCTGGATACCTGGTTCTCTTCTGCCCTTTGGCCGTTTTCTACGCTTGGATGGCCGGAGAAAGCCCCCGATTTAGATTATTTCTACCCAACCGATACTTTGGTGACCGGCTACGATATCATTTTCTTCTGGGTTGCCCGCATGATCTTTTCCGGCATTGAGCAGGTCGGTGAAGTTCCGTTCCACAATGTGCTGATCCATGGGCTGGTGCGTGATTCACAGGGCCGCAAGATGAGCAAATCGCTTGGCAACGGCATCGATCCGCTGGAAGAAGTCTCCAAATATGGTGCAGACGCGCTGCGCTTTACGCTGGCGACCGGAAACAACCCCGGAAATGATCTGCGCTATTCCGAGAAAAAAGTGGAGGCGAGCCGGAACTTTGCCAATAAGATCTGGAACGCCGCCCGTTTCATTCTGATGAATATCGAAGGAAGAGATGTTCCGCGCAGCCTGCCGGAGCACCTTGAGATGGAAGACAAATGGATTGTGGATTCCTTTAACCGTCTGGCCGGTGAAGTCACCGAGAATCTGGACAAATTTGAGCTTGGTATTGCCGTCCAGAAACTCTACGATTTTCTTTGGGACGAATTCTGTGACTGGTATATTGAGATTTCAAAGATCCGGTTAAATTCCGGCGACGAGCAGGCGGCGCAGGATGTACGCAGAGTGCTGGTCTGGGTGATGACCGGGACCATGCAGCTCTTGCATCCGGTTATGCCGTTCATTACGGAAGAAATCTGGCAGGCCCTGCCGCATGAGGGAAAATCGATCATGATTTCCCAATGGCCGCAGCCGAAAACTGCGCACAGTTTTCCGGAGGCGGCGCAGGAGATGAACAAGATTATGGAGGCAGTATGCGCCGTGCGCAACCGTCGCTCAGAAATGAATGTTCCGCCGTTCCGCAAAACGCATCTGTCCATAGACACCGCTTCCCAGGATACGTTCCGGGCCGGCACCAAGATCATGGAACGCCTTGCCTATGCGAACCATGTGGAAGTTGGAACGGGTCTGGATCTTCCGGATGCCGTTACGATTGTCACACCGGATGCGAAGGTGCTGATCCCAGTGGATGAACTGGTCGATCGCGAAGCGGAAAAGGCCAGATTGACAAAAGAACTGGAATCGGCCCAGAAGCAGTTTGCAACGGCACAAGCAAAACTGAAAAATGAGAAATTTCTGACCAAAGCGCCGGCGGCAGTCGTAGACGGTGTCCGTCAGAATGCATCGAAACTGCAAGATCATATTGCGCTGATCCGCTCTTCTCTGGCATCCTTCCAGTAAGGATGCGGCTTTGGCTGCGGTCAGCGAAAAGCCTGCTGCGTCAAAGCGGGCGCAGAAAAACTTTGCGCGGGAACATCGGTCTGGATGTTCCCGCTTTTTTTATCAGAGGGTGGAATTTAAAATGACTTATGAAGAGGCAATTCAAAACATTGAATCCCTGCACTGGTTTGGGTCCCGGTTAAATCCAAGGTGCATCCGCAGTCTGATGGAACGGCTTGGGGACCCGCAGGACAGACTCCGCTTTGTTCATGTGGCAGGAACCAACGGCAAGGGAACCACCTGTGAGTTGCTGTCTTCCGTCCTGTGCTGCGCAGGTTACAGAACAGGGCTGTACCTTTCGCCGCATGTGGAAGATTTCTGCGAACGGATGCAGATCGACGGGCAGATGGTTTCCCATGAGGAGATTGCCTCTCTTGCCGGCCGTGTTTTCCCTGTGGCCCGCAAGATGAGGTCCCAGGGGGAGCTTGTCACAAAATTTGAGATTGTTACGGCGATGGCTTTTTTGTGGTATGCGGAACGGAACTGCGACCTGGTCATTCTGGAAGTCGGGCTCGGCGGCCGCCTGGACGCAACCAATGTCATTCAAAAGCCGCTGGTCTCGGTTATTGCTTCCATTTCGCTTGATCATACGCAAATTCTGGGAGATACCGTGGAGCAGATCGCCCGTGAAAAATGCGGAATTATCAAAGAGGGCGGGGTGACCGTCAGCTATCCGGGCCAAACACCGGAGGCCGCAGCGGTCATTCGGCGGATTGCGGCTCAGCGGCACAACAAGTTGATTGATGCGGCTTCTTCCGCAGTGAAGGAAATTTCCACAAGCCTTTCCGGGACGGAGCTTTCCTGGCGGGGACTGCGGCTGCATCTTCCGTTTCTCGGCGAACATCAGGTGAAAAACGCAGAAACCGCGCTTACCGTGCTCAACGTGCTGCGTGAAATGGGATATTCTGTCCCGGATGACGCGGTGAAATGCGGATTCTCTAAAGCAAAACTCCCCGCGCGGTTTGAGATCCTCTCCCGTGCGCCGCTTGTGATTTTGGACGGCGCCCATAACCCGAACGGCACCGCCGCGCTGGCAGCCGCTATCCGCCGGTATCTTGCCGGGCGTGACCTGGTGGCCGTCATGGGAATGTTGGAGGATAAGGATATCGACGCTTCCCTGAAAAATTTGTCGGGACTGTTTTCTTATGTTGTGACAGCGGAGCCGTCTTCGCCGCGGGCGATTCGGGCTGCGGAACTGGCGGAGCGCTGGCGCAGGCTGGGCACGCCGGCGGGACCTGCCTCCGGCTACTCTGAAGCGCTTCGGACAGCCAACGCGAAACTTCGCCTGGGCGGAGCCGTTTTGATCTGCGGTTCTCTTTATCTGGCGGGGGATTTACGCCGCCGCGCCCTGCAATTATGGAACCGGCCGGAGTAAACCGCCTCATCAAAACTCTCAGGCAGAACCTTCCCGAGAATCATGACATAGAATAATGATGCAAAGGAGGGCTCCAAATGGAAGATTCCGTTCAAAATGGTCATTTAAGCATTGGCATGAAAGCTCCTGATTTTAGGGCTAATACAACTTTCGGACCCATTCGCTTTTCCGATTACAAAGGAAAATGGGTGGTGTTCTTTTCCCATCCCGGTGATTTCACGCCGGTCTGCACAACCGAATTTATTGCATTCGCGCAGGCTTACCAGCAGTTTTGCGACAAAAATGTCCAGCTTCTTGGACTGAGCGTCGACAGCAATCCGTCGCATCTTGCATGGGTCTATGCAATTTTTCAGACGACTGGCGTTACCATTCCGTTCCCCGTGGTAGCCGACCGGATAGGCAGCGTGGCGCGTCTCTATGGAATGATTGCACCCGACGTCAGCAAACAGGAAACCGTCCGGAATGTCTTTCTGATTGATCCTGACCAAATCATCCGCGCCATTCTGATTTATCCCCTGACAAACGGCAGAAGTATTCCGGAAATCCTTCGGCTGGTTGACGCACTGCAAAAAACGGATCAGGATAAAGTTGTCACACCGGCAAACTGGCAGCCGGGCCAGCCAACCATGGTTCCTCCGCCAAACACCTATCAGGGATTGCTGCAGCGTGTCAACAATCAGGAAAAGCCGGAGTTGGAATGTAAAGATTGGTTTTGGTGTTATAATCAGCTGCCTTCCGGGAAATAAAAATCTGTCTGGATGGTGTGAGCAGATCTGTCGTCCGTAAAGAGACCGATGGCAGTTTCCAAGGTTGAGAGCAGACTCTTTCCCGGCGGTCCTCGGTGGGCCGCTTTGGGAAAACTGCGAGATTTCGTGCGAATCACGCTCCGCGGTCGACTTATTTCACGATAATTTTTGAGTTGCATCTGATAATATTTATTATAAGATTAAAAAATAACATTCAGGGCTTTGCCGTTTCTTCAAAGCTCTGTGTACCTTTTGGACAAGCAGAAAATTCAAAACTTATGGAGCGGGAGGTTTTTCATATGGGTGTCAGGCTGATTCTGAAGGAAGGAGTGCTGACGGCGGTTCTCAGCGGGGAGATCGATCACCATTCTGCAAGAGAGATACGCAGTGAAATCGATGAAACCGTAACCCGGATCAAACCGAAAAAACTAATTTTTGATTTTTCGGCGGTGCAGTTCATGGACAGCTCCGGCATCGGTTTAATTATGGGGCGCTGCAAGCTGATGCAGCTTTGGGGCGGCTCGGTGGAGATTGTCAGGTTGCCGCCGAAAATTGAAAAGATTGTATCGCTTGCGGGGCTGAACCAGCTTTGCACCATTAAGGGGGGAACTGAAGTTGAAACCGGTCAATGAGATGTCAGTTTCATTTTTAAGCTGTTCGTCCAATGAAGCGTTTGCCCGCGCCGTCGTTGCGGCTTTCGTCGCGCAAATGGATCCTACGGTGGATGAGCTCTGCGATATTAAAACTGCGGTTTCCGAAGCGGTGACAAACTGTATTGTTCATGCTTACAGAAATATGATCGGCATCGTATACATAAACTGCAGAATTTATGAAGATGGAAGCGTGGTTGTCAGAGTCCGCGACAAAGGATGCGGAATAGAAGACATTGAGCAGGCCATGCAGCCGCTGTTCACGACGCAGGAAGGAGAACGAGCCGGTCTTGGCTTCGCGGTAATGCAGAGCTTTATGGACAAGCTGCATGTTTCCTCTAAACCGGGAAAGGGCACGACGGTCACGATGAAAAAAGCCCTGAAACGCCGCCCAAAGCAAAATGAATAGGGATCGGACGATTCAGGAAAATCTCGGGCTGGTCCATTCCTGTGCAAGGCATTTCCGCGGGCGCGGCATTGAATATGACGATTTGTTTCAGGCGGGGTGTTTAGGACTCGTCAAAGCGGTTGACCATTTTGACCCAGAACGCGGCGTCAGATTTTCAACCTATGCAGTCCCTGTGATTCTGGGGGAAATCCGCCGGCTGTTCCGTGACGGCGGGGCAGTGAAAGTCGGAAGAGGACTCAAAGAGCTTTCGCTGCGGGCAACGCGGCTGTCTGCAAATTTTTCGGAGCGGGAAGGCAGGTCTCCCACCATTCATGAGCTCGCCGACCTGCTGGGAGTGGAACCAGAGCAGGCAGCTGAGGCTCTGGGTGCGGCACAGATGCCGGTTTCTCTGACTTCCACGGAGGAGAGCGGCGGGCAGATCGATGTCGGGGTGGAATCATCCGATGACAAGATTGCCGAACTGCTGTCGCTTAAGCAGGTTGTGACGGAACTGGAACCAAGAGATCGAAGCATCATTATTTTTCGCTATTTTCAAAACCGAACGCAGACGGAAACGGCTTCCGCACTTGGCATGACCCAAGTGCAGGTCTCCCGGCGCGAGAAGAAAATTCTGAAAGAGCTGCAGCTTAAACTGTCATAGTAGGGATCGGAAAGCGGGGCATTGCCGTGCTTTCCGATCCCTACTTGCAGTTGGCATCAGTTCTAAGCAGGCATAGGTTTTTATTCCTAAAACTCTGCAATTAGGAAAAGCTGCTGCAACTCTGTAAAGCAAGAGAATTTTCAGAAGAAACGGATGTATGAATCAAGAAACTTTTGAAAACAATAAAAAAGCATTGACATTTAATTTATTCCATGCTATTATAATAAAGCCGTCGAAAAACGGGGGAAATTTGCAGACAGTTTGTTGGAAGAATAATGTTTGAAAGAATTTCTTCTGTTACTTTTGACGATGGGACCTTGAAAATTAAACAACGAGACGAAGAGAAGGAACCCGTAAAGGACGA
>ENA-UOOI01000130-UOOI01000130.1-fermentation-metagenome-genome-assembly--contig:-NODE-130-length-92653-cov-22.253170_pt1 | contig 92653 bp, 89 predicted proteins | sample MGYA00245779_ERZ724027 | MGnify/ENA primary metagenome ERZ724027 (study PRJEB28704, sample SAMN03018318) | fermentation metagenome | biome: anthropogenic terrestrial biome; feature: soil; material...
GAGTGTCGGCCTGTCACGCCGAAGGTCGAGGGTTCGAGTCCCTTCTAGGTCGCCAAAAAAGCTGTAAGTTTTACTTACAGCTTTTTTATATTTTTTTGAATTCGTATGTCATCTCCATAAAATTTGCATAAATTAAAATTGCCTAAAAGTCTTGAGGATATTCTTTCAGAATAACTCTTTAAAATTTCCTCCAGGCTGTAATTTGTTGATACAATCATTTTCTTCCCCATTAAAAGTTTTTTATTAATTAAGTTAAATAATTCGGTTTTTGAAAATACACTGATTTGTTCAGAACCCAGATCATCTATGATTAACAAATCACAATCTAACAATAGATACTCCATCTGATCATCTTCGTTAAATTTTATATGTTTAAGATTTTGAATTAAGTCATCAGCTGTTCTGTAAACAACGAAATAACCTTTATCTAAAAGCTCTTTGGCAATACAATGAGATAGAAAGGTTTTTCCAGTGCCAGAGGTACCATAAAATAATAAGTTTTCACTGTTTTCACTAAAGGAATTTATAAAGTCCCAGCTTTTCTGCAGAATTTTTTCAATGTTTTTTCTTGGGCTGTCAGGTTCACTTGAAATCCTGGATGCCGAAAAATATCTGAAATCAAAATTGCCAAAATTATTATTTTTAAGTAGTGAGGACAAATCTGAATTTTTATAGTAAAGAGAAACTAATTTCTGTTTGAAACAGGAACATTTATCTGTGCCAATAAAGCCAGTATCCTTACACTTTGGACATCTATAATGAAGATTCAGATAATTCATAGGATATCCATTGCTGACTAATAATTCAGTTTTTCTCATTCTTAACTCAGTTATCTTATTTTTAAAATATTTAATCTTATCATCTTTATCTGGAATATTCTTTAACATAACTAGTGAAAGTTCTATGCTAAGTTTCCCAATTTGGTTTTCTATATTATATATGTCAGGAATCTTTTCTGATATTTCTTTTTTCCTGTCATCCAGCAGCTTTTTTTCTTCATCTCTTATTAGCTCATAGCTTTTTAAGATGTCTCCTTGATATCCTTTAATCATTATTATCCCATCCTAATAATTTTTTTTCTAATGCATTAAAATCATAGTCTCTTTGTTCATAGTTATTAAATGAATCTTTTGGAGAATTATTATAATTAACAGCTTTTTTTCCTGATGATTTTTTATTATCCTTAACAGCAATATCCTGCAGTGTTTTTATTCCATCTTTAAACCAGCTTGTTAATATACCATCAATATATTTGAAATCGGCCTTGTTAATTCTCTGAAAGCATATGTCACAAGCCTTAAAAATTATTTCTGTAGGGAAGTTATATATTGTAAGCCATTTAGTTAATAAATCTTCCTGAGGCTTCATAACTTCTCCGTCCTTTATCCCAAGGTACCCTAATATTTTTCTTATAGATACCCACTTATCCTCATGCTTCTTAATATAAATCTGAGCTTCTTCAACAGTTTTAATTTTAGCATCGAACCAGGCTATGGCTATTTTTTCTATGTATCTCCAGTCAGTCTTACCTTTAGATGCACAATACTGAACTAATAAAAGAATGATTTCCGGAGAAAAGCCATAATCTTTTGACCAGCCTATATACATAGACATCTCCTTTGAGGAAAGGGGTCTCCCGATGAGCTTCTCCACATCCTGCAGCATATCCTTTACTGAATTATTATCTAATTCTTTCAGAAGATCTATACTGTTATTTTTTTCTGGCATTAAGCTGTCTAAATCCAGGAATTTTATTGAGAAGTTACCCATATTGTCTACTGGAACAATTTCAACAACACCTTCATCCCCCCAGTAATTCCATGCATTAATTACATCTGTTTCAAGTAAATGCAGGGTAGATGACATTATTACGGAACTAACACCAAGTTCCCCAGACATACAGTATTTCAGGCCCAAAAGATAAACTTTTACATATTCTCCTCTGGCCTTTGGCATAAATTTATCTATAAAAACATTACTAACAGGGGTATAGCTAAATGTATTATTTTTAAAAACATAAGTACTCATAAATTAACATTGTTACGTAAAACTTTGTAATGTAAATGTTTTAACGTAGCTCCTCCTTTTCCATTTTTTAATTTATATCATAGTATTATCAACAACTATTAATTATATCAAAATAAGTATAGTATCTCAATGTTAGTGTCATATAAGATTTTATAATAAAAGTTGTATTTTTTGGCATACTTAGAGCAAAATATTAGCTATGACAAAAAAATTACTGAAGGGAATGTTGATTTTGTATAAAAAGATTGATATTAAAAAAATTATATGCATAGCAGCATTATTTATAGCAGGTACTGTTTGTGCTAAAGAGTACATTTCATTAAAACCAAATGCCTGGAAGGTTTATTTGGAAAATACTCCAATTGCATATGTTAAAGATAAAGAAGATTTTAATAGAATAAATGAAGAAGTCAAGTCTCAGTTAATGAATGAACATAAAGGAATAAGTGTAAATGAAAAGATAAAGTTCCAGCAGGTTAAAATTGATTATAAATTGTTAAGCCATACGGAATTTATCAAAAATTCAATAAAAAATAATATAAAAATAGAAGTTCCAGCTGTTATCATGAAAGCTGACGGAAAGACAATTGGATACTTAAATAACCAGGAAGAAATAGTAAAGGTACTGGATAAGGTAAAAGATTATTATATAAATAAAAATAACATAAAACAGCTGGAAGGATATAAATTAAATAATAAAATTACTTATGCAAAAGTTAATGCAGACATATCTAAAATATCAACTATAGATGCTTTATCTGAGAAGATCATACTTAGTGATAAAAACAATGAAGCATTAGTCTGCTTTAATGTAACAGGAGTAAAAAACGGGGCAGAACTTTCAAGAGCTTCACAGAAGGTAACGCTATTTACGCCGGCCTTAGGAACAATAACATCAAATTTCGGTATGAGATGGGGAAAACAGCATAAGGGAATAGACATTGGAGCAGCAATGGGAGATCCTATTTATGCTGCCTGGGATGGTAAAGTCATAGCTGCACATTATGAAGAAGGTTATGGAAATGTAATTAAAATTCAGCATAGTAATGGCATAGAGACTGTATATGGACATTGCAGCCTTATAGAAGTACGCACAAATGAATATGTAAAAAAAGGTGATAAAATAGGTCAAGTAGGGAGTACTGGCAACAGCACAGGACCACATTTACATTTTGAAGTAATAGTAAATGGTCAGCCGGAGAACCCGTTAAAATATTTAAATATTGGGATGTAATGTAAAAGGAATTTAAAAATGTGTTGACTTTATTTTACTGCTAATATATACTTTGATTATCAAAATATTTGAGTATCAAAACAGTGTAAGGAGAGGATCGTATGAATTTACCTCCTTTAATAATAGGAGATTTGATTGCTAGTGTACCTATAATACAAGGTGGAATGGGAGTAGGCATTTCAGGCTATAAGCTGGCTTCTGCAGTTGCAAATGAAGGTGCAGTTGGTATAATCTCAGGGGCGCAGATAGGATATAGAGAACCCGATTTCATTACAAATACAAAAGAGGCAAATATAAGAGCATTGAGAAAAGAAATCAGGAAGGCAAAGGAAATAAGCCCTAATGGAATAATCGGGGTTAATTTAATGGTTGCTACAAATAATTATGGTGAAATGGTAAAGGCATGTATTGAGGAAAATGCAGATTTGATAATTTCAGGAGCAGGATTGCCATTATTACTTCCAAAGTTTGCTTTAGGAAGCAATATAAAAATTGCCCCAATAGTTTCATCTGGTAAGGCAGCATCTATTATTTGTAAAATGTGGAAGAGACATAACAGATGCCCGGATTTAATTGTAGTAGAAGGCCCAGAAGCAGGTGGACACTTAGGATTTCACAGGGAAGATTTAAATAATCCTATGAGTTTAGATGATATTGTAACTGAGGTAATAAATGAAGTTAGAGTATTTGAGGAATTTTATAATAAAAAAATTCCTGTGGTTGCAGCAGGCGGGGTTTATGACGGCAGGGATATAGCAAGACTGATTAAACTAGGGGCAAGCGGAGTTCAGATGGCTACAAGGTTTGTGGCTACATTTGAGTGTGATGCTGATATTAAATATAAGGAAGAATATATAAAATGTAAAAAAGAAGATATAGAAATTATAATAAGTCCTGTGGGTATGCCTGGAAGGGCAATAAGAAACGATTTTATTAAACGAGTTGAACAGGGAAGGATTCCACCGGATAAATGTTTCCAGTGTCTTAAAAAATGTAATCCAAAGGAAACACCATATTGCATAACAAGGGCCCTTGTGGATGCAGTTAATGGAAATGTTGATAATGCCCTGATTTTTACTGGCAGCAATGCATATAGAATAGATAAAATTGTCAGCGTTAAGAATCTCATAGATGAATTAAAAAATGATGCTGCGAAAAATTTGAATTAGGTGATTGTTCCATGCAGGTTATGTTTGGAACAATCAAAGAGGTGGATATAAGTGGATAAAAGTCTAAATATATTAAATGAACTTTTGGTAGACACATTTAATGATATTTTGGAAATTGAACAAATGGCTCTGCAAAGTGGAGCCTTTAACGATTTATCGGTAACAGAGATACATACGATTGATGCAATAGGAATGTACGAGCTTAAAAGTATGTCTGAGGTAGCAGGTAAATTAGACATAACTGTGGGAACTTTAACTACTGCCATTAATCATTTAGTTAGAAAACAGTATGTTGAAAGAATGAGAAATAAAGAGGATAGAAGAGTAGTACAAATAAAGTTAACTAAAAAAGGAAAGCTGGCATATAGGATTCATGAAAAGTTTCACCATGATATGGTACTGGCAACCATTGAGGGATTATCTCATGAAGAAGAAGTAGTACTTGTAAGGTCTCTTGATAAATTAAATAATTTTTTTAAGGAAAAATATCATTTAAAAGGCAGTAAGAAGGAGATTAAAAATGAATAAGGTGCAGATAATTGGCACGGGCAGTTACGTACCAGAAAATGTGGTGACTAATGAAGACTTGTCTAAAATGGTAGATACCACTGATGAATGGATTGCAACTAGAACTGGAATAAGGGAAAGACGCATAAGCACAGGAGAAAATACATCACAGATTTCAACCAAGGCTGCATTAAAAGCTATTGAAAGTGCCAATATAAAGGCTAAGGATATTGATTTAATAATAGTGGCAACTTTAACTCCAGATTGTTTTACTCCATCAACTGCATGTATAGTTCAGAAAAATATTGGGGCAGTAAATGCTGTATGTTTTGATTTGTCCGCAGCTTGTACTGGATTTATATATGCTTTGGATACAGCTTCTCAGTTTATTATTACAGGCAGATACAGCAATGCTTTGGTAATTGGAGCAGAGACTTTGTCCAAAATTTTAAATTGGAAGGATAGGAGCACCTGTGTTTTATTTGGAGATGGTGCAGGAGCAGCAGTAATAAAAGCTTCTGATAATAATGAAACAATTTCTTTTTATACTGCCTCTGATGGAAGTAAGGGGGATTATTTAAGAAGTGAAAATGTACCAGTTGCAAATCCCTTTGTAAAGAAAAACTATGCTTTATATGATGATAATTATATTCATATGGATGGTAAGGAGATATTTAAATTTGCAGTAAATGCAATGGGAGAAACTATAAAAAAGCTGCTGGAACAGTCCGGGGAGAGCATTGATAATATTAAATATATAGTACCCCATCAGGCAAATTTAAGAATTATAGATTTTACAGCAAAGAGATTAAAAATAGATTCTTCAAAGTTTTTTGTGAATCTAAATAAGTTTGGTAACACTTCAGCAGCCAGTATAGCAATAGCTTTGGATGATTTAGTTCGCAGCAATATGCTAAAGCCAAAGGATAAGATCATGCTTGTTGGCTTCGGGGGAGGCTTAACTTATGGCGGTGCAATATTTCAATGGAATTGATGTTTATTCAATTAATAATTTTTTAGGAGGAATAAAAAAATGATATTTGAAAAGATAAGAAAAATTATAGTTGATCAGTTAGGGGTAAGCCAAGATGAAATTAAACTTCAAACTTCATTTGAAGATTTGGGAGTAGACTCACTGGATTTATTTCAAATAATAATAGAAATTGAAGAGGAATTTGATGTACAAATTGAAGATGCAGAAAAAATGAAAACTGTTGGAGATGCAGTTAATTTTGTTGAAAGTAAGATTGAAGAATAAAAAGATTTGGTAGGAGGAAAATTATGATTCATAGTCAATTGTGCAATATGCTTGGAATAAAATATCCTATTATTCAAGGTGGAATGGCATGGATAGCTGACAGCTCCTTAGCAGCAGCAGTATCTAATGCCGGGGGACTAGGAATAATTACAGGAAATGCGCCTATTGAATGGGTAAGAAGTGAGATTAGAAAGGCTAAGCAGTTAACTGACAAACCATTTGGAGTAAATATTATGCTTTTAAATGAGCAGGCTGAAGAAATGGCAAAGCTGATATGTGAAGAAGGAGTAAAAGTAGTTACTACAGGAGCAGGAAATCCAGGAAAGTATATAGATATGTGGAAAGCACATGGAATAAAAGTTATACCTGTTGTAGCTTCAGTAGCTTTAGCAAAAAGAATGGAAAGATCAGGAGTAGATGCAGTTATTGCAGAAGGCGGAGAGTCTGGTGGACATGTAGGAGAACTAACTACTATGACTTTAGTACCTCAGGTTGTAGATGCTGTAAACATTCCTGTAATAGCAGCTGGTGGAATTGGAGACGGAAGAGGAGTTGCTGCAGCCTTCATGTTAGGAGCAGTTGGAGTCCAGTTAGGAACAAGATTTTTAGTTGCCTATGAATGTACAGTACATAAAAATTACAAAGAAAAGATATTGGCAGCAAAGGATATAGACTCCCAGGTTACAGGAAGGTCAACAGGACATCCTGTGAGAGTGCTTAGAAATAGATTAGTAAGAAAATTTCAGTTATTGGAAAAAGAAGGAGCTCCTGCAGAGGAACTTGAGAAATTGGGAACAGGGGCTTTATGTAAAGCAGCAAAAGATGGTGATATTGATAATGGTTCTGTAATGGCAGGCCAAATTGCAGGTTTAATTACTAAGGAACAAAGCTGCGAAGAAATTATCACTGAAATCTTTGATGAGACAGAAAAATTATTTATGAAATCCTGTAAATTAGTTACAGAATAATTTTATGGAGGCTTTATGGGAAAGATAGCATTTTTATTTTCAGGCCAGGGAGCTCAGTACGTTGGCATGGGAAAAGAATTGTATGAAAACATTCAGGTTAGCAGAAAAGTTTTTGAAGAGGCTGATAAAGCTCTGGGATTTAGTATCAGCGGTATTTGTTTTAACGGGCCGGCAGAATTAATTAACAGCACTGAAAATACTCAGCCTGCAGTATTAACTGTAAGCATTGCAGCATTAAAGGCACTTCAGGAAAAAGGGATAAACCCGGACTGCTGCGCTGGATTAAGTTTAGGAGAATATTCTGCATTAGTCTGCAGTAATGTTTTTGATTTTGAAACTGCAGTATCCCTGGTAAAAAAAAGGGGAAGGTATATGCAGGAAGCAGTTCCTGAAGGAATTGGAACCATGGCGGCAATTATAGGATTAGAAAGGGATAAAGTATTAGAAGCATGTAATGAATGCAGCCATATAGGTGTAGTTGAAGCAGCAAATTTTAACTGCCCAGGGCAGATAGTAATTGCCGGGGAAATTAAGGCAGTAAAAGAGGCTTGTGTGAGAGCAGAAGAAAAAGGAGCCATGAAAACAGTAATGCTTACTGTCAGCGGACCCTTTCATTCATCTATGCTGAAATCTGCATCCATAAAACTGCAAAGGGAATTAGAAAACATTAATCTTAATGACATGAAAGTGCCGGTATTTACAAATGTAAATGGTAAAGAAATAGAGCATATTTCTAATATAAAGGATAATCTAAGAAGACAGGTTATGTCATCGGTATATTGGGAAGATATAATTAAAAACATGATAGATTTGGGAGTAGATACATTCATTGAAATTGGACCAGGTAAATCTTTAAGTAAATTTGTAAAAAGGATAAATAGAAAAGCATCCATATGCAATGTTGAAGATATGCAATCATTAAATAAAACTTTGGAAAGTTTAAATAATAGGAGTGGAGAATAAAACATGGATAATAATCATCTTTTTTCCCTTGCTGGTAGATGCGCAGTAGTTACGGGAGCAAGTAGAGGAATAGGCAGAGAAATAGCATTGACTTTAGCCAGTATGGGAGCAAATCTGGTTGTGAATTATAGAAGCAGTATAGAAGCTGTTGAAAGTGTAATAAATGAAATTAAACAGTATGGTGTGGAAGCAGTTGCTGTTCAAGGAGATGTAAGTTCTTTTGAAGATTCAAAAAATATAATCCATACTGCGGCTGAAGCTTTTGGAAGAATAGATATACTTGTGAACAATGCGGGGATAACAAGAGATGGATTGATCTTAAGAATGAAAGAGCAGGATTTTGATAGTGTTATACAAACAAATCTTAAAGGTGCCTTTAATTGTATAAGACATGCCAGCCCTATAATGTTGAAACAAAGATCAGGTAAGATTATAAATATTGCATCTGTGGTTGGTATAACTGGAAATGCAGGCCAGGCAAACTATAGTGCTGCAAAAGCAGGAATAATAGGCATGACTAAGTCTATTGCAAAGGAATTAGGAGGCAGGGGCATTAATGTAAATGCTGTAGCTCCTGGATTTATCGTTACAGATATGACTGATAAATTAGCAGATAAGGCTAAGGAAACAATAAGCGCTTCCATACCGCTGAAAAGATTAGGGCAGCCATCAGATGTAGCAAATTTAGTAGCCTTTTTAGCCAGCGATAGTTCAAATTATATTACAGGACAGGTCATAAATATCGATGGCGGAATGGTCATGTAAGTATTCTTAAGTAGAGAGGTAAGATATTATGGAAAGAAATAGAGTAGTAATTACAGGATTGGGAGCAATAACCCCACTAGGAAATAATCCAGATGAATTTTGGAGTAATATTAAAAATGGTAATACAGGTATAGATTTTATAAAGGGATTCGATACTTCTGATTTCAAAGTAAAACTTGCTGCTGAGGTTAAAGACTTTAAGCCTGAGTTATATATTGAAAAGAAGGAAATTAAAAGAATGGACAGATTCTGCCAGTTTGCCATAGCTGGCGCAGCCCAGGCAGTTGAGAACAGCGGACTTGATTTAGACAGTATTGATAAAGAAAGATTTGGCGTAATTGTGGGATCAGGAATTGGTGGTATAGGAACTATTGAAAGGGAAGAAGGAAATCTTTTGAAAAAAGGGCCAAATAAAGTACACCCTTTATTTATTCCCATGATTATTTCAAATATGGCTGCAGGTAATATAGCTATTAAATTTGGTGCTAAGGGAATGTGCACTAATGTTGTTACAGCTTGCGCCACAGGAACAAATTGTATTGGTGAGGCTTTCCATGCCATAAAAAACGGCCTGGCAGATATAATGATTGCAGGCGGTACTGAAGCATCAATTACACCTTTGTCAGTAGCTGGATTTACTCAGCTTACAGCATTAACAAAAAGTGACGATCCCAAAAGAGCATCTATACCATTTGATGCAGAAAGATCTGGATTTGTTATGGGTGAGGGCTCTGGTATTGTTATTGTAGAATCCTTAGAGCATGCTTTGAAAAGAAAAGCTAACATTCTTTCTGAGATAGTAGGTTATGGCTCAACCTGCGATGCATATCATATGACATCACCATCACCAGATGGCCAGGGAGCAGCCAGAGCTATGAAAATTGCAATAGAAGAAGCAGATATATCAAAAGAAGAAGTTTCGTATGTTAATGCTCATGGCACAAGTACTCCTGTTAATGATAAATTTGAAACTATAGCTATAAAAAAAGTTTTTGGAGACTATGCAAAAAATGTACCCATAAGCTCTACAAAGTCGATGACAGGACATTTGCTTGGAGCTGCAGGAGCAATTGAGGCTATAGTATGTATTAAGGCATTACAGGAAGGATTTATTCCTCCAACAGTTGGATATAAGGTTAGTGATCCAGACTGTGATTTGGATTATGTACCTAATGCTGGCAGACAGCAGAATATAAACTACGCTATGTCCAATTCATTAGGTTTTGGTGGACATAATGCGGTTCTATTATTTAAAAAATGGAGTGAATAAAATGGAGTTTAAAGAATTACAGGGAATAATAAATACAATGAGTGAATCAAAACTTTCTTCACTGGAAATACAGTGGGAAGGTGTCACAATAAAAATGAAGAAAGATGACAGTGAAACTGCTCATTTGAAAACTAGTAAAGCACCAGAAGAACACATTAAAGACAGCGCAGAATCTCATGCTGTGGAAGAAATAAATGAAGCAGAAGTAAAGTCAGATGAAAATTTATATATAGTTAAGTCGCCAATAGTTGGTACCTTTTATACTTCTCCAGGTGAAGGTAAGGATTCATTTATAAATGTAGGAGACAAGGTGAAAAAGGGTCAGACATTATGTATAATTGAAGCCATGAAGCTTATGAATGAGATAGAGTGTGACGTAGATGGAGAAGTTACTGAAGTAGTTGCAAAGAATGGCGAAATGGTAGAGTATGGCGAGAACTTAATAAAGATAAAACAAAGTTAAGAGTATAGGTGATAATTATGGAAAAAAAGTGTTTAAATATAAATGAAATTATGAAGATTATTCCACATAGATACCCTTTTATTCTAGTAGATAAAGTAGAGGAATTAGAAGAAGGAAAAAGGGCAGTTGGATATAAAAATGTAACTATAAATGAGTATTTCTTTCAAGGACATTTTCCACAGGAGCCAGTTATGCCAGGAGTCCTTATAATTGAAGCTATGGCACAGGTTGGAGCTGTATCCATGTTAAGCAAGGAAGAATATAAAGGTAAAATAGCCTACTTTGCAGGAATAAACAAAGCAAAATTTAGAAAAAAAGTAGTACCTGGTGATGTGTTAAGGCTGGAAGTTGAAATAATAAAAACAAAGGGCCCTGCAGGTATAGGAAAGGGAACTGCAACTGTAGATGGAAAAGTTGTATGCCAAGCTGAACTGACATTCATCATAGGACAATAATATATTTGTTAAGATTGGAGAAGAGATTAGTGTTTAGGAAGATATTAATTGCTAATAGAGGAGAAATTGCTGTAAGAATAATAAGAGCCTGTCAGGAAATGGGTATTGCAACAGTAGCTGTATATTCTGAAGCAGACAGAGATGCACTTCATACACAAATAGCAGATGAAGCTATCTGCATTGGACCGCCATCTCCAAAAGACAGCTATTTAAATATCCATAATATTATTAGTGCAACTGTATTAAGCGGTGCTGAGGCTATTCATCCTGGATTTGGCTTTTTATCAGAAAACAGTAAGTTTGCAGATATGTGTAGTGAATGTAATATAACATTTATAGGGCCGGATTCTGAAACCATAGATAAAATGGGGAATAAGTCCAATGCCAGGGATATGATGATTAAAGCTGGTGTACCAGTTATACCAGGATCGGATGGAGCAGTTTCCAGTGAAGAGGAAGCTCTTAATACAGCAAGGAAGATAGGCTTTCCTATAGTTGTTAAGGCCTCTGCAGGCGGCGGAGGCAGGGGAATAAGAATAGTTTATTCAGAAGAAGAGTTTTCAAAAGCATTTAATACTGCAAAGGCTGAGGCTAAGAGTGCCTTTGGAGATGACACCATGTATGTGGAAAAGTTTATTGAAAATCCAAGACATATCGAATTTCAGATACTTGCAGACAATTTCGGCAATGTAATTCATTTAGGTGAAAGAGACTGCTCTATGCAGAGAAGAAATCAAAAGGTATTGGAGGAATCACCATCTCCTGTGTTAACAGATAAACTTAGAACATTAATGGGAAATGATGCTGTTAAAGCAGCCAAAGCAGTTAATTATAAAAATACTGGCACAATAGAATTTCTGCTTGATAAATCTGGAAGTTATTATTTTATGGAAATGAACACAAGAGTTCAGGTTGAGCATCCTATAACTGAAATGGTTACTGGTGTGGATATAATAAAAGAGCAGATAAATATAGCAGCTGGAGAAAAACTCAATTACAAACAAGAGGATATAAAGATAAATGGGCATTCCATAGAATGCAGAATAAATGCTGAAGATCCCAGCAAGGACTTTAGGCCGAACCCAGGTAAAATAAATAACCTGCATGTACCAGGAGGGCTGGGCATTAGACTTGACAGTGCAGTTTATGCGGGCTATTCAATTCCGCCTTATTATGATTCTATGATTGCAAAACTTATTGTACATGGTAAGGACAGGAAGGAAGCCATTAGCAAAATGAAAAGGGCCCTGGGAGAGTTTGTCATTGATGGCTTAAAAACCAATATAGATTTCCAATATGCACTTATTAATACAAGAGAATTTCAAAGTGGAAACTATGATACAGGGTTTATACAAAAGCTTATGAAGTAAATAAAATACTATAAAGTATACAAAATAGTATTACTTTTTATTGCAATAATGGAGGTGCATGTCCTATGCTTTTGAAGGATTTATTTAAGAAGGAAAAGTATATTACTGTCCATCCCAGCGTATTAAATGAATTAAATATGCCTAAAGATGGCTCGGGGCCATGTATACCTGATGGTATGTGGGTTAAATGTAAAAAGTGCGGCAAGATTATATACAAAAAGGATTTGGAATCAAATGTTATGGTATGTAATCACTGTGGATATCATTTTAGGATTTCTGCTCAGGAGAGAATTGAATTAATATCTGATAAGGATACATTTGAAGAGTTTGATAGTAACCTTGAAACAACCAACCCAATAAACTTTAATGGATATCTGGATAAAATAGATAAATTAAAAGATTACACAGGATTAAAAGAAGCTGTTGTAACAGGCTCCTGTAAAATTAACGGCAATAAAGCTATTATTTGTGTAATGGATAGTAATTTTATGATGGGCAGCATGGGTTCTGTAGTTGGCGAAAAGATAACAAGAGCTTTTGAAAGGGCTGTAGAGCTTAAGCTGCCAGTAATAGTATTTACTGCATCAGGCGGTGCAAGAATGCAGGAAGGCATGTTTTCATTGATGCAGATGGCTAAAACCAGTGCTGCTGTTGCAAAGCATTCAGAGGCTGGATTATTATATATTACTGTACTTACTGATCCTACAACTGGTGGAGTTACTGCAAGCTTTGCCATGTTAGGTGATATTATATTAGCTGAACCAGAAGCTTTAGTTGGATTTGCAGGAAAAAGAGTAATTGAACAGACTATAAGACAGGAACTTCCAGAAGGATTTCAAAGGGCAGAATTTTTATTAGAACATGGATTTATTGATAAGATTGTTCCAAGAAAACAATTAAAAAATGTTTTAGCTTTATTTTTAGCTATTCATAAGTGAAACTGTGAGGAATAAAAATGGATAATAAGAAAATCAGAAAATCAAATTCAAAAAATAAAATTCATTTAGGCGCTTGGGAAAAGCTGAATATTGCCAGATTAATAGAAAGACCTACAACTTTAGATTACATAGAAGAAATCTTTGATAATTTTATAGAACTTCATGGTGACAGACATTTTGCAGATGACAAATGTATTATTGGAGGCATAGCCACATTAAATTCTATGGCAGTTACCATTATTGGTCAGCAAAGAGGCAGAAACACTAAAGAGAATATTGAGAGAAACTTTGGCATGCCGCAGCCAGAAGGGTATAGAAAGGCCCTTAGGCTCATGAAACAGGCAGAAAAGTTCAAAAGACCTATAATATGTTTTGTAGACACAAAAGGTGCATACTGCGGCATTGGTGCAGAGGAGAGAGGACAAGGAGAAGCCATTGCAAGAAATCTTTTTGCGATGTCCATGCTTAAAACTCCTATTATTTCTATAGTAATAGGAGAAGGAGGAAGCGGCGGGGCATTGGCCCTGGCTGTAGCTGATGAAGTGTGGATGCTTGAAAATTCAATATATTCTACATTGTCTCCTGAGGGCTTTGCAAGTATTTTATGGAAAGATTCTTCCAGAGCAAAGGAAGCAGCGGAAGCCATGAAGGTAACAGCAGAAAATTTAAAAGAATACGGCATAATAGACAAGATCCTTAAGGAACCAAGAGGGGGAGCACATAAGGCCCCAAAGGTTATGGCTGCTGCTATAAAACATGAACTCATTAAATCCTTAGCAAAGTTAACTGAAAAGCCTTTGGATGTGTTAGTTCAGGATAGATACAATAAATTTAGAAATATGGGAAAGTTTATGGAACAATAGATAATAAATAAAAACACCACTCAAATGTTAAAACAAATGAGTGGTTTCTTTTTTAAGCAATTACAGGTGGAGTATATACTCTGGCAGCTAACTCTGTATCAAGCATGTAAAGACCAGCTGAATCGTTGCCTATTCTTTCAAGCTTTTTTATTATAGTACTAAATGTGTTTTCTTCCTCTACCTGCTCATCAATAAACCATTTTAATAAGCTTATAGTGGCATGTTCTCTTTCTTCTGCTGCTATGTCAGTCAGGTTATAAATTCTTTTGGTAACAATCTTCTCATGCTCATATGCAGATTTGAAAACATCTAGTATGGATTCAAAATTATTTTTGGGAGCTTCAATGGCCCCAATTATTACTCTGCCATTCATTTGATTTACAAAATCAAAGAATTTATTTGAATGAAAGGTTTCCTCCTGAATTTGAACTTTAAAGAAATTAGCAAAGCCATCTAAGTTTTTATCGGCACAATATGCCTGCATAGCCAAATATATGTTAGCGGAATAAATTTCATAATTAATTTGATCATTTACAGCATCTAAAAGTTTTTCACTTAACATAATAAGAACCTCCTTAGTAACTATCATTTATTTTATTATATCATTAGCATATTTAATAGTAAACAATAATTATTATTAATTTAAAACATAATCTATGAGGGTATGGTCTGCAGTTTTATGAGAATAATCTATTTACATCAACTATACCGGAGCCTTGAAGCCACTTTGGAATATCCATTAGATTACATGATGCTGTAAGTATTGACAAAATATCATTAAATGTTAATTCAGGATTTCTTTCAAAAAGCAGTGCACATATTCCGCTTATATAGGCAGCAGCACATGAAGTGCCGCTATAAGTAGTATAGTTGCTGCTTAAGGCCATGGGATATAGCTTCCGTCCATTTCTTTCGGAAACAAAATTTGTATTGGTATTTAATGAACATATATTTACACAGGCAGCTGATAAATCAGGCTTATTTAGTTTACCTAATGGACCGCAGGAGCTGTATTTATATGCAGAAATTTTATCTGATGTAGTATCTAAACCGCCTACAGTTATACAATTGTCTAAGGCCGCAATACCTTGAATTGAACATTGAGTATTGCCATTATGTCCAGCAGGTACAACTACTACAATATTATTATTCTTTGCTATCTGAAAGTACTTATTAAATAATGAAACTATGTTTATATTATGACCTGTTAATTCAAATGGAAGTGTTATTATTTTAATATTATAGCTGCTGCTGTCATTTAAAAGGAATTCCATTGAATATAATATGTCTGAAATAAAGCCCTTTCCTATACTGTTAAAGGCTTTTATGCTGTAAATATTGGAGTTTACTGCAATTCCTTTATACATTCCACTTGATAATTTTCCACTACCTGCAATAATACCGCTTATGAAGGTACCATGTCCGTTATCATCATATGGGTACTTTAAATTATTTATATTATCCGTAAATCTAATTATTTTATTTTTTGGATACATAAGGTCTGCATGAGGATAAGTACCAGTATCTATTAGCCCAATGGTGACACCCTTGCCAGTAAGCTTGTTAGCAGTTTGAAAGTTAACTCCGTTCAAGGAAGAAACACTGCTGCCGCACAAAAAAGCATACTCATCTAAAAATATATGCTTAACATAGGGAAACTCCAATAATCGTTTAACTGCTGAAGGTGAAATAATAGCAGCTATACAATTAATATAACTAAGGCAATAGAGAACAATGCCTCTGTAAGATTTGATTTTTTTTTCTATATGTTCGGTCATAGCACTACATTGAATTATTACTCTATAGGTTTTATATGAATTTGAGGCTATTGAAGCTTTTAATGGCTGATCCAATCTGTTTAGATTTAAAAACATAATATGCTCCACAAAATTTATTCCAATATATATTATAAGCAAATAGCAGGGTAAATGTTACATATAAATAAAAAAGAATTGCATGAAGCAATTCCTGTTTACTTATCAAATTCATAGGTTTTTTTACAAAGGTTGAAAAATGCCTTAGCCGTAGGAGTGAGAGTCCTTTTAGAACTAATAATTAAATAAATATATCTTTTTAAAACAATATCTTTTATTTTACTTTTTTTTATACAGTCTGAGTTTAAATAGCTATTATAAACTGCATCCGAAACTATAGAAATACCGATACCGTTCTTAACAAACTGAAATAATGTATCCTGATTATTTACTTCACAACAGACATTTAACATACTTATGTCCATATTATTTTTATAAAGAGCATCTTCAAAGGTTTTTCTGGTTGCAGAACCATTCTCTCTTAAAATAAATCTATATTTAAGAAGTGATTCCAGGCTGATTTCCTCTGGAATATTAAATTCCGGACTTGAAATAAGAACTAAATTGTCCTCTAAAAGTCTGTAGCATTTAATTTTGTCATCCTCTACATCATTACCCACAATACCAATTTCACAATCAAACTTTATTATTTCATTTACAATTTCCCTTGAACTAAGTTCTGTTACTGAGAAAGATACATCTGAGTATGATTTTTGAAAGCTTTTAATAAGCATTGGTAAAATTGTATTACAGGGGGTTGTGCTTGCTGCTAATCTTAATTTACCATTAATGGTAGTATTAAAACTAGAGATACTTGATATAGCTTTATCACGGGTATTTAATATATCAACTGCAAAGTTTAGAAAGGATTCCCCTGCTGGTGTTAACAATACTTCCTTTGATGTCCTGTCAAAAAGCTGCACATTAAGTTCCCTCTCTAAAGTACTTATATGTGAACTCACAGCAGGCTGAGATAAAAACACGCAATTTGCTGCTTTTGAAAAACTTTTATGCTTTGCAACATTAATAAATGCTTCTAATTGTTTAAAGTCCATAATGAACCTCCTACTACAGGATAACAAAATAATCTCATTTATTAAGTTTAGCACAAAAATGAATTATTCGATACATAATTTTATAAAATTACCCTTTCCATTTAAAAATTACAATACCAGCTATCATTATTCCTACACCAATAAATTTGGTAATGTCAAATTTTATTATTTCTGATCCGAATAATCCAAATGCATCTATAATTGCAGCTGTTGCTAATTGTGCAACTAATATTGTAGAAATAGAATAAGTTGGTCCAAGACATTTGATGCCTATCATTACAGTATAAATTATCACTACTCCCAAAGCACCACCAAGGAGGTACAATTTATTTACTGATTTTACATTCTTAAAGTTACCGTTGCCAAATATAAGCAATATTGATAATGTAATTAATAAACCACTGCCCTGAACAATAGAATTAGTTTCCCAAATGCCGATTTCATCCCCTAATCTTGTATTAAAAACCCCCTGAAAACTCATAGAAATTCCAGCAATTATAGAACATATAATACCAAACATTATAATCACGCTCCTCTTATAATTAGTGTAACCATAGTGTTTTTTATTATTTACAATAAAAAAGACAGGAAAGATTCCTGCCATTTTTTAATATCCTTGATTTTGTCTTTCATGATTTATTGTATTCTTAGAGATATAAGCATTTTCAATATCATCATTGGAAAAATTCAGACTACTTCCAAGAGTCAAAAAGTCCTCAAATAATGTTATGTAATGATCCTTTGAGGAACATACGATAAAATCATTTATATCAATAAATAAATTAATAAATTGATCAGTAATGCTGCATTCTAAAGATCTTGGTTCTAACTTAATGTCTGTAAAATTAATTTCAATACCAATAGTTAAAATAAAATGAAGACAATCAACATATTCTTCCAGAATAATATCTTTTTCAGAAGGTTTTTTATTACTCCAATATTTAAAGCAACGGGTTTCATTAGCTAGTTCACCTAACTCAACTTGTAAGGCTAACATTTTTTTTGCAAGGAGAGATTGACCCTGTAAGTTGTGCTGATTTCTAATATGTTCATCTAATATTTTCTGCATAGAAAACAATTTTTCCAGGTTCATTTGTTATGGCCGCCTTTCATAATCAATTAGTTATAGCTTATTTTTATCTTATAATGTCATAAATCTATTTTATCTAAAATACAGAAAAATTAAAAGATTTTGGAATCGGTTTCAAAAAGTTTTTTTTAAATATATGCGAAAAAGCCATAAAATCTATAGAAAATTGTGAATAATTGCCGAAAATAATAAAAAATGTCCTCATATTTTAATATAAGGACATAAATTATATATTATAATTTTGTTATTGCTGATTTAACATTAACTCCAATAACTTTTCCAAGTTTTCCAGTTAAGGCACTTATTTCATCTGTAGTTCCATCTACAATTATAGATATTACAGAAATGCCTCTTTCCTTATATGGTATTCCCATTCTCCCAATTATTATATCTGAAAAGTTATGAAGAATATTATTTACATTGGAAGAACTATTTAGATCTTCAACAACTATTCCAATTACCCCTACTCTTTTTTCCATAAAATCCTCCTGAGTTACAATTTACTCACATAACATGATCAAATAATTGCTGCTAGTATCTCACCTAATGTATTTACGAAATTATAATTATCAAAATTAAATTCTTTTATCTTTGTTGAAACTGATAGATATAAAACTCCTTTACATATACCCGAATTTATTAATGGCGCAGCAATAATAGAATGCCAGTCACAGGTGCCTGTAAGAGCGTCATAATCGCCAAACTCATCCCAATCGATCATATATATGCCCTGCTGTTTTTCTATAACAGAATTTATTATATTCATATTATAAAATTTTGCTTCAATCCAATCCTTCTCAAATATTTTTCTGCTATAATTGCGTACCACATTATTATCCTTTGTGATAAACAGCATACCATACTGAGATTCTGTTATTTCAATTATTCTGCCAAGTATATTATAAATTTTGTCCTCCAGAGGCATTTTTTTGCTTATTATGCCTATCAATTCTGAAATAACCAGTACATTTCTATAATCAGAAACAGCATTACCGCTTATGATTCCAGATAATTTATTTGTAACTTTTGCTTTACTGGAAAAATTGCTGTTCCACAACTGACACTTATTTCTCCCATTTTCCTTAGCTACATATAATGCCTGATCTGCTTTTTCAATAAGATCTTGTTTCCACTGAGCATGTTTTGGATAAGAAGCTATACCCATACTAATTGTTACAGGCACCCTCTCGCCAAGAATTTTAGCTTTATCTATAGTATTTTTTAACTTTTCACCAACTGGCAAGGCTTTATCTGAACTTGTTCCAGGTAATATTACTATGAACTCCTCTCCTCCATATCTGCCAACCAGGTCAGTGGATCTTAGATTATTTAATACAATACTGCACACCTTTTGCAAAACTTCATCACCAGTTTGATGACCAAATGTGTCATTAATATCCTTGAAATGGTCTAAATCAAACATAATAATTGAAAAATCTTCATTTAATGCACTAGCTTTTTCAATATTATCTATTATTGCATCTTCTAAGAATTTTCTAGTAAGGGTTCCAGTGAGTTTATCTATAGATGAACTGATTTTCAGCTTATAATTGTCAAGTATTAGTGCCGTTAGATTAGAAAGTTCATTACATCTTTTTAATGTAGTTTCATTAAAATTATTTAGTATTCTATCTGATTCTAAGTACATATATCCTATAATATTCCTTGATTTTCCGCTAAAATTCCGTTTTTCTACATCCAATTGATAAATTTCATCATCACTGCCAGAAAATACAGGCAGACACATAGCTGCTTTAATATCATCATAATGATTGCTAATCTTATTTTGTTTATTTGCTGTTTCATTAATTAAAAATGGTTTTAAAGATGCTTTTACAGTTTCAAATATATAATTATTGTGAGGAAAATCAAGCTTTCCGTCACTTGAAGCTATTACTTTGCTTTTTTGGTCGTACTGTTTTAAAATAATTACACTTCTGGTAGCTAAGGTTAATCCTGCAATATATTTTGCAATTAATTCCAAGTTTTTCTTAGGCCCTGAATGCATATTGTTTAGTAAATCCTGTATATTATTTATCTGCTTATTGAAAGATGTATTATAAATTTTTTGAGCTGATTCAATAAAAAATTTATTATTTAATATACTCTTGAAGTCATTATATGAAAAAAGCTTATCTAAATCCCTTTTAGAATTTATCTTTATATAATCAGGGCAAACAACCTGAGTAACTTTGTTATAGTCATGAAATCTATTTAATAATATTAAATTATTAAATGGTTTAAGCATCCCATTTGATTTTAAAAATCCTATTCTATATTTATCTGGCAGCTGTAAGGTGAGTTTTTTAACAATTTCACATGATTCAAAGTAATAATTTACAGCATAAAAGAAGTTTTCCTTTTCAAAATAATAATCACCAAGTATAGTACAGATTTTCCAGTGCATTTCATGGGAATTCAAATTTTTGCTTAATTCTAAAGCTGAATTCAGGTATTCTACTTTCTTTTTACAGTCTGTAGTAATATATCCCTGGATAAATAAATATTTCAGCTTAATTCTTTTAGTTTCGTCCATATCAGTGTAATCAGTATAGTTTTTTAATAAATTAATAACAGCATTTCTATTGTTATTCATACAGAGTATAATACAAGCGTCGAAAAGTATATTTGTCTTATCCAGATTATTAGAATAATTAGTAAGCATATCTTTTAAACTCTTTAAATCATCAAAACCTCTTGATAAGTTTATTAGACATTTTAATCTTTCCCCGTCAAATCTTTGCTTTGACACTTCATCAGAACTTGTATCTAATGCTTCCTTTATAGTAAAATAAGCTTTTTCCAGTTGGCCAAAGGTGTACAGAAGTTCTGCATTAATCTGCTTATGCATTAGTAAGTATTTCCCATACAACGGGTACAATTTAATTTCCTGGTTTGAAAGCTTGTTATAATTGTAGGCTTCTTTATAATTATTCAGCTTTAAACAAATTAAACACAGTAAATCGTAGCAATATAAGGTATCCTTTTCAGATTCACTTTTTTTTGCTTTTTCCAAAGCATTTTGAAAATATTCATAGGCTAAGTCATATTTTAAATCATAAAAATAAGATTCTCCTAAATTCATTAGGGCTAAAACCTCTAAGGCGAAAATATTGTAACGCTCTGATAGCTCTTTCATCTTAGTAAAATAATCAATAGCCCGTTTATTGTCCTGATAGTAATCACCATAAATAGTTCCAATATTATTAAGGCATATAGCAATACCATTTTGAAAATTAATTTTTTCAAAGTATTTAATGGCTTCAGAATAGCAATTTAGTGCACTTTCAATTTTATTAATATTTATATTACAAGTTCCATATGAATTGTAAAGATATCCTTTAATTTTAATAAACTCATCTGTGCACAGTGGTATACATTTATTGCAAAGTTCTATGGCTTCATTATATTTTGCCTTTGCTACATATACAGAAATGATTATTCTATGACATTCAAGATAACCATATAAATAATTAAAATTTAATAAAAGACCTTTGCATTTCTCAATGCTCTTTTCAGCTTCATCTATATCATATTTTAGAACATATGCTTCAGATAGCTTGTTCAAACTATCTATCTGAAGTCCTATGTTTCCAGCTTTTCTTGATGTTATCTCAGCTTCACTATAGTAGTTCAATGCACTTGACATATTAACATCATCAGAATACAGATCTCCAATTTCAATAATCAGCTCAATTTTTTCTTTACTAAAGTCATCTTGATTAAACATGGATAGAGCTTTCTCCAGGTTTTTAAGGGCATCTTGTGAGTTCCTTAGCGATAACATTTTGTGAGCATTTTTTAAACAATAAGTAATAACTTTGCTTTTATCTCCGCATTTTTCCAGGTGGTAAATTATTTCTTCATTATTGTTTCTATCATCACTATTTTGTTTTTCAAGGATTTCGGAAGCCAATTTATGTTTGCACATTCTGTTTTTATCTGATAATCTCTTATAGGTTATGTCTTTAAGCAGTCTGTTATTAAAATCGAATACAAAGCCGCCATCATCTATTTTTCTGCATAATATTCCCTTGCTCACTAAATTGGAAATGCCTGTTTCTAATTTAGTAGTATCAGCTGATAAGAAACAGTTTATAACGTCAATTGGTACAGCAGTTTTAAATATGCTGATGGTGGATATAATTTCATAACTAAAATCATCTATTTCCTTTATTTGATTAAGTACTGCCTGTTCAAGAGTTTCCGGAATTGGCAGCTCATCATAATTATTATCGTAACTAGTAACCCAGTGACCTGTAGCAGGATTAATCTTTATTATCTTCTTATAATAAAAATCTTTTATTGTTTCTACTATAAATAATGGATTACCATCCGTCTGCATATAAATTCTATTGGAAAAATTAACAGGATCACAGGGATAATTTAATATTTCCCTAATCATAGTACAAGTGCCATTACTGCTTAAGCCATGTAAAGGCACATCATATTTACATTTATCCAGTTTAAGCTTCTTAAGAAAGTCGCAAAACTTTTTGTTGCTTTTATATTCTCTATCGTTATAGGATAAAAGCATTAATATTTTTTTGTCTCTAAAATTTCTCATATAAAAATAATCCAACAATTCAATGGTAAAATCGTTGGCTAAGTGAATATTATCGATTATAATTGTAGTTGGCGTATCTTCAACAAAGTGTATTATAAAGTTATAAATTACATTCATTAGTCTGTATTTTTCTTTTTCACCGCTTAAGGGCTGAGATGGAGTTATATATTTATTATCCCCTAAATCAGGTATAAGCTTTATTAATTCACTTTCATAAGGTTCCAGTGCTGAATTATCACTTTCAGCAACAAGTCTTTTTAATATTACAACAAAGGGATTATAATTTCCTAAGGTTGAATCATTTATGGAAATGCTATAATAAACACTATTATTATTAAATTTTTGAAATCTTTGAAACTCAGTTAATAGTTTACTTTTTCCAATACCTGAATCCCCATGAACAAATAAAAACTTGGAGTTTCCATCCGGCTGATTAATGCCATTATAAATTTCTTTAATTTTGTTTAGCTCATAATCCCTGTCTATTAATTTTATATCTAAATTCAGTGTTTCAAGATTTTCCTTATAAAAAGGCAGAAAGTCTTTATTAAAAATACTATTTATTTTGCATATAACTTCTGTTAAATTTGATGGCCTGTTTGATGGCGTAATGTCCACCATTTTCGAAACAACATTATAAAATTCATTACCATAAGTAATTAGAAAATGTGACAAGGCCTTGTTTTTATTGAAGGATTCATAGTCAGATCTGCTGTCCAACATTAATAAAAGTATGCCAAGTGAATATATATCTGATTTAATTGATGATTTTCCTCCATTAACAACTTCTGGGGCATCAAAAAGCAGCTGAGGACTATTTTTAGACCAATAATTATGCTTCTCCAATTTTGTTGACACCATATCCTTTAAAATTGGAATGATTCCATTTTCAGATCTGGTAAAATAAATATTATTTAAATTAATGTCCTCATATAATTTGTTTTTCAGATGTAAAGTGTTTACCATTTTACATGTTTCACAAAATATAGATAATATTTCTGATGGATTTAGGCGGGGTACTAAATCAGAAAATGAAAAACTAGGGCCTATATTATCATATGTATAAAAATATCGAACATTGTTGATTTTCTTATTATCAATAAAATCAACAACACCAATATCATATACTTTTGATAGGTTGTTTATCTTAACGTTTATTAAATGATTATACTCATCAATACAATATAATAATAAAGTCTCAGGAAGATATTCAGAATTTATTATATTTAATCTCATAATTTTCTGCTTTTCTATAATATCTGATACAAGATAAGATGACACTAATTGATCCTGACTTAAGTTTTTTAAGACTCTATATCTATTATTGATTAATTCCATGGAAATCATCCCCAAAGTAAAAATATAATTAGATTTAGTATATCACATAGAAAAGCATATATAAATGACTATACAAAAAATAACTATTTTGATAGAATGAGAAAGGAATAAATACTCGAGGTGTATTATGAACTTTAAGATATATATTGTTGGTGATAAAATCCATAAATTTTACAGGGAGGCAATAAAGGAATATGAGAAGAGATTAAGCCGTTACTGTAAGGTAAGTCTTATTTACATTAAAAATGAAGACCAACTGGATAAGAAAGTTTTTGGTAAAGCTTATAACATAAGAATTGGTGATAATGGATGTGTTATATCATCGGAAGAGCTTGCAAGTAAAATTAATAGTTTTGCCATAGGCGGTATTTCTGATATTTCCATAACCATAGGAGCTGAATGTACAGAATATAATGAGGAATTAACCATAAGCCCAATGGAAATGGATTTAGGTTTAAAATGTACTATTATTTATGAGCAGATTTACAGAGCTTATCGTATAATTAATAATCAGGCTTATCATAAATAGCAGTTTATAATAAAAATTAATTGCCGGACCTAAAGTTCCTGCAAATCTGCTCTAATAAAATCACTTTAAATAATTGATGGGGGAAAGTCATTTTTGAGAAACAAAGAGAATAATCAGCTCTTTTTAAAACTTCGCTGCTTAATCCTAAAGAACCGCCAATAATAAAAGATAAATTATTATTACCATTAATTTGTAACTTATTTATATAATTAGATAGTTCTTTAGAGGAAAGCATTATTCCTTTTAAATCTAAAGCTATAACATACATATCAGATTTAATATTTCGTAAAATATTAGAACCTTCTTTTTCCTTTATTTTAATTTCATCTTTCAGAGAAGCATTATCAGGGGTTTTTTCATCTGGAAGTTCAATGATTTGAAGACTGCTGCATTTTGAAAGACGCTGAGTATAATAATTTACTGCATCCCTTAGATATTTTTCTTTTATTTTACCAACTGATATAATAGTAATATTCATATTTTACTCCTAATTTATAAATAAAATATTCTAAAATGACCACCCAATAAGGTGGCCATGGTTATTTAAGCATTTTTGCCGCAGCATTTTTTATATTTTTTACCGCTTCCGCAAGGGCATGGATCATTTCTCCCGATTTTAGTCTCTTTAACTACTGTTTTAGAGGATCTCCACTCATTGTGTATTTCTTTTCTCTTTTCTTTGGAGAAAATACCTTCCCATTGAGGCAAATTGTAGAGATAATCTGCCTTAGCATCCAGCATATTAAAATATAACTTTTCAAAATTAATATCTAATTTTATTTCAGTTGCTGCATCTAAATTTTCAAGATCAAGCTGTTCATTTAAACTATCATTGATTCCATCTAAAAAACCCATAAAGAATACTTCATCGGTGCCATATTCCTTTGGAAGGTTTTCTAAAGTGCCGGAAACGGTATTTTTATGGTTAGCCAGAATTTTTGTATAAATATCCTTTTCAACGGCACCATATTTATTCCAAAAACTTTCTTCGCCATTTTTCTTAACAAAATCAACAACAAAATCAGTCCATTGCGTATATAAACTCATAGTATATTCTCCTTACATCAATTAAATTTCAATATGTTACATTATAGTAAACAACCAGAAGAATTTCAATAATTTACTTCTTTCTTGCACTTTGGATGTCGTCCTTTCCCAAGGGCTTAGAAATATCATAGTTGCCTCCTAGGGTATCAGAATCCTGACTGTCAATTTGAATCTTCACCTTGGCAATTGAAGAAATCTGATTTAAAGACATTATTATACTTTCTAAACAAGTTTCTTCCTTTGCAGCAGACATTTTAGTTTTTGCTTCCTTAGAAAGATTAACATATGCAATATTATCTTTTATGGAGAAACTCAATAATCTTGTATCCTTAGGTAGTATGGGCTTTAACTGGCTTTTCACTGCAGGACCTTTTAATAATTCCTGCATTATTAATTCTCCCATAACCTCTTCTTTTTTTACAAGCCTTTCCTCTTTAGCAGTTTCTGGTTTATTCTCATTTGTAGTTGAATCAAAATACAAATTTAAATCAAAAAGATTGCCTTTCTCCTTTGATAATAAAACATTTTCAATTTTTTCTTTATTTTTTATACTTTCCTTATCTTTTTTTTCACAGCCAGTCAATGATAGCGATGAAACCAGAATTACAGAACACATAATCAGACTTACACATTTCCTCATAAAATCCACCCTTTACTTTAAAACTCTATATATCCGCTTGGCATATCTCGTTTTGCAAGATACAAATTTAAATCCTTATTGATTTTGTATCCACAGTCATTTAAAACATTTGCTACGGTAGCATAAGCTAAATCTGGATAATTATTTGTTTTACTTAAGTGTCCTAGTATTATAGTCTTATGTGAGTCCTTAACTATTTCTGAAATTGCTTTTCCGCATGCATCATTAGACAGATGTCCCACATTACTTAAAATTCTTCTTTTCAGAGGATAAGGATATGGTCCGAATTTTAACATTTCTGTATCATGATTGCTTTCAAGCAATATTATATCTGAGTCCTTTATTGAGTCCTTTACCTCATCAGAAAAATAACCTAAATCTGTAGCTACTGAAACTCTCTTGTCACCCTGGCTTATGGAATAACCACATGGATCAGCAGCATCATGAGGTATTTTAAAATTAGTAATATGAAGATCCTTTATATTTACAGAATTAGAATCCATTACTCTTATATTGCTTTCATTAATTTTCCCTACTGAATTATACATTGAATTCCAGGTTTCAGCATTTGCATATATAGGAATATTGTATTTCCTTGATAAAACTCCAGCTCCCTTTATGTGGTCAGTATGTTCATGAGTAATAAAGATACCATCAATACTAGAGGCATCCTTATTTATATCGCTTAAAGCTTTTTCTATGCGCTTACCAGGTAATCCAGCATCTATTAATATATTTGAATGTCCAGAGGAAACAAAGATGCTATTTCCACTGCTACCACTATAAAGTGAACAAAAAATCATATGTATAATTCTCCAATCTTGAATAGGTGTGAATTACTCAGCCTTTTCAAGTTGCGAAAAATCACTAACCCTTCTAATTTTTCCACCTAATTCTCTAAATTTATTTTCTATATTGGGATAGCCCCTGTCAATATGTTCAATACTAAGCACTTCTGTGGTTCCCTCAGCTAATAGGCCTGCAATAACCATTGCAGCGCCAGCTCTTAAATCAGTGGCTCTTACCACAGCTCCTGTGAGTTTATCAACACCATCAACAATTGCTGTTTTCCCTTCAACTTTAATGTTTGCACCCATCTTCTTTAGTTCATCAACATGTTTAAATCTGCCTTCCCAGATGCTTTCGCTAATTATACTTCTGCCTTTTGCTATGGATAGTATAGTAGTCATAGGCTGTTGTACATCTGTTGGAAACCCAGGGTAAGGCTGTGTTTTTACATTAACGCCCTTAAGCTTACCATTTGATTTAACAATAACTGAATCGCCATTTTCTATAACTTGAGCACCCATTTCTATTAGTTTTGCTGATATTGATTCCAGGTGCTTTGGAATTACATTATTAATTTTTACCTCTCCACCGCAGGCTGCAGCAGCTATCATATATGTACCAGCTTCTATTTGATCAGGAATTACGCTATAAGAGCATCCCCTTAGTTCCTTTACGCCTTCGATTCTTATTATATCTGTCCCAGCACCTTTAATATTTGCACCCATGCTGTTTAAAAAGTTAGCCACATCTACTACATGAGGCTCTTTAGCAACATTTTCAAGTACTGTAAGTCCTTCTGCAAGAGTAGCTGCTATCATTACATTAATTGTTGCACCTACACTTACTACATCAAAAAATATGTTTGTACCAACCAGTTTATCAGCATTTACAATTACAGCACCATGCTCAATTGTTACTTTTGCACCTAATGCTTCAAAGCCTTTAATATGCTGGTCTATAGGTCTTACTCCAATGGAACAGCCTCCAGGAAGTTCAACTCTTGCCTTTTTAAATCTTCCAAGTAATGCACCTATTAAGTAATAAGAAGCCCTCATTTTTCTTACATCATCAGTAATGGCTTCAGTCCTGCATAGACAACTGCTATCTATTGTTACTACATTTTTTCCACATTTAACTTTACATCCCAAACTAGCTATTATTCTTTCAATACAATTAACATCTTCAATGTCTGGTATATTATCAATAGTACAAACACCCTTGCTTGCTAAAATAGCAGCAGGTAAAATAGCTACAGCAGCATTTTTTGCACCATTTATTTCAACGACACCATTAAGTGGGTTCCCCCCGGTTATGACTAATTTGTCCATCCCCGCATCCATCCTTATCATTTATTTTACAGATATATAATCTGATAGTATTCCTTATATATATTACAAAATTTATTATAACACAATTATATACTATTTTATCATTAATTTCAGAAAAGTGAAGGGGTATAATATAGAAATTTAATTGGATTATTACATAATTCTTTAAAATAACAATGAAATGAAGAATTTTAAATAAATGTAAGGGAAATGGTGGGAAATACTATTTTGTTTTATTGATGAACTATGATATAATCATAATTGCATATTAAAAAGCCAGTTTTTATAAAATTTACAATTTTGGGGGTAACAATGAGATATTATTTAGTTGCATTAATGGATAGGGATTCCTATATATATGTAGAAAATATCCAAAGAAGCATTTGTAAGCAATACAGGCTATACAAAAAGCTCCCTACACTTCATATAACAATGGAAGTAATAGGAGATCCAGATATTGAGAAATTATCCAAAGTTATATCCGATATGTTAAAGCCTTATAAGAAATTTAAAGCTGAAATAAATGGGGCCATCTGCTTTGACGCTCCCTATAAATCTGTAAATTTGAAAGTTGAAAATAAGGGATATATTGTAAGACTTGCAAGGAATTTTAATGAAACCTTAAAGCTGCATGGATTTGACGTTAGAGAAAAAATTGACAATTGGGACTTACATATTTCTCTGGCAAATACTAATTATGCCATTAGAGAATGGAGCAATAAGGAATATTCAGCTGCTTGTGACAGCGCTAAAAGGAAAGATACTCATAAAATGATTACTATAGAAAAAATAGAACTTTGGAAGCCCATTAATAGTAAAAGGGATATGGTTGTTAAGAGCTTTCCATTAAGAGAATATTAAAAAGGTTTCTGCATTTAAGCGGAAACCTTTTTAATTACTCATAATTTAGATATCCAGCAGATTCTTGCTGTAAGCTGAATATAATTCTCTAAGTTCATTCATTTTACTGTCTAATTCTATTTGAAGATTTGACACCAGTGGTAAATCATTATTTTCTATAGCTGTTTTAATCCTTGTAAATAGTGATTTATTTGCATAAGAATCTTTCATAATGTAATAACGTAAGTCATTTACTTTCATCCAATTAGCTACATCTAAGTCCAGAGCTTTATCGATGGAATGAAGCATTTTAAAGCTTCTTATTTCTTCAGCATAATTATTTAGTATTCTGCTGTTAATTTCTACAAGCCATCTTTTTGTTGCTGCAATAGTAAAACTTTCAATTAAATTTGCATTTAAAACATTTCCGGCCTCTAAAACCTTAAGCTTTTCAGGATACTTTTTAAAAGCACTTAAGTTTTCATAAACAGTTTCAGGAGCAACGCCGAATAGTTTATTTCTTTCCTCATCTGAATAATATTCAAAAACTTCTTCCTCACTTCTATAAGCTCTGTTTTTATCCAGGTAATCAGCATCTTCTCCGTAATTCTTAGAAAGTTCTTTTAATAAATCGTCTTCTGATTTATTATTTTTAACTGCATATGAAATACCATCTATCATTGATAGGTAAAGAGCTGCAATTACTAAATATGTGTTTGTATGTGGATTGGGTGATCTTAATTCAAATCTTGTAGCATATGGGTTTTGCAGATCTCTTATAGTTCCAAGTAATACAGTTCTGTTTCTTGAAGGAGCTTCTACACTGTTTCCTAGTGAAGTAACTATACATACAGGAGCTTCAAATCCTGGTTTTAATCTTCTTAAGGAGTCATTTGTTGATGAAACAAATGGGTTAATAACTTCGTAGTTTTTTAAAATACCCATTATTGAAGCATATCCATAAATACTTAGGAAATGTTTTGATGCAGGTGTAAATAAATTAATTGTCTTTCCATTCTTTAATTTTAATGCTATACCAATATGAGTATGTTCACCGCTTCCGGCAACACCTTCAATAGGTTTAGCCAAGAAAGTTACATCTAGTCCGTTCTTTCTAAATGTTTCTTTTACTATGATCCTGACAATGAGTTCATTGTCAGCTACCTGAGTTGGATTTGAATATTTCCAGTCTATTTCAAGCTGTTCCATTATGTGAGTCAGATTACCGGATGCATCCATTCCTGCTTTTACTCCGCCAACTTCTTTATGCCCCATTTCAGGTTCTAATCCATAAGCTTCCATAAGCATTAGTGATTCTTCAAGAGAAGTACGAACTACACCTTTTGTTCTGGTCCAGTATTGTTCCTGTAATACCTGAGAAGTAGATAATTCTTCAACTTCTGCCTTATCATTTGGCGTCATTACCCAAAATTCTAATTCAGTTGCAGATGTTGCAACAACTTTATCTATATCGTCATAAGTAATTTTATATGCAGAAAGTGCAGATGGATGTGATTTAAAGAGATTAAGAAGCTCTGTGGAAAAGTGTTCAATGGAATTTTTCAAAATATGTCTGGAGTCTACTGCCTTGTTCTCGTGGTATAAAAAGCAGGGGATTCTAAGAGTTCCTACCGGCTTAGCAGTTTCTTCATCAATGTTTTCATAATTATAGTCAACAAACCAGTTAACGTCTAAATCTGCAATCATATCAACCTTAGCATTGTTAAGGGATGCAATACCAGGAAGAACAACTGAAGAACCATCTGTTTGTACTGCGCCTTTTAAGAAAGTTTCAATATCGTCTAAAAAAACCTTCACAGGAATTTTTTCATCAGTATCATTTCCTGCTAAATCGATACCTATAAGGGACACGAATTTTATCTCCGTATGTTCTAGAAGAATGTTCTTTAAATAAGTTACACTATGTTTATCTTCTGGTATAGTGTAAACTAGATCTTTTAACATATTTGGCCTCCTCAAATTTTATATTGTGTTTGATAAATCAAGGGAATAGCTCAATTATCTAACTACTATAAAAGAAATCTTAAAATATATTTTCGATTTTATAATTATTATATGGTAATGTCAATAGTAAAAATGAAAGTTTATAATGTTCGTGTTTCATTTGAAAATTTACTGCATTAATTTATTAATTAAAAAATTGACTTACCATATTAAGAAATATTGAAGTATAATATTAATGAAATTATATAAAATCATTATAGGAAAAGTAAAAGGTGGAGATTTTAATGGATTTAAAATACAAACCAATAGGTTTTTTTGACTCAGGAGTTGGGGGAATAAGCGTATTAAAGCAGGCAGTTAAAATATTGCCCAGTGAGGACTATATTTATTTTGGAGATTCTAAAAACGCACCATATGGTACAAGAACTGTAGCAGAAGTCAAAGAACTTACTTTTAAAGCAGTAGATTTTTTAATAGGAAAAGATGTGAAGGCTGTAGTAATAGCATGCAATACAGCAACCAGCGCAGCCATAGCAGATTTAAGGGAAAGATATAAGGAGATGCCTGTTATAGGTATTGAACCAGCTTTAAAACCTGCTGTAGAATGCGGAAGAAAAGGGAAAATACTAATAATGGCAACTCCTATGACATTAGCAGAAAGAAAATTCGGGGATCTGCTATCTAATTATAATGATTTTGCAGACATAGAGCCATTGCCATGTGCAGGTCTTGTTGAACTTATCGAGAATGGAATACTGGAAGGAAAGGAACTTAATCTGTATTTGAATGAAAAACTTGCTAAATATAAAAGTGATGATATTGCTGCCATAGTACTTGGATGTACTCATTACCCTTTTATAAAAAAAGAGTTATGCAGGATTATAGATAATTCAGTTCCTGTGGTAGATGGAAGCCTGGGAACCGCAAAGCAGCTTAAAAGGGAATTGAGTAAGCAAAACATTTTAAACGATAAAGTTTCTAAGGGAAGTGTAGAAATTTATAACTCTCTCAATGACAAAAAAATAATTGAATTAAGTAAGGAACTATTATATAGATAAATTTTTAACAAAATATATTGTTAAAGTATTGACAATATATTTTGGATTTGTTATATTATAATTACAGAAAACAAATTGATAGAAAATTCTTAAATATACATATTTAATAAATTATAGATTTGGGAGGTTATGATTTATGAAAAGAATATTAGTGAAAGATGTTGTTGGTTCAAGGGTTGATCCAGAGGATGGAATATTACTGAAAGAATCAGTAAAAGAGAGCTTAAATGAAAAAGTTGTTCTTGACTTTGCAGGAATTGGTAAAGTACCTGTATCTTTCTTTGCTAATATGTTAACAGAGTATTTGATGAATAGAAAAGATAGAAGTTTAATTGAAAAAAATATCAGTGTGAAAAATTTGGATAATGCAAAAGATTTCACAAGGGTTTTAATGGGAACTTCTCTTAACTAATTTATGCTAATATATGATACTTATATTTTTATTAACTTAACTAAAATTAATCTGCAGATACCACCAGTCATTTTAATGGCTGGTGGATTTTATTTTGTAAATGGAAATGCACATTTTATATTATTAATGAATAAATTAATATATATAACTAAATGAAATAAGGTGATAAAGATATGAAGACATTTATTTTGAAAGAGGCTTCAGGAGATAAATACGAAGATAACTTAGGAGAAGAAAAGGATAATAAAATTGAAATAAAACTGCATGATGTAAAAAAATTTAATTATATTGTGCTTGTTAATCCAGAAGATAGTAAGCATATATGCGTGATAAATAATATGATTTTAGGATTGAAGGATACTAACAGACTTTGTTTTCTTCCAGATGACAGCAGTAATGCTCAGCCAGATATAAAATATGCAGGAGTATTAAAAGTAATGTGCCGTTACAAGAATGAGGATAAAATAAATAGTGAGTATGAAAGCCATATGATATTTTTAGATAAACCGCTGGCAAGAATAAATGGGAAAGTATTTATATTAATACCTGGGGGAAGCCTATTAATAAGACTTGAAAAAGCAATTATGGAGGCTAATTTATTCATAGATTGTAATGAACAGGAAATATAATGAACCGTACATTTAATGAAAATGGCAGCAAAATTTATTTTGACTGCCATTTTTTACTTTGTTTTGGATTAAATAATTCTAATTATGGAGAAAATAATGTATAATTGTAGTAGAATATTGTATTAAACTAATGATTTACAGGAGGGTATTATGAATAATCCAATAGTTACAATAAAAATGAAAAATGGTGATGCAGTAAAAGTTGAATTATATCCAAGTATTGCACCAAATACGGTAAACAACTTTATAAGTTTAGTTAATAAAGGATTTTACAATGGACTGATATTTCATAGAGTAATACCAGGATTTATGATTCAGGGAGGATGCCCACAGGGAACAGGCATAGGAGGTCCTGGATACAGTATAAGAGGAGAATTTTCCTCAAATGGTTTTAAAAATCAATTAAATCACACTAAAGGAGTAATTTCTATGGCCAGGGCCAATGACCCTGATTCAGCAGGAAGCCAGTTCTTTATAATGGTAGCAGACGCACCCCATCTGGATGGTCAGTATGCTGCATTTGGGAAGGTTATTGAAGGTGAAAAGACAGCAGAAAAAATAGTAAAGGCAAAAAAAGATTTTAGAGATAAGCCATATGAAGATCAGATTATGGAGAAAATAACAGTTGAAACCTTTGGTGTAGAATATAAAGAACCTGAGACTATAAAATAATAAAATTATATATGGTGTTTAGGTGTTTAAGGGAAGGGAGATGAATGATATTGAATAACAATAAGGAAATGTTGATTTTTGGGTTCCAAGAGGAAGAAAAAGAGATTTTAGATAAAATTATTAAAAAGAATGAACTTCCTGGATATAAAATAATCACGGAAAGTATGGGCAAAATGACATTATGGGATATAATAAGAGGCCTTAAGATGGAAGTCTTTAATGTGAAATTACCTAAGGAAAAGGTTATTTTGTTCAATAATTTTAGTGATGCAGAAGTTGAAAAATCAATAAGTGAATTAAAAAAGTTTTTTAAACCTATGCCCATAATGGCTGTTATTACAGCTACATCTATTAAGTGGACATTTGAGTACTTGCTTCAGCATTTAATGGCTGAGAAAAGCTGGTACTTAAAAAACGGAAAATAAATGGGGGAGCAGCAAAATGAGCAGAATAGGAGAAAAGATAAAACTTGAAAGATCAAAAGCCAAATTGACACAAAAGGCTTTAGGAAAAAAATTAGGTGTCTCTGAAAGCTTCATAAATGAAGTTGAAACGGGTAAGAAGATAATTAATCAAACTCTGATTGACAGAATATCAAAGGTTTTAGGTACTGATTTAAATGATGTTACTATGTCATTTGAAGAGCAGGTGTATGAACAGGAAAAAGACTTAAAATATGATAAAAAGCCTAAGAAGGAAGAAGTAAAAGAAGTATGGAATGAAGCCTTTGGGTCAGTAATAAAGAATGTTCCAATCTATAATTATGAACTGGATAAGGCAAAGACTTTCAGGCAAATGCCATTAGTATCCAATAAGATAGAGGGATTTGCTCAGGATAAGGTAATTTATCTTGAAATACAGGAAGATGATATGATTGGATTCAGAATAGCTAAAGGTGATTTGGCTTTAGCACATTTAACATCTGATATTGAGAATAATTCCATATGTTTAATAGAAGTTGACAATGAAAGAATAATAAGACAGATTAGAAAGTTAGACAGTAATAAACTGCTTTTAATCAGCAACAGAGGCACAACCAGAACGGAAACCGTTGATAATAAGTCAATAAAGGTTATTGCAAGGCTGCTTAGAGTAGAAATACAGCTTTAGCTAAACATATTCAAAGCATTAAATTAAATGATTTCCTAAAAAGGGAAATCATTTAATTTAACTATATTTATATTTTTATAGTAGGTATTTAATATGGTTTTATAGTCTTCACCTTTCCTTGCCAGTTCCATTGCTCCAAACTGACTCATACCAACCCCGTGACCATAACCTCCACCATATATTATAAATGAACCATTTTTTTCCCCAATTGAAAAAAATGAAGATGGTAAAAATGTACTTCCCAAAATGGCATCACCAGTATATTTTATTATGGGAATATCCTTTCCTGCATAGGCTTTTGTGCATCTCAAAGAACTTCTTATATTGGTATCGCCTCTTACAATAATTTTACCATTTTTGAATATATAACATATCTCAATTATATTTCCGCCATCACCCCGTTTATTAACTTTAATATTTATCAAATCAGTAAAGTCTGGAAAATAACTAATTTTTTTATTTCCTAAATATAATTCAATGTAATCTTTCCTTTTATCATAAATAGTTTTTACAGAGTTTTTAATTGAGCTCTCCATTTCTTTTTTTGTGAATTCTGCAAACCATCTGAAATAAGGGGAAGAGCTATCGGCAGCTTTAATATTAATATCCTTATAAAATTTCAGCCATTCATCTTCAGTTGAAGGAGGCTTTGAAGATGTAAGGTATGAGCTTGTTTTCAAATAAGGTTTAGTTTCACTGGTTCCATCAGGGTTAAACCATATGTCTTTATAATTTGCTCCTATTCCGCAGGATGTTGAATAATATTTTGCATCTATTAGTTTATTATTGTAAAGTAAAACAAGACCTTTGGTTAAGTTTACAGCTTCTGTAGATTTAGGCTGAGGTAATGTATTATTAAATACCTGGCTCTGTGTGCTGTCATCTACATAAAATCCCAAACCTGCGTATCTGTTAATAAGCATATCAGACACAGCATAGGTTCTGGCTGCAATAGCCTGACATTTTAACGCTTCTAAAGAGCTGCTGGCAGGCATTTCTGACGGAACCACTTTATACAGGTATTCTTCAATATCCAGCTCGTTTATTACTGTAAGCCCGCTATCATTTGGACTAATTTCAATAATACCGTTATATATTGGAGCAAAATTTGGAGAGCCTCTTTTTATATTGAGGAATTGTGCTTTATCACACTTAATATATATCCTGGAGTTTAAGGCTTTTTTTAAGCCATTAACATATAAATTCATTTGCTTATTTTCAAAGGATATTTTCATTTCAGAGTTTTTATCAGCAATTAAAAAAAGCGGTTCAACAAAATCATAAATATATGCCTGCTCTGAAAACTTTAATTCTAAATTAGTATGTTGTAATGATGAAAATTCTGAAGTTGATATTCCCACTCTTATTTTAGAGTAATCCATAGGATAAATTAAAATAGTATTTATATTGCCATGAAAATCTTTATATAATTTTAAGTTGTTTTTTCCAATAATTAAATTGTTTTTATTTGAAACGACTGGCACATTATTAACGATTTTATAATAATATACTTTATTAGATAATCTGCTCTCTCCAGATGATTCCAGGTCATATGAGTTATTATTTTTTTTCATAACCCTTTGTGTTATAGGATTTACCTCCTGAAAATCATAATTCTTAATAAGGTTATATTTGAAATTGACTACAGAAAGAGGTTTAAAGCTTTTTTCAACTTTAATTGATTTCTTTTCACCATTAATGTACATGCTGCATAAGTTCCCACTGCAATTAATTACTACAGCATTTGTTACTTTTCTTGGAAATAGTAAAATGAGCAGTATTATTATGAAGAATAATAGAAAGATGTATTTATAAAATGATTTTATTATAGATTTCATAAAACCTCCTAAAACAAAAGCGTATATTAGTATATGCAGAAAAGTATATACTATGTGCAAAATGGTGCATTAATTGATTAAATCATAAGAAAATCAATTATTATCATGAAAATGTTTATTATTACTATTTTGTAAAATTCATAACATAATGTTAAAATAATATGATAGTGATTATTTCATAATATTATATTAACGTATATAAAGATATATAACTTTTAGACTTAGTTTTTGTTTTAAAATTAATTAATCAGGAGGAAAAAAATGAAAGGTACAATTGTAGCTACTTGGATGAGAACCTGCAGAAAATTATTTGGAGATACATCTATTGATAATGCAATGGATGCGGTAGGCTGGGGAGCCTCTAAAATATTTAGTCCCATTGAGAATGTAGATGACTTGAAAGTTAAACAAGTAATGCAGAAAATTTCAGATGATAATAATGTTGAAATTAAAAAGTTGTGGTATGAAGTAGGAATTGATAACATAAATGCTTTCTATGAAGATTATCCTGCATTTTTTGAACATGACAATTTATATTCATTTTTGAGGTCAATGTTTGATGTGCATGTAGTGATGACAAAAAAGTTTCCAGGAGCAAAGCCGCCTATTTTGCACATAGAGGCAATTTCAGATAAAGAGGCATGCTTTACATATTCATCTAAGAGAGGGATGTTTGACTATTTTTTAGGAATGCTTAAAGGGGCAAGTAATCATTTTAAAGAAAACATTAAAGTAGATGAGATGGAAAAGACAGACAGCTTTTTAAAGTTGAAGTTAACATTTGAAAAGAATATCTATTACAAAAAAACATATTCACTAAATAAAATATTATCCTTTGGATTTATCAAAAATATAGGGGTAAAAGTCGGCATATTCACCTTTGTAGTATCAGTATTAGCATTAATACCTGTTATAGGTGTGAATAATTCCTCAAATATTATAAAACTGTTTGCTGCAGGTATTATTTCTGCAGTGGCATCATCTATAGGAACATCTATATTGATGATGCCCAATAAAAGTATTAAAGATAGCATAAACAAGATTGTTAATAATGAATACATGGAAGACAGCGATATAGTTACAAATGATTTCTTTGAAGATTTATATAAGCTTATTAAAGAACATAAAAAGGTAGTAAGCACAGATTTTGTTGGCTTTAAGGGTGTTACAGATGAGATGAATACCTTTGTATCCAGTATTAATGGAATATCTAATACTATGGATAATACTTCCCAGGAAATATCAGGAGTAGTTGAGCAGGTTGCAAATACAGCTGTGGCACAGGCTGAAAATACTGAATCTGCAGTAACTACTTTAAATGGGAATATAGAAAACCTAAAGAAAATCGTAGAAAGAGAAAATGGGAATAAGCAGGAGCTGGAGACTGCTATTGATAAAATAAATAATAGTAATGAAAATGTTGAAGGCACAAGTAACAACCTCTTAAGAACACTGGAAAAATTTCAAGAGGTAAAGGACAAAGGATTAAAACTGCAAAGTCAAGCTAATGACATTACTAATATAGTATCTATAGTTTCTGGAATATCAGAACAAACTAATTTATTGGCTTTAAATGCTTCTATTGAGGCTGCAAGAGCTGGAGAACAGGGAAGAGGCTTTGCAGTTGTTGCAGAAGAAGTAAGAAAGCTGGCAGAACAATCTAAAAGCTCTGTTGAGGAAATAAACTCAAATATTGTTCAGTTTGCTGAAGAAATAAAAGAACTGGTAGACAAAATAGAAGCTCAGTATGATGTGCTCCAAGGAGAAACAAAAAGCCTGGAGGATGTTAAAAATATAAGCCATGAGTCTACAAAATCTGTTAAAACTGTTGCTTCTTCTATGATAGAAACTATAAATCAATTAAGCAGGGAATCAGATTCTATAGCAACAATATATGAAAATATTGAGTCACTGGCAGCAAGTGCAGAAGAGAATTCCGCATCTTCTGAAGAAGTTAGTGCCAATGTATCAAGCTACACGAATGAAATTAAAAAGTTAGTTGAAAATATATCTCAGTTTAAAAATATTACAGAATCATTTAAGACTGGATTAAGCAAATATAGAATTTAAAATAAAGGGCTCTTCGGAGCCCTTTAAAATATTACTACAAACCTTCAAAATTGAATTCAGGTACAAATTTATCAGAAGAAGTTCCTGATTCCTGAATAAAACCATTTACTACCCCAATATTTAAACAGTAATTAATAAGTGAATCATAATGATCCGGGTTTAAAGGTTTATTAATTTCACTATATTTATATGCATTAAAAAGGGGAGTATATTGATTCATTATACTTATATAAACTGAATTCCCGTATGCAGCATGAATATAGTCTATTATTTTTTTTGAATCAAATAACAAACCTGGTAACATAAGATGTCTTATTATTATTCCTCTTGTCATTATACCGTCCTTATTAAATATATTTTCACCAACCTGAGAGAACATTTCTTTAATAGCTGCAGATGCCTGCTTAAAATATCCAGGGGCATTCGAGTATTTCACTGCATATTTATCATTAAAATATTTCAGATCCGGTAAATAAACATCTATATATCCATCCAATAATTTTAAAGCATCCACGTTAATATAACTGTTTGTATTGAATAGAATGGGTAATTTTAATCCTTTGCTTTTAGCAATTTCAAGTGAAGCTATAATTTGGGGTATATAATGGGTTGGCGTAACCAGATTTATATTATTAGCACCTCTTTCCTGCTGCTCAAGGAAAAGACTGCTGAGTTTTTCTATGCTTATATCTTTTCCAATACATTCCTGACTTATCTCATGATTCTGACAAAATACACAATTTAAATTACAGTTAGAAAAGAATATGGTACCAGATCCATTTTTGCCTGATATACATGGCTCTTCCCAATAATGTAAGGCAGCTCTTGCCACTCTTACATCCATACCAGCTCTGCAATATCCCTTTTCTCCTTTTAATCGGTTAACACCGCAATTTCTTTTGCATAGTCTGCAGCTCTCTAATTGCTTTAGTATATCCATAATCTTTGCCTCCAAATTTTCTATGTTAAAATATTTGCAACTTAAATAAAGCAGTTATTTATTGCTTTTATAATAAAAATAAACACATTGCAGCATAAAAATCAAGCTTAAAATTCCAAAGGCAGGATATAAGATGCTTATTAAATTAACAAATCCAATCTGAGAAACTGGTAAAGCTATGGCTATAATCAGGAACACTGATTTTTTATATGATAAATTTATGGACTCATTTAAAGATTTACTTACACTATATATATCTGAAACCTCCGTGGAGAACATCTCCAGCCATATAATTAAAAGTAATAAGCTCTGAATGAATCTTCCAAATCTATTAGAAATATAAAGCAGTGGTATTTCATATTTAAATATATATGGAATATTTAATATTAATAATAAATTTATTATTAGAGAAAGAATAGTAAGTCCTATGGATCCTATGGTCAATCCTAAAAATAAGTTTTTCTTATTTTTAATTTCTAAACTTAATGGTACAAGCACACCGCTGCAGCAAAATATGTTAAAGCCTCCATAAACCAGTGATGAAGGGAGCCATGCCTTTTTTATAGCAGGAATATTTTTTATATACAGCAGATTCACATTATTATTAAATAATAAGTACAGAACGAAGATAGTAATTATAACAATTGATAGTGAAGGAACAATAAATGAATTAATTTCAATAAGACCTCTTGTACCCATTAAAAGAACATACAAAGAAATTGCTGCCATTATAAAAATGCCAATAATGGGTGAGAGTCTAAAGAATTGATGCAAAAGGGCACCGCTGCCGGCTAAGATTATTGCGGCGCTGCTAACCAGGAATAATCCCATAATTATATCCAGGGCCTTTCCAACAAATGAAGGATTAACAAGAAAGATAAGATCACTGTAGGATTTTAAGTTATATTTTATGCTTAAATTTATTATTATCCTTCCAAAAATAATATAAATGAAACAGCATATTATTATACCTATGAAGCTCATATATCCATAGGTACTGAAAAATTGAGTTATTTCCTGACCGGATGCCAGACCAGCCCCCACTATAGTGCCTATAAATACTGCTGCTATCTGCAGGATTACATGATAGTCCTTTTTCAATATAAATCCACTCCCAACAAAATACAATTACCAATTAATATAAATATATATATATAAATTAAAAATAATGAATTATAATTAAAATAATATTTTTTGGCAAACTATTATTATAAAAGTAATAGGGAGGTAAAAAAGAATTGAGCTTAATTAATAAGAAAATAGTAAAAATGATATTAGCTGCAGCATTAATTACCAGTGCCTTATTTCAAATATCATGCAGTAATGCCAATAAGGAATCAAACAGTCAGAAGAAAGAAAATAAGTTTGATATAAAGGCTGCTACAAATGTTGCAGATACCTATATGAAATATTTAATGAAGGAAGATACAGATAATGCAAAAAAGCTGTATTCTAAGGAGTTATTACAAAAAAGTGATGCAAAAATTGACCCTGATTTAAAAATAAAGGGCTACAATATAATTGATGTAACTGAAATGGGTAAGAGCGGATTGTTTAAAATAAGAGTTACAAGAGTGAATATAAAAAAGCCTTATACAAGCCTGGATGAGTATACTGTAAAAGTTGAAAAGGAGCAAAATGATTATAAGATATCTGAAACTAAAGATGTAGTTATGGCTGAAGCCTTTAATGAGGGGGATCAAATAAGATATAAAAACAAGAATAATGTAAAAACCAATCTAATACTTGAAATGAGCAGCATTCCAAGTTATGCCATTCCTAAAGATGATGACAGCAATGTAAATAAAGAGGTAGTACCTAGAAGTATGTTTGGTATAATAAATTTTGGATATAACGGAGATATGTTATGTATAACCACGCAGTCCCAGGATGCATATTCATCAATTGTAAAAATTGACGAAACTTTAGTAGTTCAGGGTGGTGAAGATAAAAAACAAGGGGATTCTCAAAAAAAATCAGATACTGGAAGCAGTCAGGGACCAAATATAAGAGAGAAGCCTATTGGTAAGGATATTACTAATGTGGATATTATTAAGTCATGTACAATAGAATTTATGACATTTTCCATGGATGAAAAGTTCCTGATGATTCAATATAATAAACCGGGCGCAGGAAGATTCTTAAGGGTATATAAAACTGACAGCGGAGATTTAATACCATTTAAATTTGAGAAAAACTACCCAGTGGACACAGTTGATACAGTATTTTCTTCATTTGATAAAGGTGTATTGAATTTTGATGTTGTTGAAAAAAGCAGTGGAAATAAAGCCAAATCAACATCAGATATCATAGGGAAATGGCAGCTAAATCTTAAAACATTTAAGGCAAACAAAATGTAAGTCAGGATTTACTAATATTTTTAAAATGTGATATCATTATTAACAAGCCTGAATTTTTAATGAAACGAGGAAATTCGTATGACGAAAAAATGGGAAGATAAAAGATTTTATAGTTTAAATTATTTTTTAAGACATAAATTTGGCTGTAAAGTTATTAAGATATCACTTGATGCTGGGTTTTCCTGCCCAAACAGGGATGGCACAATTAGCAGAGGGGGATGTATATTCTGTTCAGAAAGGGGATCTGGAGACTTTGCTGGAAGCAGGGAATTTTCAATACATCAGCAATTTGAAAATATTAAATCTTTGATGAACAATAAGTGGAAGAATGGCAAGTATATTGCATATTTCCAGGCTTATACTAATACCTATGGGCCAGTAGAAGTTTTAAGGGAAAAATATTATGAAGCTATGAATCAGGAAAATGTAGTTGGAATTGCAATAGCTACAAGACCAGATTGTCTTTCAGAACAGGTTTTGGACCTGCTAGAGGAATTAAATAATAAAATATATGTGTGGGTAGAACTTGGGCTTCAAACCTCCAATGAAAATACAGCAATTAAGATTAACAGAGGTTACAACTTGGAAACCTTTGAGAAGGCAGTTAAAAGCTTGAGAAAAAGAAAAATTGACATTGTGGTTCATACTATATTTGGTCTGCCCGGTGAAAATGAAAATGATATGTTAAATACAATAAAGTATATTTCAAATAAAGATATTCAGGGAATTAAATTTCATCTTCTGCATTTAATGAAGAACACTCCATTAGTTAATTTATACAACAAAGGACAATTAAAGTTTTTGGAAAAACAGCAGTATATTGATATAGTATGCAAATCAATAACGTTACTTCCTAAAAGCATTGTCATACACAGGTTAACAGGAGATGCTCCAAGGAAGCTGCTCATAGGTCCCCTTTGGAGTCTTAAAAAGTGGGAAATATTAAATTCCATAGATAACACACTGGAGCAAAGAGACTGGTATCAGGGACAAAATTACGATGGTTTGTATTATTCTACAAATTCATTTTAAATGTTTTGTAGAGTTTGAGAATAGATTAATAAACTTCTCAGTGTTAAAATTAGATTATTAAATATAACATTTAGGAGGAGTCTATAATGGCAAATTTATCGTTAAGGCATATTTATAAAGTTTATCCGGGTAATGTGACAGCAGTTAAAGATTTCAATCTTGAAATAGAAGATAAAGAATTTATAGTATTTGTTGGACCATCAGGTTGTGGAAAATCTACAACTTTAAGAATGATAGCAGGCCTTGAAGAAATATCAAAGGGAGAGCTTAGTATAGTGGACAAACTTGTTAATGATGTGGCACCTAAAGATAGGGATATAGCAATGGTATTCCAGAACTATGCACTTTATCCTCATATGACAGTTTATGACAATATGGCATTTGGTTTAAAATTAAGAAAACTGCCTAAGGATCAAATAGATAAAAAGGTAAAAGAAGCAGCAAAAGTCCTTGATATTGAACATCTTTTAGACAGAAAGCCAAAGGCATTATCTGGTGGACAAAGGCAGAGAGTTGCTATGGGCAGAGCTATAGTAAGAGAACCAAAGGTATTTTTAATGGATGAACCTTTATCAAACCTTGATGCAAAATTAAGAGTTCAGATGAGAACTGAAATATCTAAATTACACAAGAGACTGCAAACTACATTTATATATGTTACACATGACCAGACAGAGGCTATGACTCTTGGTACAAGAATAGTTGTTATGAAGGATGGAGTTATACAGCAGGTTGATACTCCTCAAAATATTTATGAAAACCCGAAAAACATCTTTGTAGCAGGATTTATCGGAAGTCCTCAAATGAATTTTATTGACTGTAAGGTAGCAGAGAAAGACAATAAAGTTTCTCTTGTATTTGAAGAAAACAATATTATTTTGTCAGAAGATAAAGGGAAAAAATTAAAGAACTTATCATTAATAGGAAAAGATGTTATGATGGGCATAAGACCAGAGAACATATCTGATAAAGATGAATATATTTCTGAGCATAAGGATTCAGTTATGAAAGCTAAGGTTGAGGTTACTGAATTATTAGGGGCTGAAACTTTATTATATTTAAATAATGACAAAGTAAATATTACAGTCAGGGTAAATGGAACATCCAATGCTAAGGCTGGAGATATAATAGAAGTAGCACTAGATTCATCAAAAATTCATGTATTTAATAAGGAAACAGAAGACACAATCTTTTAGGAGGAATAAAATGCAGAGCTTTGGAGATTTTTTGCAGGATTTATCAAATAACTCAGGTATTAAATTCAATCTACATGGAGTGGATGGTGAAATAATTTTTACTGGATATCCTGATATTGAAGACTCCTATAAGCATGAAATTGCAGTAGAATTAGAGAATAATAAAGCTTTTTTGACAATGTCCAGGGAATTTAAAGAATGTGATAAACTTCTCAAGTATATCATAGAAAGTAAATACTCTGAAATTTTTTCCATAAGAGAACAGGTCTTTTATAACTTACTTGATTCAAAGACTGTAAGCATTGATAAAATAGATAAAAGTTTTCCATTTATTTCAAAAGGATGTAATATAATATTAGTCAATTTGGATGGAAATAAAAGTGAAGCTCTTAATATTATAAGACAACTATATAATGAACAGGATGTTGTTAGTATAATATATGGAGATTCCATTGTAATTATTGGTGCCTTTGAAGATGCTATGGAGCATGCTGAAAGTATTAAGGATTTAATAACATCCAATATTTTCTGTAAATGTTATATAAGCATCAGTGATACAATATATAACTCCAAAGAAATTAATAAAATGTATAATGATGCGGCTGAATACATGGCGCTTGGTAAAAAGTTCAGAATAAAAGACAAGGTGTTTTCATCAAGCAGTATGCTGTTTGAAAAAATTGTTTATAATGTTAGTGACATGGTTAAGGAAGAGTTAAACACAAAATTTGCAGACAAGTTCAACTTGTTTGATTCGGAGATAATAAACACAATAGAGGAATTTGTGAATTGCGGGCTGAACATAAGCGATGCAGCTAGAAAGCTATATATTCACAGAAATACGTTAATTTACAGATTGGATAAAATATATAAAGATACTGGATTTGATATAAGAAATTTTAAGGAAGCCACTGTGTTTGTAATTGCATTTCTCGCTTGGAGAGAACGAAATTAGCAATTTAAGGAGAAATAAAGTAGTTTATAAATCTATATACAAATATATTCAGACATGACATAATATAATCACAAAAAAGGGGGTGATTATATTTGAGTAAGAACTATAAGCCTAAAGAATTTGCTGAATTATTAAATGTATCAGTTTTAACACTACAACGATGGGATAACGCAGGAAAATTAAAAGTATTCAGAACACCAACAAATAGGTGGTTTTATACTTATAAACAATATAAAGAGTTTATGGGTATAACATCTTCTGGAAAAAAAGATAGAGGAAGATGAAGAAGTTGAAAAAAGCATACAAAACAGAGATTAAACCAACCAAAGAACAAATAACTAAAATTCATCGGACAATTGGTGTAAGCAGGTTCATATATAACTTTTATATTGCACATAATAAGGAAGTTTATGAAAAAGAAAAGAAATTTGTAAGCGGCATGGATTTTTCAAGGTGGCTTAATAATGAGTATATACCTAATAATCAAGATAAAGTATGGATTAAAGAAGTATCTTCAAAAGCAGTTAAACAGGCTATTATGAATGGAGAAAAAGCTTTTAAGAAGTTCTTCAAAGGTGAAGCTGGCTTCCCAAAATTTAAGAAAAAGAAAAACCAAGACGTTAAAGCATACTTTCCTAAAAACAATAAAACTGATTGGACTATTGAAAGGCATAGAATTAAAATACCAACTTTAGGCTGGGTTAGACTCAAGGAATACGGTTATATACCAGCTAATGGCAGAATAACAAGTGGAACAGTAAGTCAAAAAGCTGATAGATATTATGTTATTGATAGAGATTTAAATGCTTCAATCAATTTAGCTAATGCTAAAGAGTATAAGATAGCTTAATTAAACAAGCGCTTATATGTGTACCGAAGGCTATTTCGGGAATTTACGCCTGTGGAGTGCTATACAAACTGTAGTAGCTTAGGCAAGGCAGGGTACAATGAAACAGGAATTTTCTCAGTATGGATACATTTGACCATATTTTGAGTAGCAGGTAAATATGCTTTACCTCCTTTTGAACATTCTATATATTTAAAGAGGTAATAACTATGAAGGTAACAATAAAGGAAGTGGCTAAACTAGCTGGTGTGGCCACATCTACAGTGTCAAGAGTAATATCTGACAGCCCAAGAATAAGCGATGAAACTAAAAAAAATGTTAAAGAGGCAATGGAGGAACTTGAATATCATCCAAATGCCATTGCCAGAAGTCTTGTTAACAAATCTACAAAAACCATTGGCATTGTTATGCCTCAATCAACTCAAATGGCTTTCCTGAATCCTTTCTTCCCGGAAGCCCTGAGTGGTATTGCCGCAGCTGCACATGAACAGGGATACTGCATTCTTCTTTCCACTGGGAATAATGATGATGAACAATTGGAATCAATAAGCAACATTGCCATGGGTGGAATGGTAGATGGCATTATTATAATGTATTCCTCTGTGGATAATGTTATACTGGATACTGTCAGAAGATTAAAATTACCTGTATTAATAATTGGTAAACCCATGAAAGCTAAGGGAGTGCTTTATGTTGATAATGATAATGTGGAGGCATGCTATAATGTAACTGAAAAGCTTATAAAAAAAGGGCATAAGAATATTGCATTACTAGGAGGAAAATTAAAATTAATAGTTTCATTAGACAGATTAGATGGATATAGGAATGCATTATTAAAATACAAAATACCTTTTGCAAGAGAGCTCATTAAGGAATGTGAATTCACAAAGGAATGCGGCTATCTGAAAATGAAAGAGCTGCTTCAGCTAAAAGATATTCCTACAGCAGTGGTAGCTACTGATGATGTTATGGCATTTGGTGCCATGGATGCTATTAAAGAAGCAGGACTTAAAATACCGGAGGATATAGAAATTATAAGTTTCAATAATGTTCCTTTGGCTGAATTCGTTAAACCTTCACTGACTTCAGTTGATATAAATGCACCAATGCTTGGATATGAGTCTGCAAGGCTGATGATAGGAAAAATAAAAGGCAGTACTAAAGAGAATAAAGTAATTGTACCAACTAAGCTGATATACAGGGAATCATTTTTGGATTCAAATAAACAATAATTTTCTATTTTTTAGGAGGATACCAATGAAAATTGACATAATAATTTCAACTGATGATATAAAGGAATCAAAGATTAAGGATAAATCTGCTGTTGTAATTGATATGCTAAGGGCTACTTCAGTGATTACTACAGCTATAGCAAATGGATGTACAGCTGTTATACCTGTAGTGACAATAGAAGAGGCCTTTTCAATAGCTAACAGAGATAGGGACAAGTACATATTAGGCGGAGAAAGAAGAGCTGTTAAAATAGATGGGTTTGACTGCGCAAATTCACCATTGGAGTATACTGAAAATGTGGTTAAAAATAAAACTGTAGTAATGACCACAACTAATGGGACAAGGGCTATAAAGGGATGTGAAGGTGCTAAAAATATAATCATAGGAGCAATGATAAATTCCAATGCTGTAGCTAATAAGGTAATCAAATTAGATAATGATGTAACTATAGTAAATGCCGGAACTTATGGACAGTTTTCAATTGATGATTTTATATGCAGCGGATATATTATTGATTGTATTTTAAAAAAGGCACCTCATACCGAACTTACTGATGTGGCAAAAACAGCTCATTATATTTATAGCCAGAATAAGGGAATATACGGATTTATAGAAAAGGCAAGTCATTACAAAACTATAAAAAGATTAAATCTGGAAGATGATCTGGAATATTGCTGCAAGAAGGATACTACTACAGTTGTACCAGAATACAAAGATGGTATAATTGTGAATACAAGCTCTATAGGTGAACAAGCTATTTAACTTAAAATTGTGCTGTAAAATTTACAGCACAATTTTTATATTATTTAAACTACCTGAAGTATATAAAATTTAAGATAATATGACTCATCAGAATTCCATAATATTGGGTGATCACAGGCCTGAGTCCTGAACTCAACCTGCCTTAGCATCCTTCTGGCGTCCTTAGCAGCATCTTTTATGGTTTCACTGAATAACTGGGGATCCATAAAATGAGAACATGAGCATGTAACCAGAAAACCACCGGGCTTTACCATTTTTATGCCCCTTAAATTTATCTCTTTGTAACCTCTCACTGCACCTTTAACTGTTGATTTAGACTTGGTAAATGCAGGAGGATCCAGGATTACCACATCGTACTTTCTGCCCTCTTTTGACCATTCATGGAGAACATCAAATGCATTGTGGCATTCAAACTTAACAATGTTAGATAAATTGTTTAATTCTGCATTTTTCTTTGCATCTTCAATAGCTAAATTAGATATATCCAGTCCTAAAACACTTCTTGCACCTGCAATTCCGGCGTTTAGTGCAAATGATCCTGTATGGGTAAAACAATCTAATACATCGGCATTTCTGCATATTTTGTGAATTGATTTCCTGTTTTCTTTTTGATCCAGGAAGAAACCAGTTTTCTGTCCGTTTTCAATATCCACAATATATTTAACGCCATTTTCTACTATTTGAATTTTGGTGTCAAAAGCATCAGAAAGGAATCCCTTTCTTTGTTCCATGCCCTCCAGTTCACGTACTCTCACGTCGCTTCTTTCATATATTCCCTTAGCATTAAAATCTTCATTTAATATTTTAACAATTATATCTTTATATTTATCTATACCTAATGCTAATGATTGTATAACATAATAGTCCTCATATTTATCAATAATAAGTCCAGGAAGAAAATCAGCTTCTCCAAATAAAACTCTGCAGCTTGAGGTATCAATTACCTTCTTTCTATACTCCCAGGCATTTAACAGCCTCCTTCGAAAAAAGTCCTCGTTTATTTCTTCATCAATATCCCTTGTCATTATTCTAAGTGCAATCTTAGAAACATCATTTATGTATGCCTTCCCAATAAAATCATTTTTGAAATTATATACCTCTACAATGTCACCATTGGTATATTCACCATCATAACCTTCAATCTCATTTGAGTAAATCCATGGATGACCATTTTCTGCCTTTAACCCTTTTCCTCTATATAAGTAAAATTTACAAGCCATATAAATTACCTCCAAGTTTATTTCCTTAAGTAGTATACCACAACAGTAAATTTTATAGTAGTTTTATATATAAAGTATTATTGCCGCTATTCTATTTTATTTTTAGGACAAGTTATGCCAAAAAGGAATACAGTATTACCAATGTATTATGTAAATTTTACCATAGTCATGATACAATGGATATTGGAATATTATGAAAATTAATTAAATTGAATTAAGGGGGTAAATATTATGAACAAAAGGTTAAAAGCTACAGTATGTGCAGCAGTAGTAACATGTTCATTTTTGGCTGTGCAAGGTACCATAAATGTAAGTCCGGTTGGCGTGGATGTTGTTTCAGCAGCTACAAATGGAACTCCAACAGCTCCAACGCCAGCACCAGCCCCGCCAAAGAATACATCAACCGGTAGTAAAGCCAATTACGGATCAACAAATTCTTCAGTTTTACTTAGAATGGGTTCTTCAGGAAGTGCTGTTAAATCACTACAATCCAATCTTAATAATTATGGGTATAAGCTTAATGTTGATGGCTTTTTTGGACCATTAACCTTAAATGCAGTTAAGGACTTCCAGAAGCAGCATAGTCTTGCAGTGGATGGAATAGTTGGACCAAATACGTATGGAGAATTAAATCCAACTACACCAACAGCTGTACTTGGAAGAGGCAGCTCAGGAAGTGGTGTTAGATATCTTCAGGAGAACCTGAATAAGGCTGGATATAGCCTGAATGTTGACGGCATCTATGGATCATTAACATTAAATGCAGTTAAAAACTTTCAGAAATCAAATGGCCTTGCAGTTGATGGACTAGCTGGCCCGAAAACCTTTGCAGCATTAAATGCAAAGGTAACTGATGTTGTACCACCAGCACCAACAACTCCAACAACTCCGGAAAAGCCAGCACCACAGCCTCCAGTGGATGTGGTATCAGCTGCTTCTATAGTTGATAATGCAGATGCATTCCAAAAGGCCATAGCACCAAAGTCTAAGGGCGGCAAATGGATTATTTCTATAACAAAAAATGTGACGACAGATAAGGAACTGGTTCTTGATGGACAGTTTGTAAACACAAAAACTCCACCAGCTGTTCAGCGTAAAATAGCCCTTTATTCACAGGATGATAAACATGTTGTAACTGGCAGATTTACTTTAACAGCTCCAAAGTTAACTATTTTAAGTCCATATGCAAGTATTGAACATGGAAACTTCAAGGGTGACATTTATGTGTCAGCACCTTATTTCAAGTTAATTAATGCCAATATTGATGGTAATATCTACTTTACTAACAAGGCAGCTAAAGATACATTTAAAATAGATGATAAAGCTGGCGACGATAAAACAGCAATAACAGGAAAACAGGAATTAAAATTAAATTCGGATGTGGATGTTGCAACATCAGCTTCAATAGTAAATAGTAATGATGCTTTTGAAAAGGCAATAAGCAAAGATGGAAAGTGGATTATTGCAGTTCTTGACAATTTAACTTTTAATAAAGAAATTGTTTTAGACGGAACATTTAATAACACAAAAACTCCACCAGTTCAGCAAAGAAAAATAGCTCTTTATGCACACAATGATAATAAGGTTACTGATGGAAGATTTATGATAACAGCACCTAAACTAACAGTTAATAGTCCAAGCGCAAGTATTGAACATGGAGTTTTCAAAGGAGATATTTATGTTTCAGCACCAAACTTTAAGCTAGTTGATGCTATTGTTGATGGAAATATATATTTCAGTTCTTCTGAATATAAATCTACATTCAAAATGGATGCAGACAGCACCATAACAGGACAGCAATGGTTAACAACTAAATAAGAAGGCTAAAAAGAGGTTTTACCATAAAAACAATATGGCAAAACCTCTTTTATCAGTTAAAATATTTTTTAAATAATCTTGGCTTAGTTAGCAAATTTAAAGTCACTTCCCAAGTTTGAAATCTTATCCTTAAATCCTTTTGATGTATATATTTTATTGTCAGTTCCAGTAATTTCGCAGGATACACCTTCCAAATTATTCACAAACTGAATGCCTTTTTGCGGCCCCAGAACAAAGACTGTAGTAGTTAAAATATCAGCTATCATATTTTTATCTGGTACCTTGTTGTCTATTACTATTGTATCAGACATTACCCCGGTATCTGCGGGGTACCCGGTAGATGGATTAATTATATGGTGATATCTTTTGCCATCCTTTATGAAAAATCTTTCATAATCACCAGAGGTAGACAGTGCTTGATTTGAAATTCTTATAATTCCTAAATAAGTGCTGCTGTCATCATTTCTGGGATGTTTGATTCCAACTGACCAAGGCTTACCATCCTGATTTGTACCAACTGCATATATAGTACTTGAGCCTAAATTAATAAGACCTTTTTTAATTCCGTATTTGTCATATATTTTAAGCACTTCATCAGCAGCAAAGCCTTTAGCAAGGCCTCCCAAATCAATAGCCATTCCTGTATTCTTAAGCATAACACTATTATCTGATTTATTAATGCTGATATTATTATATCCTACTAGTGAAAGCTTTGCTTTTATTTCAGAGTCAGAAGGCAGTCTCTCTTTATCTGTTCCAATACCCCATAGATTTATTATTGGACCAGTAGTTATATCAAATGCACCATCGCTGAGTTTTGAGTACTTTATTGATGTTTCTATGATTTTAATGATCTCAGGGTGTACTTTTACATACTCTTTTCCCGCTTCAGCATTAATTTTATAAACATCGCTTGTACTTATGGTAGTGCTTGCAAGTTTGTCAATCTCATTCAGCCTTTTGAAACTTTCATCTACAGCAGTCTTTGAGTTGGCACCATATGCTTTTAGAGTTATAACAGTATCCATCATTGTATTTGTCTGCTCATAAGGATGATTATCTGGATGCTGAGAGGTTGTCCCACTTGATTTACTGCCTCTGCTGCAGGACACAAGAAACATTAGTGATAAAGCACAGATTAGTAATGTTTTGAATATCCTTTTCATATTTTTCCCCCGTTTTTTTATAGTATGTTTTTTGTAAAATTAATAACATAGAATTATTCTATGTTATTAACTTTTCTGATTTTATTTTATCACACTGCAGCCAGCCTTTATTGTTGATTTCCGTCTCACATAGAAATGATACCTGAAACCAGGTAACACCTGAAATTTCCGCACTATCATGAATATTAACCACAGTTTCAGCTTCCAAATCAGCTAATATAATAGAGTTCTCCATAGGGCATAAATATAATCTGCATTTCCTGCAGGTGGTACCAATTTCAAATGGCGGTTCCATATATTTAATTTTAATATTTTGCGAAGTATGATCACTTTTTATTATTTTGTTTTTTAATCTGTCATTTTGTGTTCGTAGTAATATTATCTGTTTATGCTGATTAGACATTTTATTTGCAAAATAGTAGGATATGCTTAATGCGGCACATAATAATATAATGAATAAGAACAACAGCATAAAGCGTCCTCCAAATAAATTATATATTATATTATATTCGTATAAGATAACATTATTACATCATTTCAAGAAGTTCATTATATTCAAAAATATAGCTGTCAGCTTTTTCTATAATGTCTTTCATTTGATTTTTAGAATAAAAATCATGGACACCGATAACTTTTGCACCTGAGGCTTTTGCTCCTATTATAGCAGGTAAAATATCCTCAAAGACAACACATTCATAAGGGGCAAGTCCTAATTTTTTAGCTGCTAATAAATATACATCAGGAAAATTTTTATTTCTTTTTACTTCATCTGTAGTAGTAATGGAATCGAAAAGATTATATACATCATTGCTTTTTAATGCAGCCTCAATTAGAGTTAAGCTATTACTTGACGCAACAGAAATTTTAATATTTTTTGCTTTTAATATATTTAAAAACTTCTTTACTCCTGGTTTAAGTTTTACATTTTTAGAGTATTCATCAAAGGCCATACGGTTCCATTCCTCCTGTATATTTTCTACAGAGTCAGAAATATTAAATCTATCTTTAAAATATTCAGCTGTTTCATTAAAACTTAAATGCCCTATATTATCATATAAATCTTCCGGTACCTCAGTTCCCCTCTTCTTTAAATAATCCCTATCAATTCTGCTCCATACCCACATAGAGTCAATTATAGTGCCATCCATATCAAAGATGGCACCTTTTATGTTGTTAAACATTAGCAAACATCTTCTTTCTATTTATATTAATAGAAAAATACAAACTGAGGTTACAGAACCTAAAATAGAACCTGCAAAAACATCTGTAGGGTAATGAACACCCAAATACATTCTGGATATTCCTACTGCAAATGCTATAACAATGAAAATAACCGAAGCAGCTGGAAAAAATAAAGAGCCCATTATACCAATAGAAAATGCCGCAGTTGTATGTCCCGATGGAAATGAATATTTATCAATGCCTATTTTTTTTATATTTAAATTTTCCATCTGTAAAAAAGGGCGTAATCTATTAACAGTGATTTTTATTATTTCAGATATTACGTAACTTATGCTTAATGATAAAGCACTGCCAATACCAAACCTGTGAACTGAAGTAGTTTTATTTAAAATTGCAGCAGCACAAAGCGGTATAGTTACGAAACCTGATCCCAGATAAGTTATAATTGGCATTAAAATATCTAAAACACTGCACTTCAATGAATTATTAATCAGCCTTAGTAAAACAGCATCTCTATGTTCAATGTGCTTAAGAAGACTCATAAATTACCTCCATCATATTTTAAAATATTATTTATATGATATTAAGTATATATAATAATTATTAAAGTTACATTAAGCTGGCGTTAAAAGTTTTTAATTTATAAAAAATAGATATCTATATATATCCATATAGAATTAGAATTCTCTTTCAAATATTTTTGTTTTATCTTCCTTTTTATAATCTTCCACAGTATTAATCTTAAGCTTGTGTAGAATTTCATTCATGCAGTTACTATCAACGGCTACAGTGATTTCAGAATTATTAGCAAATTCATTTACAAACTCAGTACCTTGTTCTTTTGGAATCAGTGCCTTGGGACCACCAACGCATCCACCGATACAGCCCATTCCTTCGATAAAATTAGCATCTACCTGACCATTTTGTGCTTTTGACAATATTTCTTTGCATTCTTTTACACCATTTGCCTGAATTGCTTTAAATAGTTTATATTTCTCGGGAAATAATCTTTCCACTGCATCTTTAACAGCAATGGAAACTCCACCGGTTCTTGCATATAATCTTCCACCCTTTGATGCATATTCAGATGATGTGTCAGGGCTAAGCTTACCTGGATCAACATCAAGGCTTTTGAAAATATCTTTAACCTCGGAAAATGTAAGAACAAAATCAATATCTCCAATTAAATCCTCATTCTTAGCTTCTGCTTTTTTAGCAATGCATGGACCTACAAACACTACTTTACAATCTGGATTTAAATACTTAAGCACTCTTCCAGCAGCAATCATTGGAGAAACTGACGGTGAAACGTACTTAACCATATCGTTGTAAACTCTTTTAAGCATGCCAACCCACATAGGGCAGCAGCATGAAGTAATCATTAAATCATCTTTGTCTTTTACATGATGGTCAAATTCTATTGCTTCTTTTAGTGTAAGCATATCGGCAAAGAATGCTACTTCAATCATATCTGTAAAGCCGATTTTTTTAAATGCAGATCTCATTTGATCAATGGAAACATCAGAACCAAACTGACCAACAATAGCAGGAGCCACTGCAGCAATTACAGGTGTGTTACCTTTTAATAAATTAATAAGAGGTATAAACTCAACTTTATCTAGTATACCTCCACTTGGACAAGCATCAACACAAAATCCACAATCAGCGCACTTATCATTATCTATTCTTGTAGTATGCTTTTCAGTATCAATAAAGATAGCATCGAAAGGACAAGCTTTTTGACATGAAGTCTTTCCATCAGAATCCACGCAATCCATTGAGCAGGATTTAACATGGTTTACAATCTTATGTTTAGCTTCATATGTATGTATTGCATTTATTAAAGAATCTATGTAATTATCACTATTAAAATCAACTTCAACACCGCAAAGTGATGCAATAACATTCTTAAGCTGCTGTTTTTCAATTTCAGATGATTCTAACAATTCATTTACTGCTTTTTCAAAGTCATCATTATAATATGCTTTTACAATGGTTTTAAATAACTCACTATAGTTCTCTTTCATAAAATCACTCCTTTTATAGAAATTATCTGGAAATATTAGAAACTTTACAGAAAATATACGAAATGATGGTCGGGGTGACAAGGCTCGAACTTGCGACCTTATGCTCCCGAAGCATACGCGCTCCCATCTGCGCTACACCCCGATAGACTTATTATATTAAATAAAATAACATAATTCAATAATATTATGATTATAAAAGAATAAATATTGGAATTTTAATATGATTTTTTAAATTTAAAGAGAGTTGCAAAAACAACTCTCTTGGTCGGGGTGACAGGGATTGAACCTGCGACCTCATGGTCCCAAACCACGCGCGCTCCCATCTGCGCTACACCCCGGCAACAGTTTTTATTATAACTGCTGCACATAAAAAAATCAATGATAATTTATGTATATACTTTGCAAAAAACATACTGCATAGATTTCAAAGTATATATTACTGTCTGCTTTTTTCATCCCCTGCACCACGTGTTGGCACTGTTGACATTAAAAATCCAACTAAAATGGATAAAACACCCGGTGATATTATATTTATATATGAAATATATCTGGTTTTATAAAGTATTAATGCAATAATACCAGTAACAGAAATTGATACTATAAATAAAACTATAATAAACCTTGACATGGAGCTAAAAAACTTTTCATATAATCTATGTCGTGTTGGACCGCTGATTACACTTCTAAAAATGAAGTAGGCTGCTAAAATTAATATCAGGTCCGCAAATGCAGATATAATGAAATTTTTCATATAAAAAAACCTCCTCATTTGGTTTGTATCATTATTATCCCCATTTTGAGAAGGTTTTACACTATTATTTATTTAAAAACATTTCTCCAACTTTGTAGATATCTCCTGCTCCTATAGTAAGTATAATATCACCAGAAGCTGCTTCCTTATTAAGATATTCAACTATGCTGTTAAAATCATTAAAGTTTATACATTTAACTCCAAGCTCTCTGATTTTGTCTCCAAGGATTTTTGAGCTTATAATGCCTGTATCCTTCTCACGGGCAGCATAGATATCTGCCAACAGCAAGGTGTCAGTATTAAAAAATGATTTAGAAAAATCATCTAATAAAGCAAGAGTTCTTGAATAGGTATGAGGCTGGAAAACACTAAATATTTTATTATGAGGAAAATTTAAAGCTGCAGTCAGTGTTGCTTTTATTTCAGTAGGATGATGAGCATAGTCATCAATAACTGTAATACCATTTTTAACACCTTTGATTTCAAATCTTCTATGTGTGCCGCCGAAGGTTTCCAATCCCTTTATAGCTGAATCCATAGGGATTTTTAATACATATGCGCAGCTAAGACTTGCCAGAGCATTTAAAATGTTATGTTTTCCCGGTACATTTAAATGAACTTTACCTATAACATTATTGTTATGAACCACATCAAAAGCTGCATTTCCTAATGAATCAAATACTATATTTGCTGCAGTGAAATCACCTGAGGTTAAACCAAAGGTTATTGTGCTGCAATTTACTTTTTTAATGATATTTTGAATTCTTTCATCTTCGTTGTTTGCAATTAAATATCCCTCATCAGGAATAAGCTTTGCAAAATTATAAAAGGCATCTTCAATATCATCTAAATCCTTGTAAAAATCCAAGTGATCTGCATCTATATTTAATATAATGCCAATATAAGGGAAAAAGCTTAAAAAAGATTTTTTATATTCACAGGCTTCAGTTATAAAATATTCACTGCTGCCTGTTCTTATATTTCCATTTATCAGGTCTAACTCTCCACCAACCAGTATTGTAGGATCTAAATCAGCATGAACAGTTATGTGAGATAACATGGATGTTGTAGTAGTTTTACCATGAGTACCAGAAACAGCTACGTTATACTTATGGCCATTCATAATTTTACCTAAAAATTCAGCTCTGGTAAGCAATGGTATATTTAATTTCCTGGCATTTAAAAGTTCTTCATTATCCTGTGCTATAGCAGCTGTATATACCACTAAATTTGAATTAACAACATTTTCGGCTTTATGACCTATATAAATCTCAGCTCCCATGGACTGCAGTTTTAAAGTTGTCTCAGAAACTTTCATGTCTGATCCGGAAACTTTATAACCTTTCTGAAGAAGTATTTCAGCAAGTCCGCTCATACTTATTCCACCAATACCTATAAAATGAACTTTAGTTTCTTTGCTTGGAAGAAAATCTAATGACAAAATAACCAACTCCTCAATATTAATACCAAAACAATATAATTATTCTACTATATGATTTAAAGTAATGTATTATTTTAAAAATTATACATCTTTAATTATAATCAAATTTTAATAAAAAAAAACACAATAAAAAAACTTTTATTGATATACATGTGAAAAGTTAATGTTTAATTTTAACATCAATAAATAAGTATTGATAATAGCAGGGTTTTGTCATAAAATATGAATAATGAATTAAATAATATAAAAATTATTCGTAAAATCTAAAATGATGGGTGATAAAATGGAGAAATACACTAGGAACCAAAGGGTGGCAATAATAACTAAGGTTTTATTGGAGAATTCAAACACTATAATAAACCTAAATACTTTCACAGAAATGTTCAATGCTGCAAAATCTACAATAAGTGAGGACTTATATGTAATAAAAGATGTACTAAACAAGCTTAATATGGGAAGGGTAGAGACTATTGCAGGAGCTGCAGGGGGAGTTAAATATGTATGTGGAATGTCATCTGAGGAAATAAGGATCTTTTGTGAAAAGCTATGTATAGTTTTACAAAATAAGGATAGAATAGTACCGGGAAACTTTCTTTATGTAAGCGATGTAATGTGCGATCCTGAGATAATAGCCAAGGCAGGTATTATTTTGTCTTCAAAATTTGATGATAAAAATGCCGATTATGTGGTGACTGTTGAAACAAAAGGGATTCCACTGGCTTATGAAGTTGCTAAAGACCTGGGAGTACAATTAGTGGTGGTCAGGCGGGATTCAAAAGTTACAGAAGGGTCTACAGTTAATATTAATTATGTTTCTGGATCAAGCGGAAGAATTCAAAATATGACTTTATCAAAAAAAGCTATAAAAAAGGGAAGTAAATGTGTTTTTATAGATGATTTCATGAAGGCGGGAGGCACAACTATCGGCATAATAGATTTAATGAAGGAATTTGAAAGTGAAATTGTTGGTATAGGTATGCTTATAGATAACACCGACACAGAGAAGAAACTTATTAATGAATATGTATCATTAGTAGACTTTAATGGTATAAATGAAAATGGTGAACCTGAAATTATACCATCTAAATTTTTTAAATAACCAAATTTTCAAAAAAATTAATAATTTTTTAAAAAATAAGAAGGAAAAAACTAAAACGTAGAGAATAATATATATATTGAAGCATCTTGGAGGTGGATTTTAATGGTAATTACAGACGTAAGAGTTAGAAAGATTGCTGCAGAAGGTAAAATGAAGGCAATTGTTTCCGTAACCTTTGATAACGAGTTTGTTGTTCATGATATCAAAGTTATAGAAGGGCAAAACGGACTTTTCATTGCTATGCCAAGCAGAAAAACTCCTGATGGAGAGTTCAAGGACATAGCACATCCAATAAATACTCAAACCAGAGAAAAAATTCAAAAAGCTATTTTGGATGAGTATGAAAAGGTTAAGAATGAGGAAACAACTGAAGGAAAAGTTGAAGAGTAATAAAGGGGAGTAGAAATACTCCTTTTTATTATGGAGAAAATTATCTTTTATAGTTGAAAATAATCTATATATAAAATATAATATTATAGGGTGTTTACGAACATTAAGTACAAGTTATTTAAAATAATTAGCCTAATGAGGTGATAAAATGTATAAGTGTGCTATTATATTAGCAGCTGGTGAAGGAAAAAGAATGAAATCTAGTATGCCTAAAGTTCTGCACAAGGTGTGCGGGAAAGAAATGGTTAATCACGTAATAGATACATTAAAGGGAAGTCAGATAAATGATATAGATGTTATTGTAGGCAGAGGAGCAGATAAGGTAAAAGAAGCTACAAAATGCAGAAATGTTAACTACTCTTTTCAGGAAAAACAATTAGGTACAGGGCATGCAGTTATGTGCGCTGAGGATTTCCTTAATGGAAAGAAAGGAACTGTAGCTGTTTTTACAGGTGACGCTCCTTTAATTAAATCAGAAACTGTCATGAAACTTATGAACTACCATAAAGAAGGGGAATATAAAGCTGTAATATTAACTTCATTAGTTGATGATTCAACTGGATATGGCAGAATAATAAGAAAACAGAACGGCCAGGTTGACAGTATAGTTGAGCATAAAGACTGCAGCGCCGAAGAATTAAAAGTAAATGAAATTAATGCAGGAATGTACTGCTTTGATATAGAATGCCTTTTAAATGCATTAAAAAAGCTTAATAATAATAATGCTCAGGGAGAGTATTATCTCACTGATATTATTGGAATATTAAAAAATGAAGGATTAAAGGTAGGAGCCCTTCCTATCCCATTTGAAGAAACAATGGGTGTAAATTCAAGAGTTCAGCTGTCAGATGTGGATAAGATAATGAGACTTAGAATTAATAAAAAACATATGGAAAATGGTGTAACAATAATTGATCCTGAAAACACATACATAAGTTCAGAGGCTGAAATACATAATGATACAATTATTTATCCAGGGAATTTTATAGAAGGAAATACGGTTATAAATAGTAACTGCATTTTATATCCTAATTCAAGAATAGTTAACAGCGTCATAGATCAGGGCGTATCAATTCAGTGCTCTGTTATAATTGAAAGCCATGTTGGTGAAAATACAACAGTAGGTCCTTATGCATATTTAAGACCAGAAACTGTCATAGGAAAATCAGCAAGAATAGGAGATTTTGTTGAAATTAAGAAATCTACTATTGGAGATGGAACCAAAGTATCTCATTTGACATATATAGGAGATGCTGAAGTTGGCAGTGGCTGTAACTTTGGATGCGGAACAGTAGTAGTTAATTATGACGGAAAAGTTAAGAATAAGACAATTATAGGTAATAATGTATTTATAGGTTGTAACACTAATTTAGTATCACCTGTTAAAGTAAATGATAATGCTTATACAGCCGCTGGATCTACAATAACAGAGGAAGTGCCTGATGGTGCTTTATCAATTGCAAGATCTAGGCAGACTAATATAGAGGGCTGGGTAGAAAAAAAAGGTTTGAAAAAATAATTAATTAACCTAAGGAGGACTAACAATGATAACTCATGGTAAAAACATTAAGATTTTTGCTGGAAATTCTCATCCTAAGTTAGCAAAGGAAATTGCTGACATTCTGGGTGTAAGTGTTGGAAACTCAAAAGTTTCCAGATTTAGTGATGGAGAAATATCAGTAGATATCAACGAAACCGTTAGAGGTACAGACGTTTTCGTAGTACAATCCACTAACTCACCTGTAAATGATAATTTAATGGAGCTGCTTATCATGATTGATGCTTTTAAGAGAGCATCTGCAGGAAGAATTACCGCAGTTATTCCATACTATGGATATGCAAGGCAGGATAGAAAGGCAAAGGCAAGAGATCCAATTACAGCTAAATTAGTTGCAGATTTAATTACGGCAGCAGGAGCAGACAGAGTACTTACAATTGACCTGCATGCAGCACAGATTTCTGGTTATTTTAATATACCAGTAGATCACTTATTAGGTTCTCCAATACTTGCAAAATATTTTATAAAAAAGGGTTTTGCCGATAGAGAAGATGTTGTTGTGGTGTCTCCAGACCTTGGAAGTGTTACCAGAGCAAGAAAGTTTGCAGATAAGCTGCATGCACCAATAGCAATTATTGACAAGAGAAGACCAAAGGCAAATGTTTCTGAGATAATGAATATCATTGGAGATATTCAGGATAAAACAGTTATCCTTGTTGATGATATGATAGATACAGCAGGTACTATAACAAACGGAGCAAATGCACTAGTGCAAATGGGAGCAAGAGAAGTTTATGCCTGCTGTACACATGCTGTTTTATCTGGCCCTGCTATTGAAAGAATAAAGAATTCGGCAATAAAAGAATTAGTAATGTTAAATAGTATATGCTTACCGGAAGAAAAGATGCTTGATAAATTTACTATTTTATCTGTGGCACCATTGTTTGCAGAAGCTATTAAAAGAATATATGGAGATGAATCCGTAAGTAAATTATTCGAAGAATAATATAAATACTTCATATTAGCATTAGGGCATACTGTATAATTCAGTATGTCCTTTTAATCTTATTATATATTAAGTAAATAATTTGTAACTTTTATAAAATGGAACACATTGCGTACAGATTATATGGTAAATTAAATATATATGACTATTTAGGAGGAAAATTAAATGGATGGTAAAATCGGTAAAATTCTAATTGTTGATGATGACGAAAATATATGTGAAGTTATAAAAATGTATGTTGAAAGTGCCGGATATTCAACAAGGGTTTGCCATGATGGAAAAATAGCAGAAGAAATGTTTTTAGAATATAAGCCTGATTTAGTTTTACTTGACATAATGCTGCCTCATATAGATGGTATTGATGTTTTAAAGTGGATAAGAAAGGATTATTCTACATCTGTAATAATGCTTACTGCTAAAGGAGAAACTTTTGATAAGGTACTTGGATTGGAGCTGGGTGCAGATGATTATATAGTTAAGCCATTTGAACCAAAAGAGCTGCTGGCCAGAGTCAAGGCAGTATTAAGAAGATATAATACGGATAATGATAATAAGGAGATAATTAAATTTCAGGATTTAACTATAGACATTAATTCATATTCAGTAGTTTATAATGGTAAAGAAATTAAAATGCCTCCAAAGGAATTCGAATTATTGTATTACCTTGCAAGCAATAAGAACAGGGTATTTACTAGGGAACAGCTGCTTTGTGAAGTATGGGGATATGATTATCCTGGAGATTCCAGAACAGTAGATGTTCATGTAAAAAGATTAAGAGAAAAATTAGAAAAGGGAGAAAACTGGCAGATAGAAACAGTATGGGGTGTTGGGTATAAGTTTGAGGTGAAATAGCAATGAAAAAAACCGTGTTTTCCAAAATGGTTATAACATTCACCGCAATAATTGCTGTTAGTTTTATTACTACTGCTGCTGTTCTGTCAATATGGTTTGACAGCTATTATTATAATCAGAGAAAATCTCAGCTTCTGGCTGAATCTAAATTAATAGGAAATGCAGCAGAACAGTACATAGATCATGATATGTCTGCAGAAAAAATAAATGATATATTATCCTATATAGGCAATTATTTATCCACTAATATCTGGCTTGCAGATAATTATGGCTATGTTTATGCTGTTTCAAACAGCAGTCAAAATAAAATCTCTGTTAATCAGATACTTACAAGTGATTTAGAAGAACTTAGGTTAAATCATATTGTTGAAAAAAGAGGATTATACGGTGGTGCTTTTAAAACTCCTGTACACTCTTTGGAAATACCAATATTTTCTGATACGGGAACCTTCAAGGGTGCCATTATTATGCATACATCAATTGATGAGATTAAAGGACCTTTGAAAAGAGTGTACCTGATTATATGGATATCAGCTGTTCTGGCTATTGTAGCTTCTAATTTCGTTATTTATTTCTTCTCCCAGAAAATAATAATAAAACCATTAGCAAAGATTAATTATGCGGCTGACAAAATCTCAAAGGGAGAGGTTAATAAGAGAGTGGATATTAAGTCCAATGACGAAATAGGAGAACTTGCTGAGTCTTTTAACTCTATGGCTGATTCATTAGAGAAAGTTGAAAAAAACAGGAGGGATTTTATTTCCAATGTGTCACATGAGATAAGATCGCCTATAACATCTATTAAAGGTTTTATCAGCGGTATAATAGATGGAGTAATACCTAAAGATAAAGAAGTGTATTATTTAAAAATAGCTTATGAAGAGACTCAGAGACTTACCAGATTGGTAAATGAGCTATTAGATCTTTCCTCAATTGATGCTGGTCAGTTTAAATTAAAAATTGAGGAAATAGATATTAATGAAATAATAAGGTTAAGTGTTATAAAATTTGAAACGAAAATTAAAGATAAAAAATTAATTGTTGATGTGTGTTTTCAAAATGATAACTTGTATGTTTATGGTGATAAGGATAGAATAACACAAGTTGTTACCAACCTTTTGGATAATGCAATTAAATATGTTAAAGATGGCGGTACTGTTAATATAACTACCAAAACAAAGGGCAATAAGGCTCAGATTTCCATCTACAATAACGGGAACAATATTCCTGAAGAAGATATAAAGCATGTTTGGGATAGATTTTATAAAGGAGATAAATCCAGATCAAATAAAGTTAGTACAGGACTGGGGTTACCAATAGTAAGAAGCATACTGACTCAGCATGGTGAAGACATTTGGGTTGAAAACAAAATGCCTGAGGGAGTAGAATTTACTTTTACTTTAAAAACTGTGTCCATATAATATTTGATTATATTGAAAAGCTGGGAGGTGTATTATGTTTGGAGATAGTGACTTAAATAAAGTTAAGGATGTTCAATGGGAAAGTGTATTAAATGAAGAAGGCAAAATCAAATTTCGAAATAATAACAGACATGGAAGAATTAAAGGATTTTTTAAATTAGTATGTATAATTATTGCATCAGCAGCCATAGGTGGAGCAGTAGGCGCATATATTGTTGATAAGAAGTACTCAGCAAGGGTGTTAACTCCTAACAATCAATCTATGTTTCAACAAGGAGATACTAAAACCGCAGATATACCTAAAAATGCAATCAATAAGGTAGCGGAAGCTGTAGGGCCTGCTGTAGTAGGCATAAGCAATAAGGTTGATGGTTTTTTTGGACCACAGGATGAAAGCAGCGGTTCTGGTATTATTTTTGATCCAAATGGGTATATTGTTACAAATAACCATGTAATTGCAGGATCTGAAAAAATAGTTGTAAGACTATCCAGCGGGAAAACTTTAGATGCAAAATTAGTAGGAGCTGATGCAAGGTCAGATTTAGCTGTTATTAAAGTAGAAGCTCAAAACCTTCCAGTAGCCAAATTTGGAGATTCATCTAAGGTAAAAGTCGGTGATTTAGCAATAGCAATAGGTAATCCTTTAGGTGAGGAATTTGCCGGAAGCGTAACTGCTGGAATTGTTAGTGCTCTAAATAGAAAAATTAGTTATCAGGGAGCAATTTATAAAGTTCTTCAAACTGATGCAGCTATTAATCCCGGCAATAGCGGCGGGGCATTGTGTAATGAGGCTGGAGAGGTTATAGGAATTAACAGCCTTAAATTGGGAACAGAGCAAGGCGCAGAGGGAATGGGATTTGCAATTTCTATAAATGAAACAAAAGATATTGTGAAATCATTAATGAACTATGGTAAAGTTGTAAGCAGACCATTTATAGGGATTTACGGGCAAAGTATCATTTCTGATGCAAACAAAGTTCAAGGAGTATATGTTAAAGAGGTAGTTAAAGACAGCGGAGCTTATAAAGCTGGTATAAAGCCAACAGATATAATAGTAGAATTAGATGGAAAGAAAGTAACAAAGTTTGAAGATCTAGCGGATATAATTGATTCTCATAAAATTGGTGATACTGTATCATGCAAAGTATGGAGAAATGGCAAGATAGTTCAGTACAATATAGTTTTATCAGAAATGAAGGACACTAATAAATAGGAGACCATATAAGGTCTCTTATTTATTTAGATTTTTAAAAGTATATATTATATAAAAAAAAGTGTATAATCAAAAAGTGGAATTTATTGTTTAGGAGTTGAAAGAGATGTATCTAATAGTTGGATTAGGCAATATAGGACGAGAATATGAAAAAACAAGGCATAACGTTGGATTTGATACAATTGATTTATTAAGCAGAAAGTATAATATTGAATTAAATAGGGTAAAATTTAAAGGAATATATGGAGAGGGATATATAGGCAGAGAAAAGGTTCTATTGTTGAAACCATCAACATATATGAATTTAAGTGGTGAAAGTGTCAGGGAGGCAGTAAATTTTTATAAAATTGATTTAGATAAAGTAGTAATAATATATGATGACATAAGCATTCCTGTAGGAAGGCTTAGAATAAGAGGCAAAGGTAGTGCAGGCGGTCATAATGGAATAAAAAATATAATATTAAACCTTGGTACAGATTCATTTCCAAGAATAAAAATTGGAGTTGGACAGCCAAAGGAAAATCTAGTTTCATATGTACTTGGAAGGTTTTCTGAAGAAGAAAGAAAGGTTTTAGATGAGACCTTAGAAACAGCATTATTGGCTGTAAAGGAAATAATGGAGACGAGTTTAGAAGAAGCAATGAATAAATATAATGGATATAAAGCGGAGTAGGTTAGGGGGCGGAATTTAATGAGATTGGTTGGAATTACACAACCTCTTAAGGAAAGTAATGAATTTAAATCAGCATTAACGAATATTAAGAAGAATAAGTTTCCTCTGAGTATTTTTGGGGTTTCAGATTCGGCCAGGAGTTATTTAATAAATGGCTTGTATGAAGAAATAGACAAGCCATTCCTAGTTTTAACACATAGTGACATGGAGGCAAAAAATTTATATGAGGACTTATCCTTATACATACCAGAATGCTTTTATTTTCCCACTAAAGAGATAGTGTTTTATAATATTGATGCTATATCCAGTGACTTAAGATGGGAAAGATTAAAAGTATTAAAAGAGATTTTAAAGCCTGGAAAGAAAATCATTGTTTCCTCAATTGAATGCCTGGCGCCGCAATATATCCCAAGTGAGTATTATAATAACTATTCCTTTGAATTTAGGGTAGGGGATATAATCAATTTATATGATTTCAGCAGCAAGTTAATCCAATGTGGATATGAGAAGGTTGAATTGGTTGAAGCTAAGGGCCAATTTTCATTAAGGGGGGGTATAATAGATATTTACCCTCCTACTTCCATGGAACCATTTAGAATAGAACTGTTTGATGATGAAGTTGATTCCATTAGGAGTTTTAATACAGAGTCTCAAAGAAGCATTGAAAAGGTTGACCATGTGGAAATATTTCCGGCAAAAGAAATTATACTAACGCAGGATGATTTAAAGTATGGCTATGACTGTATAAAAAAAGATTTCAATGAAATGGAGCAGGTTTTTAAAAAGAAGAAGGAAAAAGAGGCTGTAAAAAAGCTAAATGAAATAGTAAATAAAAATTTAGAAGCACTTTTAGAAACGGGTACATTTGAAAATATTGACAGCTATCTGCCATATTTTTATAAAAAGAGATGCACCTTTTTTGACTATGTGAAAAACAGCATGATTGTTGTAGATGATATACAAAGATGTAAGGGTAAACTTGATAGTATATATTATGAATTTGAAGAAAACTACAAAAGCTTTTTACAGAGAGGAGATATATTATCATCACAGAGCAATCTTTTAATTAATAAACAGTCTATTATTGAAAAAATTGAAAGCAGCAATATTATTACCACAGATTTTATTTCTAAAGCTGCCAGCATTTTAGAACCAAGATCTATTGTAAGCTTTTCTCAAATAACATTACATAATTATCATGGTCAGCTGGATCTGTTAATAGAGGATATTAAGGATAGAAAAAGCAAAGGGTATAAAACTTTAATACTCTCTGGTACAAGACCTAGGGGAGAGAGACTTGTAAATACTTTGAGAGACAGGGATATTGAAAGTTCTTACAAAGATGTGGTAAGGAAAATAGAGCCTGGAGAAGTGATAATAACATTTGGGAGCCTTTTAAGCGGTTTTGAGTTCCCTGTTTATAAAGTATGCGTTATTTCAGATAAAGAAGTTTTTGGCGAGGCTAAAAGGAAAACTTCCTCCAGGATAAATAAAAAAGGAATAAGCAAAATTAAAAGCTTTACTGAGCTTAAACCTGGGGACTACGTAGTACATGTTAATCACGGGATTGGAGTTTATAAGGGCATAAAGCAGTTAGAGGTAGAAGGTATAAAAAAAGACTATCTGGAATTAAGCTATGATAATGAAGATAAGCTCTATGTACCAGTAGAACAGCTGGACTTAGTACAGAAGTACATAGGAAGTGAGGGAAAAAATCCAAAAATAAATAAACTGGGAGGATCTGAATGGGCTAAAGCAAAAAGAAAAGTGAAAAGGTCCATAGAAGAAATTGCAGAAGATTTAGTAAAATTATATGCTATACGTTCCACTTTAAAAGGGTTTAAATACTCAAAGGACACAGTATGGCAGAAACAATTTGAAGAGGAATTCCCTTATGAGGAAACTCCAGATCAGTTAACATCAATCAGTGAAATAAAAAAAGATATGGAATCAGAAAAATCAATGGATAGACTTTTATGCGGAGATGTAGGCTATGGAAAGACAGAGGTGGCTGTTAGGGCGGCTTTTAAGGCTGTTATGGATGGAAAACAAGTTGCTTTCCTTGTTCCTACCACAATACTTGCACAGCAGCATTATAACAATTTTATACAGAGATTTTCCGATTTCCCAGTTAAAATTGAAATGATAAGCAGATTTAGAACTCCAGCACAGCAGAAAGCCACATTGAAGGCTGTTAAAGAAGGAAATGTGGATATTTTAATAGGTACCCATAGGATTATTCAAAAAGATGTTAAATTTAAAGATTTAGGGCTTTTAATAATAGATGAAGAGCAAAGATTTGGCGTTGCCCATAAAGAAAAAATCAAAAGCTTCAAGAAAAACGTAGACGTTTTAACTTTGAGCGCTACACCTATTCCAAGAACACTGCATATGTCCTTAGTTGGAGTTAGAGATATCAGTGTTATTGAAACTCCTCCTGAAGAAAGATATCCTGTACAGACTTATGTGGTGGAATATAATGACCAGCTGATCAGAGATGCCATTTTAAGGGAACTAAGCCGTGGAGGTCAGGTGTACTTTGTATATAACAGGGTGGAGACTATTCAGGAGATTTCAGCATACATTTCAAAACTTGTACCAGAGGCTAGAGTAGCAGTGGCACACGGGCAAATGGGTGAGAGAGAACTTGAAAATGTGATTGTAGATTTTATGAGAAATGAGTATGATATCTTAGTATCAACTACAATCATTGAAACTGGCATGGATATTCAAAATGTTAATACTATGATTATATTCGATTCTGATAAAATGGGCTTGTCACAGCTGTATCAGCTTAGGGGGCGTGTTGGAAGGACGAACAGGATTGCATATTGTTATTTAACTTACAGAAAGGATAAGGTATTAACGGAAGTAGCTGAAAAGAGATTAAAAGCAATAAAGGACTTCACTGAACTAGGATCTGGATTTAAAATAGCTTTAAAAGACTTAGAAATAAGAGGAGCAGGAAATATGATGGGGTCTGCACAGCATGGACATATGGCTGCTATTGGATATGATTTATACTGCAGAATGCTGGATGATACCATAAAATTAGTAAAGGGAGAAATAAGTAAAGAGCCAGTTGAAACTACTGTAGAATTAAAGGTGGATGCATATATTCCTAGTGAATATATTAATGATGAGGTTCAAAAGATAGAGATATACAAGAAAATAGCAGCAATAGAATCCTATGATGATATGATGGATATTCAGGATGAACTTGTGGATAGGTTTTCTGACATTCCTCAGTCTGTGCAAAATCTTATGGACATCTCATATATAAGAAGCATAGGAAAAAAATTAGGGATTTTAGAAATAAAGGAAAGAAAAGAAGAAGTGATTATTATTTTTGATGGAAAGGACAGACTAAATCAAAATTTATCAAGTGCTCTTATTAAAAATTATTCAAAAAGAATAGTATTTAAGCTTGGCGAACAGCCTTCCTTTGGATATACAATGAAAGACATTAAGAAAGAGGAAAAACTAAAAGATTTAAAAGAATTATTTGAGTTTATGAATAAAATATCAAATTTTAGTTAAACTTTAAAGTAATCTTTGAAGTAATACTATATTTGTGCTAGAATGTTTTTATGTCAAATAATATTTATCACATTTAGAACGGGGGAAAATAGAGTGAAAAGTACAAAAAGACTCATCAGTGCTGCTCTTGTTGTAGTATTTTCATTATCACTATCTGCATGTAACATGGTAGCTAAAACACCAGAAGCTATTGCAAAAAGTACAGTTGCTAAGGTTAATGGAGAGAAAATAACAAGGGGAGAACTGGACGGAGACCCACAGTTAGCTCAGGTGACTGCACAGCTGAAATCCCAATATGGAGATAACTATGCAAGCAATTCAGATGCTCAGGCTACTTTAAAGGATCAGAAGGGTCAGTTATTAGATCAATTGATAACTGAAAAGCTTCTATTACAAAAGGCAAAAGAATTAAAATTAGTTCCTGATGATGCAACACTTACTAAAGAAACAAATAGTAAGTATGATGAAATAAAAAAGGCATATGGCAATGATACAACAGCATTTACAAATTCTTTAAAATCAGCTGGATTTACAGAGGCCTCATTAAAAGCATATCTTAAGAATCAAATTATAATAAGTAAAGTTGCTGATAATGTAACAAAGAATGTAAAGGTGGACGATGCCAAGATAAAGGAATATTATAATGGTCATCAGACAGAATTTACTGAACAGCCGGATACAATGGATATAGCTCATATATTAGTAAAAACTGAAGATGAAGCTAAGAAGGTAAAGGCAAGATTAGATAAAGGTGAGAAATTCGCTGATGTAGCAAAGGAAGTATCTATTGATACAGGTTCAAAGGCTAGTGGCGGAGACCTTGGTACAGTGAATTACGTAAATTCAGGATTAGATCCGCAATTTATGGCTGCTGCAATGGCATTGAAAGCAGGCCAAATATCGGGCCCTGTGCAGACACAATTTGGATACCATATAATTTGGGTAAAAACAAAAAATGAATACCCTGTTAAACCTTTTGATTCAGTAAAAGAAACTATAAAAGGTAATTTGCTTAACAATGCAAAACAAAGTGCATTTTCAGCAAAGATAGATGAGTGGAAGAAAGCAGCTAAGATAACTAAATATGATAAGAACTTAATTTAATGGTAAACTTAATTAATAAAATTATACAAAAAAGCAGTATTTAAATTTTAAATTTAAATACTGCTTTTTTAATAACAATTGTGTATAAAATTTCAAGTTAAGAAAGATAATATTAATACAAGTTATATTTTATATAATTAGTTTAAGGAGGTAAAATTAATGAAAGCAACAGGTATTGTTAGACGAATAGACGATTTAGGAAGAGTAGTAATTCCAAAGGAAATAAGAAGGACTTTAAGAATCAGAGAGGGAGATCCATTAGAAATATTTACTGATAGAGAGGGTGGAGTAATTCTTAAAAAATATTCACCTATAGGTGAACTAAGTGAATTTTCAAAAGGCTATGCAGAATCATTACAGCAGACTATTGGGAATATTGTAATCATATGTGATAAGGATTCTATAGTATCTATTAGTGGAATAACAAAAAAAGAATATATGGATAAAAAAATAAGCAATGACCTTGAAAAAGTAATTGATGAAAGAAAAACAGTATCATATGAAGGAGGTAAAGGCATTACTCCTATATATGAAGATGAGGACATTAATGAGAAGTATAGTTCAATGGTAATTTCACCAATTATTACAGAAGGAGATGCAATTGGAGCTGTTATTATAGTATCTAAGGAGCAGGGAATTAAATTTGGTGAAATAGAAATGAAGTTAGCTGAAACTGCATCATCCTTCTTGGGAAAGCAAATGGAACAATAAATAATTAATCTATTTATATCTTAAAATGGCAGCAAGGCTGCCATTTGTTATTTTTGCCTTCATGAAAAATTATTAACATATTGAAAAAATATATTCAATTAATGTAATAATGCCATAAGAAAATAAATAATATATATAATGCAAAGGTTCTAATATATATAAAATAAACTGTAAAGTTATTTTCGGGGGTATTATTACATGAAAAAACAATCCTTATTGAAAGGTACTCTTATATTAGGTTCAGCAGGTATGATTGCTAAGTTTTTAGGGCTTTTCTTTAGATGGCCTATTCAAATGATAATTGGAGATGAGGGCTTTGGGTATTATCAAATGTCCTATCCATTATATATGTTTTTTATAGCAGTAGCATCAGGAATACCAGTAGCTGTATCTAAAATGGTATCTGAAAATAATGCTGTAAATAACCACGAAGGAATGATTCAGGTTCTTAGAAAGGCTATGCTTTTAATGGTAATAATGGGTGTAGGCTTTACTGGCATATTATTGAGCTTTTCAAAATATATAATCAAATATTTAAGATGGGATATAAAATCATACTACGCTTTAATTGGAATAGCCACGGCACCTGTTTTTATTGCCATAATGAGTGCACTAAGGGGATTTTTCCAGGGCATGCAGAATATGAGCCCAACAGCAGTATCTCAAATATTAGAACAATGCGGAAGAGTAATAGTTGGTGTTGGACTAGCCTATATACTGCTCCCAAAAGGCATAGAGTACTCAGCAGGAGGCGCAGCTTTAGGAGCTACAGCAGGAGGAATATTGGGTGGAATTTACCTATTGTTTAAATATATAAAGGTTAAAAAAGAACTCAATGTAAAAAAGGTAAAAGACGATCCTCAGATATTAACTGCACTTTTAAAAATAGCAATACCAATTTCATTAGGAGCAGCTGTAGGAACTATAATGAGTTTAATAGACTCCATATTGGTTCCTCAAAAGCTTTTGGAAGCAGGCTACACTTATAAGGAGGCAACAATACTTTATGGGCAGCTGTCAGGGAAGGCATTTACTTTGATAAATGTACCACTGACTTTGTCCATGGCCTTATGTGCATCTATAGTTCCTATAATTGCTGAGGAATATTTTCTGCACAGGATGACAGAAGTAATTAATAAGGTGGATCTATCACTTAAGATATCAATGGTTATTGGATTACCATCGGCTGCAGGACTATTCATGTTAGCTTATCCTATTTTAAATCTGATTTTTCCTGGACAGGCGGATGGATATTTAATTCTTAAATACCTGTCAATTTGCATACCATTCATTATAATAGCACAAACTACCACATCCATATTACAAAGTATAGGAAAGTTCTTCACACCAGTAATTAATCTGGCAGCAGGATGTGTAATTAAGATATTAATAACCTATTTTCTTGTAACAATTCCTTCTATGAATATATATGGCGCAGTGCTGGGAACTATAGCTGGATATGTTACAGCAGCTTTGCTAAATATAGTGAAACTTAAGAAAGCTCTGCACTATAATATAAACTATTATGAAATGTTAATTAAACCTTTGTTTGCTGCCATGGCTATGTTGATTTCTGTTGTATTTATTTATATAAGTGTCTATAATTATACAGGAAGCAGCAGAATAGGATGTTTAATAGCAATACTTTGCGGCATTCTGATATATGGTATTTTGATTTTTATCTTAGGAATATTTAAATATAGTTATGTTAAAAAAAGATTACTAAGGAGATAAGGGAGATAAATATATGATTAAAATAATAGGGTTAGGACCTGGAGATAAGGATGCATTAACTATTGGAGCAATTGAAGTTTTAAAAAACAGCAGCAATATTTTTCTTAGGACAGAAAGACATCCTACAGTACAATACTTAAAGGAGCTTGGCATAAAATATAAAACCTATGATGAAAAATATGAAAAGTCAAAAGATTTTGATGAAGTATATAATTCTATTGCTGAAGATATTATAAAAAAACAAGGACAGCTTCAGGATGTAGTTTATGCTGTACCAGGTCATCCATTAGTTGCTGAGAAGTCAGTTGAAAATATTCTGAAGTTATGTAAAGAAAAAAATATAGCTGTAGATATATATCCTGCAGTGAGCTTTATTGATTCATTAATGGACAGTTTAAGAATTGACCCAATAGAAGGAATAAAAATAATAGATGCTTTCGATATAAAAAATCAGTTATTAGATAAGAGAACAGGAATTATAGTAACTCAGGTATATGATAAATATATTGCTTCAGAGGTTAAAATAGCTTTATCACAATATTACAGTGATGAAATGGAAATATATTTTGTAAGAGCAGCAGGAGTAAAGGGAATGGAAAGTATAAGAAAAATTCCACTGTATGAGCTAGACAGGCAGGATGATATAGATCATTTAACATCAGTATATATTCCAAAGTGTAGTAAAGGTGTAATGGATTTTTATGACTTAGTTAATATAATGGAAGTTTTAAGAGGAGAAAATGGCTGTCCATGGGATAAAGAACAAACTCACGAATCACTTAAAAAGTATTTGATAGAAGAAAGTTATGAAGCCTTGGAGGCTATAGATGAAAAAGACGATGTAAAATTAGTTGAAGAGCTGGGGGATGTATTATTACAGGTAATTTTTCATGCTCAGCTTGGTAAGGAAGATGGATATTATAATATAAATGATGTAATTTCCGGGATATGTAATAAAATGATCAATAGGCATCCTCATGTATTTGGAGATGTTAGTGTGAATACAAGTGAAGAAGTGCTTAATAATTGGGATAAAATTAAAATGAAGGAACAAGGATTAAAAAATCATACAGAAGAGCTTAAGCATGTTGCAAATAATCTTCCTGCACTTATGAGAGCAGATAAAATTCAAAGAAAAGCAGCAAAGGCTGGGTTTGACTGGGATAAAATTGATGGTGCAATGTCTAAGGTTTTAGAGGAACTGGACGAAATAAAATGTGTATATAAAACAAATAATAAGGCAAAGATATTAGAAGAAGTGGGAGATTTGATATTTTCTACCGTAAATGTTGCAAGATTCCTTGACATTGACCCTGAAATAGCTTTAAATAGTACTATAACCAAATTCATCAAGCGTTTTGAATACATAGAAGAGTGCGCTCTTAAAAGGGGTTTAAAAATGGAAAGCCTGGATTTAAAAACTATGGATGAATTATGGGAAGAGGCAAAAAGTAAATAATTAGTTACTTTTTGCAAAAACAATAAAACAAGCAGGAATTTTTAATTTTGTGAAGAATATGCTAAATTATAGCATACTCAATTTAAGGAGGTAAACTAAGGTGAACAAATCAGATTTAATCACAAGTATTGCTGAAAAAAGCAAAATAACAAAAAAAGATGCAGAAGTTGCATTAAAAGCTCTTATTGAAAGTGTTGAAGAAGCTTTGGAAAAGGGAGATAAAGTTCAATTAGTAGGCTTTGGTACTTTTGAAACAAGAAAAAGAGCTGCCAGGGTAGGCAGAAATCCAAGAACTAAAGAAGAAATAACAATTCCAGAATCTACAGTTCCAGTATTTAAAGCTGGAAAAGAATTTAAAGATAAAGTTAATAAATAATTAAAATAAAAAACCTGGATGTAAATCTGGGTTTTTTATTTTATAATTATGGTGAGCATATATTAATCCATTCAACGGGAGGGTCAAAAATGAGATTAGATAAATATTTAAAGGTATCTAGAATAATAAAAAGGAGAACTGTTGCAAAAGAAGCTTGTGAAGGTGGAAGAGTTTCAATAAATGGGAAGGTTGCTAAGGCTGGCACTGAAATTAAAGAGAACGATATTATAGAAATAAAATATGCAGAAAAAGTATTTAAAGCTAAAATAATTAATATTACTGCACATGTATTAAAAGAAAATGCAAAAGAAATGTATGAAATAATCTCTGGACAGGAGTGTCAACAGTAATGATCCCACTTTAGAATATCTCCTTTAAGCTAAGCATATAAATATATTAGTTATAATTGGAGGGGATATTTTGGAAAGTAAAGATATAAAATTAGAAGATAAAAAAAGCAGTTTAAAACTTGATAATAGAAAAAGATTATCTTTAAGCGGCGTTGTTGAGGTAATAAGTTTTAATGATGAAAATATAATATTAAATACTAATCTTGGGACTTTAACTGTAAAAGGGGAAGGCCTGAAGATGAATAAACTGGATGTCCAAAATGGAGAAGTAATGATTACAGGCATAGTTAATTCCTGCATATATACTACAAATGAAGTGAAAAAAGATAAAGACAGCATAATTTCCAGATTGTTTAAGTAGGTAGTATACATGGTTATTTCTATAACGAAACAGTTCTATTTAATTTTGTTCAGCCTATTATCAGGGATTATTACTGGAGTTTTTTATGACATATATAGAATTATAAGAGGACCTAAATATATAAATAAGATTATAACTTTTATTGAAGATATTTTATTTTGGATACTTTCGGGTATTTTTATTTTTATTTTTTTACTTATTACAGATAGCGCATATATAGGGGTATATATTTATCTTAATATATTTATTGGTATATATATATATTTTAAGTTAATAAGTTCAAAATTCCTGCTTTCTCAGCAGAAATTGTTTAATGCCATAGGAAAGTTTGTAAGAATTACAATTAATTTGATACTTTATCCTTTTGAGCTTATAATATATCTTATAATAAGGAAAAATAGAAAAAATTTAAAAAAATAGCTTGAAGAATATACAAATACAAATTAGAATATAACTAAACGGATTAACTGCGTAATCTTATGAAAGGAAAATGATTTTGATATGAAAGGACTTATTATGAAAAAGATTAAGGTTAAGAATATACTTTTATTAGTTGTAATAAGTTATATAATTTTTATTTTTGTATCACAAACAATAACCATGCATAAGATAAAGCAGGATATTACCGAAAAGCAAATTGAATTGCAGAAGGTTGATGATCAAAGTCAAAAGTTACAGGATGAAATTAAATTGTCAAAGTCAGACCAATACATTGAGAAACTGGCAAGAGAAAAATTACATCTTATTAAAGAAGGTGAGACTCCTGTAATAAATACTTCAAAATAGCTTTTACTATTAATTTATATTTAATATACATTTTTTATTATTAAGGAGGAGTCATACAAATATGACCTTAAAGGCAGGAAGCATACTAGAAGGTACAGTAATCAATATCACTAATTTTGGTGCATTCGTTGAAGTGGAAGGAAAAACAGGATTAGTTCACATTTCTGAGGTTTCAGACACTTATGTAAAGGACATTAGAGAGTTCTTGAAAGAGAAAGACAAAGTTATGGTGAAAGTTATTTCTGTAGATGAAAATGGGAAAATGAGTTTATCCATTAAGCAGGCAGCACCAGCACAAAAAAAGTCACAAAGACCAATTGATATTGATTGGTCCAAGGAAAAGGCAAAAGCCAATTCTGGCGACTTTGAAGACAGATTATCAAAATTTCTTAAGGATAGTGAGGAAAGATTTCAGGACTTAAAAAGACATCAGGATTCAAAGGGAAGAGGATATAAGAAAACATCGAATGTGTAATATAGGGGACTGTTTGTAGTCCCTTTTATTTTAAAGATTAAGAAAAATAGTAGTTGACATATTATTTAAAGTACTATATAATAAATCATGTTGTAGTCAGCGAATTGATTTTTGCTGCTGAAATAACGTGCTGGAGTGGCGGAACTGGCAGACGCACAGGACTTAAAATCCTGCGGGCTTTAAAACCCGTACCGGTTCGATTCCGGTCTTCAGCACCAATATAATATCGCGGGGTGGAGCAGTTGGTAGCTCGTCGGGCTCATAACCCGAAGGTCATAGGTTCAAGTCCTATCCCCGCAACCATTTATTTTTGTGGCGGAATAGCTCAGCTGGCTAGAGCATTCGGTTCATACCCGAAGTGTCGTAGGTTCAAGTCCTATTTCCGCTACCATATATATAATGTGCTGGAGTGGCGGAACTGGCAGACGCACAGGACTTAAAATCCTGCGGGCTTTAAAACCCGTACCGGTTCGATTCCGGTCTTCAGCACCAATATAATATCGCGGGGTGGAGCAGTTGGTAGCTCGTCGGGCTCATAACCCGAAGGTCATAGGTTCAAGTCCTATCCCCGCAACCATTTATTTTTGTGGCGGAATAGCTCAGCTGGCTAGAGCATTCGGTTCATACCCGAAGTGTCGTAGGTTCAAGTCCTATTTCCGCTACCAATATAACTCATGATTTTATATCGTGAGTTTTTTTATTTGTAATTTATAAAGCAACATAAAACGATAAATAAATACTATATGCAAAACAGACAGTATTTTTTTTATCTTATACGCAATAATAAGTACTATTAATAAATGTATATTGTCTAAATAAAAACAAACAAAAAAATATTAGATATAAATGTCCTAAAAAAAACTTGAATACCACACACCAAGTGACAATATATTCCAGTAGCCTTTGATATAATGATTACAGTAAGTTAAAAGGTGGTGTGGTTAATGCAGTATGGGGCAGAAATATTCCCTTACAAAAGGACAAGCAGTTTAAATGATCAAAAGAGTAAAGGAAAAAGTATTGATAAAAGTATTATATTAGCCTATGCATTTTATTTTGTTGGAGCTTTTTTAACAAGCAGAGTGCTTTTAATCAATTTGATGGCGCCTTTTGGTGTAGCGTTCTTAATTGCAATAATAACAAGAAGGAAAGGTATAGAAAGTATAGTAGCAGGATGTGGCGCATTGATAGGATATGCCAGTATATATAGTTCAGGTAAAAACATAGAGGTATATTTTATTATCTGTGGTGCTTTGGTTGCGTTAGAATATGCATTAGCAAAATCAAATAAGAAAGTTAAGCTTATATCAAGCTTTTTGACAATATTCATTATTTTTAATGTATATAAACTTACTATAAATGGATTGGGATTTGGAACTACTCTTTTAACGTCTTTTTTTGAAACTGCAAGCATTTTCCCAATATATTATATTATTAATTATTCAATAATATGCTTTAGCGAATTCAAAACCAGACATTTATTTTCAAATGAAGAAATAATAAGTATGACCATTACCTCTGCATTAATTATGGCAGGTACATGGGGGTTTAATTTATTTGGAGTCTCTATTAGAAACATAATTGCCTTATGCTTTGTGCTGATAATTGGGAATACAAAAGGAAGTACTGCTGCAGCAGCAAGTGGAGTTGCTGTTGGGACTATAATGGGAATATCCTCATCGAACATGGTTACATTTGTGGGAGTATACGGGCTTTGTGGATTAATAAGCGGCATATTTAAAGAAACGGGTAAATGGATTTGTGGAATATCTTATATGATAGCGTTTACCATTTTAAAGCTATATTCAAGTATTGGGGTTCAGTTTAAAATAGCAGAAGTAGTAATATGCTGCATTATTTTTTTCCTGATTCCAATTAAAATACTGCATATGCTGGAGTCTGAAATAAACTGCGAAATAAAAGTTGAAAACCAAAGCGAAAATTATGTAGTGAAGTTAAAAGATATGCTTTCAGATAAATTGGTGCAATTTTCGGATGTATTAGTTAATGTATCAAGTGTATTAAGAAAATTATCTGATAATGATAAATTGTCAATGAAAAGTAAAAGCAGTGGACTTATAGATAACGTAGCAGACAGAGTCTGTTCTAACTGCAATATGAGAAGTATCTGCTGGAAGAGGGAAGCTTATTATACTTATAGTGCAGTTGGTGATTTAATAAGAAACTATCAGGATAATAACAAGATCATGCCAGGAGAATTGGAAAGAAAGTGCATTAGAAAAGATTCAATGATAAAGAATACAGAGGAAATTGTAAATAAATATGTAATAAACGAGATGTGGCGAAAAAGATTGGGGCAGAGCAGGGAACTACTATCTGTACAAATTGATAATATAGCAGATTCTGTTAGTGAAATAATCAGCGGATTTAATGATGACATAACAATTGATTCAGAAATTGAAAATAATATCAGAAGGATCTTAAATAAAAATAAAATAATATATAAAGATGTGTTTTGCTTCTACAATAAAATCCATAAACTAGTAGTTCAAGTGTCTATAGAAGCATGTGGAGGGAAACAAATCTGTATAAAAAGTATATTGCCGCTTATAAATACTGTTACAGGCAGGTGTATGTGTACAAGGGATGACGGATGCCAAATAGATAAACATACTAACAACTGTAAAATTAATTTTGAAGAGACACCTAAATTTCATATTGCCTCCTATGTATCCAGAGTTGCAAAGGATGGAGAAAAATACAATGGGGACAGTTATAAATTTGAAAAAATAAATAATGGTGAATATATAACTATGTTAAGCGATGGAATGGGTTCGGGACCTACAGCAGGAAAAGAAAGTTCAGCAGCCGTTGATTTAGTTACAAAGTTTGTAAAAGCTGAATTTAAAACAACTTCTGCTATTAATATTGTAAATTCTATAATGTCAATAAAGTTTTCTGAGGAGGAGAAGTTTTCAACTGTAGATTTAAGCAATATTAATTTATATAATGGAGAAATAAGTTTTTTGAAAGTTGGGGCTGTGGCAAGCTTTATAAAAAAAGGAAGGAATGTAGATATTATAAAATCAAAAACATTACCTATAGGTGTGCTGGATAAACCTGATGTGGATATAATAAATAAAAAGGTTGAAAATGGTGATATTATAGTAATGCTAAGTGATGGAGTATTAGATTATGATAGTTCATCAATAGGAAAGGTAGACTGGATCGTTGAATATTTAAAAAGTACCAATCTTACCAATCCTAATGAAATTAGTAATGAGATAATTACCAAAGCCAAGGAACTTAGCGGCGGCAAGGTTAAGGATGATATGACTGTAGTAGTTGAAAAGGTATATAGTTTGTATGAGTAACTTTTTAATACAATGTTTCTTAATAGTTGGAGATTACTGGCTAAAATTAAACCTTATGCAGTAATCCTCAACTATTTGTTGTTTTACACAATAATATATTATAGTATTATATATAGATATAAATTTGATTAGGAAGTGTTGACGTGATGCATAAAGTCAGGCAGACAATAGAAGATTATAATATGATATCACCTGGAGATAAAATTGTAGTAGGTGTATCTGGCGGACCGGATTCCATATGTCTTTTACATATTTTAAATGAGATGAGTATTGAATTACATATAAGTATAGCCGCAGCACACATAAATCACTGCTTAAGAGGAAAAGATGCTGACGAAGATGAAGCTTATGTTAAAGAATTCTGTAAAAAAATCAATGTTGAATTTTATAGTAAAAAAATAGATGTAAATAAATTAAGCGAAAAGCTTAATATATCCTGTGAAACTGCGGGAAGAAAAGCCAGATATGACTTTTTTGGTGAGGTTATGAGAAAAATAGGAGCAAATAAAATAGCCATAGCGCACAATGCCAATGATGTGGCTGAAACAATATTAATGAGGATTATGAGGGGAACAGGGTTAGAAGGACTAATAGGAATAAAGCCTGTTAGAGAAAATATCTACATAAGGCCTCTTATAAATATTACAAGAGAAGAAATTGAAGACTATTGTAAGAAAAATAATTTAGCCCCCAGAATCGATAAAACTAATTTACAAAATATTTATTCCAGAAATAAAATCAGACTTGAGCTTATACCTTATATACGTGAAAATTTTAATAGTGATATAATTAATGTTTTAAACAGAATGTCTAATAGTGTTGCTTCAGATAATGATTTTTTAATGAAAATTTCTCACGAAAAATATGAAAAGTATTGTGATAACAGAAAAGAAAAGGTTATAATATCTAGGGAAGCCTTTTCTGAACACAAGGCTGTACTTAGCAGAATAATACGTGAATCTTTGACCTATGTTAATGGAAATTTAAATAATTTTGATAAAATGCATATAATGCAGATAATAAAACTTCAGAAGCAGTCTACTGGTAAATTAATTATACTGCCTAATGATATTATGGCAGTGAATAATTATGGCTGTATAGAAGTTAAGAAGAAAAAAGAAAACAATGATAAAAATCATAATAAGGTATTTCCCATTTGCAAGGGTATAAATATTTTCCCTGATCTAAATTTAAGAGTCACCACTAATATTATTGATATAAGTAATTTTAAGTTTTGCTTAATGGGGGAAAGCGATTATACAAAATATTTTGACTATGATAAAATTAGAAATAATATGAATATGAGATTTAGACGGGAAGGGGATAGATTTTCTCCGCTGGGAATGAACGGATCAAGGAAGTTAAAGGATATATTTATAGATATGAAGATACCTAAAGATGAAAGATATAAAATTCCATTGCTATGTTCTGGGGAGGATATAGCCTGGATTATAGGCTATAGAATAAGTGAAAAATTTAAAATTGATTCAAATACAAAAAAGATAATGGAAATTAACATTGAAAGAGAGGAAATTATATGAGAGAGGACATCAAAGAAGTTCTTTACACCGGGGAGGAAATAAGACTAAAAATAAAAGAAATGGGCAAATGTATATCTGAGGATTACGAAGGCAAAGATTTAATGCTTATAGGTGTTTTAAAGGGATCTGTAGTCTTTATGGCAGATTTAATGAAAGAAATAACAATACCTTGTACAATGGATTTCATGGCGGTTTCAAGCTATGGGAATTCCTCTAAAACTTCAGGTGTAGTTAGAATATTAAAGGATTTGGATTTTGGAATAGAGGGTAAGCACGTTTTAATTGTAGAAGATATTATAGATTCCGGAGTTACTTTAAAATATTTAGTTGATTACTTAAAAGGCAGAAAACCTGCCAGTCTTGAAATTGCATGCCTATTAAGTAAACCTGAAAGAAGGAAAGTAGAACTAAATGCAAAATACATAGGATTTACAGTACCGGATTATTTTCTTGTTGGTTATGGTCTGGATTATGCAGAAAAGTATAGGAACCTGCCATATATAGGAATCCTAAAAGAGGAAATTTACAAATAATTAAAAATAATTCATTGTATAACTAATTATGTTATGATACAATTTTACAATATAAATTAGAAAGAGAGGGGGGCCTAGTATGAAAAAATTTTCAAGTGCAACGGCCTGGGTCATAGTATTTGTTCTGGTAATTTTGGCAGCTACAATGCTCGTTAGGACAAATCAGAACACATCTACAATTAATTTTAATGAATTTCAAAAAAATTGGATAGATAATAAAGTAACTAGTATAGAAATAAGAGAAGATAAAATGACTGTTGATGGAACTTTAAAAGATGGTACTAATTTTGAGACTATAGTTCCTTCTGAAAGATTATTTCAATTTATTGGGGAGCACCCAAATAATGGATCTATCAAGGAATCTTATGCAAAACCAGCATCAGTTCCAGCATGGGTAACGTATTTACCAACCATAATACTTATGCTGATGCTAGTGGCATTCTGGTTTATGTTTATGCAGCAGTCTCAAGGCGGCGGCGGCAATAGAAATGTAATGAACTTTGGGAAAAGCAGGGCCAAAATGGCCACACCTGATAAAAAGAAGGTTACATTTGATGACGTGGCCGGAGCAGAAGAAGAAAAAGCAGAAATAGCAGAAATAGTTGATTTCTTAAAAACACCAAAGAAATATATTGAAATGGGAGCCAGAATTCCAAAAGGAGTTTTGCTGGTTGGACCTCCAGGAACAGGTAAAACCCTTCTGGCAAGAGCTATAGCCGGAGAGGCAGGGGTACCATTTTTTAGTATTTCCGGTTCTGATTTCGTGGAAATGTTTGTTGGTGTAGGTGCATCAAGGGTAAGAGACATGTTTGAACAGGCAAAGAAAAATTCACCGTGCTTAATTTTTATTGATGAAATTGATGCTGTAGGCAGGCAAAGAGGAGCTGGCCTTGGAGGCGGACATGATGAAAGAGAGCAGACTCTTAATCAGCTTCTTGTAGAAATGGATGGTTTCGGTGTTAATGAAGGAATTATAATGATTGCTGCAACAAATAGGCCTGATATACTTGACCCAGCACTTTTGAGAGCAGGCAGATTTGACAGACAAATATTAGTTGGAGCGCCAGATGTAAAGGGAAGAGAAGCAATACTTAAGGTACATTCGAGAAATAAACCTTTAGAAGAAGGGGTAAAATTGGATGTACTTGCAAAAACAACTCCTGGTTTCACAGGAGCTGATTTGGAAAACTTAATGAATGAAGCTGCACTTTTAGCGGTTAGAAAAAATAAAAAACTTATTGGAATGGAAGAACTTGAGGAAGCTGTTACAAGAGTAATAGCAGGCCCTGAGAAAAAAAGCAGAGTTATTGATGAAGAGGATAGAAGGCTTACAGCATATCATGAAGCAGGTCATGCCGTTGTCATGAAGTTACTTCCTCATTCTGATCCTGTTCACCAGATAAGTATTATACCAAGAGGAATGGCTGGTGGATATACAATGCATCTGCCTGAAAAGGACAGATCCTATATGTCAAAGTCAAAACTTGAGGATGAAATAGTTGGATTATTAGGTGGAAGAGTAGCTGAAAAGCTGATTATCGGGGATATAAGTACAGGCGCTAAAAATGATATAGAAAGAGCTACTACAATAGCTAGAAAAATGGTTATGGATTATGGTATGAGTGATGAACTTGGACCTATAGCATTTGGCTCTGGACATGATGAGGTATTTTTAGGGAGAGATTTTGCTAAGTCAAGAAACTATAGTGAAGAGGTTGCTAATAAAATTGATGAACAAATAAAAATACTCATAGATGAGAGCTATAATAAAGCACTAACCTTATTGACAGAAAATATTAATAAGCTTCACGCAGTTGCTCAGGCACTTCTTGAAAAGGAAAAGCTGGAATCAGCTGAGTTTGAAGAAATTTTTGCTGCAAGTTAAAGTTTACAGATAGATGTAAAAGTATCACATTAAAAATAGGGTAAGAAATTTTTTAATTAAAATTTTTACTCTATTTTTAAATTATAAATGGCACATATAAAAGGCGGTGTTATTATGATTTTAGTTCTTGATGTAGGAAATACTAATATTGTTTTAGGTATTTATAAAGGCAAGGAACTTATAGCAGACTGGAGATTATCTACTGATTCTAAAAGAACTGCAGATGAATATGGTATACAAGTTATTCAGCTTTTTCTAAATAGTAAGCTGGATCCGTCAGATATTGAGGGTGTAATTATTTCATCAGTTGTTCCCAATATCATGTATTCGTTGGAACACATGATATACAAATATTTTGAGGTAACACCTATTATTGTTGGCCCAGGGGTAAAAACAGGAATTAATATAAAATATGATAATCCAAAAGAAGTTGGAGCAGACAGAATTGTTAATGCTGTCGCAGCTCATGAATTATACAATAAACCATTAATAATAATAGATTTTGGAACAGCAACTACCTTTTGTGCTGTAACGGAAAAAGGAGATTATTTAGGTGGGACCATTTGCCCAGGTATAAAGATTTCTTCAGATGCTCTATTTGAAAGGGCAGCAAAATTGCCAAGAGTGGAATTAATAAAGCCAGAAGCAGTAATAGGCAAGAACACTGTAGTTAGTATGCAGGCTGGAATAATATATGGGTACATAGGGCAGGTTAATTATATTATTGAAAAAATGAAAAAAGAAATGAAGGCTTATGGGGAAGGGGAACCTTATGTTGTAGCAACAGGCGGGCTTACAAAATTAATTATCGAGGATTGTAAGGCAATAAATGTAGTAAATAATATTCTAACTTTAGAAGGCTTAAGGTTTATATATGAAAAGAATAAAGAGCAGGTGTATTAATGAAAATTGGAGAAATACAGTTCCAGAATAATGTATTTTTAGCACCTATGGCTGGAGTAACAGATATAGCATTTAGGGAACTGTGTGAAGAACAAGGTTGTGGATTAGCATATACTGAAATGGTGAGTTCAAAAGCGCTTTTTTATGGCAGTGAAAATACAGAAAAACTTACTGCAATTGGGCAAAACGAGGATAAAATTGCGGTTCAGATATTTGGGAATGATCCAATAGTAATGGCAAAGTCCTGTGATTATTTTAATGAAAATAATAAGATATGTTTAATAGATATAAATATGGGATGTCCAGCTCCAAAGATAGTTAAAAATGGAGAAGGTTCCGCTCTTATGAAAAGTCCCAAACTAGCATATGAAATAGTAAGGTCAGTAAAGAAGGCTTCTAAAAAACCTGTTACTGTGAAATTTAGAAAAGGGTTTGATGAATTGCATATTAATGCTGTAGAGTTCTCGAAGATTATAGAGGAAGCCGGAGCCGATGCCATAACAATACATGGTAGAACAAGGGAACAGATGTATTCTGGGAAAGCAGATTGGAATATAATCAAAGAAATAAAGGAAAGCGTAAAAATTCCTGTAATAGGAAATGGGGACATATTTTCTGCTGAGGCAGCTGCTGAGATGTTTAATTATACAAATTGTGATGGAATTATGATAGCAAGGGGAGCTATGGGAAATCCATGGATATTTAAACAAATAAAGGACAAGATAAATGGACATAATGTATATAATCCAGCTCCAAGAGAAAAAATTGATATGTGCATAAGGCATTATAAAAAATCAATAGAGTATTTTGGCGAGGATAAAGCTGTTAGAGAAATGAGAAAACAAATTGCATGGTATATAAAGGGATTAGAAAATTGTACTGAGATTAAAAATGTTATCAATTATGAAAAAAACAGTAAGGAAGTCATAAAAACGCTTTTAGAGTATAAAAATACTTTAGAAGCAATTTAAAATCGTTATGGAGAGAGTTTTGTTTAATTTAGCTAAATTAGATAAGACTCCCTCCTCATTTAAATAAAAACATGTAATATTTTTATATAGTTAATCATAATTTAATTAGTAAAATGAATAGGTTGACTTTACAATTATGCTGTTATATAATTTCTTAAATGATTAGCTGACATGTAAAATTTTATTAAATAGGGTAGTATTTGCATTAAATAATTATTAGGAGATTGAAGGGGAGAAAAAAATGAACGATTCAAAAAAATACGTTATGACTTATGAAGGAGTAAAAAAATTAGAGGATGAATTAGAAAAACTTAAGACAGTTAAGAGAAAAGAAATAACTGAAAAAATTAAAGTCGCTCTTTCTTTTGGGGATTTAAGTGAGAATTCGGAATATGATGAAGCTAAAAATGAACAAGCATTTATTGAGGGAAGAATATTACAGCTTGAAAATATGCTAAAAAATGCTACTATAGTAGATGAAACTGAAATTCCAAAAGATGTAGTCGGTGTGGGTTCAAAAGTAAAAGTTAAAGATTATGACTTTGACGAAGAAGTTATATATACCATAGTTGGCTCTGCAGAGGCAGACCCTGTAAATTATAAGATTTCTAACGAATCGCCTGTTGGAAAGGGTCTGATAGGAAAAAAAGTGGGAGATATAGTAGAGGTACCTGTTCCAGATGGAGTTAGTAAATTTGAAGTGCTAGAAGTAAATAGAGAGTAAAACGGAGGTATAAAGTAATGGCGAAAGATGAAAAGAATATTCAAAAACTAGAGAATGAATTTAATGAGCTGATTCAGGAAAGAAGACAAAAGTTTTTTGATCTTCAAGCAGCTGGCAAAGATCCTTTTGATGTATATAAAGTAGAAAGAACTCATACATCGGTGCAAATTAAAGAAAATTATGATGAGCTTGAGGGAAGTACAGTTACTGTTGCTGGAAGATTAATGTCTAAAAGAGTTCATGGTAAGGCTGGCTTTTCAGATTTATATGATAGGTATGGAAAAATACAGCTTTATATTAGAATTGATGATGTGGGTGAAGAAAGATTAAAAGAATACAAATCTTTCGATATTGGAGATTTATTATGCGTCACTGGCAGAGTTTTTAAAACAAAGACTGGTGAAGTCTCAATTCATATTACAGAGTTCCAGCTAACTGCTAAATCATTAAGGCCATTACCTGAAAAGTGGCACGGATTAAAAGATCCTGATTTAAGATATAGACAAAGATATGTTGATCTTATAATGAATGAAAATGTCAGAGATACTTTTATGAAAAGAACAGCAATAATCAAAGCTATAAGAGAATTCCTTGATAACAGGGATTATCTTGAAGTTGAGACACCAGTTTTATCACAAATTGCTGGAGGTGCTTCTGCAAAACCATTTATGACCCACCATAATGCATTGGATATTGATATGTACATGCGAATAGCTACTGAATTATATTTAAAAAGGCTTATTGTAGGTGGATTTGAGAAAGTATATGAAATTGGTAAAGACTTTAGAAATGAAGGCATTGATATAAGACATAATCCTGAATTTACAATGATGGAATTATATGAAGCTTTTGCTGACTATAATGACATGATGGAAATTACAGAAAACATGGTAGCTTATGCATGTGAGAAGGTCCTAGGAACTACTAAGGTTACATATCAAGGCACAGAAATTGATTTTACACCACCATGGAGAAGAATTACTATGGTAGATGCAGTTAAAGAATATGCTGGTGTTGATTTCAATGAGATAAAAACAGATGAACAGGCAAGAGAAATAGCAAAAGAAAAGAATGTACAATTTAAAAAAGAATTAAAAGATTGTACAAAAGGTGATGTATTAAATGGATTATTTGAGGAATTTGCTGAAGAAAAAATGATACAGCCAACATTTGTATGTGATTATCCTGTAGAAATTTCACCTTTAACTAAGAAGAAAAGAGGGAACCCGGATTTCACTGAGAGATTTGAAGGATTCATTTATGGAAGAGAATTGTGTAATGCATATTCAGAGTTAAATGATCCTATAGTTCAGAGAGAAAGATTCGTTCAGCAGCTTAAGGAAAGAGAGCTTGGGGATGATGAAGCATACATGATGGATGAAGATTTCCTTAATTCATTAGAAATTGGTATGCCTCCTACAGGTGGACTTGGTATCGGAATAGACAGACTGGTTATGTTCTTAACAGACAGCTATTCTATAAGAGATGTAATACTATTTCCTACAATGAAGTTAATTCAACAATAAAAAGTATTTAAATGTTTTTATTAAGACCAGTTAATTTTACTGGTCTTAATTTATATGGAAATAAAAAAACATCTTGCAAAAAGAAAAATAGTTGCTATAATATATTATATAAGTTGTTCCGCGATAGCTCAACGGTGGAGCATTCGGCTGTTAACCGAAGGGTTGAAGGTTCGAATCCTTTTCGCGGAGCCATTCTATTTTTTGAAAGCAGTTGACATTACAAATTTCTTTGGTAAAATATAAATAAATATATATGTCATAATGATGAAGAAGAGTAAGAATATCTACTATAAAAGAGAGGTCAAGTTTGGTGTAATTGACTATAGTAATATTTTAAAGGCGCTTTTGAATGATATTGTAAGAGCAGGGCTATTGCCAAAAAGGGTGGAACCGCGGATTTAATTCGTCCCTTATGGTAAGGGCTTTTTTTATACCCTAAAATATGAAATTAAGGAGGACTTATTATGACTGTAAATAAGACAATGGAAAAAATAGTAGCTTTAGCTAAGAACAGAGGTTTTGTATTCCCTGGTTCAGAGATATATGGAGGGTTAGCAAACTCATGGGACTATGGCCCTTTAGGTGTTGAATTTAAAAACAATGTAAAGAAGGCCTGGTGGAAAAAGTTTGTTCAGGAAAGCAAGTATAATGTTGGAGTTGACTGTGCAATAATAATGAACAGAGAGGTTTGGGTTGCCTCAGGGCATGTAGGCGGCTTTTCAGATCCCCTAATGGATTGTAAAGATTGTAAAGCTAGATTTAGAGCAGATAAATTAGTAGAAGATCACATGACTAAAAATGGAGTAGAAGCTGCCAGTGCTGATGGATGGAGCAATGAGAAACTAATGGACTACATAGAAAAAAATAATATAACATGCCCTAAATGCGGTAAGAAGAATTTTACAGATATAAGAAAGTTCAATCTTATGTTTAAGACATTTCAGGGGGTTACTGAGGATGCAAAATCAGAATTATATTTAAGACCAGAAACAGCTCAGGGCATATTTGTAAATTTTAAAAATGTTCAAAGATCATCGAGAAAGAAAGTTCCTTTTGGCATAGCACAAATAGGAAAGTCCTTTAGAAATGAAATAACACCTGGTAACTTTACATTTAGAACAAGAGAATTTGAACAGATGGAATTAGAATTTTTCTGCAAGCCAGGTACAGATTTAGAATGGTTTAAATATTGGAAAGATTTCTGCTGGGACTTTTTAATGAATTTAGGAATGAATAAGGATTGTTTGAGATTTAGAGATCATGAAAAAGAGGAATTATCTTTTTACAGTAAGGCTACCTCTGATGTGGAATACTCATTCCCATTTGGCTGGGGAGAATTATGGGGAATTGCTGACAGAACGGATTATGACCTAAAAAAACATTCAGAACATTCAGGAGAAGAACTTATTTACATGGATCCAACAACTCATGAAAAGTATGTACCATATTGTATTGAGCCTTCACTTGGTGCTGATAGAGTAGCACTGGCATTTTTAGTTGACGCTTATGATGAAGAGGAAATTGCAGAGGGAGATACAAGAACAGTACTGCATTTTCATCCTGCATTAGCTCCATTTAAAGCTGCCATACTGCCCCTGACAAAAAAGTTATCAGAGAAAGCAGGAGAAGTTTATGCTTTATTAAGAAAGGACTTTAATGTTGATTATGATGAAGCTGGAAGCATTGGAAAGAGATATAGAAGAGAAGACGAAATTGGAACACCATATTGTATTACAATTGATTTTGATACATTAGAGGATGATACAGTTACTGTGAGAGATAGAGATACTATGGAACAGCTAAGAATAAATATTTGTGATCTAAACAAGTTTATAAGTGAAAAGGTAGAATTTTAACTATATAATTTCATTTAGTAAATCACTATTTAAGTGAGCAAAAATACTGATGCTTCTACAGTTTTTTGAGAAGCTTAAATAGATGATTTACTTTGAAATCTATTTAATTGATTTAAAAGCAGGAACAGGTATGTATTTTATCTATTCCTGCTTTTTTTAAAGAGTAATTTCAAGAAAAAAAAGACCGGATGCTCGGGCATCCGGTCTAAATAGGGTTTAATCATGGGGATATGTTATATGTTCAATTAAAACTTGGGGAATTATAATAATGTTTCCTTACGGCACATCATTAGTATAACATAAGAAATACACATTTCAATAGGATTTAATAAAGTTTTTAAATTAAATATATTCGCGCAATTTCGACTAAATTTGATATGATAAATTTGATTATAATTTAAATTTATAGACAAGAATATAAATGAGATGTTAAGTATAACCATTAGTGTACAAGTTGAATTATAGTGATATAATTAATTCCGTAAAGAAATGTTAAAAGCAGTATTATATTTTGGAGGTTATCAATGAATAGAAGTTTTAGCCGGTTTAAGGAGTTTATTAAAGGGAAGAACACAGCTGTTGTGGGCATTGGTATAAGTAATATACCATTAATTAATTATTTGGTTAGTCTGGGAGCCCATGTTACAGCCTTTGATAAAAAAAGTTTTGATCAGTTGGGACAAACAGCTGTGGGTTTTGAAAAAAAAGGAATAAAACTTGTCCTAGGCTCTGATTATTTAGATAAATTAGTTGGATATCAGGTTATTTTCAAAACGCCTTCCATGAGAATTGATAGTGACGCACTTGTTAATGCAAAACGTCAGGGAGCTTATATAACTTCTGAAATGGAGGAGTTTGTAAAATATTGTCCTGCAAAGGTATATGGTATTACAGGCAGTGATGGAAAGACTACCACTACTACTATAATATCTAAAATGCTTAAACAGCAGGGATATAAAACCTGGGTTGGAGGAAATATAGGGAATCCGCTGTTTTCACAAATTGAGGAAATAAATGAAAATGACAGAGTTGTATTGGAACTATCAAGTTTTCAGCTAATGACTATGGATACATCGCCTCAGGTTTCCTTAGTAACAAATTTAAGCCCCAATCATTTAGATATTCATAAAAGTATGGAAGAATATATAGAAGCCAAAAAAAATATATATAAATATCAGCAAAAGGACGATTTGCTGGTATTAAACCAAGATAACAGCATTACAAACAGCATGGAATCAGATTCTAAGGGAAAAGTTATGAAATTCAGCAGAAAAAACACAGTAGAAAATGGTGCATATTATAAGGATGGAGTGCTATACCTGCTAAATAAAGAGGTATGCAGATACGAGGATATAGTTCTTAAAGGTATGCATAATGTAGAAAATTATTTAGCAGCATTTTGTGCTGTAAAAGATGACGTAAGCTTAGAAAATATGAAACAGGTTGCCTTATCATTTAATGGAGTAGAACATAGAAACGAATTTGTAAGAGAACTTAATGGAGTAAAATATTATAATGATTCAATTGGTACTAGCCCAACAAGAACACTAGCAACAATATCTGTTTATGATAAACCAGTTATATTAATTGCTGGCGGTTATGATAAGCATATCCCATTTGAACCTTTAGCAGAAAAGGGATATAAAAAAATAAAGACTTTAATATTGCTTGGGCTTACCAAGGATAAAATAAAAGCTGCCTTTGATAAATTGAAGGAAAGCAAAAATATTGAAGTACCAATCGTTATAGTCAGTTCTTTGGAGGAAGCAGTTAATAAGGCTAAAAGTCTGGCTGTTGAGGGAGATACAGTTATACTTTCTCCAGCTTGTGCAAGTTTCGATATGTTTCCTAACTTTGAGGCACGAGGCAATAGATTTAAAAGCATTGTTAATGATTTAAAGTAATTGGAAAATTAAAAACTCAAATATGGAATATAGAGCAATGAAGATTTTTATCCTGATAAAAATCTTCATTTTTGTTGCGTTATAGGAATTAAATAAGTTTGCAGCAGATTTACTATATAGAATTATAGAAAGTTATATTGTAAATATAAGATTATATAAAATTTAAAAGGCTAATACCTTACCTGGTGTATCGATATAAGAATTTATAAGCATATATTAGAATAAGAAAGGATTTATATTATAAATTAAATTTTCTATGGATTATATTATTTATTATAAGATACAAAAGTGTTAGTATGTATAAGTCGTCCGTTAGGACACCATGTTATTATATAGTTGTCTTCGAGTAAAATTTATTTGAATTAAATTTAAAATTTTTGTTGACAATGTAAAAGCAACATGATAAGATATAAAAGCTGTCAGATGACAGATATGATCTTTGAAAATTAAACAGA